>JAAIGG010189685.1_pt1 | contig 330352 bp, 293 predicted proteins | sample 6487391 | NCBI WGS metagenome assembly JAAIGG01 (sample SAMN13974130, study PRJNA590717) | phyllosphere metagenome | biome: asymptomatic weeds; feature: pooled weeds collected from a community garden; material: weeds; isolation source: pooled asymptomatic leaves from various weed species from...
GATTGCGCCCGTAGTGCTCCGCGACGCGCTCCGCCTTCTCGCTGGCGCTCATGGCCGTAAACTCGGCCTCGCTCATGGTGTCGAACGGGCTGGCGGCGGACGGGGCCGAGGCTTCGCGCAGCGCCTGCCGGGTGGCGTCCTCACCGTGCGCGGTAAAGGCGTCGTTCCAGTCGCCGAACACCGGCGGCAGGGCAACCGTGGCGTTGCAGGCTGCGGCGGCGTGCTTCGCCTTACGCTGGCCGTCGCCGTTCAGGTCGCGGTCGGCGGCAATCACCAGCGGCAGCGCCGGGTGCTTTTCACGGACGAGGCCGGCCAGGGAAAGGAGGTTAACGGACGACAGGGCAACCCACACCGCATCCCCCGTCAGCGCGTGCACCGTCAGCCCGGTGGCGTAGCCCTCGGTGAACCAGATGCGCTTTGGTGTGCCTTTGCCGCTCAGGACGTGGCAGGCGCCTTTCACCTGGCCGCCCTTAAGTGTGCGCTTGTCACCGGCGGCGTTAATCAGCTGGACGTTAACCAGTGCGCCGTCCGCGTCGTGCAGCGGCACCACGAGGTCGCCGGGGCGGTAGGCGGTCAGCGCCACCTTATGCGGCTTCGAGAGCGTCAGGCAGGAATGTTCGGGCAGCCCCTTGCGGGACAGGTAGGCGTTGCCGGTGACCGCTTTCGCGCTGCTCACCAGCTGCTGCGCGAAAGCGGCAGCCGCCGTGCGGGCGGCCTCGTCGTCCGGCTCCGCCTGTGCGGCTTCCGTCACCGGCGGCAGGTTGCCGGTCAGGTCGTTCACGCGCGCGGCGGCCCCGGTCAGGCTCACCCCCAGCGCCTTCTGCACCAGGTCCATGCCGTCACCGGCCCCGCACCGGTTGCAGAACCACGTGCCGCGCCCCTCTTTATCGTCAAAGCGGAAACGGTCTTTGCCGCCGCACACCGGGCACGCCGTGTGCCGGTTCTTCACCACCTTCACGCCCAGCGCGGGCAGGATGCGGGGCCACTGGCCCCGCGCGGCGCTGGCCGCGTCGGATACGGTCAGTTTCATTGTGTTTTCCCTCAGTGCAGCGGCGGCGCGTCGTGGATGCGCCCGCAGAGTTCATCCATCACCACCTGACCTAAAAAGCTCAGGCACGGGGCGGCCTTCAGCGGCCCGGCGGTCAGCAGGTCGTCGAGCAGCGCACAGGCAATCTCCAGCCCGCGCGCCCGGCCGTGCTGGCGCAGGTAGAAGCCCTCCAGCTCGGTCTCGATGGCGCGCTCCAGGCGGGCCAGCGTCAGGCCGGAATGCCGCTGCTGTTCGCGGCACAGGGTGAGCCAGGCGCAGGCCACGGCGCGGCGTGACAGCGCGGCGCGCAGCTCCGGGGACAGGGTGCGTGCGTTCATGCGCCGACCTCCCCGTTCATCCAGCCGTCGCGGCAGCGGGTCACCACGTCGTCCAGCTGGCCGGTGATGAGAAACAGCAGCGAGGCCAGCTGTTCGCTGTCGGCAGGCTCCTGCGGGGTGCAGCAGTCGCGCAGGGCCGCCGCGTCACAGGCCAGACGCCCGGCGTTGCGCAGGTGCTCCAGGCGGGCAAGGTCGTCAAGGGTAATGATGGCGTGGTTCATGCGCGCACCTCCGTGACCGGCAGGCGGGCGGCAAAGGCCAGTACGTAGTCGCGGGCCAGCAGCTGGCGGGCGGCGCGCTCGTTGGCGGCGGTAGTACGAAGCATCTGCACGCGGGCGTGACGCTCACAGCGGTGCACGGCGGCAAACACAAAGACAAATTCTGAATGCGGGGAAGTCGGGACGGTAGTCACAGGGGCAAACTCCTTTGTTAGCTTTTTACAGCTACCACCAGAGTTCCTACGCTCAGGGGTGGTAGCCCGGACGGGGGTAGGAATACCGGCAACAAAGGAAACCGGCCAGCCCGAAGGCTGCCCCGCCCGGGCCACCATTACGCAGAAGGCGCAGCGGAAACAAAACCGCCGCCCGAAAAATGGGTGCACATGGGCACAGACACAAAAAAAGACGCATGGCGCGTCTGGTGTCGCCTTTGTTTCGCTCGGGTTCCTACGCCCGGCTGCCGATTTTGCGACAGCAGAAACACTGTACCAGGGAAGGCCCCCGGCGCGCAAGCCGGGGAAAGCAAAGAAATACAGCATGACGGACGGTCTCAGCGGTGGGTAAAGATCATGCCGCACGCCCCTGACTCCGGGCGGCGATGCGTTCGTTCATCCAGGCGTTCACCTCACTGGCCGCCCACGCGACGTTCTTGCCGCCCAGAGAAATCTGCGCGGGAAAGGCGTCGCGGCTGATGAGGTCGTAAATGGTCGAGCGGGACAGGCCGCAGACGTGAATGACCTCCGGCAGGCGCATGAAGCGCTCCTGAACCGGCGGCGCGTAAGGGGCTGACGGAGCCGCCGGGGCGGAAGATGGTGCGGTTAAAGCAGTGTGCATGGGCTACCTCTCGTTGATTCCATACAGAGCCGGGCGGGTACGTCCGGCATCGGGCAGCTCTTTATTCTGAGTAAATTTCTTACGGAATCAACAAGTGAAATTTGTCTGGCGGCTCATACACCGGGCGCAACTTTTGTGCGGTTTGCCAGTGTTTGCTAAATACTGCCAATGATTGCCAATGAGTACTAATAAGCTTTTTTCCAGTAACGAAAAGAAATATCTAAGCGGATTTATATGGATATTTATTATAAGTGGTGCAGGGTTTTAACCGTCACCGGGGGTGAAGGATGGTGAACAGTGGGTGAAGGATTCTTTTTAAACTGTTCACCCTCTAATTTACTGTATTACTTATCTTTTTCTCTCTGGTGAAGAATAGTGAAGGATTTATATAAAACTAAAAGCTGAGTAGTGGGTTTCGTGAGACCTTTCCCTGGCTGGCCAGAAGAAGGGCCTTTTGTCTGAGTCGTCACACAATGTCATCCGGTGGCACCGCCTGTGCCAGCCCCGGCACAATTGACTGACTAAAAACGACCACACAGGAAAACGAAATGGCCCTGAAATGTCCCGAATGCGGCCAGGTGGCTCATACCCGGACCAGCTCCTATGAAGCACCTTCTGTAAAGCGCACCTGGTACCAGTGCCGCAACCTTGACTGCTCCTGCACTTTCACCGCACTGGAGAGTGTCGAGAGAATCATCATGAAGCCCGGCAGGCCTGTTGCCACAGAGGCAGAGGTGAAGAGCGCCACGGTACGTCAGCCGCAGACGCTTGGCCGGTACGGCTCAGCCTGTTCCCGCAGGGACCGGCACGCACAACCCTGAAAGAAAGAAGACGACCAGTAATATCTAATGCCCGGCATATGCCGGGTTTTTTTATGTCTGTTGCGTGAGTGCATGACTATGCTGCATGAAATCGCATGAGTTTCCGGCACCTGAAAACGGCAGCAAAGGCCAGCAGCGGTGCGCCCCGGAGCCACTCATGCAGGTGCATGAAAACCACTATGTTAAGTGCGCAGGCGTGGCGGGGCTACGAGAGCGCGCAACGGGATAAATGTTCAATCCTACTGCAAAATTAAAAAAGTGAGTCGGCAGGAAAATTTCATCTCGCTAAAAAAAAGAATTCACATTAAGAAACGAGTGATGAAAAGACTGTAATCCTAACTAAAAAAGTTTCGATCATATAGCTCACCTTCAGTTGCAGAAAGGAAAACATAAATCTAACTTAATCTATAAAAATAGTCACACACACCAAGAAATAAAGCAAAACACTTTAATTTCAAAAGGTTATATTGAAGTTGTGGATCTATTGCAAATCAAACACACAACATATATATCTAAACATTATCAAATTTAGATTATGGATGATCAGATGATTACTTATGATGAATACCAAAAAAAAGTAGCCGAAACTGATATATTGACTTCTAAAAGTTCTGGTTTTATTGCATTAGGTTTAGTTGGTGAAGTCGGTGATTTACTCAGTTTAATAAAAAAAGAGCAAAGAGACCTTTTCGTAATTGGTTCTCTCGAAGAACACTTACACGAAGAGTTAGGTGATGTACTTTGGTATGTCACATCCCTCATTAACAGAGAGAGGTATGATATTAGAGAAATTGTTAGAAATTCATTTATAATAATAAAAGATGAACATTCAGAATTAGATCCATTATCCTTGAAAAGTCTTAATGATTTAGACATTTTGTCAGCAACTCATAATCTTGATCTGGACATTTTAGAAAGTTCATTAGAAGTCGCTACTTCTTTATCTTTACTTTTAACTCTTTATTCAGGCAGACAAGTTGATACGCATCAAGATAAATCCAGTGTAATTTCAAAATTCCTCAGTAAGCTCATAATCTTTAGCCTATCTAAAAGATTAGTTATTTCAAAAGCGATTAACTGCAATCTAAAAAAAATCGAAAGCAGATGGCCTCAAAAAGAGGTATATCCAGAACCATTTGATAAGTCTCATGAAGAATATGAGCGATTCCCTGATAGAATCAATTTCATTTTTAAAGAAATTGATCTTGGTGAGAAAAAATTTGTGATACAGCAATGCCAAGGTGTCAACATTGGTGATCGATTAACAGACAACAAAAAAGATAAAGATGATTATAGATTCCATGATGTTTTTCACATTTGCTTTGCGGTACATCTAGGTTGGTCACCTGTGTTAAGAGCACTGTTACGCTTAAAAAGAAAAAACATTTCATCTACAGATGAAAATCAAGATGGCGCAAGAGCAATTATAATTGAAGAAGGTGTATCAACTTTTGTTTTTAGTAGAGCTTTAAATCAGTCTCTTTTTGAGAATGTTGAAAGACTTGATTACGACCTGTTAAAATTTATTCAAGAATTTGTCAAAGGATATGAGGTTGAGAAATGCAATCTCTGGCAATGGGAAAAGGCCATTATTGATGGCTATAAAGTATTTCGCCAGATGAAAAAATCAAGAAAAGGAAAAATAGTAGCCGATTTCGTCTCTCATACAGTAACCTTTGAAGAGCTTTAAAGTGAAAGATAACGATAAATCAGAAAGAATTAAAAGTTTCATAAATTCAATTAGAAACTTCTCATCTGAAAATGTTTTCAACCCATACAAAGATATATGTCCGAATCACGATACTCCAGAATCACCGATGTTAAGATTACTTAATCTTGAATTATATTTATTGGCTCATACCAGCCTTAAAACTAAACAATTATGGGTTGGTAGGGACCTCGGCTATAGAGGCGGCAGAAGGACTGGTTTGGCCCTAACTGATGAACATCATCTACAACTTGCATCTGAGATCATCGGTCCAAAATCTTTTAATAAAAGTACTTACACCTTGAGCGTAAAAGAAAGAACGGCAACAGAAATATGGAATGTCATAAGTAATATTGAACATATCCCTTTTCTATGGAACATATTCCCTTTTCACCCGTATGAAACAGGAAATCAAATGTCCAACAGGTGCCATACTAATAAAGAATTTCTTACTTCTGCATTTCTCATTCGAAACTTATTAAAAATCTACGATTTCGAAAAAATACTCGCGCTTGGAAATGATGCATCTAAGAGGTTAACTGATTTAGGAATCATTCACGAAAAAATTAGACATCCAAGTTATGGAGGTCAAGGGGAGTTTAGGAAAAAGGTATTCTTTCTTAACAATATTGAGACTTATCAATAGATAATTATATTTCACTCAAGTGGAGATCACCAATGAAAAAAGCATGCGTAATTTATATTGAAGAGACTGAACATATGCTGCCTGAGACTGAGAAGAAACTACAGGATAATGGTTTTAGTATATGTTCTGTCAAATTAGAAGAGTCATGGAGTGAAGAAAAATCAACTCCAGCGGTAGCAGATTGTCAGAGTAATGCTGAAGTTTGCATATTCCTATTAGATGATAAATGTAATGAATACCCATCATTTGGCGGAGCTGTTGGATGTGCGGTGGCGGGTGGGAAAAACATAATTGGAGTTTCAGAAAAAAAAGTAAAATTACCTGCAATCATTGATGAAAAAGCAAATTCAGTAATTTCTCTTCAAAGTGGAAAATTTCAAAATGCGTTGAAAGGTGAAAGCATATGGGAGGACTCAGATGGAAATAAACTACCAAGAAGACAAATTGACCGAGTAAAATGCCAATGACAATAAGAATGTTTTCGTACAAAATAGTACGAGATTATGGTTTTGCACCTAATCCATTCCATGGATATTGTACATTAGCCACGTGCAAGCCACAGATCCGCAAGCATGCAAAGACTGGAGATTTAATATTAGGTTACGGCAGTAAAGGTATGGGGCATAATGAAGAGTTAATTTACATTATGCAAGTTGATGAAAAAATAACATATCAACAGTATTGGGATGACGTCCGATTTTATAAAAAAAAACCTAACCTTTACAGTAATAAAGCTAACGCTTTTGGAGATAATATATATCACCAAGATGAATTTAATAACTGGATACAGGTAGATTCGCATCATAGTTTTGAAGATGGAGTTTTGAACCAAGATAATTTAGAAAGAGACACCTCCAGTCTGAATGTTTTGATTAGCCAAAATTTTATTTATTTTGGTTGCGATAGCATCCCCTCCCCAACTTTTGAAGGGGTAAATGAAAATGCGTATCCTACGGGCAGAGGTTATAGAGTAAACTTTAGTCAGCCACTTATAAACAACATGTCTCATTGGCTCCTAAATCACCCTAAAAAAGGTTATGTTGGGCGTCCAATATCTTGGTAAAATCATTTAATAACCCTGTCATACTTTTCAAAATTAAATACAGGGTTTCTCCTACCAATTTCTACGCATTTGTTCTGGCAAAATCGTAGGGTGATATAGAATTATCGCCATTAGCCTCAAGAAAATCTGCCCACCATTGCACCATTAATCTCCGCTCATCAAGATGCTCTGATGTATGAATATATGCAGCACGAACACTATTACGCTCTGAATGACTCATCTGTCGTTCTATGGCGTCCTCAGTCCATAACCCAGATTCACCTAAAGCACCACGCGCCATTGTTCTGAACCCATGTCCGCAGACCTCGGTCTTCGTGTCGTACCCCATAGCGCGCAGAGCATTGTTAACCGTGTTTTCGCTCATGACTTTTTTAGGATCGTGATCGCCGGGAAAGAGCCTTTCGTTGTCACCGCTTAATTGTTTCAACTTTTCCAGCAAGGCTAAAACCTGACGGCTTAGGGGTACAAGATGCTCCTCTTTCATCTTCATGCCACGATGGGAGTAACGAACTCCTTCTATCTCTTTACGCTGAGCAGGAATTTTCCATAAAGCCCTTTTGAAATCGAACTCATCCCAACGAGCAAAACGCAGCTCACTGGAACGGACGAAAGTTAGTAATGAAAGCTCTACAGCAATACGGGTCATGATACGCCCACGGTATGCGGCTAGGCGCTCAAGAAATTCAGGGAAACGGCTGAAGGGTAATGCGGGGTAATGGCGAGCCTTGACGGTAGAAAGTGCCCCGGCCATATCAATAGCAGGGTTGGATTCAATGTAATCGCTCTGCACGGCATAGCGCATTATCGCCGTAACACGCTGCTGAAGGCGCTGAGCGACGTCATGCTTGCCACTGGCATCAACGGCCTTAATGGGTGCTAACAGTTGGCTGGTTTTCAGCTTACGAACATCTGCCAAACCAATATGAGGAAAAATATACAGCTCAAGATAGCGAAGGATGCGTGAGCGGTGATCGTCACTCCATCGCTTGTTACTGGCGTGCCATTCGCGGGCGATCGTTTCAAAAGTATAAGCCCCCGCATTTTCAGCCTGGGCTTCTTTCTGTTCAGCTTTGGGGTCAATCCCCTGCCCTAACATCTTTTTAGCTTCGTCACGCTTAGCACGTGCCTCAGCAAGCGTTACTGTCGGCCAGACACCAAAGGCAAGCCGGTCTTCTTTTTTGTCGGCTGGCCGTCGGTACTTCATACGCCAGTACTTTGATCCTTTGGTCGTGACCTCAAGGTACAAACCGCCACCATCAGCCATTTTATAAGTTTTTTCTTTAGGCTTTGCAGTGTCGACCTGGCGGGCATTCAGCTTCATTTTGGGGGCACATTTCTTATCGAAGTGGGGATGCCCCCAATTATGCCCCCAGCGAGGTCTAGATTGCAACGGATGTGCTCGGACGATGTCGGATGATAAAATCAGTCTAGATGTTGATTTTAAAGTATTTTTTGGAATTCCTCGGACGAGGATGGACAAGGTACTGGTGCCGAAGGCCGGACTCGAACCGGCACATCTTTCGATGGTTGATTTTGAATCAACTGCGTCTACCGATTTCGCCACTTCGGCACTGAAGAGGATGCGGAAAACGTTGGGGATTATACCGTTACGTGCCCAGCAAGCAACCCAATTCCGCTGTGATGTGCGCTAAGCGGCGAAAAAACACACGGAACCCGGTAAACCCGCGCTGTCCCGCTGCCAGAATCCTCCCAAACCGCCTTCTCCTTACGATCTCGTCGGAACTTTCTCATCTGCACCGCCTCTTAACAGCACGAAGCATAAAACCCAACCGAGGTCGAAATGAAAAAGCGCCATATCGCCTGCGCCCTGGCAGCCCTGCTGCTGGCGGGCAATGCGTCAGCCACAAGCTGGCAGGATCAACTGAGCAGTGCCGCCAACCAGCTGAGCCAGCAAAACAACGGTGCAACAGGTCAGCAGAACGGCGGGCTGTCGATGTCCTCTATTACCAGCCTGCTGAACAGCAACGACAAAGCCATGAGCGCCAACAGCATGACCAATGCCGCCGGCGTTATGCAGTACTGCGTGGAGCACAACGTGGTGAAAAACAACGTGCAGTCGGTAAAAGATCAGGTGCTGAGCAAGCTGGGCCTGAATACCACCGCTGCGCAGGAGCAGAAACCGGATTACACCCAGGGCGTGGCCGGGCTGCTGAACACCGGCAATGGCCAGCAGCTAAACCTGCAAAGCCTCAGCAACTCGCCGATGGGCGAGAAGCTGAAAACTAAAGCCTGTGACGTGGTGCTGAAACAGGGTAAAAACTTTATCTCCTGACAGCCGCCTGCCAGCCCCGCGCTGGCAGGTTTATCGCCCCTTCTTACCCGCTTTTTTCCCGCCAGTCAGTCCCCCGCCCGCTGTCTGCATCACCTTGTATCGCAACACGTTAAGTCATAAGTTTTCCTTCCTAATGCGTTGGGCGCTATAGTGATGTTTTGGATTTGAACAGGACAGCACGCATGAAAGGTATCAACATCGCAATTTACTTCGATCCAGACCTGATCACAGCCTGCGTAAATGCGTCAGAAGGGAGCTATGTAAACAAAAAGTTCGAGTACGACGATGGGGTGATCGAAGAGATCTACCAGTGGCTCGAAGAGTACGATCCCAACCGCACGCATATCTGTCTGATTGAAAACGAAAGCGCCGAGCTGCTGGCCGACGAGCTGGTGGATAACGGTTATCACGTCCATCAGGTCACCATCCACCAGCTGCTGACCTGGTTCGCCGCCGAACCGCCCAAATCCCCCGATGGCACGCCGATGCGCCTGATGCTGCGCTATATGGCAGAAGAGCATCCGCGCGAATATGAATCCCGCACGCCGCAGACCGAAGCGTTGATGGAGATGTTCGACGAGCTGGACGCGCTGGAGATGGTGGAAGATAACGAAGACGAAGATAACCTGCCCGCCGACCTGCTGCGCAGCATGAAGAAGCACAAAATCAGCGCCAGCGATGCGGCACAGCGCCTGATCCCGGACGTAAACGAACGTATCCGCGAGCACCTGATGCAGTACCCGGAGCTGATGACGCCGGAGATCCTGCAAGACTTCTTCCCGGAGCTGCTGGAAGCGCTGGAACGTCCTAAACACTAAGCAGGATAAGGCATGCTGGAGTTAATCAAAGCAATCGGGTTGGGGTTGGTGGTGATACTGCCGCTCGCCAACCCGCTCACCACCGTGGCGCTGTTTTTGGGCCTGGCCGTTGAGATGAATTTTCAGGAGCGCAACCGTCAGGCCCTGCAGGCGAGTATCTACGTGTTCGCCATCATGATGGTGGCCTGGTACGCGGGCAGCGCGGTGTTGCACACGTTCGGCATCTCCATTCCGGGGCTGCGCATCGCAGGCGGGCTGATCGTGGCGTTTATTGGTTTTCGGATGCTGTTTCCGGCGAAGCCGGTGGGCCATTCGGTTGAAGCTAAGCACAAGCACGATGAGCTGGAAACCGCGCAGGAACCGGTGAACATCGCCTTTGTGCCGCTGGCGATGCCCAGCACCGCCGGGCCGGGGACGATCGCGATGATCATCTCCTCGGCTTCCACGGTGCGCAGCGGGTTGGATTTCCCTGCCTGGGTACTGAACGTCGCGCCGGTGCTGACATTCCTGGTAGTGAGCGTGATTTTATGGATTTCCCTGCGCAGTTCGGGGGCGATCATGCGCCTGGTGGGCAAAGGCGGCATCGAGGCGATCTCCCGCCTGATGGGCTTTTTGCTGGTGTGCATGGGCGTCCAGTTCATCATCAACGGCGTGCTGGAAGTCATTCACGATTTTCACTGACGGCCTGAGCCTCCCGCCTCTGGGCGGCCTGTCACCTAAGACAAATCGGCTAAGACAAATCGGCTAAGACGAAACTGGCATAGCTCAGAACAAACCGGCATTTTGACCTGCTCTGGCGCGGGTTACAGTAGGGTTATCAATCATTAAGGATAACCGCTATGCGCAAACCGCTGCTCCTGCTTACCGCCCTTGCTCTCTCCTCTGCCGCCCACGCGGCAACGCCGAAAGATACGTTTGTGGTCGCCGTGCCGCTGGATGGCATTATCAGTTTCGATCCGGCGGAAAGCTTTGAAACCGTCAGCAACAGCAGCCTGCGTAATATCTATCAGACGTTACTGGAGCCGGACCATCAGGATCCGCAGAAGCTGGCCCCGCTGGCGGCCCTGCGCTGGCAGGCGGGCAAAACCCCGCACAGCCTGGTGTTTGACCTTAATCCCAAAGCCCGCTTTGCCAGCGGTAATCCGTTAACGGCGCAGGACGTGGTGTTCTCCTTTACCCGCGCGGTGAAGCTGAACAAAGCGCCCTCGTTTATCCTCGGGGAATTTGGCTGGACGCCGGAGAACATCGATCAGCAGTTCAGCGTCATCAACGATCATCAGTTGGAGCTGCGCTGGCCGGCAGAGATCGGGCAGGATCTGGCCCTGCGCCTGTTGACCGCGCCGGTCTCCTCCATCGTTGACAGCAAGCTGGCGCAGTCGCATGCCGCCAATAACGACTTCGGCAATGGCTGGCTGAAAACCCACTCGGCGGGCAGCGCGGCCTACGCAATCAAGCAGTTCGTGCCCCTGCAGGCGCTGGTGCTGGAGGCTAATCCCAACAGCACCCAGAAAGCGCACCTGAAACGGGTGCTGCTGAAAGGCGTGGCCGATCCGGGCACCCGTCGGCTGTTGATCCAGCAGGGCGATGTGGATGCGGCTTACCAGCTGGGGCCGGATCAGCTTGCCTCGCTGAAAGGCGATCCCAACGTGCACATTGCCGCCTTTCCCTCCAGCCTGATCTACTATCTCGGCTTTAACACCAAAAGTACGCAGCAGCCTGCGCTGGGCAACCCGGCCTTATGGCAGGCCGCGCGCTGGCTGGTGGACTACGACAGCCTGGCGAATCAGCTGCTGAAGGGGCAATATCGCGTACACCAGAGCTTCCTGCCCCAGGGCTTTGACGGCGCGCTGGAGACCAAACCGTTCCACTACGATGTCGAGAAGGCCAAAGCGATATTAGCCAAAGGCGGTATTAAGCCCGGCGCGCATATCGCGCTGTCGGTGGTGAATCAGCCGCCTTATATCGATATTGCCCAGGCGCTGCAGTCGAGCTTTGCGAAGGCGGATGTAAATCTGGATATCCAGCCGGTGGCGGAATCCGAGCTGTGGAGCAAGATGCGCAGCCGCAACTTTGAATCCATCTTTACCTACTGGGGCGCGGACTACATCGATCCCAACACCAACGCCAGCACCTTCGCCTATAACGTGCCGAACGGCAGCAAAACCCTGGCCTGGCGCGTAGGCTGGGATATTCCGGAGCTGAGCGCCCTGACGCGCAAAGCCGCCGGAGAAAGCGATGCCGCCAAACGCCGGGCCGATTACGTCTCGCTGCAACAGCAGCTTCAGCAGAACTCGCCTTACGTGGTGATGCTGCAGGGCGAGGTGCAGGTGGCGCTGCGCAAGAACGTGACGCACGCGCAACAGGGGATTGGCGTCACGCTGCTGAATTTTGAAGAGGTGGAGAAGTAAATTTCAGGGCGGCAGCACGTAATCTTTACTGACGGCAGCCGCCCCGCTGGCTATGCTTGACGCATGACTGACTATTTGTGAGTGCCGCGCTATGACCGCTCCCCTGCTTATCGCCCAAACCCCTGACGTTCAACTGCACCTGCTGCCGCAGATGGCAAACCGCCACGGCCTGATCACCGGTGCCACCGGCACGGGCAAAACCGTGACGCTGCAAAAGCTGGCGGAATCCTTCTCTGCCATCGGCGTGCCTGTGTTTATGGCGGATGTGAAAGGCGATTTAACCGGCGTGGCGATGGCAGGCCTGAGCAGCGAAAAGCTGCAGGCGCGGCTGGCCAACATCGGTGTGACCGACTGGCAGCCAACCAGCAGCCCGGTGGTGCTGTGGGATATTTTCGGTGAGAAAGGCCATCCGGTGCGTGCGACGGTGTCGGATCTGGGGCCGCTGATGCTGGCGCGGCTGCTGAACCTGAACGAGGTGCAGAGCGGCGTGCTGCAAATCATCTTCCGCATTGCCGACGATCAGGGCCTGCTGCTGCTGGATTTTAAAGATCTGCGCGCCATGACACAGTACATCGGCGATAACGCGAAAAGCTTTCAGACGCAGTACGGCAACATTAACAGCGCCTCAGTAGGCGCGATCCAGCGCGGGCTGCTGGCGCTGGAGGAGCAAGGCGCAGAGCACTTCTTTGGCGAGCCTATGCTGGAGATTAGCGACTGGATGCGCGTTGACAGCAACGGCAAAGGCGTTATTAACATCCTGTCGGCCGAGAAGCTGTATCAGATGCCCAAACTTTACGCGACCAGCCTGCTGTGGATGCTGTCAGAGCTGTATGAACACCTGCCGGAAGCGGGCGATCTGGATAAACCGAAGCTGGTGTTCTTCTTTGATGAGGCGCACCTGCTGTTTAACGAGGCGCCGCCGGTGCTGCTGGAGAAGATTGAGCAGGTGATCCGCCTGATCCGCTCCAAAGGCGTGGGGATTTGGTTTGTGACGCAGAATCCGGCGGACATTCCCGACAGCGTGCTGGGCCAGCTAGGCAACCGGGTGCAACATGCGCTGCGCGCCTTTACCCCGCGCGATCAGAAAGCGGTGAAAACCGCCGCCGAAACCCTGCGCGCCAATCCGGCCTTTACAACCGTCGAGGCGATACAGGCGCTGGGCACCGGCGAAGCGCTGATCTCCTTTCTGGATGTCAAAGGCAACCCGTCGGTAGTGGAGCGGGCGATGGTGATCGCACCCGGCTCGCGCATGGGGCCGGTGAACACGGACGAGCGCAACGGGCTGATCAACCATTCTCCGCTGTCGGGCAAGTACGACACAGAAGTCGATCGGGAATCGGCTTACGAACGTCTGCAACAGGGCGTTCAGGCCGCCAGTGACAAGGCCAATGCGCCCGAAGCCAAAGGCAACGCGGTGGCGGTCGATGACGGCATTCTGGGGGGATTAAAAGACATTTTGTTTGGCAGCACCGGTCCGCGCGGCGGCAAGCGGGATGGCGTGGTGCAAACCATGGCAAAAAGCGCGGGACGTCAGATTACTAACCAGATCGTTCGCGGCGTGCTGGGCAGCCTGTTTGGCGGACGTCGTCGGTAAAATACGGTGGCAGCCGGGCTGCCACCTCAACGCTACTTGTGCTTCCAGCTGGTAGACACCGGATTGGTGACGGTGTTCTTTTCCTGGGTGTAAGTGCCGTTCTGCTGGGCAATCGCCTCGCCGGTATCAACAATCGCGTTCTGAATAAACACGTTCTGCTTGTCGCCGCGCACAAAGGTCAGCTGATGGAAGGCGGTTTTGTTGCCCCAGTCGGTGGAAGGCAGCGAGATAAAGCGCACCGTGAAGGTCTCATCATCAAACTTACCCTGCATCACGTAAACGCCGTAGTGGTTTTCGCCCTGCGAGATGATTTTATAGGTGCCGTTGTCGTAGTAATAAATTTCGGCATCGGGGAAGGGTTTTTTGTCGTACATTTTACGGTAATGCAGCACCTGCTTAATGGTGGGCTGGCCGAAGCTGACGGTCAGGTTTTTACCATCCTGCGAGGTGGTCAGCCCTTCCGCCTGCGCGGATACGCCACTCATTAACATCAACAGACTTGCGGTTGCCGTTGCGATTGCTTTCACGTGAATTCTCCTGGTCTGGTTCCATGGATAGGGTGCGTCAACGTACGGAGACTGCACCGGAAATGTACACTGACGTAACTGTTTATAAGAGTGGTAATTTTTGAGGTTATTAGTTTTTAGGAACAGTCTGATGCGGCAATCGCCCACCGCGTTAAGACAGGCCGGTTTAATGCCAGGCTTAACTGGATTTGAGGGCCGGGACTGGGCGATGTTGACGTATTCATCAGGCAAGCTGCTAAGATCAGGACATGGATAAACAACGTGAACTAAAACGGACCAAACGTCTGGCGCTGTCGCTGCTGCTGCTGGCTGCCGCTACCTTTGTGGTTACCCTGTTTCTGCCGCCCAACTTTTACGTCAGCGGCATCAAAGCCATCGCCGAAGCCGCGATGGTCGGCGCGCTGGCTGACTGGTTTGCGGTGGTGGCGCTGTTTCGCCGCGTACCGGTGCCGTTTATTGCCCGTCATACGGCGATCATCCCGCGCAATAAAGATCGCATCGGGGAGAATCTGGGCCGCTTTGTGCAGGAAAAGTTTCTGGATACCGATTCGATGCTGAATCTGATCCGCCGTCACGATCCCTCGCAAATGCTGGCCACCTGGCTGAGCGCGCCCGGCAATGCCGATCGGATCGGTCGCCACCTGCTACAGGTCATGCGCGGCTTTCTCGATCTGACCGATGACGCGCGCATCCAGCACTTCATGCGCCGCGCGGTGCATAAGGCGATCGACAAGGTGGATCTCAGCCAGAGCGGCGCGCTGATGCTGGAAAGCCTGACCAAAAATAACCGGCATCAGGAACTGCTGGATGCGGCGGTCGAGCAGTTGCTGCGGCTGCTGCATAAGCCCAGCACCCGGGAATTTATCGCCAGCCAGCTGGTGCGCTGGCTGAAGCGCGAGCACCCCATCAAGGCCAAAATGTTGCCGACAGAATGGCTGGGAGAGCACAGCGCAGAGCTGGTGGCCAACGCGGTGGATTCCCTGCTGGATGACGTGGCGCTGGATCAGGGCCACGAGCTGCGGCTGGGCTTTAATCGCGCGGTGGATCGCCTGATCGAAAAGCTGAAAAACGATCCCGAGATGGCCGAGCGCGCCGAGGTGATCAAAGGCTGGCTGAAAGACGATCCCACGCTGAACCGCTATATTGGCGAGCTGTGGGGCGATCTGCGCGACTGGCTGAAAGCGGATCTCAACAGCGAGGCGTCAAAAGTGCAGGACAAGGTCCGTCAGGCGGCCCTGTGGCTGGGCGAAACCCTGGCCGCCGATGAAGGACTGCGTAGCTCCATGAATCAGCATCTGGAAGACGCTGCCCGCAGCGTCGCGCCAGAATTCGCGGCGTTCCTGACGCGCCATATCAGCGACACGGTGAAAAGCTGGGATGCGCGCGATATGTCGCAGCAGATCGAGCTGAATATCGGTAAGGACCTGCAGTTTATCCGCATCAACGGCACGCTGGTGGGCGGCACCATCGGCCTGATTCTCTACCTGCTGTCGCAGATTCCGGCGGTGCTGCCGGTGGTGAAAGGCTGGCTGGCCTGACGTAACCGTTCTGCTTTTTCGAACCCTGTGATTAAAGAGAGGTGAATATCACCTCCCTCAGGTGCGGCCTGAACGTGATTTACCTGAAGGACTTCACGATAATTTCAAGCAGTTGCAGTAGTGCAACTAGTGCAACCATGAGCTTCAGAAATACGCGAGCGATTTCTATCCATCTCATACGCTGGCTCCTGTGGTCAGGAGCACTTACAGCCTGCGACCCTTTCCGCTGCCTGTAACAGGCTGATGAGGTTGATAATGCATGATGTGCACCGCACGTAACCGTGCTGACGTAAACAAAAAACCTCGCCTCACCCGCGGGGTTTTTTGTTGCCTGTTGCTGACGCTAAACGGCGGCTAGGCCTTATCCAGCGCCGCCTGCGCCACGGCCATAAAGTGTTTAACCCTTTCCAGATCCACATCGTTCCACCAGACGCCGTCCACCTTGAGCGCGCTGGCGACAATCACGCCCTGGGTGCGGCCCAGGATCTGGCAGACATTGGCAGGCGTGACGCCCGACCCCACCAGCAGCGGTAAGGCGGTGGCGGCGCGGATCTCGTCGATTTCGTCCAGGGTGGCGCTGTCGCCGGTGCGCTGTCCGGTGGCGATCACGGCGTCCGCGTCAAAGAAGTCAACGTCGCGCGTCAGTTCCTGAATGGAGCGGTCGGCCACTATCGCATGGCTGCCGTGTTTGACATGGCTGTCGGCAAACACCCGAATATGTTCGGCACGCAGCTGGCTGCGGTAGCGCAACGCTTTGGCGGCGGCCCCTTCAATAAAGCCTTCATTGGCGATGTAAGCATTCGCCCACTGGTTGACGCGGATAAAATCCGCCCCGCCCGCCAGCGCGGTGGCAAAGGCCGGCAGCGCCGCGTTCGCCAGCACGTTAATGCCCAGCGGCACGCCAAACCGTTCGCGCACTTTTTCCGTGATAACCGCCATCAGGGCCGACGTTTCCGGGCCAATATCCTCGGGTTTTGAAAACGGAATATCGCCGTGGTTTTCAATAATCAGGCCATGAACGCCGCCGCAAATATAATTTTCCGCATCGCGCAGGGCACGCTCTGTTATCGCCTTAACTGATTTCCCCCGGTATTTAGGCGAGCCGGGAAACGGGTCACAGTGAATCACGCCAATGACCGCTTTGGGGCGGGAAAATATCGCTTGTATTGCATCATTTTTTTCTGCTGATATAGCAACCATCTTGTCTTTATCCTGTTCAGGGAAACACTATGCGTGTTTATGTGGCCGGAAATATCACTGTCGATGAAACCTGGAGCATTGCCGATATTCCGTTAAAAGGCGCATCGGTTCATGGAAATAAAGTTTCGCAGGATATCGGCGGTAAAGGCGCGAATCAGGCGATTCTGTTATCCCGCTGCGGCATAGAAACCCATTTAATTGCCGCAACGGGCAAAGACAGCAATGGAATAACTCTTCGCCAGCAGCTCACTCAGGAGCCGCTTTATTTTGTGCCCGCTGAACCGGTCCATCCCTTTAGCGATACTTCGCTTATTCTCAACAGCGCCGACGGCGACAACGCCATTATTACCAGCACCGGTGCAGCCGATGCGTTGAGCATTGATATCATCAGTGCACATCTGGCCGCGGCACGCGCTGGCGATGTCCTGGTGCAGCAGGGCAACTTCTCGCCGGAGAAAACCCATGCGCTGTTCCAGCTGGCGAAGTCGCGTGGCCTGATCACCGTCTTTAACCCTTCGCCGGTCCATGCCGGGTTCAGTGCCTGCTGGCCGCTGGTGGATATTGCCGTAGTGAATCAGCACGAAGCCCGGCAGTTGCATCCTGAAGCGGTTAAAACGTTAGTGGTTACTCACGGTAGCGCGGGTGCCTGGCTGATTCAGGGCGACCGCCGCGAGTTTTGCCCTGCCACGCCCGTCGAGGCGCTGGATACCACCGGCGCGGGCGATACCTTTCTTGCCGTCATGCTGGCGTCGGCACTCAGGCGCCAGGTTCAGATTGATAAGTTAGCACTTACTCATGCCAGTCAGGCCGCCGCCATCACGGTGAGCCGTCGTGGCACGCTGAGTGCCTTCCCCTCCGTCAACGAACTCGCCGCACTGCTGAGTGCAGGCGGCGAGTCAGGCGTTACTTAAACATCGCGCGGTAGCTGTCCACGTTGGCTTTGGTGACGACCGTCGCCGGTACCAGAATAGTTTTCGATACGGTTTTGCCGGACGTCACCGCGTTCAGAGCTTTGACCGCCTCTTCACCCATTTTTTTCGGGTCCTGCTGCAGGACGGCGGTGACATAACCGTTATCGATACCGGTGATCGCTTTTGACGTCAGATCCCAGCCGAACACCTTGATGTCTTTCTGCCGCCCCTGGTTCTCTACGGCCGCAATCGCGCCCAGTAACGCCGGTTCACCAGTGGCATAGATGGCCGTCAGGTCCGGGTTGCCGGTGATCAGGTTCTCTGCTGCCGTCATCGCGGTGTCCTGCACGTTCTGGCCATCCACCACGTCCGCGACGGTAATGCCAGGATTGCTCTTAATGGTGTCTTCAAAGCCTTTCTGACGCTGGTTCTGCACGGCTGAGTTCAGCGCGCCCACAATGCCCAGCCGCGCTTTGCCGCCCATATTTTTCGCCACGTAATCGACAAAATATTTGCCGATAATCTTACCGCCTTCCAGATTATCCACGCCCACCTGCGCCGCCTGTGGGCCCGCCGGTAATACCGCATCAATCGCAATCACCGGTATTTTAGCGGCGGCTGCTTCTTTAATCGCAGGCATAATGCCGTTGACGTCAATCGCGTCCACCATAATGCCCTTCACGCCCTGCTGAATATAATTTTCGATCGCGTCGTTTTGCGATACGGGATTATCGTTGGCGTTGAAGATCACTAAATTTTTACCGCTGGCTTTCGCTGCTTCCTGTGCGCCCTGATTCATCTGATTAAAGAACAGGGCCTGCTGGTTGATCTGTACCAGCGCATAAGTCGGTGCTGCATGAGCCAAAGTAAAAAACGAACCCGCTGCCAGTAAGCCCGTTGCCAGCGCAACAGAACGCAGTTTTCTGGTGTTAAATGCCATCATCTTAAAATTCCTCGTCGGGAATGTGCGATAACCAGTCGATCTCCGCATCGAAATGCAGAGGGATTATTGTTGGCGGGCAAATATCGTGTGAATGGCTTATTCAGCCTGAACCTGAATAACCGCGTTTCTGCTCACTGTCCATTATGGTGAACACCTGAAACGGGCTAAGCCGGTGTGGGAGTGACTCCCGGGTAATGCGGTAAACTGTCTCTACCATTCTCTTCCGCTCAGATTTTGTCAAGCGATTATTTTATCGCCAGGGGCGGCGCAAAAATACTGTATCCGGCGCGCGTAACTGTGTTACAGATAGCCGATTCTGGGCAAGATGGCTGTGGATATGATTAAAAAACGGGTGCTGTTATCCGACGTAGCGACGCTGGCCGGGCTGTCAAAAGCGACCGTATCCCGCTATATGAATCAAAGCATTATGCTGCCGCAGGACACCATCGATCGCATTGAAGCCGCCATTCGCCAGCTGGATTATCGCGGCAACAGCCTGGCGCGCCGCCTGAGCAAAGGCGGCAGTGAAACCTTAGGGCTGGTCCTGCCCGATATTACTAACCCTTTCTTCGCCGAACTGGCGGACGCGGCGGAAGAAGCCGCTTCGGCCTGTGGCTACAGCCTTGTGCTCTGCATCACCCGCAACCATCCCGGCAAAGAAAGCCAGTTTATCCGCTGGCTGGATACCTGCCAGGTGGATGGCCTGCTGTTTACCACCAACCACCCAGATAACGGGCTGCTGCGTAAGGAAATTAACCGTCACCAGCGTATTGTGCTGCTGGATGAAGATATTCCCGGCAGCAGAGTGCCAAAGGTGTTCGCCGATAATGTGCAGGGCGGCCGCATTGCTACCGAAAAGCTGATCGCCGCCGGTCATCGTCATATCGCGTTTGTTGGCGGGCCGGATGAGCTGATGAGCGTGCGCGAACGCTATCAGGGCTTCTGCACCGCCATGGCGCAGGCGGGCCTGACCGTGCCGCCTGAATGGGTGATGTACGGCGAATACCAGCGTGAGTTTGGCGAACAGGCGCTTCAACACCTGTTCAGCCGGCCGCACCGCCCAACCGCCGTGTTTGCCGCCAGTGACTATCTGGTGCTGGGCTTGCTGGATGGCCTGCGCGCACGCGGGTTACAGGCTCCCGAGGCGCTGTCGCTGGTGGGATTTGACGACGCCACCTATGCCGATTTTACCCAACCCCGCATTTCCACCATCCGCCAGCCCGCCCGGGAACTGGGCCGCACGGCGGTTCACATTATGCTGCGCATCCTGAATGACGAGCCCGATATTCCCCCTGAAACCCGCCTTGCGGTGGAATGGGTGGCGCGCGATTCGATACGAATGTGTTAACAGCGTCCCAAAATGGCGCAAAAGTGCACAACTTTAGCGCAAATAACGCGCTTTTTAATTTCTTCGCGTTATAGTTAGTAAACCGGTTTACCAAAAACTAACATTTAAACGTGTTTAAAAACAACGTGTTAAACCGGATGTGTACTGCCTGTGTTGCAGGCTGGCACGGATGCTGCAATGACGTATCTGGCAAGCAAATATCGTTACAGCGGTTGTTCAGAGATTATGTATGAAGGCTTTATCTAGCAGGTAAACCGGTTTACAAGGGCGTAAACCGTGCACGATAAAGTTTTTTCATCTCTGTTCAGCTTTTCCCGTTAGTGGTGATGGGAGTTATCGAATGCAGCAATCACAAACTGCCCCGGCACGGGTAGAGATGGTGAATATAACCAAAACCTATGGCGCGATACGTTCCCTGCGCGGCGTGAACTTACAGCTGGCGCCCGGCGAAGTGCTGGGCCTGGTGGGCGATAACGGCGCGGGCAAGTCCACGCTGACCAAAGTGCTGTCTGGCGCGGTGGTGCCCACCAGCGGCACGATCCGCATTGACGGTGAAGAGCAGCAGTTCAGCAATCCGGCGGATTCTCGCCGCTGCCATATCGAAATGGTTTATCAGGACCTGTCGCTGTGCGACACCGTGGATGTGGCGGGCAACCTGTTTATGGGACGCGAGCCGATGAAATCGATCCTCGGCATTCCGTTTCTTGATGAAGAGAAAATGCACGCTGATGCGCGCGAGATGCTGAAAGGCCTGGGCATTTCCATTCCTGATACGCGTTTGCTGGTGCGCAATCTGTCCGGCGGACAGCGTCAGGCGATTGCCATTGCGCGCGCGGCCGCCTTCGATCCCAAAGTGCTGATCATGGATGAGCCCACCGCCGCGCTGGCCGTGGCTGAGGTGGAAGCGGTGCTGGAGCTGATTCGTCGGGTATCAGCGCGCGGCGTCAGCGTGATCCTGATTACCCATCGCCTGCAGGATCTGTTCCTGGTCTGCGATCGCATCATGGTGATGTACGAAGGCACCAACGTGGCAGACCGCCGGGTGGCGGACACCGATCTGGGCGAAATTGTGAATTTGATCGTGGGCGAAAAATTTGTCGCCCGCTCTGCGGCGACGCACTGAGCGAGGTAACAGGATGACTATTATGAATCTGAGCGGTTCCCGTATGGCCCAACACTCGTTGCCGCGTCGCCTGCTGCACAATCACTCTGGCGTGGTCAGCATCGCGCTGTTCTTTGTGTTCTGTTGCGTGGTGTTTTCGTTGATCACCGGCAACTTTCTCAGCAGTGCTAACTGGCTCAATATCATTCGCCAGAGCGCGCCTCTGCTGATCGTCGCCACGGCGATGACCCTGGTGATCACCACGGGCGGGATCGATCTTTCGGTGGGATCGACGCTGGCGCTGGTCGGTGCGCTGTCGGCTATTGCGCTGAACAACTGGGGGCTGCCCTGGCCGGTGGTGTTGCTGGGCGGCCTGCTGCTGGGCGCGCTGGTGGGCGCTATCAACGGCTTCTTTATCGCCTATGAGGGCATTCCGGCCTTTATCGTCACGCTTGCCACCTTAGCCGTGGTGCGCGGGGTCGCGCTGCTGATTACCCAGGGCTATTCCATTCCCATTCCTGCCGACAGCCTGTTTGCCTTTATGGGGCGCGCGAAAGTGCTGGGCGTGCCGATGCCGGCGCTGATCGGCATTGTGGTGCTGATTGTCGGCCATATCGTGCTTAATCATATGCGTTTTGGTCGCTATGTCACCGCGATTGGCGCGAATGCCGAAGGCGCGCGCCGCAGCGGGATTAACACCAAAGCCGTGACCATGAAGGTCTATATCATCAGCGGCATGGCTGCCGCGCTGGCGGGCATGATTATCACCGCCCGTCTGGGCAGCGGCTCCTCTAACCAGGGCGAAGGCTTTGAGTTACAGGTGATTGCGGCGGTGGTGCTGGGCAGTACCAGCCTGTTTGGCGGCTTCGGCACCATCATCGGTACATTGCTGGGCGCGCTGTCGATTGCCATTATTCAGAACGGCCTGATTTTGTCGCACATCTCTCCTTTTTACACGCAGATCGCGACCGGTACGATCATTTTGCTGGCGATCTGGCTGAATACCCGCATTCTCAACCCGACCCGCGCGGCGGCAAAAGGATAGCCAATGAAACACTCTATTTTTCGGCATCCGGATCCCCTACCGCTCGGCATCAACAGCGGCTATGTCATGACGGTGCTGGGGCCGCTGCCGGTCAGTGAGATGGGCGTGACGCTGATGCATGAACACATTCTGCTGGATGCGTCCGGCAAGTGGGTGCCGCCCTGCTGCTGTGGCGATCGCCATTTAGCGGAAATGCCGGTGAGTATGGAAAACCTGGGCGAACTGTCGCTTAACCCGTTAATCAGCCGCGATAATTGTCAGCTGTTCGATGTGGATCTGGCGATTGAGGAGCTGATGAAGTTCCGTGCTCTCGGCGGTGACACGGTTGTCGATCCTACCAATATCGGCATCGGTCGGGATCCCAAGGCATTGCAGCGCATCGCCCGCCTGACCGGGCTGAACATCATCATGAGCACCGGCCTGTACCTGGAGCCTTCGCATCCGGAATGGGTGAAAACGATTAGCGTCGAGGCGTTAGCTGACAAGCTGATTTACGACCTTGGCGGCCGGGAAGAAAAACCCGAAGTACTCGCCGGGTTGATCGGTGAGATCGGCGTGTCCAGCCGCTTTACCGCCAGCGAGGAGAAATCCCTGCGGGCGGCAGGCCGGGCCAGTGCTGCAACCCGGGTGCCGATTGAGGTGCATCTGCCCGGCTGGGAGCGGCTGGGGCACAAGGTGCTGGATATTCTTGAACACGAAGGGGCCGATCTGCGCCACGTGGTGCTGTGCCACATGAATCCCAGCTTTGCCGACAAGCGCTATCAGCGTGAGCTGGCCCAGCGCGGTGCGTTTCTGGAATACGACATGATCGGCATGAGCTATTACTACGCCGACGAGTCCGCGCAGTCACCGTCCGACGAAGAGAACGCCCGCGCCATCCGCGAACTGATCGATGACGGCTTTATTGAGCAGATTTTGCTGTCCCAGGACGTGTTCCTGAAAACCATGCTGACCCGCTACGGCGGCCACGGCTATGGCTACATCCTTAAACATTTTGTTCCGCGCCTGAAACGCCACGGCGTCAGCGGCGAACAACTTGAAACCTTACTGATTGCTAACCCACAGCGCGTTTTTGGTGGGTAAGGGAGAACCGTAATGCAGAAGAAAATTTTACTGGTCGGGGAATCCTGGACCAGCACGTCCGTTCACGTTAAAGGCTTCGATCAGTTTGCCACCGCCACCTGGCATAATGGCGCGACCGACTTTATGGCGGCGCTGGCCGACAGCGACTATGCCATCACCTATATGCCCGCGCACGCGGCGGCGACCGAATTTCCGCTGACGCTGGCCGGGCTGCAAGCGTGGGACGCGATCATTCTGTCGGATATCGGCGCCAATACCTTGCTGCTGCATCCGGATACCTGGCTGAAGAGCCAGCGCACAGCGAACCGTCTGACGCTGATCCACGACTATGTGGCGGCGGGCGGTGCCTTAATGATGATCGGCGGCTACTTCAGTTTTCAGGGCATCAACGGCGGCGCGCGCTATCGCAACACGGCGGTCGAGAAAGTGCTGCCGGTACGCTGCCTGGCCTGGGACGACCGCATCGAAACGCCCGAAGGCTCTTATCCGAGCGTCACCGAATCCCACGCGCTGTTTACCGACATGCCCGACGAATGGCCGTGGTTACTGGGCTATAACGAAGTGGAAATGCACCCTGAAGGCAAACTGCTGGCAACCATTGCCGGCACCGCGCATCCGTTGCTGGCGGTGCGCGAATATCAGCAGGGCCGCTCGCTGGTGTGGACCAGCGATATGTCTGCCCACTGGCTGCCGCAGGAATTTGCCCAGTGGCAGGGTTATCGCCAGCTGTGGATCAACTGTCTTGACTGGTTAACGGTTCGTCACTGATGGCCCTTACCCGCACGGCGGATCTGGCGTTACAGCTGATCCGCTTTGATACCCTCAATCCACCGGGTAACGAAGCCGCCTGCATGATGTTTTTTGCCGGCTGGCTGGAGGAAAACGGCTTCGAGGTCACGCTGTCATCCTTCGGAGAAGGACGCCATAACCTGATAGCCCGCCTGCGCGGCGAGCAGGCCGGACCTGCGCTGGCCTTTACCGGCCATCTGGATACGGTGCCGCTCGGTAACGCCGACTGGCAACACGATCCCTTTGGCGAGATCGTGGACGATCGGCTCTATGGCCGGGGATCGAGCGATATGAAAGCGGCCGTTGCCGCCTTTGCCGTGGCCTGCGTTACGCACCAGCAGGCCATTCGCCAGGGGTCGGGCGTGGTGCTGCTGATTACCGGCGGTGAGGAAACCGGCTGCGACGGCGCGCGGGCGCTGATCGATACCGCTGACATGCCCGAGGTGGGCGCGCTGATCGTTGGCGAACCCACCGCGAACTATCCGGTTATCGGCCACAAAGGCGCACTGTGGCTGCGCTGTGAAACACGTGGTAAAACCGCGCACGGCGCGATGCCGGAGCTGGGCATCAATGCGATCTACCTGGCCGCCGATGCGCTGGGTAAAATTCAGCATTTCTCCCCCGGCGCGCCGCATCCGCTGATGAAACAGCCCACGATCAACGTCGGGCGCATCACAGGCGGCCTGAACATTAACTCCGTGCCTGACCGCACGCAGTTTGACGTGGATATTCGTAGCGCGCCCAATCTTCAGCACGCCACCATCCGTCAGCAGCTCAGCACCTTACTGGGCGAAAGTGTGACGATATCTACGCTGGTGGACCTGCCCGCGGTGCTCAGTGAAGGCGATCACGCATGGATTCAGACGGTTTATCAACGATGCCAGCCATTGCATGATGCGCCGCTGGTGCCGCGCATTGTGCCCTACTTCACCGATGCGTCGCTGCTGTTGCCTGCGCTGGGCAATCCGCCCTGCATTATTCTGGGCCCCGGCGAGCCATCGATGGCGCACCAGACCGACGAATATTGCCTGCTGAGCAGGTTAGCCGAGGCGGAGACGCTTTATGGTGCGTTGATTTGTGACGGAGTGCGATGACCTGTGAAGCGGTATTCTCCTGAAGCACGGCCGGGTGAAGGCGATCTGCCCTACAAGGTCGGCAACAATGCGGGGATGGTGTCGGTGATGTAGACGCGCTGCTGGCACGCCGCCCGGTAAACCCGATTTAGCTGTCTGTTAAAGCTGTTCGTAAGATGGCAGGAGAAAAAATCATGAGAGCACAGGCCGTGGTCACCGATGAATACAGGTCGGCATTCCCCGATCCGATTACGATTAAGGCCGACGAGATAGCCGTGGTGAGCCACTGCGATCTTGAATGGCGAGGATGGATATGGATTACGCTGCCCGATGGCAAAGCGGGCTGGGCGCCAGAGCAATACTTTTTGCCACTGAGCCCAAATGAGGTTGTCTGTCTGGAAGACTATAGGGCACAGGAGTTAACCGTCCATCCCGGTGAGGCCCTGATAGTGACGCAGGCGCTTAACGGCTGGTACTGGGCTGAGAAGCCTTCTGGGGAAAATGGATGGGTTCCTCAGGAATGCCTTACCTTACTAGATCGATAATCCAGTCTGTAAAACATCAGGGCAACCGGATGCACCTTTACTGGCACGTGACGATCGCCACCGCATCAGGCGGTGAAATTCAGGCGTTCGATTCGTCACCGACACCAGCCATAAAAAAAGGCCGCATCGCGCGGCCTTTCTGACTGTCAGCGTTTATCGCCGTTTTATCAGCATAAACAGACTGATGGCAAAGAAGGCAAAGCTGGGCAGTATCGCGCCGAAAATCGGCGGCAGACCATAAACCAGGCTGAGCGGGCCAAAAATCTGATCCAGTACGTAGAACAGGAAGCCGAAGCTGATCCCGGTGACCACGCGCACGCCCATGGATACGCTACGCAGCGGACCAAAGATAAACGACAGCGCCATCAGCATCATGACCGCTACGGACAGCGGCTGGAAGATTTTGCTCCACATGTTCAGCCGGTAACGGCCAGACTCCTGACCACTCTGCTTCAGGTATTTGCTGTAATCGTAGAGGCCGGTAATCGACAACGCATCCGGATCCAGCGCCACCACGCCCAGTTTGTCTGGGGTCAGGCTGGTTTTCCACTCGCCAGTCAGGCTTTGTGAGCCGGTGATTTGTTTCGGATCGGTCAGATTCGATTCGTCCACCTGAGACAGCACCCACAACTTCTTGTCTTTATTCCATTTCGCCGTTGCAGCATAGCGGACGCTCTGTAAACGGCGATCGTCAGTGAAGTTGTAAATGCTGACGCCGTCAATTTCATCGTCGCCTTTAACACGTTCAATGTAGATGAAATTGTTGCCGTCTTTGGCCCACAAACCGCTCTGCGTCGACACCAGCGCGCCACCATAAAGCTGCTGCGCACGGAAGTTACGCGCCATCTGCTCGCCCTGAGGGGCGACAAACTCGCCGATAGCCATGGTCAGCAGCACCAGCGGAATCGCCGTTTTCATCACCGACAGGGCCACCTGCATGCGGGTAAAGCCCGCCGCCTGCATGACCACCAGTTCACTACGCTGCGCCAGCGTTCCCAGCCCCAGCAATGCACCTAACAGGGCCGCCATTGGGAAGAAGATTTCGATGTCTTTTGGCACACTCAGCAAGGTGTAATAACCTGCATCCAGCGCGCTGTAGGCACCCTGTCCGGTTTTACGCAGCTGATCGACGAACTTGATAATGCCGGACAGCGAGACCAGCATAAACAGCGTCATCAGGATGGTATTAAATATCGTTTTACCGATATAACGATCGAGAACGCGAAACATCAGACCGATCCTCCGCGTGTAAAGCGCGCACGAATTCGACGCATCGGCACGGTATCCCACAGGTTAAGCACGATCGCTAACGCCAGATAACTGATATTCACCACCCACATCCAGATAGCCGGATCGAGGCGGCCTTTCGCCCCGCTTGAGCGCAGCGAACTCTGCAGCAGGAAGAAAATCAGGTACAGCAGCATCGCGGGCAGCATCGAGAGCACGCGTCCCTGACGCGGGTTGACCACGCTGAGGGGCACCACCATCAAGGCCATGACCAGCACGGCAAAGACCAGCGTAATACGCCAGTGAAGCTCAGCCCTGAATTCAGGCGTTTTGTTCGATAACAGCGTAGCAAACGTGGCCTGGTCTACATCGTTAGGATCCAGCGTAGCCTGCTTATAACCTACGTAAGCCTGGTAGTTAGTGAAGTCGGTGATGCGGAAATCACGCAGCAACGCCGTTCCCTCAAATCGGGTCCCTTTATCCAGGGTCACAATCTGTGAGCCGTCTTTCTTCTGTTCCATGTGCCCGCTGTCGGCCAGCACCACGGAAGGCCTCGCATTCCCTTTTGGCCGCAGTTGGGCCAGGAAGACGTGACCAAACTGATTGCCTTTGACGTTCTCAAGGAACAGCACGGCGCTACCGTCGCTGGAGGTCTGGAACTGTCCCGCAGCCAGAGCAGCCGCACCAGGGTTCGCTTTAGCGTTTTGAGTGACCTGTTCCTGATAGCGCGACGACCAGGGGCCAAGCCAGATGACGTTAACCGCAGCCACCACCGAGGTGAACAGCATCAGCACCATCGCCGCTTTGACCAGCACCGCCTTACTCAGGCCGCAGGCATGCATAACGGTAATTTCACTTTCCGTATACAGCCGCCCGAGCGTCATTAAAATCGCCAGAAACAGGCTTAGGGGCAAAATAAGTTGTGCCATTTCAGGCACGCCGAGTCCTAACAGCGTCAGAACAAGGTTTGTCGGCACTTCGCCATCCACCGCAGCCCCTAAAATCCTCACCAACTTCTGACAGAAGAAGATCAACAGCAGGATAAACAGGATAGCCAGCTGGCTTTTGAGCGTTTCCCGAACCAGATATCTAATAATGATCACGCTTAATACGCCTGTGAAAACTTGTCTTTTTGCAGGAAAATCGCTAATTTCAACGCTTATTAGCCATTTTTCTTCATAAATGGCCGTCGTCGACGCTAGAAATGTATGGTAATCGCGTTTGGGTGATGAAAAAACAACATCTTGTCACCCTGATCCATTATGACCTCCAGCAGCATGTGTCTTAATGCTTCGCTTAATAAATGGGTCACGAATGCGCTACATTCTAGCGGCAGCAGCGGCCGTTGTCTTTAAGATTCAGGAGAGTGCATGGAGTTCAGTGTAAAAAGCGGTAGTCCGGAAAAACAGCGCAGTGCATGCATTGTAGTTGGTGTTTTCGAACCGCGTCGTCTGTCACCGATTGCCGAGCAACTGGATAAGATCAGCGACGGCTATATCAGCGCCCTGCTGCGCCGCGGTGAACTGGAAGGCAAAGTGGGCCAGACGCTGCTGCTGCATCATGTGCCGAATATCCTGTCAGAGCGAATTCTGCTGATTGGCTGCGGTAAAGAGCGTGAGCTGGACGAGCGCCAGTACAAGCAGGTGATCCAAAAAACCATCAACACGCTGAATGACACCGGCTCGATGGAGGCCGTGTGCTTCCTGACCGAGCTGCACGTCAAAGGGCGTAATACCTACTGGAAAGTGCGTCAGGCCGTCGAAACCTCGAAAGAGGCGCTGTATAACTTCGACCAGTTGAAGAGCAACAAAGCGGAGCCACGTCGTCCCCTGCGTAAGCTGGTGTTTAACGTGCCGACGCGCCGTGAGCTTACCAGCGGTGAGCGCGCCATTCAGCACGGGCTGGCGGTGGCCGCCGGTGTGAAAGCGGCAAAAGATCTGGGCAACATGCCGCCTAACATTTGTAATCCTGCGTACCTGGCATCTCAGGCGCGCCAGCTGGCGGATGCCTACAGCAAAAACATCACGACCCGCGTGATTGGCGAGCAGCAGATGAAAGAGCTGGGCATGAACGCCTACCTCGCGGTGGGCGCGGGATCGCATAATGAATCCCTGATGTCGGTCATTGAGTACAAAGGCAACCCGGATACCGACGCGCGCCCGATTGTGCTGGTTGGCAAAGGGCTGACGTTTGACTCCGGCGGTATCTCCATCAAGCCTGCGGACAGCATGGATGAGATGAAGTACGACATGTGCGGCGCGGCCTCGGTTTATGGCGTGATGCGCATGGTCGCCGAACTGAATCTGCCGCTGAACGTGGTGGGCGTGCTGGTCGGCTGCGAGAACATGCCGGACGGCAAATCCATGCGTCCGGGCGACGTGCTGACCACCATGTCCGGTCAGACGGTTGAAGTGTTAAATACCGATGCTGAAGGCCGCCTGGTGCTGTGTGATGCGCTGACCTACGTGGAGCGGTTCGATCCGGAAGTGGTGATTGACGTTGCCACACTGACCGGCGCCTGCGTCATTGCCCTGGGTCATCACGTCAGCGGACTCTTGTCGAACCACAATCCGCTGGCGCATGAACTGATTGGTGCCTCGGAGCAGTCTGGCGACCGCGCCTGGCGTTTACCGATGGCCGATGAGTATCAGGAACAGCTGGAATCCAATTTTGCCGATATGGCGAACATTGGCGGCCGTCCGGGTGGGGCGATTACCGCCGCTTGCTTCCTGGCCCGTTTTGCGCGCAAATATAACTGGGCGCATCTGGACATCGCCGGTACAGCCTGGCGTTCAGGCAAGGCCAAAGGCGCCACCGGTCGTCCGGTGCCGATGCTGTCGCAGTTCCTGTTGAATCGTGCTGGCCTGAACGGCGACGATTGATCGTACGGACCACCGAACCCATCGGGGCGGAGCTTACTCCGCCCTTCTTTTCTTTAAACAGGCAATTCGATGAAAAACGCAACCTTCTACGTGTTGGAAACCGATGCATCCAGCGATGGCTTAAGCGCCGTTGAAGCGCTGGTGTGCGATCTGGCGGAAACACGCTGGCGGGCCGGTAAGCGGGTGCTCATCGCCTGTGAAGATGAGCAGCAAGCCATTCGGCTTGATGAGGCGCTGTGGCAGCGCCCCGCCAACGCCTTTGTGCCGCACAATCTCGCCGGGGAAGGTCCGCGCTACGGCGCACCGGTTGAGCTGGCATGGCCGCAGCGTCGGGGCAATTCGCCACGCGACCTGCTGATCAGCCTGCTGCCGCAGTTCGCAGATTTTGCTACTGCTTTCCATGAAGTGATAGACTTCGTTCCTTACGAAGACGCTCTCAAACAGCTGGCGCGCGATCGCTACAAAGCGTATCGCAGCGTTGGCTTCCAATTGAATACGGCAACGCCGCCACAGCCGCAAACGACATAGCAGAAATGGATAAGACATATAACCCGCAAGATATCGAGCAGCCGCTTTACGAGCATTGGGAAAAGCAGGGCTACTTCAAACCGAATGGCGACACCAGCCAGGAAAGCTTTTGCATCATGATCCCGCCGCCGAACGTCACCGGTAGCTTGCACATGGGTCACGCCTTCCAGCAAACCATCATGGACACCATGATCCGCTACCAGCGCATGCAGGGCAAAAATACCCTGTGGCAGGCCGGTACCGATCACGCAGGCATCGCCACCCAGATGGTGGTTGAGCGCAAGATCGCCGCAGAAGAAGGCAAAACCCGTCAGGATTACGGTCGCGATGCGTTCATCGACAAAATCTGGCAGTGGAAAGCTGAATCGGGCGGCACCATTACCCGCCAGATGCGCCGCCTGGGCAACTCGGTTGACTGGGAGCGCGAGCGTTTCACCATGGACGATGGCCTGTCTAATGCGGTGAAAGAAGTGTTTGTGCGCCTGTACAAAGAAAACCTGATTTACCGTGGCAAGCGCCTGGTAAACTGGGATCCGAAGCTGCGTACGGCAATCTCTGACCTGGAAGTGGAAAACCGCGAGAGCAAAGGCTCGATGTGGCACATCCGGTATCCGCTGGCCGATGGCGCGAAAACCGCCGACGGTAAAGATTATCTGGTCGTCGCGACCACCCGTCCGGAAACCCTGTTGGGTGATACCGGCGTGGCGGTAAACCCGGAAGATCCGCGTTACAAAGATCTGATCGGTAAATTTATCATGCTGCCGCTGGTTAACCGCCTGATTCCTGTGGTGGGCGATGAGCACGCCGACATGGAAAAAGGCACCGGCTGCGTGAAAATCACCCCGGCGCATGACTTTAACGACTACGAAGTGGGCCGTCGTCATAAGCTGCCGATGATCAACATCCTGACCTTCGACGGCGATATCCGTGAAAGCGCGCAGGTTTATGACACCAACGGCGAAGCCAGCACCGCTTACAGCGACGCGATTCCTGCTGCTTTCCAGAAGATGGAGCGTTTTGCCGCCCGTAAGGCCATCGTGGCTGCGGTAGACGAGCTGGGCCTGCTGGAAGAGATCAAACCGCATGATCTCACCGTGCCTTACGGCGACCGTGGCGGCGTGGTCATCGAGCCGATGCTGACCGATCAGTGGTACGTGCGTACGGCACCGCTGGCAAAAGTCGCGGTTGAAGCGGTTGAGAATGGCGATATTCAGTTTGTACCGAAGCAGTATGAGAACATGTACTTCTCCTGGATGCGTGATATTCAGGACTGGTGTATTTCCCGTCAGCTGTGGTGGGGCCACCGTATTCCGGCCTGGTATGACAACGACGGCAACGTTTATGTGGGTCGTACCGAAGACGAGGTTCGCGCCGAGAACAACCTGGCCGCCGATGTGGCGCTGCGCCAGGACGATGACGTGCTGGACACCTGGTTCTCATCAGGCCTGTGGACCTTCTCGACGCTGGGCTGGCCGGAGAATACCGAAGCCCTGCGCACCTTCCACCCCACCAGCGTGCTGGTGAGTGGCTTCGACATCATCTTCTTCTGGATTGCCCGCATGATCATGCTGACCATGCACTTCATCAAAGATGAAAACGGCAAGCCGCAGGTGCCGTTTAAAACCGTCTACATGACCGGTTTGATCCGCGACGAAGAAGGCCAGAAGATGTCGAAATCCAAGGGTAACGTGATTGACCCACTGGATATGGTTGACGGCATTTCGCTGGAAGATCTGCTGGAAAAACGCACCGGCAACATGATGCAGCCGCAGCTGGCGGAAAAAATCCGCAAGCGTACCGAGAAGCAGTTCCCGAACGGCATTGAGCCATCAGGTACCGATGCCCTGCGCTTTACGCTGGCGGCGCTGGCCTCAACCGGCCGTGATATCAACTGGGACATGAAGCGCCTGGAAGGTTATCGCAACTTCTGTAACAAGCTGTGGAACGCCAGCCGCTTTGTGCTGATGAACACCGAAGACCAGGACTGCGGTCAGAACGGCGGCGAGATGACGCTGTCGCTGGCGGATCGCTGGATTCTGACCGAGTTCAACCACACGGTAAAAGCCTACCGTGAGGCGCTGGACAGCTATCGTTTCGATATCGCTGCCAACATCCTGTATGACTTCACCTGGAACCAGTTCTGCGACTGGTACCTGGAGCTGACTAAGCCGGTGATGAACAGCGGCAGTGAATCCGAGCTGCGCGGCACGCGCCATACGCTGGTTCACGTACTGGAAGCGCTGCTGCGCCTGGCGCACCCTATCATTCCGTTTATCACGGAAACCATCTGGCAGCGCGTGAAGGGCCTGAAAAACATAAGCGACGACACCATCATGCTGCAGCCGTTCCCGCAGTTTGATGCGGCGAAAGAAGATGCCGAAGCCAAAGCCGACATCGAGTGGATGAAGCAGGCGATCATCGCGGTCCGTAATATCCGTGCGGAGATGAACATCGCACCCAGCAAGCTGCTGGATGTGCTGCTGCGCGACTGCTCTCCGGCGGCCCAGCGCCGCGTTGAGGCGAACCGTAACTTCCTGTCACGCCTGGCGCGACTGGAAAGCCTGACCATTCTGCCTGCGGGCGAGAAAGGCCCGGTGTCGGTGACCAAAATCGTGGAAGGCGCTGAGCTGCTGATCCCGATGGCGGATCTGGTGGATAAAACCGCCGAGCTGGAGCGCCTGGCCAAAGAGCTGCTGAAGCTGGATGTGGAAATCGAGAAGATCCAGACCAAGCTGGCTAACGAAGGCTTTGTGTCCCGTGCCCCGGAAGCGGTCGTCGCCAAAGAGCGCGAGCGCGTCGCCGAGATGGAACAGTCAAAAGCAAAACTGATTGAACAGCAGGCGGTGATTGCGGCATTGTAATGCGTCGTAGTCCGCTAGCTTGAACATGAAGCCGGGCTTGCCCGGCTTTTTTATTGCGCTCACTTTGTACCGGAATTTTGATGAAAACCATTGCCGATATTCAGTTGCGGCCCATTACTGCCGACGACAATCCTCATATCGCCCGGGTGATCCGTGACGTTTCTGCGGAATTTGGCCTGACGGCGGATAAAGGCTATACCGTGGCCGATCCCAACCTGGACCAGCTTTATGAACTTTACAGCGCCGGGCACAGCGCCTACTGGATTGTGGAACATCAGGGAAAAGTGATGGGCGGCGGCGGCATTGCCCCCCTCGCCTGCAGCGCGCCGGATATCTGTGAGCTGCAAAAGATGTATTTCCTGCCGGGCATCCGTGGCCTCGGCGTGGCGCGTGAACTGGCGCTTTTAGCCATGGCGCACGCGCGTCAGCGGGGCTTTCGCCGCTGCTATCTGGAAACCACCGGCAGCTTAACCCGCGCCATTAAGCTCTATGAATCGCTGGGTTTTGCCCGCATCGACCATGCGCTGGGCTGTACCGGACATGGTGACTGCGAGTTCAGGATGCTGAAAACGCTGTAATGCGCTTAAAACGCCGGAACACCGCTGTGAAAGCGCAGCTCCGTGTCCGGTTCACTGATTAGCCTGGCCTCCGCTTCCCCAATCGCCCGCACGCGCGCCGAAATGTCTTTCGGTGAAATCTGCGCGGCCAGCGCCAGGTAATCCTGGTAATGCCGGGCTTCTGAACGCAGCAGCGAGATATAAAACTTCTCTAATTCGCTATCCAGATAAGGCGCCAGGCTGGCAAAGCGTTCGCAGGAACGCGCCTCAATATAGGCACCGCAAATCAGCTTATCCACCAGCGTATCGGGTTCGTGGGTGGTCACTTCACGCAGCAGGCCTTTGGCGTAACGGCTTGAGGTGATTTTCTGATAGAACAGCCCGCGCGCCTGCATAATTTCCCACACCTGATAAAAGTGATGCAGCTCTTCTTTGATCAGCAGCACCATTTTCTCAACCAGATCGTCCGCCCAGGGAAGCTCGTTACGCACAATAATGGCTTTGGTCAGATTTTTATGGGCGTTGATAAAATCGCTGTCGCCGTCCTCGCGGAAGATAAAATTCTCGTAAGGCTTCAGCCACGCCAGAATCCGGTCACCGCTGGGTTTGTCGGCAACGTATTTGCGGATCAGCCACACGGCGGTCTGGGCCGCTTTCAGTTCGCATACCAGATGGTCGGTGAGCAGCAGGGTCAGGTTTTCTGGTTTACGCGCCTCAAGGATCCAGTCCTGAGGCGTGCGGCAGAGCAAAAACTGATGTATCGGTTCAAGTAAAGGTGCGTAATTCATGGATGTCAGACAGGGCCGGAGAACAGGAAAGGCGGAGCAGGCTCCGCCGGTGTTGATTAGTGGCGAATGCCGTTGTCGTCTTCGTCGATAGCCTCGCCGTCGTCTTCGTCGTCATCCTGGGCGTTCGGGTCTTCGAAGTAGGTGCCCCAGCCGTCATAGTCGACGTTGTATTTGGCTACCAGGTTCACCAACTGCTCCACCTGGGCATCAATCAGCTCCGCTTTCAGCGCGCCTTCGCTGAGGATGTCCACACACATCACGGTAGTGCCGTCTTCCAGCTCCAGCTCTTCTGGCTCGGTGACTTCATAGCCCAGTTTAAAGGCGTCCACCGCCGCTTTTTCCAGCGAGTCGAAGTTGTTACAGGAGAGATGGTGCTCAATGGTATAGAGCGCATCGGGATCGCTGCCATCCTCTAACAGTTCTTCGATGATCAGCCGCGTCTCTTCACGCTGCTCTTCCAACAATGCTTCAAATGCCATGGCGATATCCTCTCTGAGTTCGGCAATAAGTGATTATTTTCCCATACTGCCTGTCGCGCCACTACACAAAACAGAAAAGATTATTCTCGTCAGGGTTGAAAATGCATATTCATACGGTTAAATTGAATTTTAATTCATTATAAACCCCATACCGGAGTGCTGTATGAGTCAGTTGTATCAACGTCATTTCCTCAGGCTGCTGGATTTTACCCCGGCTGAGATTGACTACTTGCTTACCCTGTCCGCCGAATTAAAACGCGCAAAAAAAACCGCCAGTGAAACCCAGTACCTGAAAGGCAAAAACATCGCGCTCATCTTCGAAAAAGACTCGACCCGTACCCGATGCTCTTTCGAAGTTGCCGCTTACGATCAGGGGGCAAACGTCACTTACCTCGGCCCAAGCGGCAGCCAGATCGGCCATAAAGAGTCGATGAAAGACACCGCGCGCGTGTTAGGCCGCATGTATGACGGTATTCAGTATCGGGGTTACGGTCAGGCACTGGTCGAAACCCTGGCGGAACATGCTGGCGTGCCGGTGTGGAACGGCCTGACCACCGAATTCCACCCAACGCAGCTGCTGGCAGATCTGCTGACCATGCAGGAGCATCTGCCAGGCAAGCCGCTCAGTGAGATGACCCTGGTGTACGTGGGCGATGCTCGCAACAATATGGGTAACAGCATGCTGGAAGCGGCGGCACAGGTTGGCTTAGATCTGCGTATGGTCGCGCCGCAAAGCTGCTGGCCGGAAGCCGACCTGGTGGCCCAGTGCCGTCAGGTTGCCGAACAGACCGGCGGCAAAATCACCCTGACGGCAGATATTGCCGAGGGTGTGAAAGGCGCCGATTTCATCTATACCGACGTCTGGGTTTCCATGGGTGAAGCCAAAGCAGTGTGGGAAGAACGTATTGCCCTGCTGCGCGACTATCAGGTCAATCACGCGATGCTCGCGCTGACCGGCAATCCGCAGGTGAAATTCCTGCACTGCTTACCGGCCTTCCATGACGATCAGACCACGCTGGGCCGTCAGATGGCGGAACAGTACGGCCTGCAGGATGGCATGGAGGTCAGCAATGACGTCTTTGAGTCGGCGCACAGCATCGTATTCGATCAGGCTGAAAACCGGATGCACACCATTAAAGCGGTGATGGTGGCCACGCTGGGACAGCGCTAATCGGGCTGCCGCAAACGTTTACCTGTGGCGCGATTTTTCCTTGATGCGCATGCCTGATGGCGTATAATGCGCCACAATTTGCCGGAGGAAACATGCAACAGCATCGTGCACAATGTGACGCGCTACCTCGCCTCAACGCAGGCGGCACCGCTGTTTCTTTCCGTCATCGAACCGATCTTAAAAAAGCCCCTTTCTAAGGGGCTTTTTTTTGTCCGCAATCCGGCCGCGCCGCAGAGGAGAGAGCTATGGCTAACCCGCTATATCGCAAGCATATCATTTCAATTAACGATCTCAGCCGCGACGAGCTGGAGCTGGTCCTGCACACCGCTGCGCAGCTTAAAGCACATCCCCAGCCGGAACTGCTGAAACATAATGTGATCGCCAGCTGCTTCTTTGAGGCCTCGACCCGCACCCGGCTGTCGTTTGAAACCGCCATCCATCGCCTGGGCGCCTCTGCGGTGGGCTTCGCCGATGGCAGCAATACGTCACTGGGTAAAAAAGGGGAAACCCTGGCCGATACCATTTCGGTTATCAGCACCTATGTGGATGCCATCGTGATGCGTCATCCGCAGGAGGGCGCCGCGCGGCTGGCCACCGAGTTTTCAAACGGCATCCCGATTCTGAATGCCGGAGACGGCGCAAATCAGCACCCAACGCAAACGCTGCTGGACCTGTTCACAATTCGTGAAACCCAGGGGCGCCTCAGCAACCTGAACGTGGCGATGGTGGGTGACCTGAAATATGGGCGCACCGTGCACTCTCTGACCCAGGCGCTGGCGAAGTTTGACGGCAACCGCTTCTTCTTTATCGCCCCGGATGCGCTGGCGATGCCGGCATATATTACCGATATGCTGGACGAGCAGAATATCACCTGGTCACGTCACGACAGCTTTGAAGAGGTGATGCCGGATCTGGATATTCTCTACATGACCCGGGTGCAAAAAGAGCGACTTGACCCTTCAGAATATGCCAACGTCAAAGCGCAGTTTATTTTACGCGCCGCAGACCTGAACGGTGCGCGCGACAACATGAAGGTGCTGCACCCGCTGCCGCGCATCGATGAAATCACCACCGACGTGGACAGCACGCCGTACGCCTGGTACTTCCAGCAGGCCGGTAACGGCATCTACGCACGCCAGGCTTTACTGGCACTGGTTTTAAACAGCGACACCGCCCTGTAAGGAGTGACAGTATGAGCCAGGATAACAAACTGCAGGTCGAAGCCATCAAAAACGGCACGGTTATCGATCACATCCCTGCGCAGGTAGGCTTTAAGCTCCTGTCGCTGTTTCGCCTGACCGAAACCGACCAGCGCATCACCATCGGCCTGAATCTGCCGTCGGGGGAGATGGGCCGCAAAGATTTGATTAAGATCGAGAACACCTATCTCACGGAAGATCAGATCAATCAGCTGGCGTTTTATGCGCCGCACGCCACCGTCAACCGCATTGATGACTATGAAGTGGTGGCCAAGATCGCCCCTGCGCTACCGGATCGCATCGATCGGGTGCTGACCTGTCCGAACAGCAACTGCATCAGCCGCAGCGAACCGGTGTTCTCCAGCTTCGCCGTGAAGCATCGCGCCGATGAGGTACACCTCAAGTGTAAATACTGTGAGAAAGAGTTCGCCCGTCATGTGGTATTGGGTCACTTTTAATCGGCCCTGCCGCGCTTATAATGAACCGCGTTTTATAGCGGGCAGCGCCTTTGCTGCCCCGGCCTTACTCTAAGGAGAAATGATGTCTCGTGAAATCAGTACGGAAAAAGCCCCAGCGGCTATCGGCCCCTACGTGCAGGGCGTTGATCTCGGCAGCATGATCATCACCTCGGGTCAGATTCCGGTGAACCCGGCCACGGGCGACGTTGCTGAAGACGTATCGGCACAGGCGCGCCAGTCGCTGGAAAACGTGAAGGCGATCGTCGAAGCGGCGGGCCTGAAGGTTGCCGATATCGTGAAAACCACGGTATTCGTGAAAGATTTGAATGACTTTGCGACCGTAAACGCCACCTACGAAGCCTTCTTTACCGAGCACAATGCGCCCTTCCCGGCGCGCTCCTGCGTGGAAGTGGCCCGTCTGCCCAAAGATGTGAAGATTGAGATTGAAGCGATCGCGCTGCGTCGCTAAATCTGACCGCGCACGGCACTGACCGTGCGCGTTTTTGCACACTGTCCTTACCTTTCCTGGTACAGCACTCCCCTCGCCCGTTGATTTGAGCGGTAAAGCGTATCACGCACCGGCAACATACCACTGTCCACGCACGTCAGCCACTGCTGGGTTGAAAGCACCGCCGCAAAATTTGACTGCATTACCACACAAAATACCCGATGGATCTCTTCTGCGCTCGCCTGTCCTGCCTGATTCATATACGGCAGCGATCCGCTGGCATCATGAAGGTATTCTACGGCGGTTCCCCTGTGCCAGGCGTGGTTAATGGTTGAGGCATTACAGTTGTGGGTCATGTAACCCGTAACGGTAAGCGTATTAATATCGCGCTCTGCCAGCCACTCCGCCAGTTGCGTGCCGGCGTAGGCGCTGGCACGGGATTTTTTTAGCAGAAGATCGTGCGGACGTGAAGCCACGGTGGGATGCAGTTGCCAGCCGTCGCTGTCTACCGCAAACAAGGGGGCATCAGCAGGCGAGGTCTGCTGCACCACAATCACCGGGATCCCCGCCTCACGCGCCTTATCCATAACAAGACCAATATTGGTCAGCGTTTCATCAGGGCTGGGATATTCCAGTGGAAGATTGCCGCTAAAATACTCATTCTGAACATCAATTACGATCAAGGCGCGCTTTGCGGTAAAGGTTGTGACCATTAGCAGAACTCCTCCGAAAATGCCGGGCTGACAGTGCGCCAGTCCTCTCACCCCATCTTCCCCTGTAGCCGGAATGCGGTATAGTGGCCCGAAAGACAATAAACGAAATAATCGGGCCAATATGGAAACCAGGATGCCACCCAGCACTATCGCCGTTTTGGCGTTTAACGGTATAAGTCCTTTTCACCTTTCAGTGCCTTGCCTGGTGTTTGAAAACCGTGCCGGTGAAGGTTTACCTGCCTTCGACCTGCGCGTCTGTGCCGTGGATGCTGACGAAAATGCTAAGCTGCGCACCGTCGCGGGTTTTACGTTACATAGCGATCTGACGCTTGAGGATGCCATGCAGGCCGAGGTGTTAATCGTCCCTTCCTGGCGCAGCGCAACGGAACGTCCACCCGAGTCCATGCTGAATGCGGTGCGAACGGCCTGGCAGCGCGGGGCAACGGTAGTCGGCCTGTGCCTGGGCGCCTATGTGCTGGCGGAAGCCGGGCTGCTTGATGGACAGCAAGCCACCACGCACTGGAGCGCAGTGGCAGATTTTTCGCAGCGCTATCCGCAGATCACATTACTGCCTGACGTGTTGTATCTGGATGCGCATGACGGGCGACTGGTGACGTCGGCCGGCACCGCAGCAGGGCTCGATTGCTGTCTGCATTTAGTACGCCGCTGGTATGGCGCAGAGGTGGCGAACCAGATTGCACGGCGGCTGGTCGTTGCGCCCCACCGTCAGGGCGGCCAGGGGCAGTATATTGAACAGCCCCTGCACCATCAGCCGGGCGGAGACCGTTTATCGGATTTATTGAACTGGATGGTGGCGAACCTCGCTGAGCAGCATACGCTTGATGCACTGGCGCAGCGAGTGTCCATGAGCCGGCGAAACTTCACCCGACGCTTTCGTGAACTGACGGGAATGACGGTCAACCAGTGGCTGCTGGGCCAGCGTCTTGCGTATGCTCAACGTTTGCTGGAAAGCACGCGCCAGCCGATCGAAAACGTGGCGCAACAGTCAGGCTTTGGCAGTGCGGTATCCTTGCGCCAGCACTTTAACAGGACTTTCAAGACCTCGCCGGGAGCCTGGCGTAACTTGTTTAGCCGCGACTGACTGCGAGAATGTTACATTTTAGGACGCCACAGCCACAGCACGGCAATCGCCAGTGCAAACAGTGCGCCGAAGCCCATGCCGGTCGCCACCGCGGGCGCGCCAGCCCGAATGGCTAAGGTATACAGCCCAAGCATCACCAGCATGGCGGTGTTTTCAACGAGGTTCTGTACCGCGATGGCATTACCGGATCCCACGCTCTGTTTGCCCCGCTCCTGCAGCAGCGCGTTAAGCGGAACCACGAAGAAACCGCCGAGTACGCCAATCACTAACAGCAGCAGGTAAGCATTCAGCAGCGTATGTTGCAGCGAGAAAATCACTACCACGATCCCAATCAGCACACCGGCAGGCATACAGCGGCGCACGGTCTCCAGCGTAACCAGCCTTGCCGCCAGCGCCGCGCCCACGACGATACCGACCGCCACCATGGCATTCAGCGTGGTCGGGGTTTTGTTATCCTGGATCCCCAACGCCACCGGCACCCATAACACCAGCAGAAAACGCAGCGTGACGCCTGCGCCCCAGAACATGCTGGTCCCGAGCAGGGAGAAACGCGTTTCAGCGTTGTTCCACAGTACGCGCGTTGCGGCAATAAAGCTGCGCAGCATGGCCGCGAAGTTCCAGCTCTGGCCGGGACGCGCGGCGTGCAGTTTAGGGATAAACAGGTTCGCCGTTACCGCCACGGCATAGGTCAAGGCACAGACCGCCAGCGCGGCAATCAGGTTCCAGTCCGCCAGGATGCCGCCCGCCACCGAGCCCAGTAAGATCGCCGCAATGGTGGAAGCTTCCATCAGCCCGTTGGCTTTGACCAGCTTCTCGTCATGGGCGATTTCCACAAGAATGCCGTATTTGGCGGGCGAATACGCCGCCGCGCCGATCCCCACCAGGGTGTAACCCAGAAAGGGATTAAAGCCAAAGCAGATGATCATCGCACCCAGTAGCTTCAGGCTGTTGGCAAACATCATGACCCGCCCTTTGGCAAAGCTGTCCGCCATCTGCCCCACAAACGGGGCCAGCAGGATATAGGTTGCCACGAACAGCATCTGCAGGATCGGCTGGCTCCAGTCGGGATAGAACTGGTTTTTTAATAATGCCAGTGTGGCAAACAGCAGGGCATTATCGCCGAACGCGGAGAAAAACTGCGCCACCATTACCGCTATCATGCCGCGCGACAATAACGGCGCATCACGTTCTACGATCATGCCTGTTCCTCTTCCGCCATGTTTTTCAGCGTGACATAGTCAGGTTTACCACTGCCCAGGAGAGGCAACGTTTTTACCACGCGAATGTCGCGAGGTACGGCCAGCTCGGCAGCCCCCAGCTCACGCGCGGCTTTTTGCAGGCTCTCGCGTGCCAGTTCGCTGTCGGTAGTAAACAGCACTAATGCTTCACCCCGATTACCGTCAGGCCGCAGCGAGGCCGCATGCTGTTTATCCGAAGAGGCCTTCAGGGCAATCTGCTCGACCACCTCCAGTGACACCATCTCACCGGCTATTTTGGCAAAGCGTTTGGCGCGCCCCTGAATCTGGCAGAAGCCGCCCTCATCAAAGCTGACGATATCGCCGGTATCGTACCAGCCCGCTTCACTCTGGCCTTCGCCGTTATCAGCGGCCGGGGTTTCCAGCACGCCGGGGTTCTCGACCCGCAGATAGCCCTTCATGATGTTGGGGCCACGCAGTTGCAGCTGCCCGCCGTTTTCGATGCCCGGCACCGACATCAGGCGAGAATCCATTCCCGGCAGGATACGGCCCACGGTATGCGCTTTCGCGGCCATCGGCACGTTGATCGCCACCACCGGCGCGCATTCGGTAACGCCATAGCCTTCCAGAATACGAATGCCGTACTTGTCCATATACAGCTGGCGCGTGGTTTCCTGCAACTTCTCTGCCCCGGCCACCACGTAGCGCAGTCGCGCAAAGTCATAGGGCTGGGCAAAGCGGGCATAGTTACCCAGGAAGGTGGAGGTCCCAAACAGAACGGTGCAGTTACGGTCGTAAACCAGCTCCGGCACGATTCGATAGTGCAGCGGGCTGGGATAGAGAAAGACCTGCGCCCCGGTCATCAGCGGTGTAAACAGCCCCACGGTCAGGCCAAAAGCATGAAACAGCGGCAGGGCCGACATAAAACGGTCGCGCGGCGTAAAGTCTGCCACGGTACGGATCTGTTCAACGTTGGCCAGCAGGCTTTTGTGCGAGTGCACCACGCCTTTGGGATGGCCTTCCGATCCCGACGTAAACAGCACCATCGCCGCCTCTTCAGGCTGTTGCGCCACCTGGGCCTGGCGCGGCGCGATCAGATGCGCCAGTATCCAGAGCTTGTCTTTGAGCGTGACGGTATCCTTCAGATCTTCCAGGTAGATCCACTGTACCTCTGTCAGGCCCTGCGGCAGGTGCCACAGGTTGCCCTTGTCCAGAAACTGGCGGGACGTAAACACGGTTTTCACTTTTGATGCGGTCAGCGCCGCGCGCATGCCGCTTACGCCAGCGGTATAGTTCAGCATCGCAGGCACGCGCCCACGCAGGGAAGCGCCCAGGATAGCCGCCGCGGTGACCGTGGCGTTAGGCAGCAGCAGCCCTACGTACTCTTGGGGTTGGCTGTAACGCTCCAGAATCCGTCCGACGCCCAACGCTTTTTTCAGTAAACCGGTATAGCTGTCCGGTTTGAAATTCACATCTTCAATGCAGCGTTTAAACGCGCCGTAGCGCTGGCGGGCATTGAGAAATGCCTCAAACAGGGTTTCCCGTGGGCGCACGGCCATGCGTGCTTCCATCATAATGTGATGCAGGTGTTCACCGGCCAGCACGCGACGATCACGGGCGCGTTTCGCTTCAGGCATTGGAATATAGGTGCCGGGTAAAATGCTGAGTGTGATGCGCGGAAACAAACGACGCTTAAAGACGCCCGCCAGGCGACCAAACGGCGTAAACTCCGCGCCTTCAATGCGCATCGGCACCACGGTGGCACCAGATTTTGCCGCGACAAATCCGGCCCCGCTGTAAATTTTCATCAGCGATCCGGTGACGGTAATCCGGCCTTCCGGGAAAATGACCACCGGACGCCCGCTGTCGATCAGCCGCACCAGCTGCTTCAGCCCCAAAGGTTTAGTGGGATCGAGCGGAACAAAATCCACGTACGGCTTGATGAGACGTAAAAACCAGTGCTCGCTGATCGACGAGTAAATCGCAAAAACCGGTTTGATGGGCAGAAACAGCGCCAGCAGCGCCCCATCCAGAAACGAGGTGTGATTCGGGGTAATCAGCACCTTCTGCTTATGCAGTTCAGCGAGATCGCCCCGGAGTTCAACCCGCCACAGCAGGCGGAATACCAGGCGGAAAAAGGTGAATAACATGCCGGCTCCTTAGCATCTTAAAAATAGCCACTCACGATGCAGGATTTAGCCGTAATCGACAACTGATTATTGGCAGATTTCAGCGCTATGCCGCCTTCATGGTGCGGTATGCCAGCCGCCGCCCAGCGCCGCGATCAGCGCCACGCTACTGACCCACTGGGTGCTTTTCAGCGTCAGTAAACTTTGTTGCGCGCTCAGGCTGCTGTTTTCGGTTGTCGCCACATCCAGATAGTCAATCATCCCGGCCTCATACTGATTGCGTGTGACCTGGGCCGAAGTCTGCGCGGCGGCGGTGGCGCGCTGCTGTGCGGCGATTTCGCCCTGCAGCGTGTTCAGTTCCACCAGGCGGTCTTCGACATCCTGCATCGCCGTCAGCACCGTCTGTCGATAGTTCGCCACGCTGGCATCGTAGGCAGCGCGGGCCTGATCCACACTGGCCGAGGTGGCGCCAAAGTCCAGCAGCGAGCCGCTCAGCTCGGGTCCCATCGACCAGACGCGGTTAGGTAACGCGAACAGGTTATGCAGCGCAGAGGCGCTCACGCCGCCGCTGGCGCTGAGGGTGAGATCGGGATAGTACCCGGCGGTGGCAACCCCGATCGCCGCGTTGGCTGCCGCCATTTTACGCTCGGCCATGGCGATATCGGGACGGCGCTGCAGCAGTTCGGCCGGTAAGCCGCCGGGGATCGCCGGTAAGGTTGCCGTCAGGGTTGCGGCAGGCAGGCTGAAATCCGCGGGCGCTTTGCCCACCAGCAGGGCGATCGCATGTTCCATCTGGGCGCGCTGCCACTGATAATCCTGGGCCGAGGCGCTGGCGCTCTCCAGCTGTTGCTGCGCCTGAGCCACCGTGGCGCGGGATTCCGTTCCCGCCTGATACTGGTTCTGTATCACGCTCAGATAACGCTGATAGGCGGCGATGCTCTGCTGATACAAACCAATTTTTTCGTCCATGATGCGCAACTGGAAGTAGTCTTCCGCCAGCTCGGTCTGGGCGCTCAGGGTGATATTGGCGAGTTCCGCTGCGCTGGCCTGCGCGCTGGCCTGATCCTCTTCCCGTGTCCGACGCAGTTTGCCCCATAAATCCAGCTCCCAACTGGCATTCAGCGCCGCCTGATGGCTGCTGCTGGTGGTGCGCGAGCTGTCAGTGTGGCTGCCGCTCCGCGTCGTACTGGCGTCATAATCCAGGGTGGGAAACAGCGCCGCCCGGGACTGCGCCACCAGCGCCTGCGCCTGGCGATACTGCGCCGCGTATTCAGCCACATTCTGGTTAGAGAGGCTGACCTGACTGAGCAGGCTGTTTAGCGTGGCATCCTGGTACACCGACCACCATTCGCCCTTGTGCCGATCGTCCTGGGGCGTCGCCTGCTGCCAGCCTCTGGCCTCTTTGTAGTGAACCGGCATCGCCATCAAAGGGCGTTGGTAATCGGGGCCAACAGTACAGCCGCTCAACAGCAGCACCAGCACGGCCGGAAGACGTGATTTCATGATTCAGGTTCCCGCATGGCGCAGACGACGCCATTGACGTTGGGTGGCACGGCTCAGGCGATCGAGCCACAGATAAATAACCGGTGTGGTAAACAGCGTCAGCAGCTGGCTCAGCGCTAACCCTCCGGCGATGGCAATGCCCAGCGGGCTGCGTAAGTCGGCATCACCGCCGCTGCCCAACGCCAGCGGCAGCGCCCCGAAGAACGCGGCCAGCGTGGTCATCATAATGGGGCGAAAACGCATCAGGCAGGCCTGGGTAATCGCCTGCTGGGGTGACAGGCCAAGCCGCCGCTCGGCATCAATGGCAAAGTCGATCATCATAATCGCGTTCTTTTTTACGATACCGATCAAAAGGATAATGCCGATCAGCGCGATCACCGTGAGTTGCGTATTAGTCAGTAACAGCAGCAGCAGCGCGCCCACGCCCGCCGAGGGCAATGTCGACAGAATCGTCAGCGGATGAATATAGCTCTCATACAGCACGCCAAGAACGATATAGACCGCCACCAGCGCCGCTACAATCAGCCACGGCATCGTGGCGGTCAGTTGATTAAATTCGGCCGCTGTGCCGGCATAGCCCGCCTGAATGGTTGAGGGCAAGCCAATCTGGGCCATCGCCTGTTTGATCAGCGCCTCCGCCTGCTCCAGCGAGACGCCGTCATTCAGGTTAAAGGCCACGGTGCTGGTAGCTGACTGCCCCTGATGCGTCACCGTCAGCGGAGCATTGCCGCCCGTGAAGCTGACAAAGGCCGACAGCGGAATGCGGTCGCCGCTGTCGTTAATGACGTACAGCTGCTGCAATATCGCCGGATCGCGGGTATCGCTGTCCTGCAGCGACATCACCACGTGATACTGATTGAGTGTATGGTACAGCGTGGCAATCTGGCGCTGGCTGAACGCGTTATTCAGCATCGTGTCCAGCATCTTCACATTCACCCCCAGCCGGGTGGCCTGGTCGCGGTCGATCGTCAGCATCACTTCCTGACCGCCGGTTTGCGCATCGGAATCAACGCTGTTGAGCTGCGGAATCGCCGCCAGTGCCGCCTGGACTTTAGGCGTCCACTCGCGCAGCAGGGCCAGATCGTCCGCCTGCAGGCTGTACTGATAGGTGGCATTGGCACTGCGCCCGCCGATGTGCAGATCCTGCGCCGCCATCAGAAACAGCTGCGCGCCGGGGATCTTACTGGTTTTCTGGCTTAAGCGGTTAGCCACCTGGCTGGCCGTGGCATCACGCTTGTCAAAAGCTTTAAGCCGGACAAAAAAGTCGGCGTTATTGCGCGAGCCAAACATCCCGCTGCCCATGGATGACATCACGCTTTCAACGGCAGGATCGGACCGAATGATGTTGGTGAACTGCAGCATCTTCGGCTTCATCGCCTGAAACGAAATATTCTGATCCGCCCGTAAGGCACCCATCAGCAGGCCCGTATCCTGTTCGGGGAAAAAGCCTTTCTGCACCACCGTATAGAGAAACAGGTTAAGCAGCACGGTGAGCAACAGGCTGAACAGGGTCAGTTTCTGATGGCGCATGACCCAGTTGAGACCGCGCGAGTAGGCCGCAAGCGCGTGGTTTAACTGATTTTCAATCCACTGATAAAGCGGATGCGGGCGCTTGCTCACGTTGGGTTTCGGTTTCAGCAGCCGCGCGCAGAGCATCGGCGTCAGGCTCAGCGAGACAAACATCGAAATCACCAGGGAAACGGTTAGCGTGATCGCAAACTCGCGAAACAGCCGCCCCAGCAGGCTGCCCATCAGCAGGATGGGAATAAACACGGCAATCAGCGAGACCGTCATCGACAGCACGGTAAAGCTGACCTCCCGCGCACCGCGGATGGCCGCACGCAGCGGGCGCTGGCCGGCTTCAATATGGCGGGTGATATTTTCCAGCACCACGATGGCGTCATCAACCACGAATCCCGTGGCGATGATCAGCGCCATCAGCGACAGGTTATCCAGGCTGTAACCCAGCAGGTACATCACCGCACAGGTTCCGATCAGCGAGACCGGTAGCGCCAGGGCCGGAATGATCACCGCCTGCAGGTTGCGTAAAAAGACAAACACCACCGCAATCACCAGCAGCACCGCAATCAGCAGCGTTTCTTCGGTATCGTATAGCGAGGCGCGCACGCCGGGCGAACGGTCCACCACCACCTTAAGCTGAGTATCGGCAGGCAGATCTTTTTCCAGGGCAGGCAGGCGGGCTTTGATGGCATCGATGGTGTCCAGCATGTTGGCGCCCGCCTGGCGCTTGATGCCCACCATGACCGCCGGTTGGGCATTGAGGAAGCCGGCCTGATAGCGATCCTCCACTGAATCGTACACGCTGGCGACGTCGCTCAGCCGCACGACATTGCCGTCTTTGTTGCTGATAATCAGGTTGCGATAGCTGGCGGCTTTGTCCAGTTGGCCATTGCCGTCCACCATCCACGACTGGCTGCTGCCCTGCAGCGAGCCTTTAGGCAGCGTGGTGGTGCTGTTGGCCACCGCGCTGCGCACCGTATCCAGCGAAATGCCTGCGTGGATGAGTTTAAGCGGCTGCAGATCGATGCGGACCGCAGGCAGCGCGCTTCCCATTAATGACACGTCGCCCACGCCCTTGATCTGCCCCATCGCCTGTTCGATTTTACTTTCGGCCAGATCGTAGAGCTCACCCGGCGAGCGGGTGGCGGAGGTCAGCGCCAGCATGACAATCGGCGCATCCGAGGGGTTGGCTTTGTGGTAGGTCGGCAGCGATGCCATCGCGCTTGGCAGCAGGCTGCGTGCCGCGTTGATCGCCGCCTGCACGTCGCGTGCCGCGCCGTTGATATCCCGGTTAAGTTCGAATTGTAAAATGATGGTGCTGGAGCCCTGCGAGCTGTTTGAGGTCATCTCGGTGATACCGGCAATCTGCCCCAGCGAGCGTTCCAGCGGCGTGGCAACCGTTGCCGCCATGGTTTCCGGGCTGGCACCGGCCAGGCTGGCGTTAACCATAATAGTCGGGAAATCCACCTGCGGCAGCGGGGCCACCGGCAACAGGCGGTAGCCCAGCACGCCAAGCAGCAGAATCGCCAACGTCAGCAGCAGCGTGGCGACCGGGCGGAAGATAAACAGCCGGGTCAGGTTCATTGCCCGCTCCGCGCCTGTTGCTGACGGCGTTTCACCCAGGCATTGCCGCGCTGGGCAATCCAATCAAACCACAGATAGATCACCGGCGTTGAGAACAGCGTCAGTACCTGGCTGACGATCAATCCGCCGACAATCACCAGCCCCAGCGGCTGCCGCAACTCGGCGCCCGATCCGGACGCGAGCATCAGCGGCAGTGCGCCCAGCAGCGCCGCCATGGTGGTCATCAGTATCGGGCGGAAACGCAGCAGACAGGCCTGATGAATGGCTTCCCGGGGGGAGAGATGCTGCTTGTTTTCGGCCTCCAGCGCAAAATCGATCATCATGATGGCGTTCTTCTTCACGATGCCGATGAGCAGAATCACCCCGATCAGCGCAATCAGGCTGAACGCCGTATTCGCCAGCAACAGGGTTAACAGCGCCCCGACCGCCGCAGAGGGCAGCGTCGAGAGGATCGTCACCGGATGGATAAAGCTTTCATACAGAATGCCCAATACCACATACATCGTCAGCAGGGCCGCCAGTATCAGCCACAGCGTGTTACTTGTAGCGCTTTGAAACGCCGAGGTTTCTCCCTGATAGCGCAGCGTAATCGCCGAGGGCAGCTGCAGCTGTGCAGTCACTTTGGTAATGGCGTTCTGCGCATCTTCCAGCGAATAGCCGTCGTTGAGATTGAAGGAGATCATCACCGCCGGAAACTGATTCAGCCGCATGTGCATCAGCGACCCGGTCCGCTGGTGGATCGTGGCGATGGCGGTCAGCCTGACCATGCCGCTGCTGGTGGTTGTGGCCGTGCTGGTGGCGGTTGAGGCTGATGAGGTATCCGGGCTGCTGCTGGCAGACGTGCTGTCTGATGCGGTGCTGGACGTGCTGGCAGAGGGTTTCAGATACACATCGTCGAAAGCGGCCGGGCTTTGCTGGTATTGCGGAGCGACTTCCAGCACCACGCGATACTGATTCGACTGGGTAAAGATCGTCGAGACCAGCCGCTGTCCAAACGCGCTGTAGAGCGCGGTATCAACGTCCGCTGCGGTCACGCCCAACCGCGCGGCTTTGTCCCGGTTCAGCTCGACATAAGCCACCTGGCCCTGATCCTGTAGGTTACTTACCACGCCGTTGAACTCTGGCCGTTTCTGCAAGGCCGCCACCAGTTTCGGCGACCAGGTCACCAGGTCTTCGCTGTTGGCATCGTCAAGGGTGAACTGATACTGGCTCGGCGTGACCTGATCGTTAACCGTCAGATCCTGTGCTGGTTGCAGATAAAGCTGAATGCCTACCACGCGCGTTGCCGCCTGCTGCAGCTGTTTGATGATTGCACCGGCTTTGTCGTCGCGTTGACCAAAGGGCTTCAGGTTGATCTGCAACCGACCGCTGTTCAGGCTGGTGTTGTTGCCGTCAATACCGATGGTCGAAGAGACGCTCTCAACCGCCGGATTTTGCATGATCACCGCAGACAGCGCCTGCTGGCGCTTCGCCATCTCGGTAAAAGAGACGTCCTGCGTGGCCACGGTCACGCCCTGAATCAACCCGGTATCCTGAGTTGGGAAGAAGCCTTTGGGGACAAGGATATACAGCAGCGCGGTGAGAGCAAAGGTTGCCAGCGCCGCCAGCAGCGTCAGTTTCTGATGATCCAGCACCCGGGTCAGCAGGCGGTCGTACCCGCGAATCAGCCAATCAAAAACCTCGCCGCCTTTGCGCGCGAAACGGGACTGCTTCTCGGGCGGAACAAAGTGCAGCAGGTAAGCACACAGCATCGGTGTTAAGGTCAGCGAGACCAGCATTGAAACCAGAATGGATACCGCCAGCGTGATGGCAAACTCGCGAAACAGGCGCCCCACCACATCGCCCATAAACAACAGCGGAATCAGCACCGCAATCAGGGAAAAGGTCAGAGAGATGATGGTAAAGCCAATCTGCTGCGATCCCTTTAACGCCGCCTCCAGCGGTGGCTCCCCTGCTTCCAGCCGCCGGGAAATATTCTCGACCACCACGATCGCGTCGTCGATCACAAAACCGGTGGCAATCGTCAGCGCCATCAGCGACAGGTTATTGAGGCTGAAGCCAGCGAGATACATCACGCCAAAGGTTCCCACCAGCGAAAGCGGTACCGCCACGCTGGGGATCAGCGTGGCCGCCACGTTACGCAGGAACAGAAAGGTCACCATCACCACCAGCGCAATGGAAAGCATCAGCTCAAACTGGACATCGCGGATGGAGGCGCGAATGGTTTGGGTACGATCGGACAGGATGGTCATTTTCACGCCGTCGGGCAGCGCGGCCTGCAGCGTGGGCAACTGCGCCTTGATGCTGTCCACCACCTGGATGACATTCGCCCCCGGCTGGCGCTGCACGCCGATCACGATGGCCGGGTGGTTGTTGGCCCAGGCAGACTGGAAGCTGTTCTCCGGTCCCTGCTCAATATGGGCGATGTCCTTCAGCCTCAGGGCGGCGCCGTTCTGGTAGGTCAGAATCAGGTTGCCGTATTCGGCGGCGGTGCGCAGCTGGTCGTTGGCGTCGATGGTGACGGAGTGATAGCGGCCGTCAAATCCGCCCTTGGAGCCTTTGACGTTGCTGTTGCCGATAAGCGTATTCACGTCCTCCAGCGTCAGGCCATGAGCCGCCAGCGCCTGAGGGTTCATCTGCACGCGAATTGCCGGTTGGTAACCGCCCGCGAGCGTTACCATGCCCACGCCGGAAATTTGCGAGAGCTTGAGCGCAACGCGGGTATTCACCAGGTCCTGAACCTGCGTCAGCGGCAGAGTATCCGAGCTGGCAGCTAAGGTGATGACCGCACTGTCGGCCGGATTGACCTTTTTATAGGTGGGCGGCGTGGGCAGATCGGTCGGCAGCAAATTATTGGCGGCGTTGATGGCGGCCTGCACCTCCTGCTCGGCCACATCCAGCGACAGATCCAGGCTGAACGTCAGGGTGATGATCGACGATCCGCCTGAGCTGGTCGAGCTCATCTGGCTCAGGCCTGACATCTGCCCCAGCTGGCGCTCCAGCGGTGAAGTGATCGTCGATGCCATTACGTCCGGGCTGGCACCGGGATAGAGCGTTGTCACCTGAATGGTTGGGTAATCGACCTGCGGCAGCGCCGACGTTGAGAGAAACCGGTAAGCAAACAGGCCAGCGATCAGCACGCCCGCCATCAGCAGGATGGTGGCGACCGGACGCAGAATAAAGAGGCGTGACGGGTTCATTGTGCCTCAGCCGGTGGAGTCGGTTGGGTGCTGTCCGCGACCGAAACTTTACTGCCGTTGGTCAGGCGATCGATCCCTTCCGTGACCAGACGGTCGCCAGGCTTCACGCCCTGCAGAATAGCCTGCCACGTCTCACCGTAAGCCGGACCTGCCGTAACCGGCTGGCGCGTCACGGTGTTGTCTTTATTGATGATAAAAACAAAGCTGCCGTCGCTGCTCAACTGTAACGCCTGCGCCGGAATAATGGTGGCGCCTTTCAGCACGCTGGTTTGCAGGCGTAGGTTCACAAACTGGTTGGCGTACAGCGCCTCGTCGTCGTTAGCGAACATGGCTTTCAGCGTAATGGTGCCGGTCGCCGTGTCGATCTCGTTGCTGATAAATTTCACCTGCCCCTGACTCAGGGCATGCTGGTTATCCTGATCGAAGGCGGTGGCGGGCAATGTCCGATCGTGATGAAGAGCTTTTACCAGCGTCGGGATATGACTTTGGGGCACGCTAAAGGTAACGGCGGCAGGCTGCATCTGGGTAATGGTCACCAGCCCGGTCGTGGAGGCACTCTGAATCATATTGCCCGGATCGACCTGACGCAGCCCTACCCGACCACTGACGGGTGCGGTGATGCGCGCATAGCCAATATTCAGCCTGGCGCTGGCAATCTGGGCCTGATCGGCAGCCACTGCGCCGCGATACTGTCCCACGGTCGCGATTTGCGTATCTAAATCCTGGCGGGACAGCGAGTCCTGGGCCGCCAGTTTACGGTAGCGTGCCAGCGTCAGTTCGGCACTTTTCAGCAACGCCATATTTTCGCTGAGCTCCCCCTGATACTGATTCAGCGTGGCCTCGTAGCTGCGGGGATCGATCTGCGCCAGCAGCTGGCCCGCTTCAACCTTCTGCCCTTCGGTGAAGTAAACCTTCTCCAGTTGACCGTCTACCCGGCTGGTGACCGTTACGCTGGCATTGGGGATCACCGTACCCAGCGCGTAGAGATAGACCGGCACATCGGCGGTGCTGGCGGTGCCGCTGTGAACCAGCGTCGTGCCGCCTTTCAGCATACCAGGGCCGCCATGGCGTCCGGCATGACCGCGCGCGGGCAGGGTGCCGCCTGCGCCTTTATGGCCCATCAGTCGCCATGCCACGGCGGCAACGATTAACAGCGCAATGAGCAGAAGCAGCCATTTCAGCCAGCGGGAACCACGGGTACGGGGAGCGTGAGTAGTCATCGAACTCTTCAGGTAAACAGGGATAAAAGAAATCCTCCGGATGGGAGGCATCGTCGAAACGGCATCTGCAAAGATTATCGGCTACTTGTGTTACGACTTTCCATCGCCAAACCGTAAGGGTTGCGTTAAGAAACCTTACCAGTCCCCTGCCCACGGGGTGGACCCGCACGAATAACAGGGGCTGGCGGCCGGAATAGTGGGCAAAAAAAACCCACGCATCTGCGTGGGTTGGTGTAATAACGATTGGCCTTGCCGGAGCAGTGCCCGTTTTCACACCCATCAATACCTCTGGGATGTCCATACTCTCACCCTGCAGGAGTCAGTGACAGGTGAAAAAGGAAAATGAATTCGGCGAAATGAAACGAGGTGTAAAAACATCCACACCTCACTTACAGTTTGATTTGGTTAGGATTTATCTGAACCGCTATCCACAGGCTTGCTGTAGATGGCATCCGGGGCAATATTCATGTGCTTGAGCACCGGCCCCATGATGTTACCGAACACCGGCGCGGCTACGGAGCCACCGAAGTGATCGCCCGCGGTAGGATGGTTAATCATTACAACCAGCGCCACCTCAGGATGGCTGGCCGGGGCAATACCTGCGGTGTAGTTCACATAACCGCCATCATACTTCCCGCTGCTGCCCATCTTTTCAGCCGTACCGGTTTTGGTGGCCAGTCGATAGCCCGGTACCGCCGCTTTCAGTCCGGTACCGCCCGGCAGGACGTCACTTTCCAGCATGTGCACCACTTCCTTGACCGTTTCCGGATTAGCGACCTGCTTGCCCAGCACCGGCGGCGTCACTTTGGTGATCGACAGCGGACGATAAACGCCATAGGAACCCAGCGTGGCGTATTCACGGGCAATTTGCAGCGGCGTGACGCGCAAACCGTAGCCGAAGGAAAAGGTCGCGCGTTCGATATCGGCCCAGCGCGTGCGGTGCAGCGGGAAATACCCTACGCTTTCGCCGGTCAGCCCCAGCCCGGTGGGTTTACCCAGGCCAAATGCATAGTAGGTGTTCACCAGGGCTTCCGCCGGCATCGCCAGGGCGATATGAGAAACGCCGATGTCGCTCGATTTTTGCAAAATGCCGGTCATGGTCAGGCGCGGCCAGTGACCGACGTCGCGGATCAGGTGGCCGTTAACCCGGTAAGGCGTGGTATCCAGCACGGAATCCGGCCGGACGAGGTGACGTTCCAGCCCTTCCATCACCACAAGGGGTTTTACCGTTGAACCCGGCTCGTAGCTGTCATTAATGGCGGTATTGCGCATCTGCGCTGGGGTTGCCCCCTGATAGTTGTTGGGGTTGAACGAGGGATAAGAGGCCATCGCCAGAATCTCGCCCGTATCAATTTTAACCAGCACCGCCGCGCCCGAATCCGCCTTGTTTAGCAGCACGCCATCGCGCAGCTTACTGTAGAGCGTGTACTGGCTGAATTTATCAATGCTGAGCTGCACCGTCGGCGGCTGAGTGGGCGGCTGGTAGCTAATCATCGCGATAATATTCCCCGCCGCATCCTGCCGGTAGACTTCTTTACCCGGCTGGCCCTGCAGGACTTTATCAAAGCCCTTTTCCAGTCCGTTGAGGCCGGTGTTATCGGCCCCCACAATACCAATCAGCGGCGCGGAGGCTTCGCTCATCGGATAAAAGCGACTGTCGTCGTAGACTTCACTGATGCCTTTAAGCTTCAGATCTTTAATATCTTTGGCGATCCCCAGTTCGACTTTGCGCCCGAGATAGAGAAAACGACGTTTGGGGTTAGCGGTGATCTGCGCCGCGACCTCTTCTGGTCGCATACTTAATGCCGCCGCCAGATAGGCCCACTTGGCGCTGGTAAAATCAGGGTTGCTCTCCAGCACGCGCTGCGGATCGGCGATGACATCCCGCGACGGTACGCTGAGCGCCAGAGCTTCGCCGTTGCGATCCAGTAAGGTGCCACGGCTGGTCGGAAGCGTAACGGTACGCAGCGAGCGCTGATCGGCCTCGTGTTCCAGCATGGGCTGATTAAGAAACTGCAAATCGGCGACGCGCACCAGCAGAACAGCCATGCAGGTAAATACGCCCAGGCAGATCAGGCGAAAACGGAAAGGGTTAAACGGGGCTTTTATCTGGTCTTTACCCAGTAATTTTTTAATCCGGGGCATGGCAATCCGCTGCGCTTAAAAAAAAGAGGTCAATCCCGCAGTTATAATCAAAGCACGGGTAAAAACACAGGAAAACTGTGTATCAGTTCGTTATCGTTCAGTTTATTTCGGGCAAAAAAAACCTGCGTATCTACGCAGGTCGGTGTAATCAAGAAAAAATCAGTTGATGTTCACCCATCAATACCTCTGGGATCCTGAATGTAGCAAGCGAAACGGCTTTTTCGCCACGACTGAAACGCAACAGATGCCTGCAAAATGTAACCAGCCGTGTGAACCTTAGGCTTTTGTGCAAACGGCATGTTTTTTAATGTCAACCAGGCAACTCATGGCGTTGGGTCCCTGCGTCAGGGATGACGTGCCGATATCCAGGGTTAACACATTGGGGTTGCCCGCCCGGTCAAACGGCTGCCACGCTTTGCCAAAACCGGGATCAAACCAGGCGCCGGTGGAAATGATCACCACGCCCTGCTTCAGCCCCTCAGTCAGACGCACGCCGGCCAGTATTCTGCCGCGCGCATTGCTGACCTCTATTTCGTCACCGTCTCCGATATCCCGCACCGCCGCATCCTGCGGATGCATATACAGGGTTTCATGCCCGGCGGTTTTGTTACTCTGAACGGTAGCCGTCGCATCTAACTGGCTGTGTAACCGGTCCGATGGCTGAATGGAGATCATGTGTAGCGGATAATCACGGCTGGCTGCCGCGCCCAGCCATTCCTGAGGCTCACGCCATTCCGGATGCCCGGCCATATCCTCCAGGTGGTAGTCAGCGATGGTCTGGCAGAACAGCTCAATCTTACCGCTGGCAGTCTGTATCGGGTTGGCCTCGGGATCGGCGCGGAAGTCTTCCATAAAGATATAAGGCTTACCGCCTTCGGGGATCTCCACAAAGCCACGCTGCCAGAACTCACCGAACTCAGGGAAAGGAATGCCACGACGGCCGTGCGCCACCGCACATTGCTGGTAGAGATGTTCTATCCACTGCATCTCGTTGCGCCCTTCGGTGAAGGTATCGCGATAGCCTAAGCGCTCGGCGAGATCGGCAAAAATATCAAAATCGTTCCGTGCCTGATGTTGCGGCTTAATCGCCTGGTGCATTGCCAGTACAAACCGGTCACGTGATGAACCGCCGATGTCATTACGCTCCAGCGTGGTGGTGGCGGGCAGCACGATATCGGCCATCTGCGCCGCAGGTGTCCAGACGATATCCTGGACCACTACGGTATCCGGCTTCTGCCAGCCTTCCACCAGCCGGTTAAGCTGCTGATGATGGTGAAACGGATTGCCGCCCGCCCAGTGCACCATATGAATGTCCGGATAGTGCAGAGTTTCGCCCTGGAAACCATAAGGCTGGCCGGGATTGAGCAGCATGTCACTGATGCGGGCAACCGGAATGGACAGGCCTGAAGGGTTCGGTCCGGTGCTCATCATCGGCGCGGGGCCTTCCTGACGCGGATTGCCCACGCTGTTCATCGAGCCGTGTCCAAACGAGAAGCCCGCGCCCGGCAAGCCCGGCTGCCCGAGCATGGAAGAGAGCGCGATCATCATCCAGTAAGGCTGTTCGCCACGGTGGGCGCGCTGAACCGAATAGGAGCAGGTGATAAAACTGCGTTTGCCGATCAGCTGTCGGGCCAGATGTACAATGCGATCCGCCGGGATATCGGTGATCTTGCTGGCCCAGCCGGGCGTTTTGGCGATGCCGTCGCTTTCACCCAGCAGATAGGCACGTAGCTGTGGCCAACCGGTGCAGTGACGGGCCAGAAACGCCTCGTCTGTCGCACCACGCTGACAAATTTCGTAACCGAGTGCCAGCATCAGCGCCACGTCGGTATTCGGCCGGATCGGGATCCACTCCGCGTTAACAAACTCTGGGCAGTCATCGCGCATCGGGCTGATGTTAATCACCGGCGTGCCTTTTGCCGCCAGCTGCTCCAGCGCCGGTTTCAGGCTGTGCTGGCCTGCGCCGCCGGATGCCACCTGGGCATTTTTTAACGCCAGCCCACCGAAGGCGACAAACACCTCCGCATGTTCCACCACCTGCGGCCAGTCGGTGACGCGCCCGGTCAGCGGCATGTAGGTGCCCATCACGTAAGGCAGGAAAAACTGCGCGGCGCCCCAGCTGTAGTTGCCTTGCTGATCGACGCCACCGCCGCCCTGGAAATAGAAGCGGCGCACCAGGGTACGCGCATGATTGACGCGCCCTGCCGATGACCAGCCGTAAGAGCCATTAAAAATGCCGGATGCACCGTAGCGTTCGCGAATACGGCGATTTTCCTCTGCCACCAGATCCAGCGCCGTCTCCCAGTCAACGGCAACAAAATCTTCGCGTCCGCGCAGCGTGCGGTCACTGTTTTCGCGCGATTTCAGCCATGAGCGGCGCACCATGGGCTGGCGAATACGTTTGTCTGAGTAAACCAGTTCCGGGATGGTGTTGAGCATCGGCGAGGGATCGGCGTCGGCAAAAAAAGGTTCGCAGCCGATAAGACGATCGTTTTCGCTTACCGCGGTAAAGGCGCCCCAGTGCGCCAGATGTGGCACTTTAGTTTTCATGGTCATCGCTATGGCAGGTGTTGGGATCAGCAGCATAGCATGGGCCGCAACCTGAACAGAAGGCATCACCAACCGTCTGATTTTACCCTGTTTGCGACAGCGCTGGCATTCTGTTGTCTTGATGTGCGCCCGCTTTTCCGTAACACTGGTGCGATGTGTAAACGTTTCCCCAAAATCAGGTAATCGCATGGCCACCATTAAGGATGTTGCCCGGTTGGCGGGAGTTTCCGTCGCCACGGTTTCCCGCGTCATCAACAATTCGCCTAAAGCCAGTGACAGTTCACGTCAGGCGGTCAGCCAGGCGATGGAGTCGCTGCAGTATCATCCAAACGCCAATGCACGGGCGCTGGCGCAGCAGTCCACTGAAACGCTGGGGCTGGTGGTCGGGGATGTTTCCGACCCGTTTTTTGGCGCGATGGTGAAAGCCGTTGATGAAGTAGCGGGCCAGACAGGCAACTTTCTGCTGATTGGTAACGGTTACCATAATGAGCAAAAAGAGCGGCAGGCTATTGAGCAGCTGATGCGCCATCGCTGCGCGGCGCTGGTGGTGCACGCCAAGAAAATCCCCGACAGCGAGCTGGAAGTGTTGATGAAGCAGATGCCGGGCATGGTCTTACTGAACCGTCTGCTGAAGGGTTTTGAAAAGCGCTGCATCGCGCTGGACGACCGCTACGGCGCCTGGCTGGCGACGCGCCATCTGATTCAACTGGGCCATCAGAATATTGCGTTTATCTGCTCCACTCACACGATTTCCGATGCGGAGGATCGCCTGCAGGGTTATTACGACGCGCTGCAGGAGCACGGCCTGCCCTGCAACGATCGGCTGGTCGCCTGGGGCGAGCCGGACGAAGTCGGCGGCGAGCAGGCGATGACGGAGTTGCTGGGGCGCGGTAAAAACTTCAGCGCCGTGGCCTGCTACAACGACTCCATGGCCGCCGGTGCCCTGGCGGTGCTGAGCGACAACGGCGTGCAGGTGCCGGAAGAGATGTCACTCATCGGCTTCGATGACGTGCTGGTTTCCCGCTACGTTCGCCCTCGCTTAACCACGGTGCGTTACCCGATTGTCACCATGGCGCAGCAGGCCGCTGAACTGGCTCTGGCGCTGGCACATCAACAGCCGCTGCCGGAAGTGACCAATATGTTCAGTCCCACGCTGGTCCGCCGTCATTCTGTCGGCGGCCCGGCGACCTCATCCTGAGTTGATCCTTGCCTTGCCGCGACGCTCAGCGCGGCATAATCTCCCCTGGAAACCCATCCGCCGAATCAGCTTCAGGCCATTGTTCCGTATATCTTTTCCATCCCTCATCTTCTGCGGAATAAGCCGGTGGCATTCGTGTTGCAGGAAGGCGGCAAGGTGAGTCATCCCCGGGAGCTTACTGCAGTAAGTGACCAATATGTTCAGTCCCAAGCTGGTCCGCCGTCATTCAGTCGGCGGCCAGGCGATCTCATCCTGAGTTGATCGTTGCCTTACCGCGACGCTCAGCGCGGCATAACCTCCCCCTGGAAACCCATCCGCCAAATCAGCTTCAGGCCATTGTTCCGTATGTGTTTTCCATCCCTCATCTTCTGCGGAATAAGCCGGTGGCATTCGTGTTGCAGGAAGGCGGCAAGGTGAGTCATCCTCGGGAGCTTACGGCAGTAGGTGACCAATATGTTCAGTCCCACGCTGGAAACCCATCCGCCAAATCATCCCCAAACCATTGTTCAAAATGTCTTTTCCATCCCTCATCTTCTGCGGAATAAGCCGGTGGCATTCGTGTTGCAGGAAGGCGGCAAGGTGAGTCATCCCCGGGAGCTTACTGCAGTAAGTGACCGGGGTGATGAGCCGCGGCCAACGCACCTGCGGCGCGAAGGACACCCGCTTATTGGCTGGGGTGATGAGCTGCGGCCAAGGACACCTGCGGCGCGAAGGACGCCAGCTTATTGGCTGGGGTGATGAGCCGCGGCCAAGGACACCTGCGGCGCGAAGGACACCCGCTTATTCATTTGAAGGCGCGGAGGAGGGCCTCAAGAGGCCTGACAAGGGCGATGACGGTTTCGTCCTGCACCTGCGCCGCCGCATCCAGCTTCGCATGCATCTGCGCCATTTCGCTGGCCCCAAACGCCTGGTTACGGACATAGGCATTCACCATGTTGATGCCCATGACGCTCAGCTCATCCACCTGTTTCGCGCTGCTTTCCAGCGCCTTAAGTGGCGCGCTGCCGTTGAGTAATGGCGCAACCTGAGCAGCGTTATCGTGCCAGCGTTGGAGTTGAGAGCGAATAGCTGCGGCAGCCGCCACGTTGCTTCTGTCTTCAACCAGCGCGACCACCTGCTTATCCAGTGTTCTGACGGCGTCGCTTTCTGCCGGTAAAACATCGGCCAGCCGGTTCAGCGGCTCAAAGTAGTTGTAATGCCCGGCCTGAAACTTGAGATGCTGTCGAGTGTAATACTGGGCCGGTTCCAGCGCCTGAGCCAGCACGCGCAGCGGCTGAATATCCGTGCTGTTTGCAAGCCGCGTCATCTGTCGGTCTGCCTGATAATGCTGCTGCAGCCCCACCGATACGGTCGTCCAGCGGTCCATTGCCGCCAGCCGCTGGTACATGCTGTCGGGATCGGTGACATCCTGGGCTGACCATAACCGCTCCGCAACCACAAACGCACGCGGCCAGAGTTTGGTATCAATAATCGCGCTGTTGACGTTTTCGGCCCACAGCGCGGCCTCACCGCCCAGCAGGTTTTGCTGCATCTGGCGCGCATCCGGCAGCACAGGCTGAATCCCCCTAGGCACCGCGTCGAGCCGCTGCCCTTCGGCCGCGTAACGGACGTTACCCACCAGCATGTATCCGCTCAGTTGATTGTTCGCCAGGGTGACGACCGGTTTGAACGGTCCCATCCAGGTATCCACCGTGAACGTCAGCCGGTTCGCCGAAAGCCAGTCGATGGCGTTCACCAGACGACGCGATTTTCCGGCAAAGTCGATAAAACCGCGCCAGCCGTCGCGGCCTTTAATCAGGGTGAAACTCCCCGTTACCGGGCTGCCTTTTAACCGTGGCATGGTAAAGGACCAGCTCTGAGCCTGTTCGCCCGACTGCACCACATCCTGGCCGTTAAGGCCCTGAGGATAGATTTCGTTGCGATAGTGATAGCTGGCCGGCTGAGGCTGATCGAGATAAAAACCCGTGGACAGAATGCCGCGATAGCCGTTTTTCGCTACCGTGCCCAGTGCATCCTGTCCCTGCCAGGACTGAATCAGAATGCTGTGCGGCAGATCGGGATGGGCAATTTCATCCCAGCCCACCATGCGCCGCTGGTGTTTTTCGAGGATTTTCTCAACGCGCTGATTGAACCAGGCCTGCAGCGCATGGGGATCGGCTAATCCACGATCGCGCATAAACTGCTGAACAGCGGCGGATGCCTGCCACTGGCTGGGATCCACCTCATCGCCACCGATATGCAGGTAGGGATCGGGGAAGATCGCTGCCATCTCCCCCACCAGCGCGTCAATAACCTGATAAACCTGTTCGTTGCTGGGATCCAGCAAGGGTTTGAAAACGCCCCACCCGCGCTCCATCTGATACGGCCCCGGCGCGCTGATCAGTTCCGGCATCGCCACCGCCAGCGCGGAGGCATGGCCGGGTATATCCAGCTCCGGCACCACGCGCACGCCACGCTCAGCCGCATACTGCACCACCTCACGCATCTCCGCCTGAGTATAGAAAAGCCCGTCGCTGGCTTTCTGCTGCAGTTGCGGATAGCGGAGGGAGGCAAAGCGCCAGCCCTGATCGTCGGTGAGATGCCAGTGCAGCACGTTCATTCGCGCCGCCGCGATCCCATCGATCTGGCGTTTCAGCGTTCTGACCGGCATAAAATGGCGGGCGCTGTCGATAAGGATGCCGCGCCAGGCAAAGCGCGGTTTATCGTGAATCGTTATCCAGGGAATACGGGTGCCTTCGGCACTGTTTTCTATCAGCTGCAGTAACGTTTCCATGCCGCGCATCGCGCCAAAGCGGCTGTTGGCTTTCAGCAGCACGCCGTCGCGGTTGACGTCCAGTTGGTAACTTTCATCGCTGTCAGGCTGAGGGACAGGGTTGACCGCCTGCGCGATGGCAATACGAATTGTGGGATGCTCAACCGGCTGATCGGCGGGTAACAGCGGCCAGCCGGTTTGGCGAGCGATGCGCGACAGCCAGCGTGTTTCGGCGCCGGGCAGCGTGTCCCCGACAATCTGTAGCGTCAGCTGTGGGGTGAGCGTCAGCCAGCCTGCGTGGGCAGGTTGCTCAACCTGCTGTGGCCACGGCATGAGCGGCAGCGTATCGGCGGCGGCGGAAAAGGTCAGCGCACAACAACAGATCAGCACATTTCGACGTAACGGCATTGGCACGGCTCCCTGCGGGTCAATGGCTAAAAAGAACGATAAACAGAGTTAAGTCATTTTGCTCCGCTAAGCAAATTCGCCCGCCGGAAAAGGCGATCTCGGGTCTGTTTTTTTTCAGTGTCGATTTTATCTTCTTGTTCAAGGCTTCTTTGCTTCAGGTCAAAAACAAGCCGATTAATTCACTGCAATTACTACATGTTGAGTCTAAAATCCAAAAACACACCCATATGTAGTTAACGGAGAAAAAATGGCAACGGTGGTGGTGAAGCGCGACGGATGCCGCGTAGGCTTTGATTCACAGCGTATCGCCGCAGCAGTGAAGGCTGCGGCACGGGCGGCAAACGTGGAAGATGCACGGTGGTGCGACACGGTGGCCGATCGGGTCAGCACTCAACTGGCCCATCGTCAGGAAGTGGATATCGGTGACATCCAGTATGCGGTGGAAGAAACGCTCATGGCCGGGCCTTACCCGCAGCTGGCACGCACCTATATTGAGTATCGTCACGATCGCGACGTGGAGCGCGAGCGCCGCAGCCATCTGCATCACGCCATTCGTGGTCTGGTGGATCAGACCAACGCCGCCCTGCTGCATGAAAATGCCAATAAAGACAGCAAAGTGATCCCCACCCAGCGCGATCTGCTGGCCGGGATCGTCGCGAAGCACTATGCGCAGCAGCAGATCCTCCCCCGGGACGTCGTTCAGGCGCATGAACGCGGCGAGATCCACTATCACGATCTCGATTATTCCCCCTTCTTCCCCATGTTCAACTGCATGCTGATCGACCTGAAAGGGATGCTGACCAACGGCTTCAAGATGGGTAATGCCGAGATCGAGCCGCCAAAATCCATCGCCACCGCAACGGCCGTCACGGCGCAGATCATTGCGCAGGTCGCCAGCCATATTTACGGTGGAACCACGCTGAACCGCATTGATGAAGTGCTGGCACCCTATGTGGAAAAGAGCTTCGCAAAACACCTTGCCGTGGCGCAGGACTGGCACATTCCTCAGGCGGACGCCTATGCTCGCGAACGTACCGAAAAAGAGTGCTATGACGCCTTCCAGTCGCTGGAATACGAGGTAAATACGTTACACACGGCAAACGGGCAAACCCCGTTCGTGACCTTTGGTTTTGGCCTGGGCACGAGTTGGGCGGCACGGCTGGTTCAGACCTCCATTTTGCGTAACCGCCTGGCGGGGCTGGGTAAAAATCACAAAACCGCCGTGTTCCCAAAGCTGGTCTTTACGATTCGGGAAGGCGTGAACCGCCGTGCGGGAGAGGTTAACTACGACATTAAGCAACTGGCGCTGACCTGTGCCAGTAAGCGGATGTATCCCGACATTCTGAATTATGATCAGGTGGTCCAGGTCACTGGCTCCTTTAAAACTCCCATGGGCTGCCGCAGTTTTCTGGGCGTTTACGAGGAAAACGGTGAGCAGATTCATGAAGGCCGGAATAATATCGGCGTCATCAGCCTTAATTTACCGCGCATTGCGCTGGAAGCAGACGGAGACGAAACCCGTTTCTGGACCTTGCTGGATGCGCGGCTGGCGCTGGCGAAGCGGGCGCTCATGACGCGCGTTGCCCGACTCGAAAAAACCAAAGCCCGCGTTGCGCCTATCCTGTACATGGAAGGCGCCTGCGGCGTGCGGCTTAATGCCGATGATGAGATTGGCCCCATTTTCCGCAATGGCCGCGCCTCGCTGTCACTGGGCTATATCGGTCTGCATGAAACCCTGAATGCCCTGAGTGGCGCGCAACACCATCCTTTCGATGATGCGGCGCTGCGCGCTAAAGGCGTTGCCATCGTGGCCCATATGCGTGCGGCTACCGATGCCTGGAAAGACGAAACCGGCTACGGCTTTAGTCTCTACAGCACGCCCAGTGAGAACCTGTGCGACCGCTTCTGTCGTCTGGATGCCGCGCAGTTTGGCGTGGTAAAGGGGGTAACCGATAAAGGCTACTACACCAACAGCTTCCATCTGGACGTTGAGAAGAAGGTGAATCCCTACGATAAGATCGATTTTGAAGCGCCCTATCCGTCGTTGGCTAACGGCGGGTTTATCTGTTACGGCGAATATCCCAACGTGCAGCACAACCTCAAGGCGCTGGAAGACGTGTGGGATTACAGCTATGACCGCGTGCCCTACTACGGCACCAACACGCCGATTGACGAGTGCTACGAATGCGGGTTCAACGGGGAATTCACCTGCACCAGTCGCGGCTTTACCTGCCCCAACTGCGGCAATCACGATCCTGCCCGGGTTTCGGTTACGCGCCGCGTATGTGGCTATCTCGGCAGCCCGGATGCGCGTCCGTTTAACGCCGGTAAACAGCAGGAAGTGCAGCGTCGGGTGAAGCACCTGGATAGCGGACAGCTGGGATGATGCGCATCCATCGTTACTACGATGTGGATATCGTGAACGGGCCCGGCACGCGCTGTACGCTGTTTGTCTCAGGCTGCGAGCACCAGTGTCGCGGCTGTTACAACCAGAGCACCTGGAGGCTGGACTCGGGCGTGCCGTTTACGCTGGAAATGGAGGAGCAGCTGTTAGCGGATTTACAGGATACGCGTATCCCGCGTCAGGGTTTATCGCTGAGCGGCGGCGATCCGCTGCATCCTCATAACGTGCCGCATGTTCGTCGGTTAGTGAAACGGGTAAAACAGACGTGCGCAGGCAAAGATATCTGGTTGTGGACCGGCTATGACATGCAGGCACTCAGCCCGGCACAGCGCGCGATCCTGCCCTGGATAGACGTGGTGATTGACGGGCGGTTTGAAGAGGCAGAACGCGATGCCACGCTCCTGTGGCGCGGCAGCCGAAATCAGAAAATCTGGTATCTACGCTGAAACACGGGGGATCGCGCCGGACTCGATCAGCGTGAACCCCGTATTTTCTTCGGCAAACGCCTGGTGATGCAGGCAGCGAGCCACGTCCTGAGCCGACACGGCACGCCAGTTGCCTGGCAACCAGGCGAACAGCGGAGCCATCAGGCTTTCTCCCCGACGTTTATCTTTTCGTTCACCCAGCAACAGCGAAGGCCGGACCACCGTCAGGCTCGGCCACGCCTGATGGCGCAGCGCATTTTCCATCTCACCTTTCACGCGATTGTATAAAAAGGGGGAGTGACGGTTAGCACCGTGCGCACTGACCACCAGCATCTTTCTGGCCCCCAGACGTAACGCGTTCAGGGCGGTGTCCACCACCAGCGTGTAATCCACGTGAATAAAGGCCTCTTTACTGCCCGCCTGCTTACGCGTGGTGCCAAGACAGCAAAATACCGTCGTCAGCGGTGCCTCCAGCGGGCGCAGGACATCCGTGAGATCGGCTTCAACAGGGTTGACGACCTTGTTCATTGCGGGAAGCGCACGACGGCTGGGCGCAATAATTTCATCCACGCGCGGATCGTCGATCAGTAAACGCAGCAGACAGGATCCCACTAAGCCGGTTGCGCCCGTCAGTAATACACGATTCATCTCAGAATATTCCCTGTTTCGCTGCCAGCCGTGCAAAATCTGGCCAATGTGAGCCGCCTGGCTTGCGTTCTCAGAATCGACAACCAAGCTTAACAGGTCATCAGGATAGCGCAGTATGCGCCTGACATGCCTAAAGGAGAGTATAGATGAGCACCAGAATTGCGGTTCTGATCACCGATGAATTTGAAGACTCTGAGTTTACCTCGCCAGCCGAAGTCTACAAACGTGCAGGCTATGAGGTGGTTACCATTGAGGAACAGGCGGGTAAAACCGTGAAGGGCAAACAGGGCGATGCTGAAGTCACCATCGATCGCAGCATCGACGACGTTAGCCCGGCGGAATTCGACGCACTGCTGCTACCGGGTGGACACTCGCCGGATGCGCTGCGCGGTGACGACCGCTTTGTTGCCTTTACCAAAGACTTTGTGGCCAGCGGCAAACCCATCTTTGCTATCTGCCACGGGCCACAACTGCTGATCAGCGCCAACGGCGTTCGCGGTCGTAAAATGACCAGCGTGAAGGCCATTGCGATCGACCTGATCAATGCGGGTGCCGACTTCCGTGATGAGGAAGTGGTGGTTGACGGTGACAAGCTGGTCACCAGCCGTACGCCGGCGGATCTGCCTGCCTTTAACCGTGAGTCCCTGCGTATTCTGCAGGCACTGTAACGGCCCACGCCCTTTTCCGCCAGGAAGGGGGCGCTTTATTTACGCCTCGCGTTGCCAGACAATTTTTTTGCCGAAACCCAGCGCATTGTCGGTCATTTTCAGCTCATCAAGCGTAATTTCCCACAGGGGCGCAGAAACCTTGCGCGAAACCGGGAAGCGACGTTGGTATGCGGTGCGCGCCTCAGACGCGTCTTCTTCGCTGAGCGGCCGGATATGACCCCGATACTGCACGCCTTTTATCAGCAGTACCGTCTTCGGCTGTCCATTGATTGTCCCCGCCACGCGGTTATTTTTCATTGCTAACAGGCCATGGCGCGTATCCGACTCCGTCATGAGCCAGAAAGCCATGCGTAATTCATCAAACACGTAGTAGCAGTTTGCACACCACAGATCATCGTCAGCACAGCAGCACAGGGACAGCACATGCTGCTTTTTCAGGTAGCGAACAAGATGGGCAAGGTCAGACACAATCAACTCCGGGTAAGGGCGACGGATAGCACGGCGCAAAGAAGCGCGCTACACTGCCGGGCGGGCATTTCTGGAACACATTATGAGTCAGCACTGGCAACTTTACCTGATACAAACGGCCGCAGGCATGCTGTATACCGGCATCACAACCGACGTTGCGCGCCGCCTTGGACAACATGCCTGTGGGCGCGGGGCGCGGGCCCTGCGCGGTAAGGGCCCGTTGGCGCTGGTCTATGCCTGCGCGGCGGGCGACCGGTCGCAGGCTTCCGCGCTGGAGTACCAGGTTAAGCAACTGACCCGCCAACGAAAACTACAGTTGGTTGCCGAGCAACCCGTAAGCCTTGCCGCCTGGCTCAGCGCAGTGGATTAAAAGGCACGGAATACTCAATGCGCCCTTCGGCCCCGTCAAACGCGTTGTCTGCCAGAGGGTACACCAGGAAAGAGGCTTCGCTATCCGGCCAGCGGCAGTGCAACCCATGCCGTGCTGCGGGCTCGAAACCCAGGTGGCTATACAATGCGGGATCGCCCCTTACCACAACGGCGCTGTAGCCAAACTCATTCAGCGTATCCAGACCTTCGTAGACCAACTGTTTCGCCATGCCCTGACCACGCAGGCTTTCATCCACGGCCAGCGGAGCCAGTCCGACCCAGTTGCGATCTTCCCCCTGCAGGGTAACCGGGCTGAAGGCGGCATAGCCCAGCACCTGCCCTTCATCGTCTGTGGCGACGACGCCCAGCGTTAGCAGCCCGTCTTCACGCAGGGCCTGAGTCAGCTCGGCTTCGGCTGAGGTGGGAAAACAGCGTCGCAGTAATGCATCGATACCGGCGGCATCCACGCCAATTTCTGTGCGTATTAACATGAGACACCCGCGCGTGCCTGTGCGGCTTTCGCGTCCTGTTGCATTGTTGTCTCCACGATTGCGGCCATCTGTTGAATGGCGGTACGTAACCCCTTGGGCATGGTGTTGAGTTCAATTGCATCCATTACGTTCTTAACCTCCAGTCCCAGTTCCGTATCCCCTTCGATCAGCAGTCGGCGCTGAAAGAAAAGCATATCAGGATCCGCTTTGCGTGCTGCTACCAGCAACAAATCATTGGCGTTGCCCCGGAACCAGACATCTGCTTCGGCATGCTGCAACACCCTCAGTTGGCCGCCTTCCAGCGTGGTGATCCACGTGAGATTAATATCGCTAATCTCAATCCCCAAAAAGCGTCCCTGAAGAAAGTCTAACTCACCTTCGGCTAAAACATGACGAAATTGCCAGTTTAAGAGTTGTTGCAAGAGCTGCTTCTTCAATATGAAGGGAGCAAGTGTTGCAGGTAAGCTAAGGATTTTAGGGCCGTTTTTGACTAAACTGGCAGATAACCGCTGGAACACGTTTTGCACTCCTGTCACAAAAAATTTTAGCTATATTGCCATAGAGTGCCATTCCCGCCTCCTTTGAGATCAATAAAACCTATCGTAAGCGGGTTAAAAAAAAGCCAGGCTATCTCATCAATGACCGTTTCACTGCCCTAAATCAACATTTGCCCAAAGCGCCATGACTAGACTCGTGCTCCATCTGCATCACGAGAGGATTGAGTATGGAGCTGCTGTGTCCGGCCGGAAACCTGCCTGCGATACGAAGTGCGGTCGAAAATGGCGCCGATGCGGTTTATGTCGGACTGAAAGATGACACCAACGCGCGTCACTTTGCAGGATTGAATTTTACAGATAAGAAACTGCACGAAGCGGCGTACTACCTTCATCAGCATCGCCGTAAGCTGCACGTGGCGATCAATACCTTTGCACATCCTGACGGCATGCAGCGCTGGCAGCGGGCTATCGATGTGGCGGCAGACAGCGGTGCTGATGCGCTGATCCTGGCGGATATTGCAACGCTGGAATATGCCACCGCGCGCTATCCTCACATCGAACGTCATCTGTCAGTGCAGGCTTCCGCCACCAACCTTGAGGCCATTCGTTTTTATCATCGCCATTTCAATTTGCACCGAGTGGTACTGCCGCGCGTACTGTCGATTCATCAGGTAAAACAGCTGGCGCGCAGTACACCTGTTCCGCTGGAGGTCTTTGCCTTTGGCAGCCTGTGCATCATGGCCGAGGGCCGCTGCTACCTCTCTTCCTGGCTAACCGGTGAATCGCCAAACAGTAAAGGCGCCTGCTCCCCCGCGAAGTTTGTTCGCTGGCAACAAACGCCGGCCGGCATGGAGGTGCGCCTTAATGACGTGCTGATCGATCGCTATCGCGCAGAGGAAAGCGCCGGCTATCCCACGCTGTGCAAAGGCCGTTATCAGGTTGACGACCAGCGCTATCACGTGCTGGAAGAGCCCACCAGCCTGAATACGCTTGAACTGTTGCCAGAGCTGATGCGGGCAGGCATTGCCTCCGTAAAAATCGAAGGCCGTCAGCGCAGCCCTGCCTACGTATCCGATGTCGCCCGCGTCTGGCGTCAGGCTATCGATCGCTGTCAAGCTCAGCCGGATAACTTTGAAGTGGCACAGCAGTGGATGAAAACGCTGGGGGCCCTGTCAGAAGGCACGCAGACCACCTTAGGCGCCTATCATCGTGACTGGCAGTGAGGAAAAACCATGAAATACTCTCTCGGCCCCGTGCTCTGGTACTGGCCCACCGCCACGCTGGAACATTTTTATCACCTCACTGCTGACAGCAGCGCTGACATTGTTTGTCTTGGGGAAGCCGTCTGCAGCAAGCGACGCGCCACGCTTTTTGCCGCCTGGATGGATTTAGCACGAATGCTGTCAGCCCGTGGGAAGCAGGTGGTCATTAGCACGCTGGCTTTGCTGCAATCCCCTTCTGAGCTCAAAGAGCTAAAGCGCTATGTAGAGAACGGCGAGTTTATTATTGAAGCCAACGACCTGGGCACCGTGAATATGGCGGCAGAGCGCAAGCTGCCCTTCGTTGCGGGGCCCACGCTCAATGTTTATAACGCCGATACGCTGCAGCTTTTAGTCAAAGAGGGCATGACGCGCTGGTGCTTGCCCGTTGAAATGCCGCGCGACTGGCTAGTGGAGCTGCTTCAGCAGTGTGAGACAAGGGGCATCCGCCAGCAGTTCGAGGTGGAGGTGCTGGGTTATGGTCATTTGCCGCTGGCCCTGTCAGCCCGCTGCTTTACAGCACGTTCGGAGAATCGCGCCAAAGATGCCTGCGAAACCTGCTGTATTCATTATCCCCATGGACGCCGGGTCCTCTCACAGGAATCGCAACAGGTTTTCGTCCTGAACGGTATCCAGACCCTGAGCGGTTACTGCTATAACCTGGGGAACGATCTGGTTGGTATGCACAACTATGTAGATATCGTGCGGTTGTCACCTCAGGATGAGGAAACCTTAAGCCTTATTGACCGTTTCCGCGCAAATGAAGAGGGGCAGGCCCCCCTGGATCTGGCGAAAAATCGGGACTGTAATGGCTACTGGCGCAAGCTGCCGGGCATGGTTTTGCAGGCTGGCGACTGAAAGGCACATACAGGCAACATACGGCGAGTGTAAAAAGTTTTAATATGGCGGATGTTACGCAATACTTGATGGCGCAGGGTATGACACCTGCGCTATACACTCTGGAGTACTCATGTCTGAGAAAAAAAGCGTTCGCCTCTCCGTACTCGATCTTGCCCCTGTTCCTCAGGGTGCCACGCCTCGTGATGCGTTTCACCATTCACTCGCGCTGGCGCGTCAGGCTGAAGCCCTGGGATTCGAACGTTACTGGCTGGCTGAACACCATAATATGACCGGCATTGCCAGTGCCGCCACGTCTGTGCTGATTGGCTATCTGGCCGCGAACACCACAAAGCTGCGTCTGGGTTCGGGCGGCATTATGTTGCCGAATCACGCGCCGCTGGTGATTGCAGAACAGTTCGGCACTCTGGCCTCGCTTTATCCCGACCGTATCGATCTGGGATTAGGCCGCGCCCCCGGCTCGGATCAGCGCACCATGCTGGCCCTGCGCCGCAACCTGTCGGGCATTCAGGCCGATACCTTCCCGGACGATGTCGCTGAGTTGATCGACTGGTTTGATGCGGAAGCCGGCGCGCAGCCACCTGTTCAGCCGGTGCCCGGTTTAGGCCTGAAAATTCCGGTGTGGTTGCTGGGTTCCAGCCTTTACAGCGCACAGCTGTCGGCCAAAATGGGACTGCCGTTTGCCTTCGCCTCGCACTTTGCGCCGGACCAGCTGTTCCAGGCTCTGCATGTCTATCGCGAGAACTTTACGCCTTCAGCCCGTCTCGCCGAGCCGTACGCTACGGTGTGCATTAACGTGGTTGCCGCTGACAGCGAAAGCGACGCGCGTTTCCTGTTCACTTCAATGCAGCAGCAGTTTATTAATCTGCGCCGTGGCAAGCCGGGCCCGCTGCCTGCCCCGGTCGAGAACATGGACAGCCTGTGGTCGCCGTCAGAACAGTATGGCGTTCAGCAGGCGCTGAGCATGTCGCTGGTAGGGGATGTCGAGAAAGTGCGTCACGGACTGGCTTCACTGCTGCGTGAAACCCAGGCGGATGAGATTATGGTTAACGGTCAGATTTACGATACGCAAGCCCGTCTGCACTCGTTTAAGCTGGCGATGGACGCTGCACGCAGCCTGTAAAGCAGCAGCCGCCCTTCTGGGATAAGCCAGAAGCAGGACAAAAAAAGGGAAGCCCGCAGGCTTCCCTTTTTATTACGACGATTTAGCTCGCTTACGCGTCACGACGACGTGGTGCAGCCGCACCGTCTTCACGACGTGGACCACGACCGCCTTCGCGGTTGAAGCTGCGTCCGCCTTCACGACCACCTTCACGGCGCTCAGAAGAGAAACGACGCGGGCCCTGACCTTCAGGACGTGCACCGCCGCCACGACGTTCGCCAGCACCGGCGCCAGGACGACGCTCGCCACGGCCACCTTCATGCGGCTGAGCATCACCCAGCAGCTGCATATTCATTGGCTTGTTCAGAATACGCGTACGGGTAAAGTGCTGCAGCACATCACCTGGCATGCCTTTCGGCAGCTCGATGGTGGAGTGCGTACCAAACAGTTTGATGTTACCGATGTAACGGCTGCTGATATCGCCTTCGTTGGCAATTGCGCCCACGATGTGACGCACTTCAACACCGTCGTCACGGCCCACTTCAATGCGGTACAGTTGCATATCGCCAACGTCACGACGTTCGCGACGTGGGCGGTCGCCATCACGGCTTTCGCGTGGACCACGTGCATCACGGCTCTCACGACGATCGTCACGCTCACGGAATTCACGACGCGCTGGACGTGGTGCATCAGCAGGAACGATCAGCGGACGCTCACCCTGTGCCATTTTCAGCAGCGCAGCAGCCAGCGTTTCGATATCCAGCTCTTCTTCAGGCTGCATCTTCGCCAGCAGCGCACGGTACTGTTCCAGATCGCTGCTTTCCAGCTGCTGCTGAACTTTTGCCGCGAACTTAGCCAGACGACGCTGACCCAGCAGTTCTGCATTTGGCAGCTCAACTTCTGGAATGGTCAGCTTCATGGTGCGTTCGATGTTACGCAGCAGACGACGCTCGCGGTTCTCTACGAACAGCAGTGCGCGACCCGCACGACCAGCACGACCGGTACGGCCGATACGGTGAACGTAAGATTCTGCGTCCATCGGAATATCGTAGTTAACAACCAGGCTGATACGCTCAACGTCCAGGCCACGGGCCGCAACGTCGGTAGCAATCAGGATATCCAGACGACCATCTTTCAGGCGCTCCAGCGTCTGCTCACGCAGTGCCTGGTTCATATCGCCGTTCAGTGCCGCACTGTTGTAACCGCTGCGCTCCAGCGCTTCAGCCACTTCCAGCGTTGCGTTTTTAGTCCGCACGAAAATGATCGCAGCATCGAAGTCTTCTGCTTCAAGGAAGCGAACCAGCGCGTCAGTTTTACGGCCGTAAGCCGTCCAGTAACTCTGGCTGATGTCTGGGCGCGTAGTCATGCTTGACTGAATGCGCACTTCCTGCGGATCTTTCATAAAACGCTTGGTAATACGACGAATCGCTTCTGGCATGGTGGCAGAGAACAGTGCGGTCTGATGACCTTCTGGGATCTGCGCCATGATGGTTTCAACGTCTTCGATGAAGCCCATGCGTAACATTTCATCGGCTTCGTCCAGCACCAGACCACGCAGGTTAGACAGATCTAACGTGCCACGTTTCAGGTGATCCAGCAGACGGCCTGGAGTACCTACGACAACCTGTGGTCCCTGGCGCAGGGCGCGCAGCTGCACGTCATAACGCTGGCCGCCGTAAAGGGCAACCACGTTCAGACCGCGCATATGTTTAGAGAATTCGGTAACAGCTTCAGCTACCTGCACCGCCAGTTCGCGGGTCGGTGCCAGCACCAAAATTTGCGGTGCTTTAACAGTTGGATCGATGTTGTGTAACAGCGGCAGCGAGAACGCTGCAGTTTTACCACTCCCGGTCTGCGCCATACCTAATACGTCACGGCCCGCCAGCAGGTGAGGAATACACTCAGCCTGGATTGGGGATGGCTTGACATAGCCCATGCCGTTCAGTGATTCAAGGAGTTCGGCGTTCAGGCCAAGTTCTGCAAAAGTGGTTTGAATATCAGTCATGTAGTACACGTGCCTCGTTGATTGCGGCGGCCAGTCTACATAACTCGTCGTGAAAACTTTCAGTCATTTTCATCAAAAAGTGTGAACCGGCTCAAATTAGAAGTTTTGACGAACAGAAAAGCCCTCATCCCTGAAGATGATGACTTGACAGGTTTTACAGGCAAAAAAGTTCGTCAGCTATTGCTGGTCAGATTCTGATAAATCGTCTTGTGCCTGGCCGAGTTGCGCCAGTTCCAACAATGCGTATCGGTGTTCAACAAAGTTATTCACGTTGTTGGCAACCGCCAGTTTGAACAACGCTTCTGCGTTGTCCTTCTCCCCCAGACTTAGGTAATACTTACCTAAATAGAAGTTGGTTTCACTGAGATGTTCAGCGAGCGAGGTGTTATCCGTTGCGTCCGCCTTGAGACGTTCCATCAGTGTTGCTTCGCTGATGTCGCCCAGGTAGAACTCGACAATATTCCATCCCCATTGGTCCTTGACCGCTTTGTCGTAACGCTGCTTAAGCGCCACTTTTGCTTTGTCGGCATCCATCCTGCTTTCAACCAGGTAGAGCCACAAGCTGCGGAAAGGATCGTTAGGATCGTCTTGATAAAACGCCAGCAGATCATCTTGCGCTAACTTGTATCGACCGCCGTAATAGAGGGCGATACCACGATTTAAATGCGCATAGTTGTAAGTTGGATCAAGCTCAAGTACAGAATCAAACGCTTCATAGGCGGCATCAAAGTTGCCCGCCTGCGTTAAGTATATACCAAGATAGTTAAACACTTCTGGCATATCTGGTCTTATAGACAGCGCTTGCGAAAAATCGTTCCGCGCTAATGCCCTCAGACCCAAACTATCATACAACACTCCGCGCTCATATAACAGCTGTGCGCGTTCATCATCGGTAAGGGCTCGACTGGCAAGAATTTGTTCCATGCGAGCCAGAATCACTTCCTGTTGCAGTGTGGGCTGTAAAGGTACTGCAAGAACTTCGTTCTTACGCCAATTGGAGTTGCTGCATCCTGCCAGCGTCAAAGCTGTCGCAACAAAACACCAGCGCAAAAAAGGCTTCATTTCCCACTCCCGAATACAAACATTGGGACAACCATCCTGTTATCCGCCTGCTGTGCACAAGGATTCCCGCCCTCGCGATGACACAAAAGCCTCTCCCTGCCAGGCAAGGAGAGGCAAATCAGGAAAGACTTATTCAGCGTCAGGTGCGCTCTCAGCTGCAACAGCTTCAGGCTTGGTTTCTGTCGCTTCTTTGATGCTCAGACGTACGCGGCCCTGGCGATCGACTTCCATCACCTTCACCGGGACTTCCTGACCCATCTGCAGATAGTCAGTCACTTTCTCAACGCGCTTATCGGCGATTTGAGAAATATGCACCAGACCTTCTTTACCACCGCCGATAGCGACGAAGGCACCAAAGTCTACGATACGTGTGACTTTACCGCTGTAGATACGGCCCACTTCGATTTCTGCGGTGATCTCTTCGATACGACGAATCGCTTCTTTCGCTTTCAGACCATCGGTTGCTGCGATTTTCACGGTACCGTCATCTTCGATTTCAATGGTTGTACCGGTTTCTTCGGTCAGCGCACGGATCACAGAACCGCCTTTACCAATCACATCTTTGATCTTGTCTGAATTGATCTTGATGGTGTAAATGCGCGGTGCGAACTCAGAGATTTCCTGACGCGGCGTGCTGATAGCCTGTTCCATTACGCCCAGAATGTGCAGACGCGCACCTTTGGCCTGGTTCAGCGCAACCTGCATGATCTCGCGGGTGATGCCTTCGATTTTAATGTCCATCTGCAGCGCAGTGATACCTTCACGGCTACCGGCGACTTTAAAGTCCATATCGCCCAGATGATCTTCATCACCCAGGATGTCGGACAGGACAACAAACTTGTCGTCTTCTTTCACCAGGCCCATTGCGATACCCGCAACAGAGGCCTTGATTGGCACACCGGCATCCATCAGTGCCAGAGAGGCACCACAGACCGAGGCCATAGAAGAGGAACCATTAGATTCGGTGATTTCAGAAACCACACGCACGGTATACGGGAAATCTTCAGCTTTAGGCATCACGGCCAGCACGCCGCGCTTCGCCAGACGACCGTGACCGATTTCACGACGCTTAGGCGAGCCCACCATACCGGTCTCACCAACGGAGTACGGAGGGAAGTTATAGTGGAACAGGAAGCTGTCGGTGCGTTCGCCCATCAGCTCATCCAGGTTCTGCGCATCGCGGGTGGTGCCCAGCGTCGCGGTCACCAGCGCCTGTGTTTCACCACGGGTGAACAGTGCGGAACCGTGTGTACGTGGCAGAACGCCCGTGCGCACGTCCAGACCACGGATCATGTCTTTTTCACGGCCATCAATACGTGGCTCGCCGTTCAGGATGCGGGTACGAACCACATTCTTTTCCAGGCTGTGAACGATATCGCCGATTTCGGCCGCATCGAGTGATTCATCTTCTGCCAGAAGCGCAGCAATGGTTTCGTCTTTAATGACGCCAACCTGGGTGTAACGCTCTTGCTTATCAGTAATGCGGTATGCATCGCTGATACGGGTTTCGGCCAGCGCCGCAACGCGTGAAATCAGTGCAGTATTTGCCTGCTCTGGCTGCCAGTCCCAACGCGGTTTGCCCGCTTCGGCAACCAGGGAGTTGATGTTTTCAATCACGATCTGCTGCTGATCGTGGCCAAACACCACCGCACCCAGCATCTGCTCTTCAGACAGGATTTCCGCTTCAGATTCCACCATCAGAACGGCGTTCTGTGTACCGGCAACAACCAGGTCCAGACGGGATGTTTTCAGCTCATCAGCCGTTGGGTTCAGTACATACTGGTCATTGATATAACCTACGCGTGCCGCACCGATAGGGCCGTTGAAAGGCAGACCTGACAGCGCCAGGGCTGCAGAAGCACCGATCATGGCAACGATGTCCGGGTGAACCTGTGGGTTAACTGAAACAACGGTCGCAATAACCTGCACTTCGTTGACGAAACCTTCCGGGAACAGCGGACGCACCGGACGGTCAATCAGACGTGAAATCAGGGTTTCGCCTTCGCTTGGGCGACCTTCACGACGGAAGAAGCTACCTGGGATACGACCAGCAGCGTAAGTACGCTCCTGATAGTTAACGGTCAGTGGGAAAAAGTCCTGACCTGGCTTGGTTTTTTTCTGACCAACAACGGTGACAAATACTGCGGTATCGTCCATGCTCACCATCACGGCGGCAGTCGCCTGGCGAGCCATCATGCCGGTTTCCAGCGTGACGGTATGTTGACCATATTGGAATTTGCGTACGATCGGATTAAGCAAAATCAAAGTCCTTAACATCGGGGCAGTGCTATATTGAGCCTGCCATTGATTACCGATCCTCGTTGCATCCTCGCGACTAATGACAACCCTTAACCGCCCCTGCGGTAAAAGCCTCTCATTAGCCGCGCGAACCTCTGCAAACAAAGATCACACCCAACAACAATACATGAGTTTGCTCAGGATTGCTGCGCATTGCTCGAAAAAAGGGGCCATAAAGGCCCCCTTTTCATGAAACTCGCACAAATCAGATCGCCAGTCGGGTTTTAGCGCACTTAAGTGGCATCCCTGACGACCCGATTTTAAGACTTAGCGACGCAGACCGAGACTTTCGATCAGGCTGCTGTAGCGTGCAACGTCTTTACGCTTCAGGTAGTCCAGCAGCTTACGACGCTGAGATACCATGCGCAGCAGACCGCGGCGGCTGTGGTGGTCTTTCTTGTGCTCAGAGAAGTGGCCCTGCAGATGGCTGATCTGCGCGGTCAACAGTGCAACCTGAACTTCGGTTGAACCGCTGTCGTTAGCACCACGACCATATTTAGCAACGATCTCTGCTTTAGCTTCTACGCTTAGAGACATAATAAACTCCAGTTAAATGAATGTATGGGCGCCGATCTCTAATTCAGCATCCCGCTTTAAAGCCGCGCCATTCTACTCTTCGCCAGAGGGCAACGCAAATGCCCAACGCGGAAAGCGCACAACTTAATTCTGATACTCCACCACTAAACGGCGGGGAGCAATTCGGCCATCCTCGGCAATTTCAGCCATGCCGATAAATTTGCCCTCTTCACCTTCGGTGACGCGTACTAAGCCCTGGGCTGGCGCCTGACTGGCGTGAACCGGTTGGCCCTGCTTAAAGTAGGCGGCGACATCGGATGAAACGTTAACCGCCGGATAATCGGACGCCGGGCTGTCCATTGGCAGAAGCAGCGGATCAAGGTGCTGCGCCAGATCTTCACCTGCCTCACTGGCGCGATGCTGCAGTGCCTGGAGCTGCTCCAGTGTGACCATCTTCTCAAACGGATAACGGGCAACCTGTACCCGGCGCAGCATGATGACGTGCGCACCGCAGCCAAGCTTCTCGCCCAGATCGTCAATAATGGTGCGAATGTAGGTGCCTTTGGAACAGTGGACGTCCAGCTCCAGCTCATTGCCCTGCCAGCGAATAAACTGCAGCGCATAAACGGTAATCGGGCGGGGTTCACGTTCGATGGTGATGCCTTCACGTGCGTACTCATACAGTTTTCTGCCCTGATGTTTCAATGCAGAAAACATGGAAGGCACCTGCATGATATCGCCACGAAAACTGTCCAGCGCCGTGTCGAGTTCTGACTGAGTGAAGGTCACAGGACGGGTCTGCACCAGATTGCCGTCCGCATCGGAGGTATCGGTGCGTTCACCCAGGCGGGCAATCACACGATAGCGCTTATCGGAGTCCAGCAGATACTGAGAAAACTTGGTGGCTTCACCCAGGCAAATCGGCAACATGCCGGTGGCCAGAGGATCGAGCGCGCCGGTATGTCCTGCACGGTTAGCGTTGAAAATACGCTTGACCTTTTGCAGGACATCGTTGGATGACATCCCTTGTGGTTTATCCAGCAATAAGACGCCATGGACGTCGCGACCGCGACGACGAGGACGACTCATTACGCCTCCTCGTCATCGTCCGTGGCTTCAGGACCACGACGCTCAACGTCTTTTTTCACCACGTTGGTGACGAGGTTAGACATGCGCATCCCTTCGATCAACGAGTTGTCGTAGAAGAAGGTCAGTTCCGGCACGATACGCAGGCGCATGGCTTTACCCAGCAGCGTGCGGATATAACCCGAGGCTTCTTTTAACGCTTTCAGGCCATTTTGTACGGCTTCTTCATCTTTATCATTGAGGAAGGTAACAAACACTTTGGCGTAAGCGAGGTCACGGGATACCTCAACGCCAGAAACGGTCACCATCATGCCCAGGCGTGGATCTTTAATTTCACGCTGCAGGATCATGGCTATCTCTTTTTGCAGCTCCTGCGAAACACGCTGCGGACGGCCAAATTCTTTCGCCATTTTTATTTCTCCCAAATAATTCGGGAGGCCAGCGGCCTCCCAAATTGCATCATTAACGCTAAGACTTAAGCGATAGTGCGTTTAACTTCAATCACTTCGAAGACTTCGATCATATCGCCGACACGAACGTCATTATAGTTCTTCACGCCGATACCGCACTCCATGCCGTTACGCACTTCGTTCACGTCATCTTTAAAGCGACGCAGTGATTCCAGTTCGCCTTCGTAGATCACCACGTTATCGCGCAGTACGCGGATTGGGTTGTGACGTTTGATATTGCCTTCCGTCACCATACAACCTGCCACTGCACCAAATTTCGGTGATTTGAACACGTCACGCACTTCAGCCAGACCGATAATCTGCTGTTTGTACTCTGGAGCCAGCATACCGCTCATCGCGGCTTTCACTTCGTCAATCAGGTTATAGATGACGGAGTAGTAACGCAGATCCAGGCTTTCAGCATCGATCACGCGGCGCGCGGACGCGTCAGCACGAACGTTGAAGCCCAGCAGGATAGCGTTGGATGCCGCTGCCAGCGTGGCGTCGGTTTCGGTGATCCCACCTACGCCTGAACCGACAATCTTCACCTTCACTTCGTCGGTGGAGAGTTTCAGCAAGGAGTCGGAGATCGCTTCCACAGAACCCTGTACGTCGGCTTTGAGCACGATGTTCAGTTCGGACACTTCGCCTTCGGTCATGTTCGCAAACATGTTTTCCAGCTTAGATTTCTGCTGACGCGCCAGTTTCACTTCGCGGAATTTGCCCTGACGATACAGTGCCACTTCACGCGCTTTCTTCTCGTCACGTACCACGGTCGCTTCATCACCCGCTGCCGGTACACCGGACAGGCCGAGGATCTCAACCGGGATTGAAGGACCCGCTTCCATCACTTCGCGGCCCAGTTCGTCACGCATCGCACGGACACGGCCGTATTCGAAGCCGCACAGAACGATGTCGCCCTTGTTCAGCGTACCTTCGCGTACCAGCACGGTGGCAACCGGACCACGACCTTTGTCGAGGAACGATTCAATCACCACGCCGCTCGCCATACCTTCACGGATAGCGGTCAGCTCAAGGACTTCAGCCTGCAGCAGGATAGCATTTAACAGGTCATCAATACCGGTACCCGCTTTCGCAGAGACGTTAACGAACATGTTTTCGCCGCCCCACTCTTCCGGGATGATCCCGTACTGCGTCAGCTCGTTTTTAACACGATCCGGATCGGCTTCTGGCTTATCGCACTTGTTCACCGCAACCACTACCGGCACTTTCGCCGCTTTGGCGTGCTGGATAGCTTCAACGGTCTGTGGCATCACGCCATCATCCGCCGCGACGACCAGGATAACGATATCCGTTGCCTGCGCACCACGTGCACGCATCGCGGTAAACGCGGCGTGGCCCGGGGTATCCAGGAAGGTTACCATGCCGTTTTCAGTTTCGACGTGATACGCACCGATGTGCTGCGTAATACCGCCCGCTTCGCCAGAGGCGATTTTGGTCGAGCGGATATAGTCCAGCAGGGAGGTTTTACCGTGGTCAACGTGGCCCATGATGGTCACGACCGGCGCACGGGATTCCTGTGCGGCATCGGTATCACGATCGTCCATTACCGCTTCTTCCAGCTCGTTCTCACGACGAAGGGTCACTTTGTGGCCCATTTCTTCGGCAACCAGCTGTGCAGTTTCCTGGTCGATGACCTGATTGATGGTCGCCATGGCGCCCATTTTCATCATCGCTTTAATGACCAGTGAACCTTTGACGGCCATTTTGTTAGCCAGTTCGGCAACGGTAATGGTTTCGCCAATGATGACATCACGGTTAACCGCCTGCGCTGGCTTGTTAAAGCCCTGCTGCAGTGCGCTTGGTTTGCGATGCTTACCGCCTTTACCGCCACGAACCTGCGCACGCGCTTCTTCGCGGTCAGTTTTGGCTTCTGAATGCTTGTTGCCTTTTTTCACCGGACGGGCAGCTTTCGCACTGCGGGTACGGGCACGGCCTGCTTCAACCTGACGATCGTTCTCGTCTTCGGCCTGGCGGGCATGCGTAGAGGTGGTGACGTGATAGTCGCCCTTATCCTCTTCTTCAGGCTTTTCCCATTCAGCCGCTTTTTCTACGGCTAAACGGCGGGCTTCTTCCGCAGCGAGGCGGGCAGCCTCTTCCAGCTTACGGCGCGCTTCTTCTTCCGCTTTACGCTTCAGTTCGGCGGCTTCCGCTTCACGACGTGCTTTATCGGACTGCGCGGCCTTGGTCACTTCGTCGGTAGGTTGATTAGTCACTTTCTCATTTTCCGCTGCTGCACGCTTGGCCTTTTCAGCGGCTTCGCGCCTGGCTTTCTCTTCGGCTTCACGTTGCGCTTTCTGTTCCGCTTCACGACGCGCTTGTTCAGCGGCCTCGCGTTGCGCCTGCTCTTCCGCTTCACGCTGTGCCTCAGCTTCCGCTTCTGCCTGAGCTTGCTCAGACTCTGCATCACCTTTCACGTACGTACGCTTTTTGCGGACTTCGATTTGCACCGACTTACTTTTACCCCCGGTGCCAGGAATATTCAAGGTGCTACGCGTTTTGCGCTGCAATGTCAGTTTGCCTGAACCGGCCTGACCATGCTTCAGGTGAGACAGTAAGGTTTCTTTCTCGTGCTGGGTCACCGCATCATTTTCAGACTTTGGGATCCCCGCATCAGCAAACTGCTGTACCAGGCGATCGACCGAAGTCTGAATTTCTGCTGCCAGCGATTTTACGGTTACATCTGTCATGCTGTTCCTTCCTGTTATTACGCGTCATCGCCGAACCAGCAGATATTGCGTGCGGCCATAATTAGCGCGCCAGCTTGCTCATCAGTCAGCCCTTCAATATCCGTCAGGTCGTCAACACCTTGCTCGGCGAGATCTTCCAGCGTGCAAACGCCTTTCGATGCCAGACGGAAAGCCAGTGCACGATCCAGACCTTCGAGATTCAGGAGGTCTTCTGCAGGTTCCTGATTACCCAGGCTCTCTTCTTTTGCCAGTGCCAGGGTGGTTAACGCATTTTTTGCTCGTTCACGCAGGGCTTCAATGGTCTCTTCGTCGAGGCCGTCAATTTCCAACAGCTCGTTGATTGGCACATAGGCCATTTCTTCCAACGTTGAGAAGCCCTCTTCCACCAGAATGGTGGCGAACTCTTCGTCGATGTCGAGATGTTTAGTGAACATATCGATCGCCGCATGTGCTTCAGCCTGATGCTTGGCCTGCAGATCATCGACGGTCATCACGTTCAGCTCCCAGCCACTCAGCTGTGAAGCCAGACGCACGTTTTGGCCATTACGGCCGATCGCCTGGGCCAGATTGCCAGCCTCAACAGCGATATCCATCGTGTGGTTATCTTCATCAACCACGATTGACGCCACATCGGCCGGAGCCATGGCGTTAATCACAAACTGTGCCGGGTTGTCGTCCCACAGCACGATATCGATTCGCTCGCCGCCCAGCTCACTAGACACTGCCTGAACACGCGCACCGCGCATACCCACACAGGCACCAACGGGATCGATACGTTTGTCATTGGTTTTTACTGCAATTTTGGCACGCGAACCCGGATCGCGGGCAGCGGCTTTAATTTCAAGGACTTCTTCGCCAATTTCTGGCACCTCAATGCGGAACAGTTCGATCAGCATTTCAGGTTTAGAACGCGTCACAAACAGCTGCGCGCCGCGTGCTTCAGGACGCACGGCATACAAAACGCCGCGGATACGGTCGCCCGGGCGGAAGTTTTCACGTGGCAGCATGTCTTCACGCAGGATCACGGCTTCAGCATTGTTGCCCAAGTCCAGCGAGATGTTGTCGCGGTTAACTTTTTTCACCACACCGGTGATGATTTCGCCTTCCTGCTCGCGGAACTGATCCACCACCATCGCACGTTCGGCTTCGCGCACTTTTTGTACGATAACCTGCTTTGCCGTCTGCGTCGTGATACGGTCAAACGTAACAGATTCAATCTGGTCTTCTACGTATTCGCCCAGATTGAGAGACTCGTCTTCGTAGCGCGCCGCATCCAGCGTAATTTCGCGCGTAGGCTGCGTAACCTGCTCTACGATTTCCCAACGACGGAACGTGTCGAAATCGCCGCTCTTACGGTCGATGCTGACGCGTACGTCAATTTCCTGCTCGTACTTTTTCTTGGTCGCAGTCGCCAGCGCGCTCTCCAGCGCTTCGAAGATTTTCTCACGCGGCAGGGCTTTTTCGTTAGAAACGGCTTCTACAACAGCTAAGATCTCTTTGTTCATCCTGGTTAGCCTCAATCCGGACTTTTAAAAGTGGGGGACCAGGTTCGCTTTCTGAATATTACTCAGCGCGAACACCTCGTCGTTACCCTCAACGTTTACCGTTATCATCTCGCCCTCAACAGACTTGATGATTCCCTGCCATTTACGGCGGTTTTGAACGGCCATACGCAGCACCAGGCTCACCTCATCGCCGGTAAAGCGTGCATAATGTTCTGCAGTGAACAGAGGACGATCGAGCCCCGGTGAGGACACTTCAAGGTGGTAAGGCACCGTGATGGGATCTTCCACATCCATCACCGCACTCACCTGGTGGCTGACGTCCGCGCAATCGTCAACATTGATGCCATCTTCACTATCAATATAGATGCGCAGGGTTGATGTGCGACCACGAACGAATTCAATTCCGACCAGTTCGTAGCCGAGCGCTTCTACCGGAGCAGATACCAACTCTGTCAATTTTTGCTCTAATGTGGACAAGCCCACCCCCAAGACATAAAAAAAGGGCCTATAGCCCAGTATTACGATTCGCTAATAACAAAAAACCCCGAATATTCGGGGCTTTTTATCACTGGACCCTGTATGCCGCACTGCGGCCCGGACGCCCATCCAAAAGAATTTTTTTCAAAATTCGCTGCTTATGCGCCCGTCGATGCACACAGTATATTTGAAAAAGAACTCTAAGGGAAAGTGGTTGCGGGGGCCGGATTTGAACCGACGACCTTCGGGTTATGAGCCCGACGAGCTACCAGGCTGCTCCACCCCGCGTCCGAAAACGTGGCGAATATTACGCCGAACATGCATAAAATGCAAGTAATACTAAGATTTGGTACCGAGGACGGGACTTGAACCCGTAAGCCCTTTCGAGCACTACCACCTCAAGGTAGCGTGTCTACCAATTTCACCACCTCGGTACTGCACTGACTGCGACGCTGCTCTGCCGCTTTTTCCTGACGCTATATTGCTGCTATTAGTGCGGGATATCATTGCCCGGCGTAGCCGGTTTAGCTGGCTGAGTCTGCTGTTGAGACTGAGCTGGCGCAGTGAGGTTTTCCCACTCGCTTCCTTTGGACGTCTTGTTACTGTTCAGGTTACCCAGAATAAGGCTGATCACGAAAAACAGCGTAGCCAATACCGCGGTCATGCGAGTCATAAAGTTACCCGACCCGTTAGAACCAAACAGCGTGCCAGACGCGCCTGCACCAAATGATGCTCCCATATCAGCGCCTTTGCCTTGCTGCAGCATAATAAGACCCACGAGGCCAATCGCTACAATAAGGAAAACAACTAACAGAGCTTCGTACATAATCAACCTGTTTCCTTGCGCGTAATCCGCACAGTTAAAGCTTCAACCAATATGACGGGGAGTATGTTCATCACCCATCAGAAGCGGGTGTGAATACTAACCAATGGCGCATACCTCTGCAAGTGCAATTTAGCTGTCGCAGGCTGATTGCAGAAAAAAGCGCCAGTGCGATGATTTTACAGGCAGGAACAGCACGCTGTCCCGGCCTGTCACCTGCGTCAGACCGCTTTCACCGCATCCGCAATCTGGTTAGCCAGCGCCGTCACCTGGGCTGCATCCTCGCCTTCTACCATCACGCGGATTAACGGCTCCGTACCGGATTTACGCAGCAACACGCGCCCACGGCCGGCCAGGGTTTTCTCCACGTCCTGCGCCACGGTTTTCACCGTTTCGCTTTCCAGAGGATCGTGTTCACCCGTAAAGCGCACGTTGACCAGCACCTGAGGCAGCATCTTCATCCCAGTGCACAGGTCATGCAGGCTCATGTGATTGCGCACCATCGCAGTAAGCACTTGCAAACTTGCTACGATCCCATCACCGGTAGCGATTTTATCCAGCAGAATCACGTGGCCTGAGTTTTCAGCGCCGAGCCGCCAGCCTTTTTCCTGTAATTTTTCGAGCACATAGCGGTCACCCACTTTGGCCCGCACAAAAGGAATGCCTAACTGCTTCAGCGCCAGCTCCAGCCCCATATTACTCATCAGCGTGCCGACAACGCCGCCGCGCAGTTGCCCCTGGCGCAGGCCTTCACGGGCGATGATATACAGAATCTGATCGCCATCGACCTTCTCACCCAAGTGGTCCACCATCATGATGCGATCGCCATCGCCATCATAGGCCAGGCCGATGTCCGCCTTCTCGGCCAGAACGCGCTGCTGCAGCATTTTCAGATCGGTCGCACCGCACTCTTTGTTGATGTTCATGCCATCAGGCTGTACACCAACGGCAATCACCGTTGCGCCCAACTCACGCAGGACATTCGGCGCGATGTGGTAGGTGGCACCGTTAGCACAGTCCACCACAATTTTCAGGCCACTCAGGCTCAGCTCACTGGGGAAGGTGCCCTTACAGAACTCAATGTAACGTCCGGCGGCATCCACAATTCGGCTGGCGCGACCCAACAGGGATGATTCCACACAGGTCAGCGGCTTTTCCATTTCCAGTTCAATCGCTTCTTCTACTTCGTCAGGTAGCTTGGTGCCTTCGGCTGAGAAGAACTTAATGCCGTTGTCGTCAAACGGGTTATGGGAGGCGGAGATAACAATACCGGCCTCAGCGCGAAACGTGCGGGTCAGATAGGCAATAGCAGGCGTCGGCATTGGGCCGGTAAATGCCGCTGACAGCCCTGCGGCGGCCAGTCCTGCCTCCAGTGCAGATTCCAGCATATAGCCCGAAATGCGAGTGTCTTTGCCGATAATGATTTTTTTTGAACCGTGGCGCGCCAGCACTTTGCCCGCAGCCCAGCCGAGTTTTAAAACAAAATCCGGGGTAATCGGAGACTCTCCCACTTTGCCGCGAATGCCATCTGTACCAAAATATTTACGATTACTCATGCTCTGTCATCCTTTAGCTCTTTGTGTCGCCTCGACCACCCGCATCGCCTCGACCGTTTCTTTTACATCATGAACGCGAATAATGTGTGCTCCCTGCATGGCGGCGATCACCGCGCAGGCCAGGCTGCCGGTCAGACGCTGGCCAGGCCCGACATTCAGCAGCTGACCAATCATTGATTTTCGTGACATGCCAACCAGCAGGGGCAGACCAAAATGGTGAAATTCGCCGAGTCGAGCCAACAGTTCATAATTGTGGCTGAGATTCTTACCGAAACCGAAGCCCGGGTCGAGCAGCAGATTCTCTTTTTTTATTCCGGCCGCCTCGCAGCGGGCCAGTTGCTCAACGAAGTAAGCATCCACTTCGCTGAAGATATCTTGATAGGCCGGTGCCTGCTGCATGGTGCGCGGCTCGCCCTTCATATGCATCAGGCATACCGGCAGGCCAGTCGCGGCGGCGGCGGCCAGCGCTCCTGGTTCAGACAGAGAGCGCACGTCATTGATGATGTGCGCCCCCACGCTCGCCGCTTCCCTGATGACCTCAGCCTTAGAGGTATCCACGGAGATCCAGACTTCAAAGCGCTGAGCGATTGCTGCCACCACGGGGATGACCCGCTCAAGTTCTTCCTCAACGCTGACCTCATCCGCGCCGGGACGCGTAGACTCGCCGCCCACGTCGATGATGGTTGCGCCGGCATTCACCATTTCATTGGTATGCGTGAGTGCATCCACCAACGCATTGTGTTTACCACCATCCGAAAAAGAGTCCGGCGTGACGTTAAGAATGCCCATCACATGTGGAAACGACAAATCAAGATGGGAATCACGGGCGAACAATTTCATGGTGATGTACTCCTTGTAGCGCAATGTATAGATGTAAAAAACCCCGGACCAGCCGGGGTTTTATTAAAAGACGTGAAGTCTTATTTGTCGAACTGTTCTGACATGGTGTTGCCTGGATTTGGCGTACGCGGCTCATCGACCGGACGCGGTGCCTTTGGCGTGCCATTATTATCAGAATTGCTGCTGGTGCCGGGATCTTCCCAGCCCGCAGGCGGACGCACTTCACGGCGGGCCATCAGGTCGTCAATCTGCGGTGCATCAATGGTTTCATACTTCATCAGCGCATCTTTCATCGCATGAAGGATGTCCATGTTTTCACCCAGAATCTGACGCGCACGCTGGTAGTTCGTATCAATCAGGTGTTTAACTTCCTGATCGATAATACGCGCGGTTTCATCTGACATATGCTTGGCTTTCGCCACAGAACGGCCGAGGAACACTTCACCGTCTTCTTCTGCATACAGTAACGGACCGAGTTTTTCAGAGAAGCCCCACTGGGTCACCATGTTACGTGCCAGGTTGGTCGCCACTTTGATGTCGTTTGATGCGCCGGTTGAGACATGCTCAACACCGTAGATGATTTCTTCTGCCAGACGACCACCGTACAGGGTCGAAATCTGGCTTTCCAGTTTCTGACGGCTGGCGCTAATCGCATCGCCTTCAGGCAGGAAGAAGGTCACACCTAATGCACGACCACGCGGGATAATGGTGACTTTATGCACCGGATCGTGTTCCGGCACCAGGCGACCAATAATGGCGTGACCGGCTTCGTGATAAGCCGTGGACTCTTTCTGCGCCTCCGTCATCACCATGGAGCGGCGCTCTGCACCCATCATGATCTTGTCTTTGGCTTTTTCGAATTCCACCATCGATACAACACGCTTGTTGCTGCGGGCAGCAAACAGCGCGGCTTCGTTTACCAGGTTAGCCAGATCGGCACCAGAGAAGCCCGGCGTACCGCGCGCGATGATCGCCGCGTCAATATCCGTTGCTAATGGCACGCGGCGCATGTGCACTTTCAGGATCTGCTCACGGCCACGCACGTCTGGCAAGCCAACAACAACCTGACGGTCAAAGCGGCCCGGACGCAGCAACGCGGGGTCAAGCACGTCTGGACGGTTGGTTGCGGCAATCACGATGATGCCTTCGTTGCCTTCAAAACCGTCCATCTCAACCAGCATCTGGTTCAGGGTTTGTTCACGTTCATCGTGACCGCCACCTAAACCGGCACCACGCTGACGACCGACCGCATCGATTTCATCGATAAAGATAATGCACGGTGCCGCCTTCTTGGCCTGTTCAAACATATCGCGCACACGAGATGCACCGACACCGACGAACATTTCAACAAAGTCAGAGCCCGAAATGGTAAAGAAAGGCACTTTCGCTTCGCCGGCAATCGCTTTTGCCAGCAAGGTTTTACCGGTACCCGGCGGGCCAACCATCAGCACGCCTTTCGGAATTTTACCTCCGAGTTTCTGGAAGCGGCTCGGTTCACGCAGGTATTCAACCAGCTCACCGACTTCCTCTTTCGCTTCGTCGCAGCCTGCGACGTCAGCAAAAGTGGTTTTAATCTGATCTTCCGTCAACATACGGGCTTTGCTTTTACCAAAGGACATCGCGCCTTTGCCACCGCCGCCCTGCATTTGACGCATGAAGAAAATCCACACACCAATCAGCAGTAACATTGGGAACCATGAAATGAAGATAGATGCCAGCAGGCTCGGCTCTTCAGGTGGTTCACCAACCACTTTGACGTTCTTGGTCAACAGGTTATCGAGTAACTTGGGGTCATTGACAGGAATGTAAGTGGTGTATTTATTGCTGTCTTTTTTGATAACGTTAATTTCACGCCCGTTAATACGTGCCTCGCGGACCTGATCCTGGTTCACTTCCGACAGGAAGGTTGAATAATCAACCCTACGGCCATTCGACTCGCTGGGCCCAAAGCTCTGGAAGACCGACATCAGCACGACCGCGATGACTAGCCAGAGAATCAGGTTTTTCGCCATGTCACTCAAGGGATTAACCTCATATTACAACGGTGTTAACAGATAGCGTAGGGTACTATAGATCCTTCGTACATGGAATCGCAGCAGGAATGCCGGGTTATCCATCACGTCGGTTACAGTTTGCGCCCAGTCGCCACAATATAAACTTCACGTGAACGTGAACGTGAAGCGTCAGGCTTACGTATTTTCACTTTCGTAAACAGGGAGCGAATTTCCCGCAGGTATTCATCAAAGCCATCTCCCTGGAACACTTTCACAACAAAACTGCCGCCGGGAGCCAAAATATCACGGCACATATCCAACGCCAGCTCAACCAAATACATCGACCGGGGAATATCTACGGCAGGTGTACCACTCATATTCGGTGCCATATCCGACATGACGACCTGGACCTTCTGCTCGCCCACACGTTCAAGTAACGCTTTGATCACCGATTCTTCACGAAAATCACCTTGAAGGAAATCGACACCAACAATAGGATCCATCGGCAGAATATCACAAGCGATAACGCGACCTTTGGACCCAATTTGCTGTACCACATATTGCGACCAGCCACCGGGTGCAGCACCCAGATCTACCACGGTCATCCCGGGTTTGAAAAGCTTGTCACCCTGTTGGATTTCATCAAGTTTAAACCAGGCGCGCGAACGCAACCCTTTTTTCTGTGCCTGGAGCACGTATTTATCGCTAAAGTGTTCCTGTAGCCAGCGGCTGGAGCTGGCTGAACGCTTTTTACCGGTCATAAAATTTCCAACTAAATCGTCATCGTAGCGATAAATCTGCACGCGATAGGCTGCGTCGATTTGGCGATATACCCGAGATGGCGGTAGAATGAACCGTTTTCAATCCCCGAGTAAGTAAATAATACGATGAATCTAAGTACCAAACAAAAACAGCACCTCAAAGGCCTCGCCCATCCGCTCAAGCCAGTCGTCATGCTCGGAGGCAATGGCCTGACCGAAGGTGTACTGGCTGAGATTGAACACGCGCTGGAACATCACGAATTGATCAAGGTGAAAATTGCCTCTGAAGAACGTGAAACCAGGCAGCTGATCGTTGAAGCTATCGTACGTGAAACCCGTGCCAGCAACGTTCAGGTCATTGGCAAAACGCTGGTGCTGTATCGCCCCGCTAAAGAGAGCAAAATTTCTCTGCCACGCTAGGTGGGCAAAGAAAGTGCCATGCTCTTACATGGGATAAAAGGCCGCAGCGCGGCCTTTTTCCTTTCTTTACACTGTACGGCAATGCTTTTCAGACAATTGCACCCTGTCAGATGTACTCCACCTTCAGGATTTCGTACTCGACATCGCCGCCTGGCGTTTTGATAATCGCCACGTCATCGGCTTCTTTCCCTACCAGGCCACGGGCCATCGGCGAGTTAACAGAAATCAAATTCTGCTTAAAGTCTGCCTCATCATCACCCACGATGCGATAGGTAAACTCTTCATCCGTGTCCACGTTCAACACGGTTACCGTTGCGCCAAAAATCACGCGGCCGGTTTTCGGAATCTGTGTGACGTCAATGACCTGCGCATTAGAGAGTTTGGCTTCAATCTCCTGAATGCGTCCCTCACAGAACCCCTGTTCTTCACGCGCGGCGTGGTATTCGGCGTTCTCTTTCAAATCGCCGTGCTCGCGGGCCTCCGCGATGGAGGCAATAATGCGCGGGCGCTTCACCGTTTTCAGCTCATGCAGCTCTTCGCGCAGCCTTTCAGCGCCTCTTAACGTCATCGGAATCTGGTTCATTTTAGCTCCTCGTCATCATTCCTGTTTCACGGTGCATCCTGACCGGTGACTGCAGAAAAAAGCGTTCTGCGGCGCAAGACCTCGTTTTGCAAATAAAAGAAGACTGACCCGGAAAGTGTTCCAGGCCAGAAAAGGTTTTGCAATTTGATACGTATTTTAACCCAGAGTTCCCTGCGGGTCATCGTTTACTTTCCACCGTCCAGGGACGTAGTATTGTCGCCTTCACCTGTCAGTTGCCGCGAGATTATGCGATTTTCACGACTTGTTACCGGATTAACCTGTGCTTTTATGCTGCAGGCACAAGCAGCGCCAGTTGATGAATACATGCAATATCTGCCAGATGGTGCCAATCTGGCTTTGCTGGTGCAAAAAGTGGGCGCATCCACGCCAATTATCGATTACCACGGGAAACAGATGGCACTTCCCGCCAGTACCATGAAAGTGATCACCGCCCTGGCGGCATTGCTGGAACTGGGCGGTGATTACCGTTTTCAAACCACCTTTGAAACCAAAGGCGCGCTGGTCGATGGCACGCTTAATGGTGATTTAGTAGCCCGGTTTGCTGGCGATCCTACCTTGGGTCGTCAGGATCTGCGGAATATGGTCGCGGCGTTAAAAAAACAAGGCATCACACACATCAAAGGTAATCTGGTCATCGATACCTCGGTGTTTGCCAGCCATGATGCGGCGCCTGGCTGGCCGTGGAATGACATGACCCAGTGCTTTAGCGCACCGCCGGCGGCGGCTATTGTGGATAAAAACTGCTTCTCGGTTTCACTCTACAGTGCCGACAAACCGGGCGAAAATGCCTTTATCCGCATTGCGTCCTACTACCCGGCTCACATGTTAAGCCAGGTGCGGACGATTGGGCGCAACAGCGGTGACGGACAATACTGCGAGCTGGACGTGGTGCCAGGCGAGCTGAACCGCTACACCTTAACCGGCTGTATGCGTCAGCGTAGCGATCCGCTTCCTTTAGCCTTTGCGGTTCAGGATGGCGCGGCCTGGGCAGGCGAAATCCTGAAAGCAGAACTGCGTTCCGCCGGTATTGATTACAGCGGCCATCTGCTCCGTCAGACGCAGGTGACCGAGCCGGGCACTGTGCTGGCATCAACGCAGTCAGCGCCGCTGCATACGCTGCTGCATATGATGCTGAAGAAGTCCGACAATATGATTGCCGACACGGTGTTCCGCACCATTGGTCATCATTACTTCAACGTACCGGGCACCTTCCGCGCAGGGTCAGATGCGGTTCGTCGCATCCTGCGCGAAAAAGCCAATATTGATTTGGGTAACAGCATCCAGGTGGATGGTTCGGGCCTGTCACGTCACGATCTGATCTCCCCCGCCACCATGATGCAGGTGCTGCAATATATTGCGCAGAACGACAGCAAACTGGATTATATTTCGATGCTACCGCTGGCCGGACACGATGGCACGCTGCAGTACCGTGGCGGCCTGCACGAAGCCGGTCTGGATGGCAAAGTCTCGGCTAAAACCGGCTCACTGCAAGGCGTATATAACCTTGCAGGCTTTATCACCACCTCTAGCGGGGCACGCGTGGCGTTTGTGCAGTTCCTTTCTGGCTATGCGGTTCCGCCGCAGGATCAGCGCACACGCCGTATTCCGCTGGTGCGCTTTGAAAGCCGGCTCTATCGCGATATCAATAAGAATTACTGATTTATGTTAGGAAACGCAGCGGGCGACCACCTGCTGCGTTTTTTTTATCATCGCCAAAAAGTCAGGGATAACGCCTCGGCTTCAGGCGCGCAACAACCTGTTCAGGATACCTTCGCCTGCGCGCCAGGCCGCATCACTCCCAGCCGCATGGCTTTTCTTATGCCCGGGTCTTACAGAATCGGTACCTGTTTAGCGGGTTATCTGCGCCCCGCCTCACGCTGGCACCCTGGGTAATCGCATAAATTTTCTTAACCGAATCCACCCGGGTTCAGGGACGATAACGGGGATCGCAGGCAGAGGCTGCAACGCCCTGTCGCCCGGCCCAGTAAACGCCCTTCTTTTACCCTTGAGATGCAATGCTGATGTAAAACTGGACAGCCGCAGGCGGTTATCACTACGCTAATTCTTTCGCCTCTGCGTTACGTCATGTGACATCGCAGCGTGGAAGACGATGGCGCAACCCTGGGAGCCTGACAATGGCAACGATCTGGAAACGCGTAGTTTGTCTGGATGCGCTCAATGCGCAGAGCACTCATACGCTGGTGGCGCATGTGGGCATCATTTTCACCGCAGTGGGTGATGACTATCTTGAAGCCACCATGCCAGTAGACAGCCGCACGCAGCAGCCCTTTGGCCTGCTGCACGGCGGCGCCTCAGTGGTGTTAGCCGAAACGCTGGGTTCTGTGGCGGGCTATCTGGCATCAGAGGATGGCAGCCGCGTGGTCGGCATCGAAGTGAATGCCAGCCATCATCGGGCCGTTTCAGGTGGTCTGGTGCGCGGTATCTGTCGTCCGCTGCATGTGGGGAAGCGGAATCAGACGTGGCAGATTGAGATTCGTCACGAGCAGGATAAATTATGCTGTAGCGCACGGCTTACCGTTGCGGTGCTGGCGCAGCCCTGAAAGAAATCTGCCCCCGTTCCGGTGGAAAGGGGGCAGTCGTAAGCGGTCTAGCGCTGGTAGATGATTTCGACGCCTTCGTCGTCATCCTCATCCCAGTCATCATCCCACTCTTCATCTTCTTCAACCGCCGCGGTTTCAATGGCTTCTTTGTGGTAATCGTCCCACATGAACTCCACTTTCTCCGGCTGTTTTTCTTCAACGTCAGCTTCTTTCGGATTGGCGTTGATAAAGCTCATCACGTCCCAGCACAGGTCCGTAACGCCCTGACGGCTGGCGGCAGAGATAAGATAGTATTTATCTTCCCAACCCAGCGCCTCGGCAATGGCTTTTGCACGCGCCTGAGCTTCTTCTTCATCAATCAGATCGACTTTGTTGAATACCAGCCAGCGCGGCTTGTTAAACAGCTTATCGCTGTATTTCTCCAGCTCGCCCAAAATAATACGGGCGTTCTCAACCGGATCGCTCTCGTCAATGGGCGCAATGTCGATCAGGTGCAGCAGCACGCGGCAGCGTTCCAGGTGCTTCAGGAAGCGAATACCTAAACCTGCGCCCTCGGCTGCGCCTTCAATCAGGCCGGGGATATCGGCCACCACAAAGCTCTGCTCGCTATCCATACGCACCACGCCCAGGCTTGGCACCAGCGTAGTAAAGGGATAGTCCGCCACTTTTGGTTTAGCAGCAGAAACCGCACGGATAAAGGTCGATTTCCCGGCGTTAGGTAAACCCAGCATGCCTACGTCAGCCAACAGCATCAGCTCCAGCTGCAGGTCGCGTTTCTCGCCGGGCGTACCCATGGTTTTTTGACGCGGACTGCGGTTTACCGATGATTTAAAGCGGGTATTTCCCAGACCGTGCCAGCCGCCTTTTGCCACCATCAGGGTCTGCTGGTGACGCGTCATATCGCCCAGCGTTTCGCCCGTTCCCTGGTCGATAACACGGGTTCCTACCGGCACTTTAACGGTGATATCTTTACCACGCTTACCGGTACAGTCGCGACTCTGACCATTCTGTCCCCGCTCGGCGCGGAACGACTTTTCGAAACGATAATCGATCAGGGTGTTAAGGTTTTCGTCAGCCACTAAGAATACGTCGCCGCCGTCACCGCCATCACCGCCGTCCGGGCCGCCTTTCGGGATATATTTTTCACGGCGGAAACTGACACAACCATTACCGCCATCACCTGCGACGACCAAAATTGTCGCTTCATCTACAAACTTCATTTTCTTTCTCCGTCACACAATCGTCTGCAATACGCTGCAGACGGGTCCGCCAGGGTCTTCTGCGCGACCAGCGGCGGATAAATCAAAACTGGCTGACGCCAGCGTGTACATAAAGTGTACAGCAAACATTCAGGCGATGTCGCCTGTCGGGCAAGGGGTCGCAGAATGTAAAAAGCCCCGCAACAGTTGCGGGGCCTTCAATTCGTGCGTTCAGACGTTAACCGTCTGCGTCACGACAACCTTACTCAGCAACGATGCTGATGTATTTACGGTTGTTCGGACCTTTAACTTCGAATTTTACTTTGCCGTCTGCAGTAGCAAACAGGGTGTGGTCACGACCACAACCAACGTTGCTACCTGCGTGGAATTTGGTGCCACGCTGACGAACGATGATGCTACCTGCCAGAACAGATTCGCCACCGAAACGTTTTACGCCCAGACGTTTTGCATTGGAGTCACGACCATTTCGAGTCGAACCACCAGCCTTTTTATGTGCCATTTGTCAGATCTCCTCTTACGCCGTGATACCAGTGATTTTCACATCAGTGAACCACTGGCGATGGCCAGCTTGCTTACGGTAGTGCTTACGACGACGAAACTTAACGATCTTAATTTTCTCGCCACGACCATGAGCAACAACTTCTGCCTTGATCACACCGCCTGAAACCAGTGGCGCGCCGATTTTCACGTCTTCGCCATTTGCAATCATCAGAACCTGGTCAAACTCAATGGTTTCACCGGTTGCGATGTCCAGCTTTTCCAGGCGAACGGTCTGACCTTCGCTTACTCGGTGTTGTTTACCACCACTTTGGAAAACCGCGTACATATAAAACTCCGCTTCTGCGCTTGCCTTTCAGTTCATCAGGCGGCGCGCTAAATATTCACAATAGGGCGCGAATTCTACGCAAAACTCAAACAGAAGACAAGAGCACTTTGCACACTCTTGCAGAAAAAAAACACAGGCTCAATGCAAACGTTTCTCAACCTGAAAATTCAAGTACAATCAGTAACAGATTACTGAACGCTGGCTGGGTAAAACCGCTTACCATGGCAAAGAAACGAGTCATAGCTGAAAAGACGAATGAACTTAGAACAGATTAACGAATTAACCGCACAGGACATGGCTGCCGTTAACCAGACCATACTCGACCAGCTGAATTCAGATGTCTCGCTCATCAACCAGCTGGGTTATTACATCATCAGTGGCGGCGGTAAACGCATTCGCCCCATGATTGCCGTGCTGTCGGCGCGCGCCATGGGTTATCAGGGCGATCTCCACGTCACCAACGCGGCGCTGATCGAATTTATCCACACCGCCACGCTATTGCATGACGATGTCGTGGATGAATCCGATATGCGCCGTGGCAAGGCCACCGCGAACGCTGCATTTGGTAATGCAGCCAGCGTGCTGGTCGGTGATTTTATTTATACTCGCGCCTTCCAGATGATGACCAGCATGGGATCGCTACGTATCCTGGCGCTGATGTCTGAAGCGGTGAACGTTATCGCGGAAGGGGAAGTGCTTCAGCTGATGAACGTCAACGATCCTGACATCACAGAAGAGAGCTATATGCGGGTGATCTACAGCAAAACAGCTCGCTTATTCGAAGCCGCCTCTCAGGCCTCGGCGATTTTAGCGGAGGCAACGCCAGCGCAGGAAAAAGCCCTACAGGATTATGGGCGCTATCTGGGAACTGCCTTCCAGTTAATTGACGATTTACTTGACTACAGTGCCGATGGGGAAACCCTGGGTAAAAATACCGGTGACGACCTCAGCGAAGGTAAACCCACCCTGCCACTGCTTCACGCCATGAACCATGGTTCGCCTGAGCAGGCGAAAATGATCCGCGATGCTATCGAACAGGGCAACGGTCGCCATTTACTGGCGCCCGTTCTGGAAGCGATGAACCAGTGTGGCTCACTGGAATGGACGCGTCAGCGTGCGGAGCAAGAGGCCGATAAAGCCATTGCAGCCTTGCAGATTCTGCCAGAAACCCCGTGGCGCTCCGCCCTGGAAGCGCTGGCGCACATGTCAGTCCAACGCGATTTCTGATTTCTGTTCCTGACGGAGCCACCACGGCTCCGTGACCTTATCCCACTCCTCCTTCTTCTTTCACACGTTACACTCCTTTTGAGTCAGGCCGCTCAGTTCTGTCTGCTTGCCTAAATATTACTGGAATCTTATGGAAATTTTCTGATATAAAATTCAGCAACTTTCCAGATAGGATGTAGACAAGTCAGCATCACTCGCGCGTTACGCACTGACAAGGACAAGGAGAAAAGGTTATGCAGAGCAGGACAGAGGACTGGCATCCCGCCGATATCATTGCCGCACTACGTAAACGTGGCACCACGCTGGCGGCGCTTTCACGTCAGTCGGGATTAAGTTCATCAACCCTGGCCAACGCGCTCTCGCGCCCCTGGCCCAAAGGCGAATGGCTGATTGCCGATGCGATCAATGTTCATCCGTCAGAGATATGGCCAAGTCGTTATTACGATCCCGAAACCCATTGTCTCCTGGATCGCAAAAAGCGTGTGCGACCGACTCACAACGAGACCAAAAGCTAGCGTAACGCGATCGGTAGCCGAAAAAAAACCAGCCTTGTGATAAGGCTGGTTTCATTAGCATGACGCCGCGAGATTATTCGCCGCTGATGCGCTCAATATTCGCCCCCATCGCTTTGAGCTTATCTTCGATATGCTCGTAGCCACGGTCAATATGGTAAATACGATCGACCAGCGTTGTTCCTTCCGCAATACAGCCTGCCAAGACCAGACTGGCCGAGGCACGAAGATCCGTTGCCATCACCTGCGCACCTGACAAGGTTTCTACACCGTGACAGATTGCAGTATTGCTCTCAATTTCTGCATGCGCGCCCATACGAATCAGCTCAGGGATATGCATAAAGCGGTTTTCGAAGATGGTTTCGGTAATCAAACCCGTTCCTTCTGCCACCAGATTCAGCAAGGTAAACTGTGCCTGCATATCGGTCGGGAATCCCGGATGCGGAGCCGTACGCACGTTAACCGCTTTAGGTCGCTTGCCGTGCATATCCAGGCTGATCCAGTCTTCACCGGTTTCGATGTCTGCCCCAGCATCGCGCAGCTTCGCCAGCACCGCATCCAGCGTATCGGGCTGTGCATTGCGGCAGATGACTTTACCGCCGGAGATGGCTGCCGCAACCAGGAAGGTGCCGGTTTCAATGCGATCGGGCAGTACACGGTAAACGCCGCCGCCCAGACGCTCGACACCTTCGATAGTAATTTTATCGGTACCGGCACCGCTGATTTTGGCGCCCAGCGTGTTCAGGAAGTTGGCGGTATCAACGATTTCAGGTTCACGCGCCGCATTCTCAATCACGGTAGTGCCGGTTGCCAGCGTCGCTGCGCTCATGATGGTGACGGTCGCGCCCACGCTGACTTTGTCCATCACGATCAGCGCGCCCTTCAGGCGTCCGTTAACGGATGCTTTGACATAACCTTCTTCCAGCTTGATCTCTGCACCTAACTGCTCAAGGCCCGTAATATGCAGGTCAACCGGACGCGCACCGATGGCGCAGCCGCCCGGCAGTGACACTTCGCCCTGGCCAAAACGCGCCACCAGCGGACCCAGCGCCCAAATTGAGGCACGCATGGTTTTCACCAGTTCGTAAGGCGCACAAAAAACGTCTACACCGCTGGCATCAACGTGTACAGAACCGTTGCGCTCAACCTTTGCACCCAGTTGCGTCAACAGCTTCATGGTGGTGTCGATGTCACGCAGCTTTGGCACATTCGTGATCTCTACCGGCTCTTCAGCCAGCAAAGCAGCAAACAGAATGGGTAGCGCGGCGTTTTTCGCGCCGGAAATGGTGACTTCACCACTTAAGCGGGTGGGGCCTTGCACACGAAATTTATCCATTAACACGGTTCTCAATTAACTGGCTATAAAACGGTCACGCTCAGGCGAGCAGCCCCGGAGGGAATCAAAAACCGTTGAGTTTACGGTCACGCGCCCACTCTGCAGGCGTGTAAGTTTTGATGGAGACGGCATGAATACGGTTGTCCGCAATAAATTCCATCAGCGGCGCATAGACAGCCTGCTGCTTCTTCACGCGGCTTAACTCACCAAACAGCTCACCCACGGCGATAACCTGGAAATGGCTGCCATCATTGCTCATGACATGAACTTCATCTAAGGGCAGCGCTGCCATCAGCACGGCCTGAATCTCACTGTTTTCCATTGCTCTTAACTTCACTTAATAATAATAAGGCTGACATAGTAGAGGAAAGTGCCTGATTCTTAAATACGCAAAAGCCCCTGTACGGGACCGGGGCTTTGACGAGAAAGGCCAGTTCAGGCGCTTTAATCCGCAGAAACAATAATTTGTTGCAGGTTGTAAAGGGTGATCAACGACTGCAATTTGTCGCCGATTCCCACAAAGCGCAGCGAGCCTCCCTGCTGCGAGGTAATCTCCCGCAGGTGAACCAGCAGCGCAAGTCCCGATGAATCCACCCTTTGCAGGGCGGAAACATCGATCAGTTCGACCGCGTTAACCAGCGCTTCACGCTGCTCCCACAGACTCAGCAGCGTGTCACGATCCAGCTCGCCTTCCAGCCGCAGCGTGTTTGCCTCGCGTGACCAGTGCAGTGATGCCTGCATTATTTGTTTTGATCCAGGGTGATAGGCTGTTTCGCTGAGGCTTCCAGCTGAGCGGTCAGCGCATCGATCCCCTTGGTACGCAGCAGATCGCCCCACTCATTCTGTTTGGTGGTGATCATGCTCACGCCTTCCGCGATCATATCGAAAGCCTGCCAGTTGCCGGTCTGGCTGTTCTTACGCCACTGGAAGTCGAGGCGTACAGGCGGACGGCCCTGAGGATCGATAATGGTCACGCGGATAGCCACAATATTGGTGTTGCCAATCGGCTTCTCAGGTTCAATCTGATAAGTCTGACCGTGATACAGGGCCAGCGCCTGGCCATAAGCCTGAGCCAGATAGTCGCCAAACGCTTTGAAATAAGCTTCACGCTGTGCCGGTGTGGCATCGCGGTAGAAACGGCCCAGCACTAATGCACCGGCATATTTGATTTGCACGTAAGGCAGGAGCTCCTGACGAACGATCTCACGCAGATAGTTTGGATCCTGCTTAATTTTCGGCTGTTCGTTCTTGAGACGGGTGAACGTTTTGTTAGCCGCTTCGTTCATCAGTTTATAAGGATTGCTTTGATCGGCCGCGGTGGCTGCCAGTGGCGTGACCACCAGCATGGCGATCATCAGAAAACGTTTAAACATCATGTTATCCCTCTATTTAAGGTTGAGCCGCTGCTGCCGGTGCGGCCATCTCGCCGCCCTGCGCGTCCTTACTGTCACTGGTTTGCTTGTTGCCTTTATTGTCGCCGCTTTTATACAGGAACTGGCCAATCAAATCTTCCAGCACCATCGCCGACTTGGTATCGCGAATCGTCCCGCCGTCATTCAGCATTGACGATCCTAGCTCAGGATCGTCAAAGCCGATATTTAACGACAGAAACTGCTCGCCCAGTAACCCCTGAGTGCGGATCGCCAGCGAACTGGTATCCGGAATCTGGTTGGCATATTTATCACTGATATCCATTGTGACGCGCGGCAGTAACGTTTTAGGTTCAAGAGAAATGTCCGTTACGCGACCAATCACCACGCCGCCAATTTTCACTGGCGAACTGGCTTTCAGGCCGCCGATGTTATCGAAGGTGGCATACAGTTTCCAGGTGGGCTCCGTACCTAAAGATTTGAGATCTGCCACGCGCAGGCAGAGAAACAACACGGCAATCATTGCCATGATCATAAACACGCCAACCCAAATTTCGCTTTTTTTGCTTTGCATCGCATCAATTCCCAAACATCAGTGCTGTCAGCACAAAATCTAAACCGAGCACCGCCAGTGATGCATGCACCACGGTGCGCGTCGTGGCGCGGCTAATCCCTTCAGAGGTCGGGATGGCATCGTAACCGTTGAACAATGCAATCCAGGTGACAGTGACGGCAAACACAGCGCTTTTAATAATGCAGTTGACCACATCGCTACGAAAATCGACGGCGTTTTGCATCGCCGACCAGAAGAAGCCAGGGTCAATCCCTTTCCAGCTCACGCCTACCAGCGCTCCGCCCGTAATCCCTACAGCAGTAAAGATTAACGCCAGCAGCGGCATGCTGATAAAACCCGCCCAAAAGCGCGGCGAAACGACACGGCGCAGGGGATCGACCGCCATCATCTCCATACTGGAGAGTTGCTCCGTGGCTTTCATCAGCCCGATTTCTGCCGTTAAGGCCGATCCTGCGCGCCCTGCAAACAGCAGCGCCGTCACAACCGGACCCAGTTCACGCAGCAGCGACAGCGCCACCAGCATGCCCAGACTGGTTTCAGCGCCATAGGTGGTTAACACCAGATAGCCCTGGAGGCCCAGCACCATGCCAATAAACAGACCGGAGACGACAATGATGACCAGAGACAGTACGCCGATGCTGTAAAGCTGTTTGATCAGCAGCGGAAAGTGTTTACGGAACGCGGGCTTACCGACCAGCGCATGAAAAAGCATTAAACCGGCACGCCCAAAGCTGGCGCAGGTTCCTATTCCCCGGCGTCCTAACGACGCCAGTGCTTTCAACAACATCAGCTTAGATTCTCCCTGAGCCGGTTAAGTCGGCCAAATAGTCGCCCGCCGGAAAACGAAACGGCACTGGCCCATCCGCAATGCCGTCAATAAACTGGCGCACACGGGGATCGTTGTTAGCACGCAGGTCTGGCGTCGTGCCGTGCGCAATAATTTTTTGTCCTGCCACAATGTAGGCGTAATCAGCAATACTCAACACTTCGGGCACGTCGTGGGAAACCACGATGCAGGTCAGGCCCAGCGCATGATTCAGTTCATCAATAAGCTTAACCAGCACGCCCATGGTAATGGGATCCTGCCCTACAAAGGGTTCATCGAACATAATGAGTTCAGGCTCAAGCGCAATCGCGCGCGCCAGCGCAACCCTGCGGGCCATCCCACCTGACAGCTCCGCAGGCTTCAGCTGCGCAGCACCGCGTAAACCCACGGCTTCCAGCTTCATCAATACGGTACTGTGTAAAATCGGCGCGGGCAGCCGGGTATGTTCACGCAGCGGCCAGGCCACATTTTCGTATACCGTTAAGTCGGTAAACAGCGCGCCTGACTGAAACAACATGCTCATCTTTTTACGCGCTTCATACAACTTTGTGCGCGACAATGTCGGAATGTTCTCATCCCGAAACCAGATCTCACCGCTGTCAGGTTGCAGTTGCCCGCCAATTAAGCGTAGCAGCGTTGTTTTCCCGATCCCCGACGGCCCCATAATCGCCGTCACTTTACCTTTTGGCACCGTCAGCGAAATATCGTCGAAAATTTTGCGATCGCCACGTGAAAAACTCACGCCACGAACCTCAACCAGGTTCGTTTTTTGTTGGATCATTATCACCTCTATTACGGATCGGGCGTCAACATAGGGTACGATGGTAGCCTGTTAAGGCTAAACGCACGATAGCTTTACAGAAACTTAATACAAAGATTTGGCGAAAACGGTCATAAAATTTACTTTTGCCGCTCAGAAGGTCAAAATCAGCGCCTGTTTTGTCACAAAGAACCTGAAGGCGAGCCGACAGGGGTTTTAAGCAAGGATTTTCCATGTTCGTCGCTACCGCACTGCTGATTATCGGACTGCTTTTACTGGCTTATGGTGCCGATCGTCTGGTGTTTAGTGCTGCAATACTTTGTCGATCCTTTGGCATCCCGCCCCTGATAATCGGCATGACCGTCGTCAGTATCGGCACCTCGCTCCCGGAGATCATTCTCTCTTTCTCGGCAGCGCAGTACGGACAGATGGATCTGGCGGTGGGCACCGCGCTTGGCTCAAACATCACCAACATTCTTTTGATTCTCGGTGGCGCGGCCTTGCTGCATCCCCTGAGCATCCATTCCAATTTAATACGCCGTGAACTGCCGCTGATGGTGCTGGTCTCACTTCTTAGCGGCATCATGTTATTTGATAACTATCTTAGTCGCCTGGATGGCCTTGCACTGATTGCTATCGCCGCGATTTATCTGATAGTGACCATCCGCATCGCGCGCAAAGCAGAGAAGGACAATAACGATACGTTAACGCGCGAACAATTAGCCGAACTGCCGCGTGAAGAGAGCGGAAATACCGTCGCCTTTCTCTGGCTGGCCGTCGCACTGATTATCCTGCCCATGTCGACGCACATGGTGATCGATAACGCGACCGTATTTGCGGATTACTTTGGCGTCAGCGAGTTGGTCATGGGGCTGACGCTCATCGCGGTCGGCACCAGTCTGCCAGAGCTGGCAACGGTCATCGCGGGCGCGCTGAAAGGTGAAGATGATATCGCTATCGGCAATCTGATTGGTGCCAATATTTATAATCTGGCTATCGTTCTGGGTCTGCCGGCCCTGATTCATCCCGGCAGCGTAGACTATCACGCATTTGCGCGCGATTACTGGATAATGCTGGGTGTCAGCGTGCTGTTCGCCATGCTTTGTCTGCTGCGTCGCCGCCGGGTTGGCCGTACGGCGGGCTCGCTTTTACTCTGTGGTTTCTTCGTCTGGGTAACGCTGCTGTGGCTACAGCCGGCGTTTATGGACGGCTAAAAAGGACAGATTCGCCATGTCATATCAGCAACCAACGGTAAATTTTGATTTTCAGAAAGCCGGTAAAACGGTATTACGCATCGAGCGCGAAGGCCTGGAGCAGCTTGATCAATATATTAATGAGGCTTTCGCCGACGCCTGCGAACTGATTTATGCCTGTCAGGGAAAAGTTGTGGTCATGGGGATGGGCAAGTCGGGCCATATCGGGAAAAAAATGGCGGCCACCTTTGCCAGCACCGGCACGCCGGCGTTCTTTGTGCATCCCGCTGAAGCCAGCCATGGCGATCTTGGCATGGTAGGTAAAGACGATGTCGTCATCGCGATATCTAACAGTGGCGAATCCAGTGAGATTTTGGCGCTGATACCGGTAATGAAACGCCAAAAGATTCCGTTGATCTGCATGACAAGCCGTCCTGAAAGCGCCATGGCCCGCGCCGCAGATATCCACCTGTGCGTGAAAGTCCCACAGGAGGCCTGTCCGCTCGGCCTGGCCCCCACCACCAGCACAACCGCAACGCTGGTCATGGGCGATGCGCTGGCCGTTTCCCTGCTGGAAGCCCGCGGCTTTACGCCAGAAGACTTTGCATTGTCCCATCCGGGCGGTGCGCTGGGCCGGAAGCTGCTGCTACACGTCAGCGACATTATGCACAGCGGGGATGAACTCCCGCACGTCACTCGCGATGCTTCCCTGCGTGATGCCCTGCTGGAAATCACCCGTAAAAATCTCGGCCTGACGGTTATCGTGGACGATCTGATGAAGATCGAGGGCATCTTTACCGATGGTGACCTGCGCCGCATCTTTGATATGGGCATTGATTTTCAACACGCCACTATCGCTGAAGTCATGACCCGGGGTGGCATTCGCGTGCGGCCTAACGTGCTGGCGGTGGATGCGCTGAATTTGATGCAAACCAAAAACATTACTTCCCTGCTGGTGGCCGATGACGACCGTCTGTTGGGTGTGGTACATATGCATGACATGCTGCGCGCTGGCGTAGTGTAAACAGGAAGACATAATGCAGTCGGAAAATGCCACTTTAGAAACGTGCTACGGCCCGGTCAGTTCAGATGTCATGACGCGCGCCAGTAAAATTCGCCTGCTGATCTGCGACGTTGACGGTGTGATGTCGGATGGTCTGATTTATATGGGGAACAGCGGCGAAGAGCTGAAAACCTTTAACGTGCGCGATGGCTATGGCGTTCGCTGCCTGCTGACCTCTGACGTCGAAGTGGCTATTATTACCGGCCGCACGGCCAAATTACTGGAAGACCGCTGTAAAACGCTCGGGATTCGCCACCTTTATCAGGGGCAATCAGATAAGCTTTTGGCCTATGGTGAACTTCTGGATACACTGTCGCTCTCTGACGATCAGGTCGCCTATATTGGCGACGACCTGATTGACTGGCCAGTGATGGCGAAAGTCGGGCTAAGCGTGGCTGTCGCCGATGCCCATCCATTGCTATTGACGCGCGCGAACTACGTTACCCGTATTGCCGGTGGGCGCGGTGCGGTGCGGGAGCTGTGCGATCTCATCTTAATGGCGCAAAATAAATTCGAGGATGCCAAAGGGCAATCAGTATGAGTAAAAGCAGGCGTTGGATAACGTTGGGTCTGGCCTTGATTGCGCTGGTGCTTATTGGCTGGAATTTCACTAACCGGGATGGCGACAACAGCGCGCCGGTAGCGAATAATAATCAAACGCCAACCTACACCAGTGCTAACTCCCATACCGTAGTCTACAACCCGCAAGGTGGACTGGCTTACAAGCTGGTATCGGATAAAGTCACCTATTTCGAAGACAGCGGAATAAGCTGGTTTGATAATCCGGTGATGACCACCTATGACGAAAATAAAATGCCGACCTGGACGATACGCGCAGATAAAGCAAAGCTTACCAAAGACAGGATGCTGTATCTTTATGGCCATGTTGAGCTGAATGCTCTGGCTCAGGACTCCCAGCTTGAGCGTATTAAAACGGATAACGCTCAGGTCAATCTTGTCACTCAGGACGTCGCCTCTGACGACCAGGTGACGTTATATGGCCGCAGTTTTAACTCCACCGGTATGAAAATGCGCGGTAATTTACGGACAAAGAACGCCGAGTTAATCGAAAAGGTCAAAACTTCTTATGAAATTCAAAATGAACAAAAACCGCATTAAGTTTTTACTGGCCAGTATGCTGCTTGCAGCCAGCCTGCCTGCTCTGGCGCTGACCGGTGACTCGGACAAACCCGTCAATATCGACTCTGAGAATCAGTCTCTGGATCTGCAAGGCAATGTCGCGACCTTCACCGGTAACGTTATTGTCACCCAGGGATCGATCAAAATTACTGCGGATAAAGTGGTGGTCACGCGTCCGGGCGGCGACAGCAAAAAGACCATCGTTGATGCTTACGGTAACCCTGCCACCTTTTACCAGATGCAGGACAACGGCAAACCGGTTCAGGGTCATGCGTCCAAACTGCATTATGAGCTTGCCAATGACTTTGTTGAGCTGACCGGCAACGCCTACATTGAGCAACTGGACAGCAACATCAAAGGCGACCGCATCACCTATCTGGTAAAAGAGCAAAAAATGCAGGCTTACAGCCAGGGCCAGAGCAAGCGCGTAACGACCGTGCTGGTGCCGTCGCAGTTGCAGGATAAGCCCGCGTCAACCAACAGCGAAAAAAAGAGTAACTGATCACTATGGCCACATTAATCGCAGAAAACCTGGCAAAGGCTTATAAAGGCCGCCGCGTGGTTGAAGACGTCAGCCTGCAGGTAAAGTCCGGTGAAATTGTTGGGCTGCTGGGTCCAAACGGTGCGGGTAAAACGACCACCTTTTACATGGTGGTGGGCATTGTTCCGCGCGATGCGGGACGCATCATTATTGATGACGAAGATATCAGCATCCTGCCGCTTCATGCGCGTGCGCGCCGCGGCATTGGCTATCTGCCGCAGGAAGCCTCAATCTTTCGTCGCCTGAGCGTTTACGACAACCTGATGGCGGTCCTGCAAATTCGTGATGACTTAACCGAAGAGCAGCGACAGGATCGGGCTAACGAACTGATGGAAGAGTTTCATATTGCTCATCTGCGCGACAATATGGGGCAATCGCTGTCGGGCGGTGAGCGCCGTCGCGTAGAAATTGCGCGTGCGCTGGCAGCGAATCCGAAATTTATCCTGCTGGATGAACCCTTTGCCGGGGTCGACCCGATTTCCGTTATCGACATCAAAAAAATCATTGAACACCTGCGTGACAGTGGCCTTGGTGTTCTCATCACCGACCACAACGTGCGTGAAACGCTGGCAGTCTGTGAACGCGCCTATATCGTCAGTCAGGGAAACCTGATTGCGCACGGTACGCCGAATGAAGTCCTTGCAGATGAGCAAGTTAAACGGGTTTATTTGGGTGAAGAGTTCAGACTCTGATAAGGTGTCGTTAATACTGATGTTTACCCGGGAATATCCATCCTGTCTATGAAGCAAGGTTTGCAACTCAGGCTCAGCCAACAACTGGCGATGACCCCACAACTGCAGCAGGCGATACGTCTGCTGCAGCTCTCTACGCTCGAACTCCAGCAAGAGTTACAGCTGGCGCTGGAAAGCAATCCCCTGCTTGAGCAAACCGATCTGCACGATGAAATAGACGCGAAAGAGTATCAGGAAGGCGAAGCGGGACTGGATACCCGAGAAGCGCTGGAACAAAAGGACATGCCTGAAGAGCTGCCGCTTGACGCCACGTGGGACGAGATTTACACCGCAGGCACGCCTTCAGGAACCGGTACCGATTATCAGGATGACGAGCTGCCGATTTATCAGGGCGAAACCACACAGTCACTGCAGGACTATCTTATGTGGCAGGTCGAGTTAACGCCCTTCAGCGATAACGACCGTGCCATTGCGACCTCTATCGTCGATGCCATTGATGACACCGGTTATCTTACCGTTTCACTTGAAGAGATTCTCGACAGTATCGGTAACGACGAGCTGGAAATCGACGAAGTCGAAGCCGTGTTAAAGCGCGTTCAGCGTTTCGATCCTGTCGGCGTCGGCGCGCGTGATTTGCGCGACTGCCTGCTGGTGCAGCTGTCGCAGTATGCACCTGAAACGCCGATGCTGGCGGAAGCAAAATTGATCGTCAGCAGCCATCTCGATTTGCTGGCGAACCACGATTTCCGCAGCCTGATGCGCGTAACGCGTCTGAAAGAAGACGTACTGAAAGAGGCGATGCTGCTGATTCAGTCGCTCGATCCGCGCCCGGGTCAGTCGATTAACACCGGTGAACCCGAATACGTGATTCCCGATGTGCTGGTACGTAAAGTGACGACGCGCTGGACGGTCGAGCTGAATACCGACAGCCTGCCCAGGTTGAAGATCAACCAGCAATATGCCGCCATGGGCGGAGCCGGACGCAACGACAGCGACAGTCAGTTTATCCGCAGTAATTTGCAGGAAGCCCGCTGGCTGATTAAAAGTCTTGAAAGCCGTAACGAGACATTGTTAAAAGTCTCCCGCTGTATTGTGGAACAGCAGCAGGCCTTTTTTGACCAGGGTGAAGAGTTTATGCGTCCTATGGTGCTGGCCGATATTGCCCAGGCGGTGGACATGCATGAATCGACGATTTCCCGCGTGACCACGCAAAAATACCTTCACAGCCCACGAGGCATTTTTGAACTGAAGTATTTTTTCTCCAGTCATGTTAATACTGAAGGTGGCGGAGAAGCGTCATCTACCGCTATTCGTGCGCTGGTGAAAAAATTAATCTCGGCGGAAAACCCCGCCAAGCCCTTGAGTGACAGTAAACTGACCTCCATGTTATCTGATCAAGGGATAATAGTGGCACGTCGAACCGTCGCTAAGTACCGCGAGTCTTTGTCCATACCGCCTTCAAATCAGCGTAAACAGCTGGTTTGACAGAAATGAGAAGGAAGACCTATGCAGCTGAACCTTACCGGGCAAAATGTTGAAATCACCGAACCCCTGCGTGAGTTCGTGACAACGAAATTTGCCAAACTGGAACATTACTTTGATCATATCAATCAGGTGTATGTTGTCCTGAAAGTTGAGAAGGTGACGCAGATTGCTGATGCAACCCTGCACGTCAACGGTGGCGAGCTGCACGCCACATCTGAAGCGGAAGATATGTATGCGGCAATTGACGGATTGATTGACAAGTTGACCCGTCAACTGACCAAATATAAAGACAAGCTAAAAAAACACTAACCTTCACGCTGGCAGGCGCGCCCGGCGCGCAAAGCTGAAAGGATGGGGCGGATTAACCGCCCCGTTTTGTCATCTGTGCCAGCGCCATTATTCCGCGACGTGATGTTTACGTACCGGGTTGATGGCTATGTGAACTCGCAAGTGAAACGACAATGAACAATGATTTAACACTGGAACTGAGCACGGTGCTTTCGCCAGACTGCACCCGCAGTAGCGTACACTGCCAAAGCAAAAAACGGGCGCTGGAGATTATCAGCGAACTGGCCGCTAAGCAGCTCAACCTGCCGCATCAAACGCTGTTTGAGGCGATCCTAACCCGTGAGCGCATGGGGAGCACCGGTATCGGTAACGGTATCGCGATCCCTCACGGCAAGCTGGAGGAAGATACTTTACGGGCCGTGGGCGTCTTTATCAGCCTTGAGCAACCCATCGCTTTTGATGCCGTGGATAACCAGCCTGTCGATCTGCTTTTTGCGCTACTGGTGCCGGCTGACCAGTGTAAAACCCATTTACATACGCTGTCGTTAGTGGCAAAACGACTGGCGGATAAAACGGTTTGCCGCCGCCTGCGTGCCGCGCAGAGCGATGAAGAGCTGTATGCGATTATTACCGAAGCACAAACAGAGCAATAAAGCGCGTGATTTACCGGCGTAAGCCGGCTTTAAAACGGGAGAGAAGGTCATGGTGCTGATGATCGTCAGCGGTCGGTCAGGCTCGGGAAAGTCAGTGGCGCTTCGCGCGCTGGAAGACATGGGTTTTTACTGCGTTGATAACCTGCCAGTGGTGCTGTTGCCTCAACTGGCTGAATCACTGGTCGAGCGCAATATCTCTGCGGCCGTGAGTATTGACGTACGCAATATGCCCGAATCTCCTGAGATTTTTGAGACGGCGCTCAGCAGTTTGCCTTCAGCATTCTCACCGCAGTTGCTGTTTCTTGATGCCGATCGCAACACGTTGATCCGCCGTTACAGTGATACGCGCCGTCTGCATCCGTTATCCAGCAAGAATCTGTCGCTGGAAAGCGCGATTGACGAAGAGAGCGACCTGCTTGAGCCGCTGCGTTCCCGTGCCGATCTGATTATTGATACTTCAGAGATGTCGGTACACGAACTGGCGGAGATGTTGCGTACCCGCTTGCTGGGTAAACGTGAGCGTGAGCTGACAATGGTGTTCGAATCGTTTGGCTTCAAGCACGGCATTCCCATTGATGCAGATTACGTTTTCGACGTGCGCTTTTTGCCTAACCCGCACTGGGATCCCAAATTACGTCCCATGACCGGTCTGGACAGGCCCGTGGCCGCGTTCCTCGATCGCCATACTGAAGTCCATAACTTCATATATCAGACGCGTAGCTATCTGGAACTCTGGTTGCCGATGCTGGAAACCAACAACCGTAGCTATCTTACCGTGGCGATTGGCTGTACTGGCGGCAAACATCGCTCCGTGTATATTGCCGAACAGCTGGCTGACTATTTCCGCTCGCGGGGTAAAAATGTACAGTCTCGTCATCGCACGCTGGAAAAACGTAAATCATGACCGTTAAGCAAACCGTGGAAATCAGAAATAAGCTCGGCATGCATGCACGTCCTGCTATGAAGCTGTTTGAACTGGTGCAGAGTTTCGATGCCGAAGTGCTGTTGCGTAACGAGAGCGGAACAGAGGCCGAAGCCAGCAGCGTTATCGCGTTGCTGATGCTGGATTCGGCCAAAGGCGGTCATATTGAGATCGAAGCCAGCGGTCCACAGGAAACGGAAGCCCTGGCTGCCGTCATTGAACTGTTTGAAGCCGGATTCGACGAAGACTAACGTCAGTTCAGGTGATTGCGCTGCAGGAAGCCTTCGCCACCCAGCTGACGCATCTGGCGCAGGATCCACTGCTGGCGTTGACGGACATAGCCTGAAGGTGCATCTGCGCGGAAGCGCAGCGGATTAGGCAAGACAGCAGCCAGCAGCGCCGCTTCGGACAGGGTTAATCGGCTGGCAGGTTTATGAAAGAAGCGGCGTGAAGCCGCCTCTACCCCGAACGTGCCTTTGCCAAACTCCGCGATATTCAGATAAACCGTCAGGATCCTCCGTTTGGTCCATACGGTTTCCAGCCCGACGGTTAATCCCGCCTCCAGTCCTTTACGCACCCAACTCCGGCCATCCCATAAAAACAGATTTTTTGCCGTTTGCTGTGACAGCGTGGATGCTCCGCGCATCCGGCTGTCACTGTCGTCCAGTACGGACCGGATTGCTGCCACGTCAAACCCCCAATGGTCGGGGAAGTGTTGATCTTCAGAAGCGATGACGGCCAGTTTCATCCAGGGTGAAATTTCATCTGCTCCTACCCAGTCCGAATGAGAGACGTAGCCAAAATCGCCCCTGAACCAGGCACCTACCTGACGTTCTGCCATCACGGCTGAAAAGGGGACAGGAATGAACGAAAAGAGCAGAATGCCCGCCAGCCACAGCCCCAGCCAAATAAACACAATGCGCATCACTACAGGCTTCACGCGCCGCCACAGGTTCCCTTTATGCTTACTCATGCGCTCGTCTCAAGATTTTTATGCGTTAATTAATTTCAGGCGTGACCACTGCCCGGCGTACACTTTTTTACTGACAAATGCGCTGCTACGTTGTGCAACGTTTATAACAAAACAATGAAAATGCATTCTGAATGCAACAATAGTTTGAATGAGTTCAATTACTTCCACGCGTAAGGAATCGGTTCCATCTTTTTTGTAATGCGCTCACCTTTCTAAAAAGATGATACCATTTTGTGACAATCCCATACCTCAATGTTTCACAAAACTTATATATAATTCTGCGGACTGTAAAAAGCCCTCACGGCACCTGCTGATAAAATGTTCACTCAGTGACCTTGCTAAGGGATTTATTTGTCACACAGCGTTATTTTAACTCTATGTTTTTGCCGAATTATAAAAGGCTTTCTATCGGCAAAACCTTTTGATGATGAGATAAGATCCGGTGACCCGAAACGTTTTGGGTCCGATCGACCTGTTTTCTTCATTATTCTTTATTATCATAAGTTTATATCTATTTTACTCGCAAGCTACGGCAAAAAATTTTGGTTACCGCGCGCAACACAGGTTTTGTTAACAAATTTGGCTTAAGCCCGTACAAAAAACAGTAGGTTTGATTAAAAAACAACCAATACGACGGTAAAATTGATTCATTGCTTGACTATGTTGTCGAATTAATGTTTCCTGTATTTAAACGCGGTTCAACATCACAAATTTTAATGAATCTTGTCACAAAGTAATTTGAATTTGCTAAGGTGTTGCAAGTGTTAACCAATACCCCGCTGTTGCATGAATAACATTAAGCATAGCAGCAGCGTCTTTTTCCCTGGTGTTGGCGCAGTATTAGCGCACCCCGGCTTCGGCTGGGGTCATTTTTTTGTATCAACGCTGTTTTTCAGCAACCCACTCGCGCAGTACCTGCACATCGTGTTGCCATTCACGCTTCAGTTCTTCGACCCATTCGCCCACGTTGTCCCACCATGCCGGTAGTTCAGGGCTTTGAATCTGCTTTGCCACCTGCTGAAGATGCTGTAACCCAACCGAGCCTGCTGCACCCTTGATTTTATGCCCTTCCTCAGCAATGCCTTTTTGGTCACGCGCCATCATGTTGGAATCCAGCACCTCAAGATAACCCGGCATCATCTGTTCAAACATAGTCAGGCTTTGCGTAATCAGCTTCGGCCCCACCAGATCCAGATATTGTTCGAGCATAGGAACATCCAGTATTGCATCGGTTTTACTGTTATTCACGAACCTGGCCGGCTGCGCATCGCTCTCAGACTGATAGTCCCAAAACTTTTTAATGATGGCCGTTAACGCGGGCACGGCAAGGGGCTTACTGAGCACGTCGTCCATGCCAGCGTCGAAGTACTCTTTTTTGTCTTTCAGCACGTTGGCCGTTAACGCCACCAACGGCGGCAGGTTTGCGTCTGGATGTTGCTGACGGATGGCGCGTGACACATCCATCCCGGTCATGTCCGGCAGCTGGATATCTAACAGCACCAGATCAAACTCAAGCGGATCAAACATCTCCAGTGCCGCCTTGCCAGTCATCGCCACTTCTACGCTGCATCCGAGTTTTTCCAGTACCGAGCGTGCAACAACGACATTCAGCTCAATATCTTCCACCAGCAGGACGTGCAAAGCCGGGAGCGGAAGCGGGTCGTCCACGCCTTCATCTTCCACTTCTTCTGCAATGCGTGGCGCTTTTATCACAACGGTAAAGCAGGAGCCCTGCCCCGGTGCGCTGTTTACGCTGATATCCCCGCCCATGGCCTGTGCCAGGCGGCGTGACACTGCCAGACCAATACCGGTTCCGGTCGCCGGCTTCCCACCGTGTTGATCGGTAACCTGATAATACATCGCAAAAATTTTATCCTGCTCTTCCTGCCGAATCCCCTGCCCTGAGTCCTGAACCTCAAAGCGCAGCGTTTCATCCTGCTCGTACGCGACGCGTACGACGATCTCTCCCTGCTGGGTGAATTTCACCGCGTTACCAATCAGATTCCACAGAATCTGCCGCAGGCGCGTGCCATCAGTCGAGATCTTATGCGGCAGCGGGAGTTGTGGCGCCATGACAAACTTCAACCCTTTAGGCTGTGCCAGCAGGCCTGAGAGGTTTTCCAGATCGGCCAGGAAACTGGTGAAGTCGACCGGCTGGTTATCCAGCTGAACCTTGCGGCGTTCGATCTTATCGACTTCAATGACGTCATTGAAAATGTTGCCCAACGTAATCGCGGAAACGTGGATCGTTTTCAGGTACTTAAGCTGCTCCTGGTTCAGATCGGTATCCAGCAAGATGCGACTGAGCCCGACAATGCCGTTAAGCGGCGTACGAAGCTCGTGGCTGATCGTTGAGATAAAGGTGGTCTTCTCGCGGCTGGCACTCTCCAGCGCGTCCTGATAGCGTTTACGCTCGGTAATATCGCGTCCGAAGCCCATCAGCCCACTGCGCTTACCCACGCGGTCATAATAGGGCACTTTGCGGATCTCAAAACAGGCTTTACGGCCATCGGGATACTGCAGCCACTGCTCATAGGTCAGCGAGACGTTATGCCGGAAGACTTTTTCGTCGGTCTCCAGCACCTTGGTGGCCGTATCGTTGTCATAGATGTCGCGAGGCGTCAGACCAATAAGCTGTTTTTCGCTTTTGCCGGTTAACAGCTCCATGGCCCGGTTACAGCCCGAAAACTGTTTATCGATATTGCGGTAAAAGACCAGATCCGGTGAGGCATCCAGGAACGAACGCAGAAAGGAAGACTGTTGCTCCAGCTCAATTTGCGCCTGCTCGCGGCGCGCCACCTCTTCACGCAGCTTCGCCATCACCTGCTCACGTGCTTCCTCAGCTTTTTTACGATCGGCGATTTCATTATTAAGCTGTGAGATGGTCTCTTTCATCTGTTGATTTAGTTCGAGATCGCGCGTGCGCATCTCTTCCAGCTTATCCACCAGCCTTGCCAGACGCTGACGAGACTCTTCCAGTTGGTCAACCACCACAGAAAGGAAGTAGACCGCCCAGGGCGTGATTAAGAGGCCAAAAAAGACCGAACGCACCATATCGATACTTTCGACGTGGCCACGCAGTACCATGGTGACCGCCATCTGCACAATCATCGCCAGCACGACCAGCGCGGAGGCCAGCAGCAGCGAGAAACGTACCAGGCCAAGCTTGACCATTAAATCAACATAATATTGCGCCAGCAGGCGAATCTGTTTCATAAACACTCCCTGGGGAGAACAGCCACATGATAGCGTATTTATTTCGCTGTCGTCGCAGTGCATAAGGTAAGATCGCCGCGCGGATGCACTTATATGGTGCAAAACACGGTCTCTTCGCCGACGTTCAGCTCCTTAATGCTAAAACCCTTGACTAATTGTGCTAACTCAATGAATCTGTAAGGCCGCCTTTTTGCAAGGCGGGCTATTACTGCCTCTGCTTTTTCGCCAAATAACCTCCTGTTATCGCGACGCCATGCTTTTCATGCATACTCATTCATATAAATTGCAGTTTTAAGCAACCTGACGTGATTAATTTTGCTAATCATGATGCCCTTATTCATTCAAATTTGGTGCTATAAGAAAAACAGATACATCCTGTGCTTACACTGCCTGCAGCAGCATTTGATGCTGTTTAGTCCCTTATCGCCAGCATACTTCAGTGATTTCACGCCTTCTGCACAGTGATACAGTTCACATTTCATACCCTATACCTGAATGGCAAACTGACACATTTTAGACATAAAAAAATAATAAATTCATTCAGTTAAGGATACAAAGACGGGATTAAACTGTGTCAGTATCACTATTTGACCTCGATTCGCTTTCCCGATAAGTTGGAATTCCGCTGAAAGCTTTCATGATGGATACGTGTCACGGCATATCTATGCAACATGACGCCCACATGGTTTGAGTCATCTCCTTTCGAGAACGGAAAAATCAAGCGCAACGCCTCAAGGGACCTTTCTCCTGGCGATGAAAAGTGCGTAAAACCCAATCGCGCAGGCTGTCAGGCGCGGAAATGAAAGAATTTGCGCTGGGAAGTGTGCAGTTGAACTCAGTGCCTGAAACAATGCAGGTAATGTCTAAAGCAGTTTTAAGGAGACCCTCAATGTCCAGTAAAAAACCTGATTCCTATGGCTTATATGACCCAGCAGCAGGAAGTGACAGCTGTGGTGTAGGTTTCATTACCCGTAAGGACGGCGAGCAGACTCATGAAATTCTGCGCATGGCGCACAGCGCACTCTGTACGGTTCCGCACCGTGGAGGTATGTCCGCCGAAGGCGTGGGCGATGGCGCCGGGGTTAACGTCGATCTTTCCCTGCATTTTTTCCGTAAAATTACCGGTCAGGCGCTTGAGGCCGGACGCTTTGGTGTAGGTAACTTCTTCGTGCCGAAAGACACGGAACTGCGCGCCAATGCCGAACGTTTAGTCGAAGAGACGCTAAATCGCTTTAATCTGCCGGTTATCCTGAAGCGTGAAATGCCGCTGGATAACAGCGTCACGCGCCCGGCTGCCATGCAGTTTCAGCTTCCCATTGTGCAGTGGATTTTTGCCGCACCTCAGGACATCAGCAATCAGATCGATTTCGAAAAACTGATTTATCGCGCCCTGCTGACGATCGAGGCACAAGCCTTTACCCAAACCGAATTTGGCGGGTTATATCCACTGTCATTGTCGTCGCGCACCCAGGTCTTTAAAGCGCGCCTGAATTCGAATGAAGTGATCCCTTACTTCAAAGATCTGACCGATCCCGATCATCACGTACGCGGACTGTTTTTCCATACTCGCTTCTCAACGAATACCGATCCGCACACCACCATGGCACAGCCTTTCCGGTTGATGGCCCACAACGGTGAGCTGAATACCGATCGTAAAAACCGCATCGCCGAATCTGCGTTGGCTTCCGCCCGTGGCAAAACTATTGTGCGTCCGAAAGGCCAGTCAGACAGTTCGCGACTGGATCAGAGCATTCACAGCCGCCTGATGGAAGACGATCTGGACCTGATCACCGCGGTGGTGTCGATGATGCCGCCTGCCTGGGAAAACGATACCGCGCTCTCCCCTGCCGTGCGTGACATGCTGGAATACTTTTCGCTTTATGAAGAGAAAAACGATGGCCCGGCCGCCTTAATTTTTGGTAACGGCGAGGTAATCGGTGCGCGTCTTGATCGCCTGGGGCTGCGCCCGCTGCGTTCAATCGAAACGGCGGAATACATCGGTGCCATGTCCGAAGCGGGACAAATTGCCTTTCCCCCTGAAAGCGTGCTGCGCCGTGGCCGTATTGAAGCCGGCGGCATGCTGTATTTTGACCATCGCGAAAAGCGCAGTTACACCACGCACCAGGCGCTGGAGAAGCTGGCTGCTGAAAAAGACTATGCGGCATTGCTCGGCAAGTCGCGTGTCGATTTACGAGAGCTGCCGGTTATTCCTGCTGAACAACAGGGTTCTCCCCTGCGCTATCGCGGCGATCTGAAAACCTATCAGCGCTTCGTGGCGTACTACTACAACCAGGAAAGCTTTAAGTTCATGATGGATCCGATGCTGAACACCGGCGCCGAGAAAATCTCTGCGATGGGTTACGGCAATGCGATTAACGGCCTCTCCGATCATGAAGGCGGCATGGCGCACTACTTCTCGCAGCGCTTTGCCCAGGTGACCAATCCACCACTGGACTCCATTCGCGAAGCGGATGGCATGACGCTGCGCGTGGCGCTGGGCGCTAAACCGCATCTGGGCCGCAGTAAAGGTCGGCAGATCATTGTGCCAACCCCGATTCTGACCCATCTGGACATGCTGCAGCTGCGCGAGCAGAACGTGGCCCCTTACGCTCGCTTCGAAATGCTTTACGAGCCGGTCACCGGCAAAGATCTGCTGAGCCGCACAGCGAACGCCAGCGCGCTGGAAAAAGCGATTGACGATCTGGCACAGCAGGTGGTGGATTTTGCCCGCTCAGAGGGCGGCATTGCCGTACTGACCGATCGCCATATCTCTTCTACCCAGGCCGCATTGCCCATGCTGCTGGTCATTTCTGCCGTTAACCAGCGTCTGGTACAGGAAGGTTTACGCCTGGATGTGTCGCTGGTGGTGGAGAGCGGACAGATCATCTCTTCTCACCATATTGCGGCTACGCTGGGCTTTGGCGCGTCAGCCGTTTATCCGCTCGGCGTGCAAATGCGTGCTGAGGAAAAATTTGGTGAAGGCGAAGAAGGCAACAAAGCCTTTAAACGCTACGCTAAAGCGGCCGAAAAAGCCCTGATGAAAACCATGGGTAAAGTGGGGCTGTGTACCGTTGAGAGCTACAGCAGCGGCGAGTTCTTCGAGCCTAACTTCCTGAATACCGATGACCCGGTACTGAGAAAGTATTTTCCAAACATCAAAACGCCAGTGGGCGGCGCGGGCTTCGCAACCATCGCTCAGATGGCGGTGGACTGGCATCAGAGCGCACTTAAAATTCAGGGCGAGTCCGAAGTGCCGCTGTTAGGCCTGTTTAAAGAACGTGCAGAGGGCGCAGGCCACTCTTACGGCACCATTGCCGTACGCACCTTTATTGATATGACGGAAGAGCCGATTCGCTTCGCGGACAAAGCGCGTGAAGAGGATAACTTTATTCGTCTGATGACGCTGGCCCGTCTGGACAATGCCTTTGGCATCAAGCCGGAGACGTTTAAAGACAGCAGCTTTGAGCGCATCCCGGATGAGGTGATGAATGATTTTGCCATTACGGCCGATTATCGTCAGTTCTCCAGCCTGATGTACGAAGAGCGCAAACGCCGCCCAGCCGCGCTGCGCGATATTCTGGCCTTCCCGGCAGATCTTACCCACATCGACAGTGAGGCCGAATTCCGGCGTAAGCTGGGTCGCTACTCGCTGACTAACAATGGTTTTGCCACCCGCGGCCTGGTCTGTGACGCCATTGAGGGCAGCCAGAATGCCTTTATGCTGCGTCTGACCGATGCCATTGCCGGACTGAAACCAGAAAGTGAACGCCTGCTCAACCTGTCACGTGCGCTGAAAGCCCGTTTTAACGACGAGATTGAAACCGCAGAAGTGGTTGCTGGCGGCCTGAAAGTCACCGCCAGCGGCAAAGCGGCGGACTACCTGTCACGCATTTTCACGGCGCTGCCGTCGCTGCCGTTGAGCGATATTCAGCCCGCGAGCGAAATTACCCGCACTTTCGCGTCTGGCGCGATGAGTCACGGTGCGCTGGTCGCACCGGCGCATGAAGCCGTTGCGCATGGCACCAACATGGTCGGAGGCATGAGTAACTGTGGAGAAGGCGGTGAGCACTACTCCCGTCACGGCACCATTCGCGCTTCACGTATCAAACAGCTGGCGTCAGGCCGCTTTGGCGTCTGGGCGGCCTACCTGGCCGATCCGATGCTGGAAGAGCTTGAGATCAAAATCGGCCAGGGCGCCAAGCCCGGTGAAGGCGGTCAGCTTCCGGCGGCAAAAGTTACCGTAGAGATCGCCGCCGCACGCGGCGGCACGCCAGGCGTTGAGCTGGTTTCTCCGCCGCCGCACCACGATACCTACTCTATCGAAGATCTGGCGCAGCTGATTCACGACTGTAAAGCGGCCCGCGTGCGCGTCATTGTGAAGCTGGTGTCATCTGAAGGTATTGGCACCATCGCCGTGGGCGTGGCGAAAGCCGGTGCTGACGTGATTAACGTTGCCGGTAACACGGGTGGTACGGGCGCCGCCTCGGTGACCAGCCTGAAATATACCGGTCGCGTTGCCGAAATCGGTATCGCCGAAGTTCACCAGGCCCTGTGTGCAAACGGCCTGCGCGACAAAGTTCTGCTGCGTTGCTCAGGCGCACAGCAAACCGGCAGCGACGTGGTGAAATCCGCTCTGCTGGGCGGCGACAGCTTTGAGTTTGGTACCACCGCGCTGATGATGCTGAAGTGCGTGATGGCGAAGAACTGTAACGTTAAATGCCCGGCGGGATTAACCACTAACGCCGAAGCCTTTGATGGCGACCCACGCCAGCTGGCACAGTACTTCCTGAACGTGGCGCATGAAGTGCGTGAGATTCTGGCGCGTATGGGCCTGCGCTCCCTGCGTGAAGCCCGTGGCCGCGCCGATCTGCTCCATCTGATGGATCACCCGTTGGAAGTCGGTAAGCTGGACCTGCGTGCCATGCTGACCGTGGTGCCCGAGCTGAAGATTGCTAAGCCAGTTTATCTGGAGAAAGATTTTGAACTGGATGACCGCTGGGTTGAAGAACTGAGCCAGCAACTGGTCGATCAGGGTAAAACCTCTCTGCAACTGGGTAAGGATGTTGTACTCAACAACCGCAATAAAAGCGTGGGCGGCCAGTTAGCTATCGATATTGAGCGCATGCTGAATCACACCCTGACGGCTGCACAGATTCAGGCAATGCCGGCCGTGCTTCGTGACGATCGCGGTCGTCGCTATCTGGCACCTGCCAGCGTAGAAATCACCACGACCGGCTCTGCCGGTCAGTCCTTCGGGGCCTTCTGCAATGACGGCATGCTGATGAAACATCGTGGAACCTGTAACGATGGCGTCGGCAAAGGTCAGTGCGGCGGCGAACTGGTCGTGCTCTCACCGGGCGGCGGCGCGCAGGACAGCGATGGCAACGTTCTGATCGGTAACTTCGCTCTGTTTGGCGCCACCGGCGGCCGTCTGTTCGTTCAGGGCCAGGCCGGCGATCGCTTCGCGGTGCGTAACTCCGGTGCCACTGCGGTGGTGGAAGGCGTCGGTGACTTTTGCTGCGAATACATGACCAACGGCGCAGTGTTAAACCTGGGCACCTTTGGTAAAGGCTTCGGTAACGGCATGAGCGGCGGCTTTGCTTATCAGTACGATCCCTATGGTTCACTGGCGAGCCATGCGGCGGGCGACTCCGTTCTGTTTGGCTCAATCGCTGACCCGGATGAGCTGGCACAGATTCATAAGCAGGCGGTTCTCACCATGCTGAACTGGCACCTGGAGGCCACGCAGTCTCCGCGTGCCGCCTGGCTGCTGGAGCACTGGGAAACCGAATGTCAGCACTTTGTCTACGTTATGCCGCGTTCCCTGCTGCTTTACCAGGATGGCGGTGAAATTCTGAAGGCCAAGTCCCGCAAGGATCTGCTGGAAGAGCTGTCAACGGCGCTGGCAGGCCATCAGGTTGCCAAGTTTAAAGCCGCCTGGCGCGAAGGCAAGACCATTGCCGACGGCGCGGTTCCGGCTTATGGCGCGACAGATACGCAGGAAATGTTTGTTTTACTGAATAACTACACCGTACTGAGCTTTGCCCAGCAGTTGGCACTCAGCAAGCTGCCGAAAGGCACGCCGGTTGAAGACGCCGCCGTGGAGAAAGCTGTGCGGAATCTGCTGATGACCGAAGACTTTTCACTGGTGAGTAAGCTGCAACGCCATGCGCGAGCAGCGATTGAAAGCTATAGCGACAGCGAGTTGGCCAGCCTGATCGGTTCAAAACGCATGTCCGATTACAAAGCGGCACTGACGCAACGTAATATCCGCTCAATGGACAGCCTGGCCACTTACGGCTGGATCATGTATCAGGATGCCTGCAACCGTGACATTCTCGGTCGCCTGCCTGATTTTGAAGAGTTGTTTGCGCGTGCGGCGTTACCTGAAATTGCAGCGGCCGTGGGTAAACTGGCCTGACAGCAGGCTCAGTGAACAGAACTGTGTTTAATGATGATGACCCTGATTTGTTCGACGTGCCGGGCGCAGCGGCATCCTTATCCTCTCAGCAGCAGGCTGTTGCTGAGAGCACAGGAACCGCCCGCCTTCGGCACAGCGAAGCATGACGGTTAAGAGCGGGATTGAGTAAAGGTATCCATGAAAATTCCATATATTCCTGAAGATGCACCTTTCAATGGTGATCAGAAATACTGGCTGGCGGGCTTCCTGGCCGGCCTGCACTCCCGTTTGTTGGTGCTGGAAGACAAACAGCAGCCGGCTGCGGGCAGCAGCGCTGCCGCGACCACCCAACTGCACATCCTTTATGGTTCTCAGACCGGTAATGCTGAGGCGCTGGCCCAGTCAGCGGCGAAGTCAGCCCGTGCCAAAGGTCTGGTGCCGGTCGTTCAGGCATTAGGCGATGTGGATCTCGACGTGTTCGCCACCATGCGACACGTGCTGATTGTCACTTCGACCTATGGTGAAGGTGAAATGCCCGACAACGCCCAGCTGTTTTGGGACGCGATTTCCGCCAGCACCGCGCCACGTCTGGAGCAGATGCACTTCGCCGTGCTGGCCATTGGCGATACCGGCTATGACGGATTCTGTCAGGCAGGTAAGTTCCTGGATATGCGCCTGGAACAGCTTGGGGCAAAGCGCGTTGTTGACCGCATTGACTGCGATATCGATTACGAAGAGCCGTCAAATGAGTGGATTAACAGCACGATGCCCCAGTTTGCCAGCAGCGCAGGCAGCAGCGGCACGGTGCTGGAGAGCGCCCCGGAAGCGCCGGTTATTCCTGGCAGCAACAAATCGAATCCGTATGCGGCAGCCCTGATCACCAATAAACGCCTGTCGAGTGAGCAATCGGCAAAAGATATTCGCCACGTCGAGTTTGATCTCACCGACAGCGGCCTGAAGTATGAAGCCGGTGACGCACTTGGCGTGATTCCGGTCAACGAGCCGTCGCTGGTCAGCCTGCTGCTTACCCAGTTGAACGCCGATTACCAGACGCCGGTGCCGGGATTCGACAGGAGCCTGGGCGACCTGCTGACCTACCAGTTTGAAATTTCAGAGCCTTCACGCAAGCTGATCGAGTGGGTGGGCCAAAACACCACCAACCAGGAGCTGCGTCACGTGCTTCAGCACGACGACAAAGACGCGCTCGGTGTCTGGCTATGGGGCAAAGATACGCTGGATCTGCTCCAGCTCGAACTGACGCGTAGCCTGAGCGTACCCGAGTTCGTCGCCCTGCTGCGCCCGTTGCAGCATCGCGCCTACTCCATCTCGTCCAGCTCAAAAGCGCATCCGAATCAGGTTCACCTGACCATCGCCTCAGTGCGCTATCACAGCGGTGGCCGCAACCGCAGCGGCGTGTGCTCTACCTATCTGGCTGAGCGTGTACGCCGTGGTGAAAAGCCCGCGATCTTCATCTCACCCAACAAAGCCTTTCGCGTTCCGGCTAACGGCAACGCCCCGCTGATTATGGTCGGCCCCGGCACCGGTATCGCCCCGTTCCGCGCCTTTTTGCAGGAGCGTCAGGTAACAGGTGCTCAGGGTAAAAACTGGTTGTTCTTTGGCGATCAGCATCAGGAACACGACTTCATTTATCGCGAAGAACTGACGGCCTGGCAGGAAAGCGGGCTGCTCACGCGTCTCGATCTGGCGTTCTCACGCGATCAGGACAAGAAAATCTACGTGCAAAACCGGATGCTGGAACAGGGTGCAGAGCTCTATGCCTGGCTGCAGGAAGGCGGTCACTTTTACGTGTGTGGCGATGCATCACGCATGGCGAAAGACGTGGATAGCGCGCTGTATGAAATCGTACGTCAGTTTGGCGGGCTCTCCAGTGAACGGGCCGCTGACTACATCGATCAGCTGAAGAAAGAGAAACGCTACCTGCGCGACGTTTACTGATCGCTGCGGCAGAAAGCAAAAATCCGGGCAACCTGTGTTCCCGGATTTTTTTATGCCTGTTACCGGCTGGCAGACAGGCAAAAAAATACCCGTCAGGTGACGGGTATTCTGTGTTATTTCACCACGCGCAGTGCGGGACGGCCACCACGTGGCGGGGGATCGTCATCCGGTGAATTATCGTCATCGCTGGCATCATCAGGGCGGTCGCCGTCAATCACTGACATGACCGTCTCTTCCTGATTCTCAGCAAATTCCTGTGTGCCGCCTTCATAGGCCGGTTCAGGTTCAAACATCGTGCCTGCGCCGTTTTCACGCGCATAGATGGCGAGTATGGCCGCCATTGGGACATTCACCTGACGTGGAACGCCACCAAAACGTGCGTTAAACGAGACTTCGTCATTGCCCAGATCAAGGTTACCCACGGCACGCGGCGCAATGTTCAGTACGATCTGACCATCGCGGGCATATTCGAGTGGAACCTGAACGCCAGGCAGGTTGATGTCGACGACCAGATGCGGTGTGAGCTGGTTATCCAGTAACCAGTCATAAAAAGCACGCAGCAAATAAGGTCGGCGGGCTGTGAGTTGTGACATTTCCATACGTTAGCCCCGGGCTTGCAGGCGCATTTCACGTTCAGCTTCAGTCAGTGAAGCAAGGAAGGAGTCACGCTCAAATACGCGGTTCATGTAGCCTTTCAGCTCTTTAGAGCCCGACCCGAGCAGATCGATACCCATTGACGGTAAACGCCACAACAGCGGAGCCAGATAGCAGTCTACCAGGCTGAACTCGTCGCTCATAAAGAATGGCGTACGCCCAAACAGAGGAGCAATAGCCAGCAGCTCTTCACGCAGCTGCTTACGCGCCGCTTCAGCTTCCTGACCGCTACTGTTCTCAACCTTTCTCATCAGGCTGTACCAGTCTTGCTCAATACGGTGCATCATTAAACGGCTTTCGCCACGTGCAACCGGATAGACAGGCATCAATGGTGGGTGGGGAAAACGCTCATCCAGATATTCCATGATGATGCGTGATTCGTACAGCGTCAGTTCGCGATCTACCAGCGTCGGCACAGTGCGGTACGGATTGAGGTCAATCAGATCCTGCGGCAGGTTATCCATTTCGACCTGCTCGATCTCTACGCTGACACCTTTCTCGGCAAGCACGATACGTACCTGATGGCTAAAAATGTCAGTAGGACCAGAAAACAGCGTCATTACCGAACGTTTGTTGGCAGCGACAGCCATGAAAACCTCCCAGTTTGTTCACAAAAAGTTACTGCGAATGGCCAACCACACGGCGACTCACCTGCTCATAGAACTCGCTCGCAATCCGCGCTAACCACCCCCGACTAATGCGAGGCGCATAACGCGCCAGCTTGCGGGCGCAAAGTGACACAGAGTTTACCAGATTTTAGGCAGCTTGTGGGTGGGGGAATGCATTTTTGCGGGTAAAATGCGAACAGTATTGTGGTTTTATACGACAGGATGACCTGAGAATAAAAATAAAAAACCCGCCGGAGCGGGTTTTTTGTGCCAACTGTGTCTGCCGAAGCAGCAACAATTAACGCTTGGAGAACTGAGGACGACGACGTGCTTTACGCAGGCCGACTTTCTTACGTTCAACCTGACGAGCATCACGGGTAACGAAGCCTGCTTTACGCAGTTCGCCACGCAGTGACTCATCATACTCCATCAGAGCGCGGGTGATACCATGACGGATCGCGCCTGCCTGACCAGAGATACCACCACCTTTAACGGTGATGTACAGGTCCAGTTTACCAACCATATCAACCAGTTCCAGAGGCTGACGCACGACCATGCGTGCAGTCTCGCGACCGAAATACTGCTCCAGAGAGCGTTGGTTGATTACGATGTTACCGCTACCCGGCTTGATGAAGACGCGTGCGGATGAGCTTTTGCGGCGACCAGTGCCGTAGTTTTGAGTTTCAGCCATTGCCTTTAATCCCGATTAAATGTCAAGAACTTGCGGTTGCTGTGCCGCATGGTTGTGCTCGTTACCTGCGTAAACTTTCAGTTTACGGTACATAGCACGACCCAGCGGGCCCTTCGGCAGCATGCCTTTAACCGCGATCTCAATCACGCGCTCAGGACGGCGAGCAATCATCTCTTCAAAGGTCGCCTGTTTGATACCACCGATGTGACCAGTGTGGTGATAGTAAATCTTGTCAGAACGCTTGTTGCCGGTTACAGCAACTTTCTCAGCGTTCAGAACGATGATGTAATCACCAGTATCAACGTGCGGAGTGTATTCCGCTTTATGCTTACCACGCAGACGGCGCGCCAGTTCAGTCGCCAGGCGACCCAAGGTTTTGCCAGTTGCGTCAACAACATACCAGTCACGTTGGACGGTTTCTGGTTTAGCTGTAAAAGTTTTCATCGAAAAGCTTACCCAAATTAAGTTACACGTTGGTGAAATCCCAAACGCTTAAGTAAACGAATGAGGCTCACACGACCATTTTGACCAGCAAGCCACCCCTTCGGATAGCGTTACCGGAACGCAGAGGATTTGGGAAAAAAATCCTGTGCTGTAACGTGGGGTCGCAAGATTATAGAGAAGTCGATTACAAAAATCGAACCCTATTTTCATTTATTACCTGGAATCTCAGGGTAAATGCGCCAGCCGCAGGTACTCTTCGCTCTGCATTTCCTGCAAACGGGACAGACAGCGCTGATATTCAAATTTCAGGCGCGTGCCCTGATAAATTTCGAACAAGGAGGTTTCTGCAGCGACAACCAGTTTGACATGGCGCTCGTAAAACTCATCCACCAACGCCAGAAAACGCCGCGCCTGATCTTCCGTCTTGTAGATCATGACCGGTACATCAAACAGCAGGACGCTGTGAAAGCGGCGTGACAGCTCAATATAATCATGCTGGCTGCGCCCTTCTCCACACAGGGTTTTAAAATCAATCGCAATCACCCCTTCTGCCACGCCCAGGGTCGGCATTTTACGGTGATTGATCTCCAGCACCGGTGCGCTGTCGCGTTTTTCGCCTGACAATGCCTGGAACATGCGGTCCATCTCGGCGTAGGTTTCCGGCCCCAGAGGAAACGTCCACAAATGCGCGGACGTCAGCGTACGCAGACGGTAATCAATGCCCGCATCGACATTCATTACCTCACAATGCTGCTTAATCTGCTCGATGGCGGGCAGAAAACGGGCACGCTGCAGGCCGTTTTTGTACAAGTTATCAGGCGGAATATTCGAGGTCGCAACCAGGCTGATGCCGCGCGCAAACAGGGCTTCCATCAGCGTTCCCAGCAGCATGGCATCCGTGATGTCAGACACAAAAAACTCATCAAAACAGAGAATATCGGTTTCTGCTTTAAAGCGGTCGGCGATGATCAGTAACGGATCGCTGTGCCCCTGCAGTTCGGTCAGCTCTTCATGCACGCGCAGCATGAAACGGTGAAAGTGTAAGCGCAGTTTGCGGTCGCCAGGAATAGACTGAAAAAACAGATCCATTACCCAGGTTTTCCCCCGGCCAACACCGCCCCACATATACAAGCCACGGACGGGCGCTTTGGGCTGCGACTTTTCTTTTCCCATCAGCTTCGACAGACGACCTAACAGCCCCTGCGAGGGAAGTTCGGTGGTGTGCTGACGCGCGATCAGCCCTTGCTGGATAGCATCTAAGCGGGTAATCGCTTCACGCTGTACGTCGTCGGGCTTGAAATCGCCCTGTGATAGCGCTTGCTCATAGCGGGCAAGCGGAGATGAGGTTTGCATGGTTCGCTCAGTGTCCCTGAATTTTGTCTTATTCAAACGTCGTTTGTCGAAAAAAAGGCCGCTCTACACTAAGGCATGGCGCTCCAGAGTTCCACATCCATAAGATTAACGGGTATAGTGACTATTATTAAGTGGTGCAACGCCCTACGGAACAACGGAAATAACACGGGAGTCATTATGACCTGGGAATACGGGCTAATTGGTTTAGTGGTAGGTATTATTGTCGGCGCAGTCGCAATGCGTTTTGGCAACCGGAAGCTGCGTGAGCAGCGCAGCATGCAGTACGAACTGGATAAGACGAAAGCCGAGCTGGCAGATTATCGCGAAGAGCTGACCAACCACTTTGCGCAGAGCGCAGAGCTGCTGGATAACATGGCGCGTGATTACCGTCAGCTCTATCAGCACATGGCGAAAGGGTCCAACGACCTACTGCCGAACATGCCCGGGGACAAAAACCCCTTTGCATGGCAACTGACCGAAGCCGAAGCGGATAACGATCAGGCACCGGTGCAAATGCCGCGTGACTACTCTGAAGGCGCCTCTGGCTTACTGCGTGGTGAACGCGCCGTCCGCGACTAAGCATGATCGGGCACAGTGACGCTGTGCCCGCTGTTTTTGCGAACCCCGGCCGCAAACGGCTGTCTCATTGATTTACTCCCCCCATTTTTGCAGCGAGAGCGTTGTAGCAATGAAAAAACAAGCACGACTGTTAAGCGCATTAGCCTTGAGTATTGGAATGAGTCTTGCCGCTTCGCCCGGCGCGATGGCGACGCTACCTGCACAGATTCAGAGCCAGCCGCTTCCCAGCCTGGCACCGATGCTGGAAAAAGTGTTACCTGCTGTGGTCAGCGTGCACGTTGAAGGCACCCAGTCTGATGCCCAGGCCCAGACACAGGATATTCCCGAGCCGCTTAAGCGTTTCTTTGGCCAGTTGCCCGGTGGCGCCCCAAGCCAGCCTCAACCCTTTGAGGGGCTGGGGTCCGGTGTCATCATTGATGCCGCCAAAGGCTATGTTCTGACCAATAACCACGTGGTCAACGGCGCGGATAAGATCAACGTCCAGCTCGGCGATGGCAGCGAATATGATGCCAAACTGATTGGTCACGATGAGCAGACCGACATCGCCCTGATCCAGATTCAGGGCGCGAAAAACCTGACGCAGATAAAAGTCGCCGATTCGGATCAGCTGAAAGTCGGTGATTTTGCCGTGGCCATCGGCAATCCTTTTGGCCTTGGTCAGACAGCGACCTCTGGAATTATTTCGGCACTGGGCCGCAGCGGCCTGAATCTCGAAGGGCTGGAAAACTTTATCCAGACCGATGCCGCCATTAACCGCGGTAACTCGGGCGGCGCGCTGGTTAATCTGAACGGCGAGCTGATCGGCATTAATACCGCCATTCTGGCCTCCAGTGGCGGCAATATCGGCATTGGCTTTGCGATTCCGAGCGATATGGCCATGAACCTGGCCGAGCAGTTAATTAAGTACGGCGAAGTCAAACGGGGTCAGTTGGGTATCAAAGGTACCGAGATGACCGCGGACATCGCAAAAGCGTTTAACGTTGACGCACAGCGCGGTGCGTTCGTTTCTGAAGTGCTGCCGCAGTCTGCGGCGCAAAAAGCCGGTATCAAGTCAGGCGATATCATTGTTTCGGTCAACGATAAACCGATTACCAGCTTCGCAGAACTGCGGGTGAAGATCGGCACGACGGCGCCGGGTGAGAAAGTGAAGCTTGGCCTGCTACGTGAAGGTAAACCGGTGAGTGTTGATGTCACCCTTGAGCAAAGCGCCCAGACGACGGCCAGCGCACAGCTGCTTTCTCCAGCCCTGCAGGGCGCGACTCTGAGCGATGGTCAGACCAAAACCGGTGATAAAGGCGTGAAGATTGATGCCATCGAAAAAGGCACTCCGGCTGAACAGGTCGGCCTGCAAAAAGATGACGTGATCATTGGCGTCAACCGCACGCGAATTCAGAATATTGCCGAAATGCGCAAGGTGCTGGAAGCCAAACCGCCGGTGATGGCGCTGAATGTGGTTCGTGGTGAGGAAAGTATCTATCTGTTATTGAGATAAACCCCGCACGATGGCGGACACAAGCACGTGTGTGTCCGCCGCTCTCATGTTATTCTCCCCAACGTTCTCCCCTGACGTGATTTAACACCATGTTTCTTAAACTCTTGCGTTCAGTGGTGTTGGGACTGATTGTTGCGGGCATCTTGCTCGCAGCGCTGCCCGCACTGCGTTTGGGCGGTGCTGCCCTGTATAGTCAAAATGACAGTAACGATGAAACGCCCTTTGGCTTTAATCAAGGGGTGAGGCGTGCCGTGCCTGCCGTTGTGAATGTTTACAACCGCAGCGCGCATGGGAACAACAACCGCGGTATTACCACGCTGGGCTCTGGCGTGATTATGAATAACCGGGGTTATATCCTGACCAACAAGCACGTTATCAATAATGCCGATCAGATCATCGTCGCTCTACAGGATGGCCGTTTTTTTGAAGCCACGCTGGTGGGTTCAGATGCCATGACCGATTTGGCCGTGCTAAAAATTACCGCGTCAAACCTGCCGGTTATCCCGATTAATCCCAAACGCGTCGCACACATTGGCGATGTGGTGATGGCCATCGGCAACCCCTATAACCTGGGACAAACGGTCACACAGGGCATTATCAGCGCCACGGGCCGCGTCGGACTCAGCTCGTCAGGCCGCCAGAACTTCCTGCAAACGGATGCATCAATCAATCAGGGGAACTCCGGTGGCGCACTGATTAACTCGCTGGGCGAACTCATGGGCATCAATACCCTGACGTTCGATAAGAGCAGCGATGGCGAAACGCCCGAAGGCATTGGTTTTGCTATCCCCACCGCGCTGGCAACCAAAATTATGGATAAGCTCATCCGTGATGGTCGGGTCATTCGCGGCTATATCGGCATTACCGCCCGCGAAGTGCCGCCGCTTCACGGCCAGGGCAACAGTCTCGATCGGGTTCAGGGCATTATCGTCAGCGTGGTGACGCCGGGCGGCCCGGCTGAGAAAGCCGGTATCCAGGCCAATGATGTGCTGCTGAGCGTAGACGGTAAACCGGCGCTCTCCGCACAGGAAACCATGGACCAGGTTGCGGAAATTCGGCCCGGCTCGGTGGTGAATGTGCAGGTGCTGCGTAATGACAAGAAGCTGACCTTCCCGGTGACGATTCAGGAGTTTCCGGACAGCAGTCAGTAGCGGTGAACGCAAACAAGGCCCACTTGAGGCCTTGTTTATCAGCTTAAATGGCGCTGCGCCATTCTGTCAGCACGGCGTCAAGGGTCAGCAGCGGTCTACCGGAAACGCAATAACCTCCGACAGCGACTCTGCCTTCAGCGCCAGCATAATCAACCTGTCCACGCCCAGTGCAACGCCCGAACAGGCTGGCATGCCGTGCTCCAGCGCGGCCAGCAGGTAGTGATCAATCGGATGTTGCGGCAACCCTCGCGCCGCACGCCGACGATTATCCTGCTCAAAGCGTTGGCGCTGTTCACGGCTGTCGGTGAGTTCGCGGAAGCCATTCGCCAGCTCAATGCCCTTGTAATACACCTCAAACCGCTCTGCCACCCGATGATCTTCCGTGCTGATCTCCGCTAATGCCGCCTGGCTGGCCGGAAAGTGGTAGATAAAACACGGCTTGTCCTGACCAATCTTCGGTTCCACGCCCAGCATAAACAGCAGCATCAGCAAGGTATCGCGATCCTCTTCCCGACTGGCCAGCTCGCCCTCACCCAGCTTTTCCGCCGCCTCACGCAGCTGCGCTTTGTCGGCAGAAAGCGGGTCCAGCTCAAGGTGACGAATAAAGGCCTGCTGATAAGAGAGAGACTCCGCGCTGTCGCACTCCAGCACCTGCTGCAGCAGATCGTCGACCTCATTCATCAGGCGGTACATATCGTAATGGGGGCGATACCATTCCAGCATGGTGAATTCAGGGTTGTGGTAGCGCCCGGCCTCTTCGTTGCGAAAGCTGCGGCCCATTTGATAGATAGGGCCACTTCCGGCCGCCAGCAGGCGTTTCATGTGGTATTCCGGGCTGGTCATCAGCCAGAGATCGCGGCCTTCAGACAGGCCAGGGCCGACAAAGCGCGTCTGGAATGGCACCAGATGAATGTCGGTAATCGTGGCCTGACTCATCGCGGGCGTGTCGACTTCCAGTACGCCACGATCGGCGAAGAAACGACGCACTTCAGCAATAATGGCTGCGCGTTTAATTAAACTGGCAATCGAAGCGCCAGGTTGCCAGCTTGTCGTTTCACTCATGGTGACGGCTCCTGATACAAATAAGGGAGGGAAGTCTACTCGTAATGTCAGTGGCAAACAATCGTGGCGCAAGCCTGTCCAATAAACTGACCGGCTTCTATAATTAACAGGTTAAATAACAAAGGAATCTTTTTATGTCTCCATGGAAAACATTGGTCGCCAGCCTGAGTGCCTTCCTGTCCGTCGCCTGCACGACCACACCGCCAAAAAACGTTACCGTCGTTGAAAACTTCGACAGTCAGCGTTACCTCGGTCAGTGGTACGAGATAGCCCGGCTGGATCATGGCTTTGAACGCGGCCTCGAACAGGTTACGGCAAATTACAGCCCACGTGAGGATGGCGGCCTGAAAGTCGTTAATCGCGGCTATAACGTTAAAAAGCAGCGCTGGCAGGAGAGCGTGGGTAAAGCCTACTTCACCGGCGATAAACAGCGTGCGGCACTCAAGGTCTCGTTCTTTGGGCCCTTCTACGGTGGCTATAACGTGATAGCGCTGGATCCTGACTACCGTTACGCACTGGTATGCGGGCCTAACCGCCACTATCTGTGGATACTGTCACGGACGCCGCAGTTGGATGAAGGTGTGAAACAAAAGCTGGTGCAGCAGGCACGCCAGGCCGGTTTCCCGGTAGATGAGCTGATTTGGGTGAAACAGGGCTAGAGAAAGGCCGGTACGAAAAACGTTCGTACCGGTTTTACCGTTACTGCGCGCTACGCTGGATTGCATGGCCGCCCGCTTCAACGTCTTCGCCGACGCCGCGCGTGGTGTTGCAGCCAGAAAGCAGTGCAGAGAACATCATCACAGAGAAAATCGCAACAATACTTTTCTTCAACATATCCATATCCTTTTTGGTTGCATTATAGGTACAGCTTTTAAAGCATAGACTGATTATGCAACGTCGCGAGCCTGAGCCGCCGAAAAAAGGAAGGCAGGAATAACTTATTTAGCCGCGCGCGAGATTGCGCCGCCCAGGTGAGATACGTCTTCGCCAAAACCGTGGAAGGTGTTACAGCCGCTTAGTCCAGAAGCCACCAGCAACGCCAAGGCGATAAGTTTTGCTCGTTTTTTCATGGTGAACTCACTCAAAAAAAGGCGCATCACAGGATGCGCCTTTCAAGGTTATTTTACGCGTGACACGTATTCGCCAGAGCGGGTATCAACCTTCACCACCTCGCCAATCTGCACGAACAATGGCACTTTAATGACTGCACCCGTAGACAGCGTTGCTGGCTTACCGCCCGTACCGGCAGTATCACCTTTCAGGCCTGGGTCAGTTTCAATGACTTCCGCTTCAACAAAGTTTGGTGGCTGAACCGCAATCGGTTTATCGTTCCACAAGGTTACGATACACTCCGCGTTGTCCTGCAACCACTTCTGCACTTCATCCAGCACTTTTGCTTCAACCTGGTATTGCTCAAAAGATTCCGGGTGCATGAAGTAGTAGAAATCGCCGTCGTTGTAAGAGTACTGCAGCGTCATATCCTTCACGTCTGCGCCTTCGGCAGAATCAGTTGATTTGAAGGTTTTCTCAACGCGTGAACCGGTCAGCAGACGACGCATTTTTACACGTGCAAACGCCTGACCTTTACCCGGCTTAACGAACTCGCTTGATTCGATGGCATAAGGTTCGCCTTCGAACATGATTTTAAGACCGGGACGGAAATCGTTGCTAAGATAAGTCGCCATAAAGGCCCTCTGTAGATATTAACTGGTAATAGCCAAAAAAATGGCACACATTGTAACCCTAAATTCCCCTTCCAGAGAAGATTGGTTGCAGCAACTTGCTGATGTTGTCACTGATCCTCATGAATTACTGCAACTTTTAGCGCTCGACCATCATCCGGATCTGGCTGCTGGCGGCGACGCACGCCGACTTTTTGCCCTGCGCGTGCCGCGCGCCTTTATCCGGCGAATGAAAAAAGGCGATGCGCAGGATCCCCTTCTACTCCAGGTCCTGACCAGCCGTCAGGAGTTTGTCGACGCGCCAGGTTATAGCACCGATCCGCTGGACGAACAAAATAGCGTCGTGCCGGGATTACTGCATAAATATAAAAACCGTGCATTGCTGCTGGTCAAAGGCGGCTGCGCGGTGAACTGCCGCTACTGCTTCCGCCGTCATTTTCCCTATCAGGATAATCAGGGCAACAAGCGTAACTGGCAGGCCGCGCTGGATTATATTACCGCCCATCCTGAACTGGATGAGATCATCTTTTCGGGTGGCGATCCGTTAATGGCAAAAGATCATGAGCTGGCCTGGCTCATTGACGCGCTGGGCGCTATCCCGCATCTGAAACGGCTACGTATTCACAGTCGACTGCCGGTCGTGATTCCGGATCGCATTACCGAGGCGCTGTGTCAGACGCTGGCGGAAACGCGGCTTCAGGTCTTGATGGTCACCCACATCAACCACGCCCGTGAGATTGATGAGGCGCTTTGTGATGCCATGCTGCGCCTGAAACGTGCTGACGTGACGCTGCTTAATCAGAGCGTACTGCTGCGCGGCGTGAATGATGATGCACAAACCCTGGCGGCGCTGAGCAATGCGCTGTTTGATGCCGGCATTCTGCCCTACTACCTGCATGTGCTGGACAAAGTGCAGGGCGCAGCGCATTTCTTCGTTTCTGATGAAGAAGCCCGGGCGTTGATGCGTAGCCTGCTGCCGCGGGTGTCCGGTTATCTGGTGCCGAAGCTGGCACGTGAGATCGGCGGGGAACCCAGTAAAACCCCGCTGGATCTGCAACTTCGGCAGGAATAAATCACGGGCGGCACACAGCCCGGTAGCCGCAAGCCTCATTTCCGCCGAGCAGCGGGCTGCCAACCCGTTGCACTGGCGGCTAAAAGCCATTGATAAACGCTAAAAAAACGACCGGCACATTGGCCGGTCGTCTCAAAAAATGTTGCCTGTTCAGCGCAGGATCAGTTAGGGCATTTATAGACCTGGCCGGTCATCTTGCTGTCGAGTGGTGCAAAGGCTGAAAGCAGGTTTTGTGTAGGACTGGTTGCGCCATAAATGACGTTTCCGCCCATTTCGGCAGCACGGTTCCGCAGGTCGTTAGCTGCACCGCGCAGCGCGCTGGTTTCGCCACCGGCTCCGCTTAACCAGTTACTTTGCGAGCCGGTCAGGCTGCCCAGAAGCTGACATTGTTTGCCAGGCTGCTGATCGGTAAAGGTGACGCGCTGTCCAGCAGAAGTCAGGTCGGTTGAGCTGCTGCAGCCTGCAAGCAATAACGCACCAGCCGTAAGACCGAGCAAGAGGTTAATACGCATTATAATCCCCATTTATTATCATCAGTGTCGGATGGCAGCGTAGCAGAAAAACACGCATTTTTTCTGAACATTCATTGCCCTAATCCGTGCCAACGTAACCGTTGCGCCCCTACTTATACCCTTTCCTCTGCAAAAGAAAAACCCCCGACCGTTTCCGATCGGGGGTTCTTATGACGCAAGCGTCAGGGGCGATTACATCATGCCGCCCATACCGCCCATGCCACCCATACCGCCAGCGCCTGCACCTAAGTCTGGCGCATCGCCTTTCGGCAGGTCAGTGACCATACATTCGGTGGTGATCATCAGGCCAGCAACCGATGCCGCGTACTGCAGAGCAGAACGGGTCACTTTGGTTGGGTCCAGAATACCGAAGTCGATCATGTTGCCGTATTCTTCAGTCTGCGCGTTGTAACCGTAGTTACCGTCGCCTGCTTTCACGTTGTTCGCCACAACAGAAGGCTCTTCGCCGGCGTTAGAAACGATCTGACGCAGTGGAGATTCCATTGCGCGCAGCGCAACTTTGATACCCACGTTCTGGTCTTCGTTCTGACCACGCAGTTCGGTCAGCTGTGCTGCAACGCGAACCAGCGCCACACCACCACCTGCAACCACGCCTTCTTCAACCGCAGCACGGGTTGCGTGCAGGGCATCTTCAACGCGTGCTTTTTTCTCTTTCATTTCAACTTCAGTTGCTGCGCCCACTTTCAGAACGGCAACGCCGCCTGCCAGTTTCGCTACGCGCTCCTGCAGTTTTTCTTTGTCGTAGTCAGAGGTGGCTTCTTCAATCTGCTGACGAATCTGAGTGACACGACCCTGAATAGTGGTTTCTTCACCCACGCCATCGATGATGGTGGTGGTGTCTTTGTTGATCACGACACGCTTCGCCTGGCCCAGATCTTCCAGTGCTGCTTTTTCCAGCTCCATACCGATCTCTTCAGAGATCACGGTACCGCCGGTCAGGATAGCGATATCCTGCAGCATGGCTTTACGGCGGTCGCCGAAGCCCGGTGCTTTAACCGCAGCCACTTTCACGATGCCGCGCATGGTGTTCACCACCAGCGTCGCCAGCGCTTCGCCTTCTACGTCTTCCGCGATGATCAGCAGTGGTTTGCCTGCTTTCGCAACGGCTTCCAGCACTGGCAGCATTTCACGGATGTTAGAAATCTTCTTGTCAGCCAGCAGGATGAACGGGGTTTCCAGCTCAACGGCACCTGTTTCTGGCTTGTTGATGAAGTACGGAGACAGGTAGCCACGGTCGAACTGCATACCTTCAACCACGTCCAGCTCGTCCTGCAGGCCGGTGCCTTCTTCAACGGTGATGACGCCTTCTTTGCCCACTTTTTCCATCGCCTGAGCGATCAGGGTACCGACGGTTTCATCAGAGTTAGCAGAGATAGTCCCTACCTGAGCGATAGCTTTAGAATCTGAGCAAGGAACAGACAGTTTTTTCAGCTCTTCAACCGCAGCGATGACCGCCTGGTCGATACCGCGCTTCAGATCCATCGGGTTCATGCCCGCTGCAACGGCTTTCAGGCCTTCGGTGATGATGGACTGCGCCAGCACGGTTGCCGTGGTGGTACCGTCGCCTGCCGCGTCGTTCGCTTTAGAGGCAACTTCTTTCACCATCTGTGCGCCCATGTTTTCGAACTTGTCTTCCAGCTCGATTTCACGCGCAACAGAAACACCATCTTTAGTGATGGTCGGTGCACCAAAAGATTTATCCAGAACCACGTTACGGCCTTTCGGGCCCAGGGTAACTTTTACTGCATCTGCCAGTACGTTCACGCCACGCAACATTTTTACGCGTGCGTCATTACCGAATTTTACGTCTTTAGCTGCCATTTCAAATTTCCCTTAAATTCGTTTCGTTCAGTGAATTACGCGTAAAACTTACGCTTCAACAATCGCCAGAATGTCGCTTTCAGAGATGATCAGGACTTCTTCGTTGTCGATTTTTTCAGTTTTGGCACCGTAGCCTTCGCTGAAGATCACGACGTCACCAACTTGTACGTCCAGCGGCTTCACTTCGCCACTCTCAAGGATACGGCCTTTGCCCACAGCCAGGACTTCACCACGCGTGGATTTGCCTGCTGCAGAACCGGTCAGCACAATGCCACCCGCTGACTTAGCTTCAACTTCTTTACGCTTCACGATGACACGATCGTGTAATGGACGAATTTTCATTTGATAGCTCTCCTTTGAGAAGTCCAATCATTCATTTTTGGGTTGAATACCGGGCTGTGTGGCTTCCGGCCTCGTGACCAGAGAGATAGGGCCGCGACCTGACACTTTCAAGGGGGCAACCCACAAATTTTTTTAGTCTGATGATGCAACTGATGACTTTTTAGACAAACCGCGCGGACGGGTCAGAAGACAAACAAAAAGCGCGACCTGATGTCGCGCTAAGAGGATGAGATTAACGATCTTTTGGATCGTCATGATGTTCAAGGCGTTCGCTGTCTTTGCGTTCGAACTCGCCATCCATTGTATAACCGCTGTCCGGGCCTGCACCCGGCCCCCGCCAGACGCGCAGATGCGGCATCAGTTTTAAGGTCAGGTGTTTTTGCACCGGCGGCAGTAAGAGCAGCAGGCCCAGCATGTCGGTAAAGAAACCCGGCAGCAGCAGCAGGAAACCGGCAATGATCAGCGAAACGCTTTTCACCATTTCCTGCGCCGGACTTTCGTTACGAGCCAGCTTCTCCTGCATCAGCATAAAGTTTTTCATGCCCTGATTTTTTACCAAAGACACGCCGATGCAGGAGGTGAAAACCACCAGCAGCATGGTGAGCAGCACGCCAAGGACGTGTGCAACCTGAATGAAAAGCGAGATCTCAATCCAGGCCAGTACGAAAAAGATCACTAACGGTAACCAGCGCACCGGATTCTCCTGTGAGTCAGGCTGCCCGGCTGATGACCCGGCAGCGTAAAAATGATGATAACAAGATACAGAGATGGTCATTCAGGCCGCCCATTTCAACCGTGCCAGGCAAATTTTTGCTGCAGGGTTAAATTTGTGAGCAATTTCACATATTGTTAACGTCATAAGGCCAGTAAGGTGATCTCTGTTCGCGCTTTAGGGCTGGGTCAGAATAGGATCGTGCTCACCCGCCTGAATACGGATAAAATAGCGGTTCTGGCGCTTCCCCACAAAACAAACACATCATCTGCGATGGTTAGCAGTGACAACAAGAAGGTTATCATGGCGAACAACATTCGTATCGAAGAAGACCTGTTAGGCATGCGCGAAGTTCCGGCGGATGCTTATTATGGCGTTCATACTTTGCGTGCGATTGAAAACTTTTACATCAGCAACAGCAAAATCAGTGATATTCCTGAGTTTGTGCGCGGCATGGTGATGGTAAAAAAAGCGGCGGCGATGGCCAATAAAGAGCTGCAGACGTTGCCGCGTGACATCGCCAATACCATTATTCAGGCCTGCGATGAAGTGCTGAACAAAGGTCGCTGCATGGATCAGTTCCCGGTCGATGTGTATCAAGGCGGCGCGGGCACCTCGGTCAACATGAATACCAATGAAGTGCTGGCCAATATTGGTCTGGAGCTGATGGGGCATCAGAAAGGCGAATACCAGTATCTGAATCCCAACGACCACGTGAATAAATGCCAGTCCACCAATGATGCTTACCCGACCGGCTTTCGCATCGCCGTTTACAGCTCGCTGTTGAAACTGCTCGACGGCATCAGCCAGTTAGCCGAAGGTTTCCAGCGTAAAGCTGACGAATTCCAGACGATTTTAAAAATGGGCCGTACTCAGCTACAGGATGCGGTGCCGATGACGCTGGGTCAGGAATTCCATGCGTTTAGCGTGCTGCTCAATGAAGAGACGAAAAGCATTTTGCGCACTGGCGAACTGCTGCTGGAGGTTAACCTGGGCGCGACCGCTATTGGTACTCGCCTGAATACGCCGGATGGCTACCAACACTTAGCCGTTCAGAAACTGGCAGAAGTCAGTAACCTGGCGGTGGTGCCAGCCGAAGATCTGATCGAGGCCACCTCCGACTGCGGCGCCTACGTTATGGTGCACTCTTCGCTGAAGCGTCTGGCCGTGAAGCTTTCTAAAATTTGTAACGACCTTCGCCTGCTCTCGTCGGGTCCGCGTGCCGGCCTGAACGAAATTAACCTGCCAGAATTGCAGGCCGGCTCCTCAATCATGCCTGCCAAAGTGAATCCGGTGGTGCCTGAGGTGGTAAACCAGGTGTGCTTCAAAGTGATTGGCAACGATACCACGGTCACCATGGCGTCCGAGGCCGGGCAGCTGCAGCTTAACGTTATGGAACCGGTGATTGGCCAGGCGCTGTTTGAGTCGGTCAGCATCCTGACTAACGCTTGCTACAACCTGCTGGAAAAATGCGTTAACGGCATCACAGCCAACAAAGCGGTCTGTGAAGCTTATGTGTTTAACTCCATTGGCATCGTCACTTACCTGAACCCCTACATTGGGCACCATAATGGCGATATTGTCGGTAAAATTTGTGCCGAAACCGGTAAAAGCGTTCGCGAAGTGGTGCTTGAGCGCGGCCTGCTCACCGAAAGCGAGCTGGACGATATTTTCTCTGTGCAAAACCTGATGTATCCGGTTTATAAAGCCAAACGTTACACCGACGAAAACGAACAGTAAGGCTTAATTGTACTTACTGATGTAAAAGGCACATCGTAATCAAAACGATGTGCCTTTTTGTTTGTTAAAAGGATGAGTTTGCTTACCGGCTAATCCTGTTTGAGGAAGTGACAGATGTTCCTGATTGAGCTGTTTATCGTGTTGATGGCGATCTGGCTGGGCGCACGCCTGGGCGGCATCGGCATAGGTTTCGCAGGCGGCATGGGCGTCCTGATCCTGACGCTGGGCTTTGGCATGAAGCCCGGTGCGATCCCTTTTGATGTGATCGAAATCATCATGGCCGTGATCGCCGCGATTGCCGCCATGCAGGTGGCGGGCGGCATGGATTATCTGGTCAGCCTTGCCGAACGTTTGCTGCGTCGCCATCCACGTTATGTCACTTTCCTTGCGCCGCTGGTGACCTACATGATGACCCTGCTGGCGGGTACCGGCCACACCGCCTTCTCCACCTTGCCGGTCATTGCTGAAGTGGCGAAAGAGCAAGGCGTCCGGCCTTCCCGCCCGTTATCGGTTGCGGTTGTCGCCTCTCAGGTCGCCATTACCGCCTCTCCCATTTCGGCAGCGGTGGTGTTCTTTGCCACGCTGCTGGAACCGCGCGGGGTGAGCTATATCATGCTGCTGGCGATTGCCATTCCGGCCACCATGGTGGGGCTGTTTCTTGCCGCCCTGGTGACTAATTTTCTGGGTAAAGAGCTAAAAGATGATGAGGTTTATCAGGCAAGGCTGGCGAAAGGTGAAGTGACGCTACGCGGCGAGACGGTTTATCAGACTCAACCCGGCGCTAAAAAATCGGTACTGCTGTTCCTGGCCGGTATTGCCGCCGTGGTGATTTACGCCACCGCCACCAGCGAAAGCGTCAACCTGATCGCTAACCCACCGCTGCCGCGCAATGAGGCGATCGTCGTGTTTATGCTCACTATTGCCACGCTGATCAGTCTGACCTGCAAAATTGATACCGGTGCTATCCTCAGCGCCAGCACATTCAAGTCTGGCATGAGCGCCTGCATCTGTGTGATAGGCGTGGCCTGGCTGGGCGACACCTTTGTAAAAGCCCATCTGGCTGATATCCAGATGCTGGCGGGCGATACCTTAAAAACCTATCCGTGGATGCTGGCGCTGGTGCTGTTCTTCTCTTCCATGCTGCTTTATTCCCAGGCCGCCACCGCCAAAGCCCTGCTGCCTGCCGCGTTAGCGCTTGGCGTAACGCCACTGACAGCCATCGCTTCATTTGCCGCCGTGTCTGCGCTGTTTGTTTTACCGACCTATCCCACTCTGTTAGCCGCCGTGGAGATGGACGATACGGGTTCGACCCGAATCGGTAAGTTTGTCTTCAACCATGCCTTTATTATTCCTGGCGTCCTTGCTATCACCTTGTCTGTCATGTTCGGCTTTATTTTTGGTGGGCTGCTACTGTAACTCCAGCCGGGCAGGGAACGTGCTACTATCGGCGTTATTTTCAACAGGATCGTTACGATGAACGCCGTTATCATCCTCTGTACTGCGCCAGACCAGGCCTGTGCGCAACAGCTTGCCGCACAGGCGCTGCAGGCCAGGCTGGCTGCCTGTGTCACCCTCTTGCCGGGTGCAACGTCATATTATGTCTGGCAAGGCCAACTGGCGCAGTCCAGCGAAGTTCAGATGTTACTCAAATGCGACACAGCCCATCAGCAGGCCTTGATCGAACTGCTTAAGCTCGCGCATCCTTACGATGTACCAGAACTGCTGGTACTTCCGGTTCAACATGGAGACAGTGAATACTTGTCATGGCTGCACGCATCTCTCGCTTAATCACACTGGTACTGGCGCTGTTTATCTGCCTGCAGGCGCAGGCTGCCTTATTTTCCCCCAAAACCACCAGCCGCTTTTTGCCCGTTGATCAGGCTTTTGCCTTTGATTTCGATCAGCAAGGCTCGCAGCTTAACCTGCACTGGAAAGTCAAAGAGGGCTATTACCTTTACCGCCAACAGATTAAGGTCGTGCCCCATGATGCACGTATTGCGCCGTTAGCCCTGCCTGCGGGCCAGCCGCATGAAGATGAATTTTTTGGTAAAAGCGAGATTTACCCGCAGGATCTCAGCGTGCCCATCATACTGCAGCAGGCCGCGAAAGGAGCGACCCTTAGCGTAAGTTATCAAGGCTGTGCCGCCGCCGGCTTCTGTTATCCACCGGAAACCCGCAGCATCCCCCTTTCCCCGGTAGCCGCCATAATGTCCCCGCCAGCCGTTGCGCCTGCCAGCGCCAACCCTTTGCCCTTTTCGCCGTTGTGGGCGCTGCTGATTGGTATCGGCGTGGCCTTCACGCCATGTGTATTGCCGATGTATCCGCTGATCTCTGGCATTATCCTTGGCGGTAAGCGTAACTATTCACTGGGCAGGCTGTTTGCGCTGGCCATGGTCTATGTACAGGGAATGGCGCTCACTTATACCTTACTGGGCGTGATTGTGGCGGCGGCGGGCCTGCGCTTTCAGGCGGCGTTGCAGCATCCTTATGTGCTTATTGGCTTATCGGTGCTGTTTATCCTGTTAGCCCTGTCGATGTTTGGCCTGTTTTCGCTACAGCTTCCCGCCAGCGTGCAAACGCGTCTGGCACTGTGGAGCAATCGTCAGCAAGGCGGCTCACTGCCGGGCGTTTTCCTGATGGGCGCGCTGGCAGGCCTAATCTGCTCGCCCTGCACCACTGCGCCACTCAGCGCAATTCTGCTTTATATCGCGCAGAGCGGAAACCTGCTGGCCGGTGCCGGTACGCTGTGGCTCTATGCCGTCGGGATGGGATTGCCACTGATTGCCGTTACCCTGTTTGGCAACCGCTTTCTCCCTAAAAGCGGTCCCTGGATGCAGACCGTCAAAGAAGGGTTTGGTTTTGTTATTCTCGCGCTGCCGGTCTTCCTGCTGGAGCGGATACTGGGCGATCTGTGGGGCATGCGTTTGTGGAGCCTTTTGGCCGTGGCATTCTTTGCCTGGGCATTCAGCGCGAGCTTACGCGCCAGCGGCGGCAAATGGCGCGTGATGCAAATTATGATGCTGGTCGCCGCCCTGATCAGCGCCCGCCCGTTGCAGGACTGGGCCTTTGGCAGCGGCGCGCCGCAGCAAAACATCGCGCACCTTCCCTTTCAGCCTGTTCAAACCCTTGAACAGGTAGACCAGGCCCTGCAGCAGGCTCAGGGCCGTATCACCATGGTGGATCTCTATGCGGACTGGTGCGTGGCCTGTAAAGAGTTTGAAAAATATACTTTTAGCGACAGCGCGGTACGTGACAGCCTGAACAATGTGCAGCTGTTGCAGGCTAACGTCACGGCGAACACGGCCACCGATAATGCGCTGTTGCAGCATTTGCACGTGCTCGGGTTACCCACGATTTTGTTCTTTGATGCGACAGGAAAAGAGATCCCGGAATCGCGTATTACCGGCTTCCTGAAGGCGAATGATTTTCGCGCGCATTTGCAGAAATTGCATGAGTAAACAACACTGGAACCAGGACACAGTCTGCTGAACAAAACAGGCTTGCACACCAGAGGAGAACGATTTGCAACGTGAACAGATACTTGACCATGCGTTAAACGTACTGGAACAAAACGGTCTGGCGGCGACCTCATCGCTGGCAATCCTGGCCGATGATATGCAGCTCAGCCTGACACAGCTTGAACAGTTTTGGCCCGATCGTGACGCGCTGCTCTACGATGCGCTGCAATTTCACGCACAGCAGATTGAACAATGGCGCCATGACATTCTGCAGAACGACGCTCTGCGTCCTGATCAGAAGCTGATGGCACGCTATGAAGGATTAAACGAACAGGTCAATAAGGGCCGCTTTCCCGGTTGCCTGTTTATCGCCGCCTGCAGTTTTTATCCCCAGCCCGATCATCCCATCCATCAGTTGGCAGAAAAGCAGAAGCGCGCCTCATGGCAATTTACGCATACCATCTTAACCTCGCTTGGTCTGGATAACCCCAGTATGGTTGCCGATCAAATGGAACTGATACTGGAAGGCTGCCTGAGCAAACTGCTGGTTAAACGCAACGTGCAGGACGTTGATGTGGCGAAACGCCTGGCGGAAGACGTATTGAGTATCGCCCTCTGCCGTAAAAACGGCGCACTGGCCTGAGTTTCATCGTCTTTGACTGAAATTCAGGCAATCAGTCACGTTTTGCGTGGTTTTTTTATCAAAGCCGTTGACGGCCTGCGGCCTTTACGGTTTAATGCGCCCCGTTGCCCGAATAGCTCAGTCGGTAGAGCAGGGGATTGAAAATCCCCGTGTCCCTGGTTCGATTCCGGGTTCGGGCACCATATTATTGTCTTGGGATAGCTTAGTCAGTCCGGAGACATAAAAATCAGTACGTTAAATAAACCCGATGATATCACTGAATATCAACGGGTTTTTTTATATCTGGATTTTGGGGCATAACTGCAAGCTCGTGGGTTCGATAAACGCTGGAACCCCCATCAATACGCCATCCGCACTGCCACGCTGCACAATGAACCTGACAAGCTGCAGCAACATCATTCAACGAACAGCGCCATGCTCTGGCAACCCATGCAAGCACGACACGCGTCGCCAGTAGGATTATATTTCGGCGTGACAATCCCGGCAGCTGATTTTGCAGATGTGGGGGCAAAATGGCGATCGGTAAAGGCCCGCAAACAGTTTTATGCGGTTTAGCGAGGCGCGACGCTGATATCGGATCCGCCCTGCAAAACCCCATGAGGGAATAATGTGATCGCGGCCTGTCCGTTGATTAGCAGACAGGAATCCGTCACGGCGTGCAGCGAGTCGCTGATTTCAGGCTCTGATTTTTTCTGGCTGAAAAGGAATTCATCGCTGTTTAGATAAATTTGTGCACAACCGACACGTCTTAAAGCGTAGTGTCAATCACCTGAGAACAGAGCCTGATATTTCTTTCAATGTGTGCCCGACGCATTACTGAAGATGGACGGGCGTACAGGGTATTTAATTCCCTGCCGGATACATTTAATACAGCCTGACCGAAACTGGCTAGCCCTGATTATAACTGGATTAAACTCGGGGTCAGGATTAGACGTTAGGATATAATGATAAGGTTAAATCTGATTGAGGCGGCGCGGTGCCAGAGCGCTAACGGCGAAATCCGTTCTACATCAATTATTCATAAAAAACGAAAGTCAGTCATAAAGCATTGGCAATAAAAATTTAAAAAAGAGGGTGACATATAATCTCACCCTCTTTAACTTCCAGTTTTACATAAACCAATTACTTACAACGTTGTTTTTATCAAACCATACGGATAAATAATCACTATGTTGCTCAGTATTGCCAGTCAGTTTGCCGGATGCTTTTGTCATTGAATCAGAGGCATTTTGCGCACCCGAAGCCATGCCAACGGCGCTGGAGAGAGCACTGGCACCCGGAATATATCCCAGAACACTTGATGCAGTGCTTAAGTTTCCACCCTTGTAGTAACGCCAGGTGACCGAACCATCTGAGGATGAACTCTGATCGTCAGGCACGCCATAAAGCGCTTTGACTTCAGCCTGTGTGGTTTTGTTGGCTATGATATGGGATGAAACATAAGTGCGGCTAAATTTATCCTCCCCACCCGATGTGCTACATCCTGTTAATACGAACATTATTGTGAAAAGAACCATGATGCTTTTCATTTTTTTCTCCATGAGTTGTGAACGACTGACCGCTTTATGGAATCGATAAAAAAGGTGAGTTAGCTTTTATTAATATTGAATGTCTTGAGTTCGAATAAACACCCGCTTGCCCCTTTTAAAGGCTTCGCGTCAACAGGTATAGACGTGAGAAAATCACCGGCAGTACTTACAGAACATCCCGCGGTATCCATTGCTGAATCATCAAAACCCCATTTTAATCCACCTGACCACATACAGACCTCTTGTTTACCATTACTCCAGGCAGTACAGGGAATACCTTTATATTGCTTTTCTCCCGTTATTTTCCAACCGACAGACTGGGCATTCTGATGATTTTGAATGCGACTGTCGCTGTCGATAGCCTGATACATTCCTTCCTCTGCAGCATCTTTAACTTCGTTTTGGTCTGTGTGTTCTTCGAGTGTAATCATACAGGCATGTTGAGCATCCTCACCCTCAGCGCTCATCGTCCAGCTGACTTCCTTAGCAACCTGATGATGTCCATCAATAGATATCTCTACCTCTCCCTTACCCAGCCTGGCCTCATCTTGTGCTGAAAGCGCTTTGAAAGGCATACCGGAACCCTTGCAGGCATCAAGTTTCACTTGATAATTCTTGCGCGCAAGGTTTTCACCATTTGGCAACCACTCCCATTCAAGTACCACATACATTGTCGGGAGCGCCAGGGCACTACCCTCTGAATGAGAGGCTTTGTCACTGTTTTCTTTATAGTCGTCTTGATTATCTGTGGCAGATAATATTCCAGCAGACTGGGCATAAGCACCACCGCCAGAAAAAAAACAAAAAATAAAAGCGATAAGCGCTGAAAAGAGCGCCGCTATGCTTCTGTTAAAAACAGCGTTGCGTGTCTTTTTTACGAAGCATAATGGAATGTTTTTTTTGTTTTTTTTCATTTTTACCTTCAAGTAATTTTTACTATAAAGCTTCAATGAAAGTTAATATCAAGTAAATCTGGCATGACAGATTTATTTGATATCAATATTATGACCAGGTAGCTTTAACGCGTTGATTTTGATACCGGTGTGTTGGGAATCAACTTCGCACCTTCAGGTCTTTTCGGACAAACGCCAGAAGAATACCCTCTGGTTATTAGGCCATTTTCAACACGAAAACGCTGAAAGCAGGTGGCATATTGAGGAATAGAGTGCCATGTGGTTGAGTCGCTGCCATTTATTTGCCACCTGTACTGGTAAGCCAGTATGGTGCAACCCTTACTCAGGATTCCGCTTTTTTTTGGCGGCCTCCATGACATAACAAGGTCATCTGCCGATTCCCCAACCTGTGATGCAGCGATATTCGAACTTGTCTGGTATCGTTGATTCATCATTAAATTACTCAGGGGCAATCCTGCACATCTATTTAGAGATTTTAGGGTTAACAACGCAGAAAGTCTTTTCATTTCCCTCTCCAGACAGAAGTGAAAGCTATCAGGTGTGTCAGTGTAAAACTTTATTAAATGTTGCTAAATTGTAACCTTTCTATGCTTTTTTTACGGTTAATGCAAGCGCAAAACTTACAAAAAATTACATAGGCTGCTATTAATTCAAATCGGAATGATTGCCGATATCGTTACCCATTGTTTTTTTTATATTTTATATTTCGTAATATTTTAATGAATCGTTTGATACTTTTGCATCTCTTTCCAATTCGGCAAAATGCGTTTCATGCATTCGATTCAGAATTATTAATTTATATTCTGACTGTTCATTATTACAGAAAGAATCCGGACCTGACGTCTTTATCCCTGCGTGAAGCGGTGGGTGGGGATATCGAGGCGTAGTGCGAGACTGGAAACAGAATGGCCGCGATCAACGACCTGTTTCACTGTTTCGATTTTAAACGCTTCGGGATAACGCTTACCGCTCATGGACACCTCTCATTAAGTCATTTCTACTGACGCTGAGAGGGCGGTTAAACCCGTGGCGATTGACTGAAAATGGGTGTCGATCCTTTAAAAGACATCAGGCCACACACTATCGCGGCTATTTTGGAATTCGTCTACAGTTCAGCTTACGACATCTGGAAAGAACGCGAGTCTGAAGCCACTTATTATGATGTTCTTGATGACGTTTTTTCTCTTATTGAAGAGGGGATAAATCACTCTTGTGTATCATAATCCATCAATCTCATGGGGTCGTTGCCCGATGCTGGCATTGATCAAAGCGATAAAACCCACCCAGCGTGCTCTTATTCCGCGTTTCAACTGGACGTGACGACCTGCCAGACGGGTTGTTATATCGCTCAAGGACACTGACTGAATTTGGGAAAATCACAGAGCGTTGGCTGACGGCATTCAACAGCCCGCGCTCTTATGCATGCCTCAACAAACTGACGCTTGAAAAACAGCGCCTGATGCTGGCGATCCGGAAATCGCAAAACCAGGTAAAGTTAAAACAACAACATGCCCCGCCCTGCACCAGAAGGCTAGTAGTGAATAATGAAAACAGGCGACAGTTTGAATCTTAAAAAAAACGCAATCTGTAGAGCATATACAGCACCAGATAGGCCGCTCTGGCATTGACGTTCATGACATGATACTTCACTTTCTCGCTTCTGTTTAACAGCCCCAGGACATTCTCAGGATAACGCTTCTCTTTAATACGCTTGATGCTGTTACGCACCTCATTAATATTCAGCGTGGTGTAGTACATCGCGGTCACGATCTGCATATCCAGCGTCAGCTTACGTTTGGTTATTCCAGTAGAAAAGCGGGCCATATCGCCGTTTTTATACTTAACCAGCAGCCTTTGATATAAGTCGTTGAGGTAATGTTTACGATCCAGCAGCTCTTCATACAGTACGCGTTTCTTTGAAAGCGAGTTCTCTACATCATCATAGTGATAGGAGGCACTGTCGAAAACAAACAGGTTATCGATGTAGTAGAAATAGTTAAGATTAAACAGGAGATCTTCACTCATCGAAATGCCTTTAGTGAAGCGAATACTAAAATCATCGATAATTTTTTTTCTGTAACACTTGTTATGAAGATAACCAATATTATCGCTGAGCTCTATCTCGCCCAGGACGGCCGGAATCTCGGGTTGCGTAAAATAACCGTAAGTCGAAAGGTCGCCTACGCGATCACACTTGAGGTTCCCTACCATCAGATCAACAGGTTGTGGAATGCCTGAGTAAAGGTGCTGATGAAATACAGCAAGAAAATCACTGTCAACCCAGTCGTCGGAATCGATAAAGATAACATAGTCACCCGATGCCGCTTCCAGTCCAGTATTGCGGGCGACGCTAACCCCGGCATTATCCTGAGTAATGACTTTAAAATTATTGTACTGTTTGAACTCCTCAAGGATCGCAGCGCAGTTATCTTTACTGCCATCATTGACCAGAATGATTTCATAATTTTTAAATGTCTGGAGAAGAAGGCTTTGCAGCGTACGCATCACCGTTTTCTCGGCATTATAAACCGGTATTATTATACTGAATAAATATTTATCATTCATTTTAAAACCTCGTAACCAGCATACGTCATGGCACTATCGGGCAGAGGAAAACTGGCGCTGTTTAGCCGCCTTCATTCCTTATCTCCCTGGAGAAAATGAGCTTTTTAATTATTTATAAATCCACGATCACAGTATAAAAGCGCTAAATTAAACTGACTGTAAACAGGTATAATTCCGGCATCGAAGATCAGTAATTAACCTTAATCAAATACTGTAGATAAAATAATGAATGAAATAATAAAGGCATACGTACGCCTCCCGCAGGTTTGCAGGATTATAAAAATAATATTTATCTGAAGCCTACAGATAATCGACGAGGAAATTAAATCTCAAAGAATGTATTTCAATATGATGAAAGGTATTATTTCTCAAAAATAATAATACCTTTCATAAAAGCTTAACTTACCGGCCAGAAAACAGGGTACGGTTAATCAGGAACCATAATTTACCCGGCTGGATGAATATTTTATGAATATTCATCATCGGCTGACCACGGAAAAAATAATTAAGAACGGTGAAAGCCATAAACTCGGTAATGACAACGCTTATCGCCGCTCCGGTGATGCCAAACAGCGGCACCAACGTTACCGTCGTTGCCAGACACACGGCCAACACACAAAACGTTTTTTTGATCAGATAACGATAACCGTTGTACTTGATGATGAATCTGTCCATTACGCTGCTCAGCACACCGAACATGGCACCAACGCTTAACAGCACCATGGGCGCAATTGCTTCGGTGTAGGCCGCGCCATAGAAATGCGCAATAAACCACGGGCCGACAAGGATGATGCCAAGGATCACACCAAGTGAAACGGCAATGACCAGCAACTGCAGTTTTTGGGCCCGCACCACGGCCACGTCAGGATCGCGTTCGGCAAACAGAGCCGGATAGAAAGAAGCCAGCAGCGCATTAGGCAAAAACACCCACGCCACTGACAACGTCATCGCGACCGAAAAAATACCCGCCTCTTTCAGGCCTAAAAACCAAGAGACGCTGAGCTGATTCAGTCGGGTGTAAATGGTAATCGCGATAACCGACATCACCAGCGAACGCCCGGCCTGAAGGATATAGCGGCTGTAACGGCGAATATGGCTCAGCCTGGGAAGCGGCGCTCGTACCTGAGAATGCCTGTGGTACCAGCCAAACACGCAAATTTTAATGACGAAAGGAATAAAAGTCGCCAGTACAATCGGAATCGCCAGCAACTCAGGTTCGAGCTGGTAGTACGAAATTCCATAGCGAATGCCCAGACTGATGAGCAGACCGGTCAGATTCGCCATGACATTCAGCCTGGCATTCAACACCGCTTCGTTATAGATGTTAATCAGGTCGATAGCAGAAAACAGGCAGGCCAGCGCGGCGGCGCAGATAAAGACAAAAGCCTGAGCACTCATCTCCTCACGCATCACGATGATGCCAATCACAGACAACACGCAGTAGATGGCAAAGACCAGCATGACGGCGGGCACCATAAGCCGGATGCCAGAGCGGTGGTTCTGCGCAATGCGTTTGAGCAGAATGACGTCGCAGCCCATCATGGCAACCGACTGGATAAACTGGAATATCAGCATCGAAATCGCGATGACGCCGAACGTCACAGGCCCCACGTATTTCGCCACAAAAGAGGTGACGAACATCAGCCCAAAGACGGCAACCAGCTTCTCAATAATCATCCACAGGGAGTTTTGTAGCTTCTGTTTCACGACCGTGCCCTCAGCACATTCTGTGCGAAGTGACGCAGCCCCGATACCAGCCGCGGAGACAGAAAGAAAAAGGTGAAGTACAGGCTCCATGCATCCGGAATGACACCGGCGGCGCAATAAGCACGGTAATTTTGACGGTAGAGATCGATATATTGCTTAACAAACGCAGCGTTGAACTCCCTACTGTGCAGTGCTTTGTAAATGTGCGAAGCGGTCACCTTCAGGAACAAAAAGTAGTAAAAGCGTTCATGGGGGCGCAGCAGCAGCATTTTAATTCCTGCAAACGCCCGGACATAGGTGAAGTGTTTTTCTTTAAGATCCGAACGCGTGGCAGAGTTTCTTGATTCGACATAGTGATAAACCACACGACGGCTAAACACGACCTGCCCGTGGCGCGCAGCAGACAAATAACTGATGACAAACAACAGATCTTCAAAGTTAAAGATATCTTCACGGAAGCGCAACTGCTGCTGCTGCACGATGTCTCGGCGGAAAAACTTATCGCAAAGACCGTGCCTGGGCGTGTGATACAGCAGTTCACTTATCGCCTTATCCGCACTCATACAGCGCTGTGTGTCGTTTTCTGTTACCTCTGACAGAGGTTCCCCATCATGAGAAAACGTACGCGATTCGCCTACGGCTAAAATTGCATCGTCCTTCATGAGCATCAGCCAGGTATCAAGTACACGTGGGGGCAGGAAATCGTCAACATCAACGAAAGAAATAAAGGTACCCTTTGCGGCGTCCAGCCCACAGTTACGCGCTGAAGAAACCCCGCCATTAGGCTTATCGATGATCAATACACCAGGATAATTCTGGTATTCATTCAACAGTTCAAGTGAATTATCGCTGGATCCATCATTCACCAGAATCAGTTCACAGCGCTCAGCCTGTGGCTGCTTAAGAATACTCTTAACGCAGCGCGCAATAAATTCGGCGCCATTGTAAACGGGCACAATAAATGACACTAAAGGGCCCTGCTGATTATTAATCATATAACCTCTGGTGTGACAAATTTATTAAAATGAAATGCAGAGAGATGGCCAGTTAGTCCCAACTATTTTTTATTTGAACAATTTTTGGCTACTCTAAATCAGTCGTATGTAGGCACATCGTCAATTTTTGTATCAAAATGTTTTAAAGAACTCCAGTGATAAAAAAAACCAAAAAAAACAAAACAATAACAGATAAATTAGGAGTATTCTGTAATTTATAAAGGACCTGGAATACCGTCTGAAATGCACAAAGGATGGTATATTCCACTTTACACAAATGCGGATCGTTTTCGCAATAAGCCGGCTCTACAAACCGCCCCACAATGCGAAATCAGGACTCTCTTAATCGTAGTCTTACGGGGAGGAAGTGAGGATTCTGTCTCAGGAATAAGAATATCCTTATAATAGCCATCAAAATGCTAAAGGCGGCATAACTAAAAAAACAGCAAAGTCCACAACTAAATAAATATATAAAGCAGAAGACGCCATCGTGTTTAATTAACGTTTAACTTCATGCATCGGTGTATTGAAGATATATCGCCACGCTAAATATTCACGCGGCTGATATATCGAATACTCTTTTTTGCTTAAACGGCCTGTTTTTTTAAACATCACATTTTGGCCGGTAGCCGTCATGCTCACACGGGCCTATGAGCACGCACTATGTATTGTACCTAAATCGAAACAGGCTGAGGGCCAATCAACTGCCGCGTGATTAAGGCTGTTGTCAGCGGGCACAGTGGTTTTCAGGATCGGGGCAACTGACAACGCCCTGGCGTCGGACCATCAGTACCATTGCGCCCATCACGCCAACAGCAACAGAGGCGAGTTCCGGGCGCTGATTCGTCGCACGGCAAACGCCCTAACCTGTATGCTGATGTTTGGCGCATCCCTGGCAGCCCCCACAACCCACTGAGGTTGCCACGCTGGAAAAAGGCGTCACCTTCACGCGCGTGCTGAATCGCCGCAGCAGAACAAACACCACAGCGTTGACCATTACGACACCGATCAGGCAAAGCGCACTCACGCCAGGGTGGCTGCGGAAGCTGACGCTCTGATAAAACAGCGTGGCGACGGAATAGGCGACGTTTAAACCCCAAAAGAATGAAAACAGCATCCAGTTTCTTCCAGCCTCGCGGGCAATCGCCCCCATAACCGAGACGCAGGGCACGTAAAGCAGCACAAAAATTAAGTAGCTGTAAGCGGCAAAGCCGTTGCCAAACTTCGCACTCATCACGCCCATCTGCCTGGCATTTATTTCACTGTCTCCTTTGCTGGCCTCGATAGGATTTGCCAGCGCGCTCAGGCGAAACGCCGCTTGCAGACTGTTGCCGGTTTCTGTGAGTGCGTCGCCCAGCTCACCTAACAGATCAAAGTGCTGCGGATCAAAGGCACCGCTTTGCACATCTTCTCCGACATAGAGGCTGTTCAGCGTTCCAACCACCACTTCCTTTGCCATAATGCCGGTGACCAGGCCCACAGTGGCCTGCCAGTTATCCGGAGTGATCCCGATTGGCCGCAGTGCTGGCGTGACGACTTTGCTGGCTGAGGCCAGGGCGGACTGGTTGATATTGTCCACCGTCGATCCGTTAAACGAAAAGCTGCTGAGCAGACCGATAACCATGCTCACTAAAATGATGACCCGTCCGGCACGGATGATAAACATTTTCAGGCGCTGCCAGGTCTGGATCAGCAGGCTCTTGAGATGGGGACGATGATAGACGGGCAGCTCCATCACAAACGGAGACGCTTCTCCACGCAGCAGCGTATGTTTCAGGATCAACCCGGTGATAATCGCCACAGCAATGCCCAGCACGTAAAGGGAAAAGACCAGGCTGGCGCTGTAAGCCCCAAAAAACGTGGCGGCAAATACAGCAAAAATGGCCAGACGAGCGCCGCAGGACATGAAGGGCGCAATCAGCACCGTAAGTAAGCGCTCACGGGGTGAGTCGAGCGTGCGGGCGCCCATAACGGATGGCACATTGCAGCCAAAGCCGACGATTAAGGGAACAAAGGATTTACCGGGCAGGCCCAGCGACTGCATCAGGCGATCGATAACAAATGCTGCACGCGCCATGTAACCGGAATCTTCCAGAAAAGAGAGAAACAGATACATTAGGCCAATCTGCGGCAGAATCGGTAGCACGGTATTGATTCCGGCACCGATTCCCTGTGCCAGAAACACCGCCACCCAGTCGGGAAAGTCAAAGTGAAAACCCAGCCATTGCGTGCCATGAATAAACAGCGCCACCGAACCGCTATCGAATAGTGGCTGGAGGGCGGCACCAATATTGATCGACAGAACAAACATCAGGTACATCACACCCAGAAAAACTGGAATACCTGCCCACCGGTTGAGCACGATGCTGTCCAGTCCTTCAGTCAGCGTGCCCGGCGCCGACTGCTGAATATTACTGACGGCGGCACAGAGCGTCGCAATGGCCTGATAACGGCTGTCGGCGATCACCATCGCTGGATCGCCGCCAGCCGCCTCAACAATCTCGGGCAAATGCGCTACGGCCGCAGGACAAACCTCACGGCTGTGAACATCGCCTTCCAGTAGCTGTAACGCCAGCCAGCGCTGTTTTTGCGTGCTGATCTCGCCGGGCATCATAGCGCGGAGCCGGGAAATCGCTGCTTCGATCCCGGACGGGTACACCACCGGCGGCGGCGCGATCTCTTTTTGCCAGCTATCAATGGCGTCTTTCAGCTTAGCGATGCCGTCAGCACGGGTAGAAGTCAGGGTGACAACCGGACAGCCCAGACGGGCTGAGAGTGCAGCGATATCAATGCGAATGTTATGGCTGGCCGCAATGTCCTGCATAGTCAGCGCCACAATGCAGGGAACCCCCAGTTCCAGTAACTGAAACGTCAGGAAAAGATGGCTCTCCAGGTTTGAACTGTCAATCACGTTCACAATCAGGTCGGCGTGATCGTCAAACAGGTATCGGCAGGCGATGCTTTCATCAACAGAGCCGTCCGCCGAACAGGTGGTGAGCGAGCGGGTGCCTGGCAAATCCACCAGTCGCACATCCGTTGTGGCGGTAAAAAACTGCCCTTCTTTACGTTCGACAGTGACGCCGGCCCAGTTGCCGACGCGCTGACGTGCGCCAGTAAGCTGGTTAAACAGCGTGGTTTTGCCGGTATTTGGGTTGCCAATCAGGCCTAGAGTCAATGTTTTCATCAGCGTATTTCTTCCAGCATGACGGACGCCAGGTCCTGCTGCCTGACCGCAAGGCTCACGCGACGCGTGCGGACCTGAACGGGATCGCCCAGCGGTGCGATCCGAACGACCTCAATCAGCGTGCCGGGTAACATGCCCATAGTTAATAATTTTTGCCGCCAGGCGGGATGAATAGAATGTTGGTATCCCCTGATGCGATAGGTTGTACCTGGTGTAATTTGCATGGCCTTATCCGTTCCGGTAACAGCAGAAAGGGATTATACAAATGATAACTATTCTTGTTTATTGATCTGGATGGGCAGAACCCCAGGAAAGCAGAAATGAATGGGGTGGTGGCGATCGGGATAAGCGGGCCTGTTCAACAACGGGCCGTGGCCAGCGCAAGGCCGTGCGCTGGCCGGGTTTGTTACATGGCCGCCTGCCTGTCTGACTTAAATAAAATTAAACCTTGCTTAATACGTTCAACCTCTATAGTGTAGCGACATCGGTTTGGAACACAGACCTTATGAAAGCAGTTTTAGTAAAGCAGTCCTCAGTTCAAGCGTCATTCCCAGATGCCCTTCTTCATGAGCCTCCTCCTAAGTGCCCAATAAGTAAAATCTGCAAAACAGGCCATCTTCGTCACCTTGCGTGGCTCAAAATGAAAAGGACACATCTATGTCAACTAAAATGACTGGTTTAGTAAAATGGTTTAACGCTGATAAAGGCTTCGGCTTTATTTCTCCTCAGGACGGCAGCAAAGATGTATTCGTACATTTCTCTGCTATTCAGAGCAGCGATTTCAAAACATTAGATGAAGGCCAGAAAGTGGAGTTCTCAATCGAGAACGGCCCTAAAGGTCCTTCAGCTGGCAATGTTGTTGCTCTGTAACAGCTGATGCCCTCACGACCGCTTACGATAGCGATGATGGCAACAGCCTGAGCAGTTAAGTCGTTGTGAAAAGAACCCGCCTTGTGCGGGTTTTTTTATGCCTGTCATAAACTGCATTCGCCCTTGCTGCAGCCTTCCAGAATATTGTTCGCCCTCCATTGCGCCAGCACGCCTGACATCCGCTAACCTCTGCATCGCTTGCACGAATAACGCCAGTGGGAGAAAAGCGCCGGGCATCAGGTTTTCATTATTATTTCAAAGCGTTATTATATTCACGTGAAAATACAGGCATCGGGTGTGCAAAATAACGACGCATGGGCGCAAACCGTGGACCTTTTTATTATTCTCAGATCACAATAATGTATCTGATGGTACATTTTAGCCGCGCTGCCTTTTATCATTGAGACGATGTTCCCCAAGGGCTCGCTAACATTTTCTCTCTTCAGAAAAGCCGCTTTTATTTCTTAGTTATTGTCATAGATCACATTATTTATCGCGTCACTATTAAGCTAATCATTTTAATACCGATAAACCTGTATCACCTTTTACCGGGATTACTGCAATGCTTAAAAACCTTAAAATCACGACGGGTATTGTTGCCGTGTTATTTCTTTTTAGTGCGCTATTGACCATTACGGGCTTTCTTTTTTATTCCTCTGTCAGTCAGGCCGGGCGCAATTTCTCGCATACTGAACAACTTACGCTGCAGCAACAACAGTTGAGCGACAGTGTACAAACGCTGATTAAAACCCGCGTGACGATCAGCCGCGTGGCGATTCGCTTCCTTAAAAACCAGAAAGATCCGGCGTCACTGGCGTCTATTGCCAAACTGCTGGAGGTGGCAAAACAATCCGCCGATAAAGCTGATGAGTATTTCCAGGCTTATAAGACCGCACCCGCATTACCGGGTCAGCATGCTGAGGTGACAAAAAATGTCGAGGCGGCTTACAACAAGATGCACGAAACAATGCTCGCCTCAGTAGACTTCCTGAAAAATAATAACTATCAGGGTTACGGGAATCTTGATGCGCAGGAAGCTCAGGATAATCTGGATAAGGCTTATCAGACATGGCGCAGTGCGAACTACCAGTTAATGAAGCAGATAGCCGCTGAAAACGATAGCAACTACAGTAATATGCTGTGGACGTTGCTGATTATCGCGATCATTGCCCTTGTCACCGTTGCCACTGTTTGGGCCGGTCTGAGAACCCTGCTGCTGAAACCGCTGAGCATGGCGACGGATTACATGCGTGCTATCTCTGCCGGTGATCTGACTCAGGAGATCGCCAGTGAGAGTCAAAATGAAACCGGCAGACTGCTTCGCCAGCTCGAAGAGATGCGCAGTGCGCTGGTTGTCACCATCCGCTCTGTGGATGATGCCACGCAGTCAATTTTTACCGGCGCGGCAGAAGTTTCTGCCGGCAGTACCGATCTCTCCTCGCGCACCGAACAACAGGCCGCAGCCCTTGAGGAAACCGCAGCCAGCATGGAGCAGCTCACCTCAACGGTAAAACTGAACGCGGAAAATGCTCAGCAGGCAACCACCATGGCGAAAGATGCCTCCGTGATGGCCTCGCAGGGTGGGCAAATCGTCGCGAAGGTGATCGCCAACATTGAACAGATAAGTGAAAGCTCAAAACAGATCGCCAGCATTATTGGCATTATTGACAGCATCGCCTTCCAGACCAATATCCTGGCGCTTAACGCCGCAGTGGAAGCCGCGCGTGCGGGCGAGCAGGGACGTGGTTTTGCTGTGGTGGCCGGTGAAGTGCGGTCTCTGGCCGGTCGCAGCGCCAGCGCGGCCCAGGAAATACGCACGCTGATTGACCAGTCCACCCAACGCGTAAACAGTGGTTCGACGCACGCCTCAGAAGCAGGCGATGTGATGGGCAGCATTGTGAATTCCGTTAACAGCGTGACGCAGTTGATGGCAGAGATTGCCTCCGCCTCGGCCGAGCAGACGCGCGGCATTGAGCAGGTGAGTAAAGCGGTATCTGAAATGGATGGCGTCACGCAGCAAAACGCCGCGCTGGTTGAAGAGTCGGCCAGTGCCGCTGCCTCGCTGGAGGATCAGGCAACGCAGTTACGCCAGTCGGTAGCGGTGTTTAACACAGGCAGAACCCCGGCCGCAGGTCAGAATGTGCTGCGTAAACCATCGCTGAAGAAGCCTTTAGCGGAGAGCACTAGCGCTGGCCTGTCAGCGGAAAACTGGCAGTCCTTCTGATTGCATTGCTGCGGGGCAAGTGCCTGCCCCGCAGCATCGCGTTTTAGTGACCAGAAACGTCAATGACCTTCGTATCCTTGCCCCAACCAGATAAAAATGCTGACGAGACCAGCGCCGGATGCACGCCTGTCACCACCACATCGACTAACGCTGATGCAACAAAAGGATCGTCATCCAGCATAGTCCTGACGGCATGCTCATCGGGTGCCGCCGCTAATACCAGTCCGCCGCGCTGATGCTCCAGGGGGCCGGCAAATATCACCTTGCCTGCTTTGATATTGTCAGCCAGCCATGCTTTATGACCTGGATTGTATTTTTCTCGTTCCGCTTCAGAACGACGATAAATGAGCGTGATAACGTAAAGCATGAGCTATCCTCCGATTTATTACAGATTTAGGGACTGAATAAGCGTCGCGGCAGCATGGCGAGCGTTATCCATTTCGCGCAGCAGAATTGCTTCGCCTTTTGACGCCCCTTCTGCACGAACAAAATGAATGTTCTTGATGCCTAGAAATCCAAAAAAGGCAGAGAGATAGCGCTCCTGAAAATCCATATCTTCAAACTGACCACCGTGGTAAAAGCCGCCTCGTGCTGAAGCAATAATCACGGTTCGCCCACCGGATAATCCTACCGGACCGTTCTCGGTGTATTTGAAGGTCTTGCCTGCCTGAGCGAGCCGATCCAGCCAGGCTTTAAGCTGAGTTGGCACCGAGAAGTTATACATAGGTGCACCTACCAGGATGACGTCACTGGCAAGGAATTCCGCCACCAGGCTTTCAGATAATCGATGCTGCTGGATAACGCGCTCATCGAACACGTCTCCGTCCAGCGATCTGAATCCTGCTGCAATGGGTCCTGTAAGGTGGCTGATCTCATCCGCTACCACGTCGCGGTAAACCACGTGAGTATCCGGGTATTTTTCAGTCAGTCTGCTAGCGATATCTGCCGTCAATTGACGAGTAACGGATTGCGCTTGAAGAATACTGGCGTCGATATGAAGTAATCGGATCATGTCATTCCCCTGGTAAAGTTAACGCTACGGAGTGGTAAGGGTCCTGGCGGCGCGATCTATCAAAGCCGCAACCTGTTCAGGATGTGAAACAAGAGACATATGACTGGAGGCGATGCGCTCAATGCTGGCTCCGATGGAGGCAGCAATGCGCGTCTGGACGGCAGGCGGTAGCGCCTTGTCATCTGTGGTCAGCAAATACCATGAGGGTTTGCTTTTCCATGCGGCCCGTTTCACCTTGTCATCAAACGCCCGCGCCGCTATGGGCTGCTGGACCGCAGTCAGTTCACGCACCAGTGCTTCAGGCACGTCACCGGCCATGATCTCAGCGAAATGGTCTGCACTATCGAGCCAGATCAGTCCATGACTGTCAGCCAACATCCCTGTCATCGGGGCATGAAGTCGCTGCAACAGATCGGCGGCAGATTCACCGCTGTCAGGCACCAGCGCAGAGAGAAACACCATCCCTTTGACCTTTGGATCATTTGCCGCGTCGGCAACCACCACCCCGCCCCAGGAATGCCCCACCAGCAGCACCGGCCCCTGTTGACGCGCAATGACATGCTCAGTGGCATTGACATCATCCTGCAGCGAGGTCAGCGGATTCTGTACGGCAGTAACGTGATAGCCTTTATGCTGAAGCTGGGTAATCACGGCTTTCCAGCTTGAGCCATCGGTAAAAGCGCCGTGAACTAACACAATGTTTTTGATGGCTGCTGCCTCCGCCATGATTTGCGTGCTGAGTAACGTCAGGCCCAGCAGAACGGCGAGTTTTAAACGTATCGCTTTTCCTGTTTTTCCCCACATCCGTCTTTCCACCCATTAGCCGTTATCATGCAGACCATCGTAACCCTGTAAAAAACACCTTGTAAGATGGCGAACTGGACAATTAACATGCAAAACTCGCCATTAAGAGGAAAACGCATATGCGCATTGCGATTGTGGCGCTGGAAGGCAGCCTGTCTTCAGCGATTAACGGGTTTTGTGACACCTTATGGATTGCTCGCCAGGTTATCGCTTCCCGCCCCGACTATGCTGAACGCGTTGCCAGCACGCTGTTAGAAACGCAAATTGTCAGCGCAGATGGTCAACCGGTTCGGGATGCGCAAGGCCGATGGCTTCATGTCGATGGGGATTTTGCCCAGGCCGCTCAGGCCGACATCGTACTGGTAGGTGGAATGGCGCTCGGCAGCGACAGGTTTCCGCTTCATGCCGGTGCGGTCACGCATGCGGCGCAGTGGATAAAAAAAATGCATCAGCAGGGCGCAACGGTAGGTGCCGCCTGCGCTGGGGGTTTAGTGCTGGGCGAGGCGGGATTGCTCGATCGCCGACGTTGTACCACCACCTGGTGGCTTTTTCCTACACTGCGGGAGCGTTACCCTCACGCCCGTCCTGTCTGGGGAAAAACGCTGGAACAGCAGGACAACATTATTACCACAGGCGGCCCGCTTTCCTGGACCGCCCTCACGTTGCACCTGCTCCAGACGATGCTGGGGGCTGACATTACCAGACAGATTGCCGATATGACGGTGGCTGATGCCCAACCCTTGTCGCAACGTCTCTACGCACCGCCCGGCTTTATCAATACCCAGCACCCCTTGCTCATGCGGGCTGAAGAGATTATTCGTTATCAAAACCCCGGCATTACGGCAGAACAGTTGGCATCCGCCCTGCATACCAGCGAACGCACGCTTCACCGCAAAATGAAATCGCTGACCGGGGAAAGCCCCAAGACCTTCATCACCCGGGTAAGAATTGAAGGTGCCTGTATTCAGTTGGAAAACCCCGCCGTGAGCATTCGCAAAGTAGCGGCCGACTGCGGTTATTCGGATGAGACGAGTTTTCGTAAAGCATTTAGCCAGATGATGGAGATGACGCCGCTGCGTTATCGCCAGTGGATAGCTGCACGCGCGTCATCTGAGATCCGGTGATGAGCGGAGCGCGTGCAGCGCCGCCCAACTGGCCTCTTTAATGCTGCCGTCTTTACCAAACAGCAGCGGCCCGGTCGCCAGCGCGTCCCCCGCCTTCGGTGTCGCAGCCGTGCGGTGCGGCGTATCCCAAACGCCCCACGTTAAAATGGCGGCAACGCCCGCCTCCAGAACCAGTGAAAGATAGCGTTTATACAGCGCGGCAACCGCCATCGGCCGGCTCTCCATCGGCACGCTGCTGTCATCCACGTCCAGTTCGGTGATGTACACCTTCAGGCCAAGCGATTTCACGTCGTGAATAAATGCCGCCAGCCCCGGCCCAAAAGCGGGATGGGGACCGGCTTTGAGATGAGACTGGATGCCGAGCGCGCCAATCGGAATATGTCTGGACTGCAAGTCGCGCAGCATAGCCAGTACCGCCGCCCGTTTCCTTTGCCCACTCACATCGTCACTTTCCAGCCCGTAATCGTTGTAACAGATGACCGCATGGGGATCGGCCTGGTGCAGCGCCTCGCAGGCAATATCCATATAACGCGTACCAAGCCGCTGATACCAGAAACTGTTGCGCCATCCACCAGGTTGTCCGTCGGCGAGATTGATGATTTCGTTAGCCACGTCCCAACTGTGAATCTGCCCGCGGTAGCGGCCCGCAACGGTCGCTATATGCTGCCTCAAAACCTTCTCCAGCTCAGCCTCATCAGCAATAGCCTGTACCCAGTCCGGCAGGGCGCGGTGCCAGCAAAACGTATGCCCGCGAAGCCTTATCCCCTGCTCGCGGGCAAAGGCGGCGATCGCATCGGGCCCGGCGAAATCGTAGCGATCGCGCGCGGGATGGACGGCCATCCATTTCAGCGCATTTTCCGGCACGATAATGCTCGCCTGACTCGCCACAAACTGCCGATAGTGCGCATCGGATTGCAGACTGTCGGGCCTGACGGCAAAGCCAAACAGCCGATGACTTTGCGCCGCAACAGTTTTAAGGGCGGGAAAAGGTGGGATGGATGCCAGAACTGGCAACGGCAGCGCGCCCGCCAGCATCAGCGCCGCGCTGCTTTTCAGAAACCGGCGTCGGCATGGCGAGGTTGAGGTAAAGACGGTATCGGTAAGACGTAGCGCCACGATGCCTCCGGATTCCAGTGGGCAATATTCCGGCCACGTTGGCCCGGCCCCTGCTTTTTTATAGCGCCAAACGACCTCGCCGTCTGCCGCGATTCTTTGCATTCTGGTTAAGATGGGTTTCAGACTGTAAAAAATGCAAGGTCAGGTTCCGTGCCGGGAAAAGATGGCCTTATCAGCTGGCATCGCCGGCGCCTGATGGCGGGCAAAACAGATGAAAATACGTTCCCTTTCATCTGCCCTATACGGGCTAAATTCATCTCACCCTTCTCATCCGTCTCGGCACATTGCATTCGCCTGGCGCACGGGTTGATAAGCCGAATTAAATAACGAGGATTTTCCTTTGCTAAGCTGAAAGATATACCTTATTCGTTTAACCAAGGAGAATGCTATGACGCAGCTTAAAACCCGCCAGCTCGGCAACAGTGGTATCAACGTGCCGCTTCTGACTTTTGGCGGCAATGTGTTTGGCTGGACGGTAGACGAGAAAACCTCGTTTTCCCTACTTGATGCGCTGGTTGAAAAAGGTCTGTTCTTTATTGATACCGCAGACGTCTATTCCCGCTGGGCACCAGGCAATCAGGGTGGCGAGTCAGAAACCATCATCGGCAAATGGCTGAAGAAAAGCGGCAAACGCGACAAGATCGTGCTGGCGACAAAAGTCGGTATAGAGATGTCGCCAGAGAAAAAAGGGCTGAAACCCGCCTATATTCGCCAGGCCGTGGAGGATTCCCTGCGCCGCCTGCAAACGGATGTTATCGACCTCTATCAGGCACATCGTGACGACGAATCCACGCCGCTGGCCGATACGCTGGGCACTTTCGACGCACTGGTGAAAGAAGGAAAAGTGCGGGCGCTGGGTGCATCCAATTACAGCGCGCAGCGGTTGCAGGCGGCGCTGGATATCAGCAAGCAGCAGGGGCTGGCGCGCTATGAAACCCTGCAGCCGGAATACAACCTTTACGACCGTGAAGGTTATGAAAGTGAACTGGAGCAGGTCGCACGCGACAACCACCTTGGCGTGATCAATTACTATGCGCTGGCCAGCGGCTTTCTGAGCGGTAAATACAAGAAACCTCAGGATGCCGCGAAAAGTCAGCGCGGCCAGGGCATTGTGGATAAATACCTGAACGAACGCGGCTTGCGGATTGTTGAGGCGCTCGAAGATGTCGCCGCCTCGCATGATGCTTCGGCTACTCAGGTTGCACTGGCCTGGCTGATTGCCCGTCCGGGTATTACGGCACCGATCGTCAGCGCCACCTCCCTGCAACAGCTTGATGAACTGGTAAAGGCAACGGAACTGGCCTTAAGTAAGCAGGAGATTGAAGAACTCTCCCGCGCCAGCAAAGCCTGAGGCGAAAGGGATGCTCCGGCATCCCTTTTTTTACGCTGCCTCGCAATAAATGCCTTTTCTGTTAAAAACATATTCGTTCAGAGAGAGCTGTCACACTTGCGTTAATTACTTATTATCTTGACGTTATATACGCACGGATTTGCAAAAATTGACATTTAGTCAGCATTATTCTCTGCCCTGTCAATTACTGTCATTCACACAAGAATAATGATTATGAATATGCAAAAAGCAGTGCAGTTTATGCCTCGCCTGGCCGCGGGCACCCTGATGTTTACGATGCTAAGCGCCTCCGCGCTGGCCGCCGATGCCTTCAGCTACGATTCACCTTATCTGTTTGGTGACTGGAACGGTTCGCGAACACAGCTGGAACAAGACGGCATTAAATTAGACGTTAATTACACCATGGAAAGCGCCGCTAATCTGGGCGGCGGCGCCGATACCCATACCTCAATGCGTTACAGCGATCAGTGGGCTTTCGGGGCCAATTTTGACCTGCAAAAACTCCTCGACTGGCAGGATACTCAGTTCCAGGTGACCATCACCGATCGTAATGGTCGCAACATCTCCGATCAGGTTGCCGACCGTCGCACCGGGATGCTCTCTTCGACACAGGAAGTCTACGGCCGCGGCCAGACCTGGCGACTGACGCAGTTCTGGTTAAGCAAAGGCCTTTTCGATAACACAGTGAATGTTAAAGCCGGCCGCGTTACCGTCGGAGAAGACTTCGATAATTTCGACAGCAAGTTTCAGAACCTGGCATTCGGCAGCGGTCAGGCCGGTAACTGGCGCGGCGATCGCTGGTTTAACTGGCCGGTATCCCAGTGGGGCGGACGGGTGAAGGTTAACTTTACCCCTGAGGTCTTTTTCCAGGTTGGTTTCTATAATCAGAACCGCGCGAACTACGACCGGGGCGACGGCTTCCGTCTTGATACCAGCAATTCTGAAGGCAATCTGGTGCCGGTCGAACTGGGCTGGAAACCGACTTTCGGACCGGAGAAGCTGCCGGGTAATTATCGCATCGGCTACTACTACTCGTCGGCAAATGGCGATAACTACGGCAGCTGGCGTGATGGCGCCTATCAGAGCAAAGACCATGCCTACGGCGGCTATGTGCTGTTACAGCAGCAGCTTACGGCACAAGGCGGTGATGCCAGCCGTGGCCTGGGCGTCAGCCTTCAGGCGGTCATGAACGATCATAAAACCTCTAAAACAGATAACTACCAGTCCATCAGCTTCACCTGGAAAGGGCCGTTTGATGCCCGTCCGCAGGATGAGATTGGTGTGGGGGCCGCGCGTATTCACGTTAACAGCGCCTATACCCGCTCGCTGCGTGCGCAGAACGATGCCAGCGGCCAGACTGACTTTACGAGTCCAACCTACCTGCCCATCCAGGAGGGGTCGGAATACAATTATGAGATTTACTACAACGCCCAGTTGACCAGGTGGCTGCAGTTGCGTCCTAACCTGCAATACGTTGTTGCGCCGGGCGCCGTCAGTGAGGTGAAAGATGCCTTTGTGGGTGGAATCAGCGCTAACGTGAACTTCTGATTCCGCCTTCATGCCAGCCGGGCAGGTGACCGCATCCGGCTGGCTGGTTTTATCGTGCACGTGGCAGCGCCCCGGCGTGCCGCGCTGGCTCACCTGGCCCCGTGCGAGTGACCTCCCCTTCCTCTGCCAGCAATATGCGCAATATTTTGCAAATCATGCCTCATGTGATGCGATATAACCGTATCACACGCGTTCAGACTGTCAGGAAAAAAATGAAAACCTACGTCAGCAAAGCTTTCTCAGCCGAAAAGGCCTGGGGCGCCCTCGACATTGCTAATTTTGAAGGCACAACCGTGCGCCTTCACTGGACAGACAGGCCTTACAAATGGCATATCAATGATGGCCAGGAAGTGTTTGCCGTTATGGATGGTTGCGTTGACATGCATTACAAGGAAGCGGGAGAAACGAAGACAATTCGTCTCGAAACGGGCGATATTTTCTATGCCAGTATCGGTACCGAGCATGTCGCCCATCCCCAGGGTGAAGCGCGAGTGCTGGTGATCGAAAAAGAAGGTTCAGTCTAATTCTGCTGGATTGCCCTTCTGCCCTTCTGCCCGTCGGGCTGAGGGCAATCCACCACACCGTCTACAGGACCGTCGCCATGAATGCGTTAATCAGTCTTGAGGATCTGGGGCCACGCATCTGCATTATGGGGCCGTCTAACAGCGGAAAATCAACGCTTGCGACCGCGATCTCACATCACACCGCCCTGCCTGCCATTCATCTTGACCAACTTTATCACCTGCCCAATACCCACTGGCAGCCAAGAGAGAAGGCTGAGTTTTTGCATTTACATCATCAGGCTATTCACCGGGATTGTTGGGTAATGGACGGCAACTACACAGCCTGTCTTAACGAACGACTGGCGCGAGCAACCGGCTATATTCTGCTTGATGTCCCAATGCCCGCCAGCTTGCTGCGTTACGTCAGACGCTGTTACGCCAGTGCCAACCGGCCGGGCGCACTTGAGGGCAGTGTGGATAAGGTGAACTGGGCGATGATAAAGCACATCGCGTTGATAACGCCGGGAAACCGCAGGCGCTATAAAACGCGCTACCCGCACATCGATCTGCCCAAATGCTTTTTGCAGGGCACAAAGGCGATTGATGAGGCTTACAGGCGCTGGAATTTGGCTGTGTAATCCGCGTATTCTTGTCCGGGATCGGTCGTGTCTGGCCCGGTTGTATGGTGGGAGGCGTTGCGCCTTACCGCGTCCGGTGCAGCCAACCTGGCCTCTGCCGGTGAAGCGCGATGTCCGGTCGTTTTTATTCTGATGACAATGCCCTTTCGCGACGCTAACAGGCAGGGAGACAGTGAAATGGAAATAATACTGGCAGAAGACAGCCACGTTCCGGCAATACAACAGATTTACGCCCATCACGTATTACAGGGCACGGGCAGTTTTGAAATCGTCCCGCCCGACGAGGCAGAGATAGCCAGCCGGCTGGAAAAACTTCGCGCCGCCGGGCTGCCCTGGTTCGTCGCCCTCAGTGAAGGACAGGTTTGTGGCTACTGTTATCTGAGCTTTTACCGGCCCCGTTATGCCTATCGTTTCACCCTGGAGGATTCCCTGTATATTGCGCCCGCGTTCCAGGGAAAAGGCATTGGCAAACGCCTGCTGGCCCATGCTATTCACTGGGCTGAGTCCCGCGGCTTTCGCCAGATGGTGGGAAACGTAGGTGACAGTGCCAATGTGGCCTCTATCGCCCTGCACCGTGCCGCCGGTTTTACCGTGACCGGCACATTAACGTCGGTGGGGTTCAAGCATGGCCGCTGGCTGGATACGGTGCTGATGCAGCGCACGCTCGGTGACGGAGACAGCACGCTACCTGAAAACTAAGCCTGGCTCGGCAGGCCTGCTGTACCGAAAAGGGCGTTTTCAGGCGGTGAAGCCCAGCTCTTCTGAAATGGCCTGCGCCGTGGCAACCACCTTCGCCATCAGATGCTTCGCGCCAATCTGCTGCAGCTTGGCCGTCGGCAGGGATACCGAAACCGCATAAGGGACACGCTGCTGAATATCGAACACCGGTGCCGCAATGCAGGTGACGCCCAGTTCATTTTCTTCGCGATCCATCGCGGTGCGCTGCTGAAGAATATCGTTGAGTTCCTGCTGCATCTCGGGCAGCGTGGTAATGGTATTTTTCGTCAGTTGCTCAATGCTGTCCTGATGGTTTTGCCAGTATTGCAGCAGGTACTCTTCGCTGCCCCAGGCCAGAAAAATTTTGCCCATGGCTGAACAGTAGAGCGGCATATGCTGACCGATGTAGGCGCGGGTGCGCATCATGCCCGTAGTAGGTTCTAACTTGTTGATCAAGACAACGTGATCGTCTTCGCGGCTGGAGAAGTTCACGGTTTCACCCACGTCCAGGTTGAGTTTTTCCAGATGTGGCCCTGCAACGTGAATAATATTGAGCGACGACAGCGCCTTCTGACCGACTGAAATAAACTTGGTGGTTAAGCGGTAACTCCCGGGCGAAGGTGCCTGGGTCACGTAACCGCTGCTGTGCAGCCCCTGCAACAGGCGATGTACGGTGCTTTTGTTCATTCCAGACAGTTCAGCAAGATGGGCTAGCGGGCAACCGTTAGGATAATTACTTAACAATTCTATTAACTGCAGGCCACGAAACAGGCTTTGTGTCCCTAAGGGTTTATCGCTCTTCGTTTCCTTTGCTTTATCCACTTTCACCGCCATCCACCGACCCTCTCCATTTCTCACTTCCTGAACGCGCTAACGCATGATGTTAACTCAAGGCTTACCGACAGGGAATCTTTAGCTTTTTAGTGTGGTCGGGCGCACGCTTCTCGTCGTGACAGAAGTGCGCTGTTCATCACAAATTCAAAACAATATTTTAACTTACTGTTTCTTATAGATAAATATCCACCCTCCTTCTTTGCTTTTCCCCGGCGTCAGGAATACTATTTTTTGGAATAGTATTTCACATATTGAAATTAGCAACGAGCGGTCGCCGCTCTTGCTGCCGATACTCACCAGGCGTCACGGGAGGCAGAAATGCAACCTCATCCGGATAAACCGGTTCTTACACTCAGCCATATCACCAAACGCTTTGGCGGCAACCCCGCGGTTAATGATGTGAGTCTGGACGTCTTCCCCGGCGAGGTGGTGGCGCTACTGGGGGAAAACGGCGCAGGTAAATCCACCCTGATCAAAGTGCTGGCTGGCGTGTATACCAGCGATGAGGGCCAGATTACCTTTCAGGGAAACGTCACGGCATCCGCCGCCGCGTTGAAAACGGCAACCAGCCAGCCCATCGCGTTTATTCACCAGGACCTGGGGCTGATTGAGTGGATGACCGTGGCGGAAAATATGGCACTGGTGATGGGATTCAACCGCCGCTTTGGCCTGGTCAACTGGCGGGCGGTGCGTGAGCGGGCGCGTTCGGCGCTGGAGGAAGTCGGTATTCAGCTGGACCCCGATGCCCGCGTGTTTGAACTGTCGCGGACAGAGAAATCGCTGCTGGCCATCGCCCGTGCCGTCGCGGTCAACGCCGAAGTGCTGGTGCTGGATGAGCCCACCGCCTCGCTGCCCGCCAACGACGTGCGCCACCTGTTTGGCGTGATTGAACGCCTGAAAAGCCGCAACGTCGGCATGATTTACGTGACACATCGCCTGGATGAGGTGATCGAAATTGCCGACCGTATTTGCGTGATGCGAGACGGTAAACGCGTTGCGGAAGGCGTCACGGCAGATTACAAGCTTCACGATCTGGTGGAAATGATTGTGGGCGAGGCGCTGGAGAGTAACCAGCGCCTCGCGCTGCCCGAGGCGCGGCCGCCGGTGCTGTCGCTGAATCAGCTGTGCATTGACGAAGTCGGGCCGGTTTCTTTTAGCCTGCAGCCAGGCGAGATGCTGGCGCTGGCAGGACTGCGCGGCGCCGGTCAGGAAGAAATAGGCCGAATGCTGTTTGGCCTGAAGCAGGCCACCAGCGGACAGGTTATTTTTCGCGACAACCCCTGCCACCCACGCTCTCCCCTTGAGGCGATGGCAGCGGGCATCTCACTGGTGGCAGGCGACCGCACGGGCGAAAGTCTGGTGATGTCGATGAGCGTGCGTGAAAACCTGTTTATTAATCCCTGCGCCAGCGGTCATCGGCTGATATCGCACTATGGTCGCCGCGCCGAGGTAGGCGCCAGCTGGTGGAAAGTCCAGCTGTTCGACGTGCGTCCCAAAGACGTCAACCTGGATATCAGCGCCCTGTCCGGCGGCAACCAGCAGAAAGTGGTCATGGCCCGCTGGATGCACCTCAACGCGCCGCTACTGATTCTTGAAGATCCTACCGCTGGCGTGGATGTCGGCGCACGCGAAGAGATTTATCACCTGCTCAATAAAGCCCTCGCCGAAGGCGTGGCGGTGCTGGTGATTTCCAATGACCTTGAAGAAATTGCTCATATCTGCAACCGCGCGCTGGTGTTTAACCGGGGCCAGGTGGTGGGTGAGCTGAGAAATGAACAGGTTACGTTTGCAGGTTTACTGGAGCTGGCCTCGGCCAGTTCTGCTGCTCCATTAGCTACCGTCTGAACAGGCAGTCAGGAGAAACGAAATGTCTAAAACCTCGGTGAAGTCCACCGCGCTCGAACAACGGGTCAGCCTTGCTCAGCATGGCTTTGCGCCGTGGTCGATGCAGATCCTCACCCGCTACGGGCTACTGCTGTTATGTGTGCTGTTAGCGTTACTGTTTTCAGTTCTGTCCCCCACCTTCGCTTCGATGTTGACCGTACAGGCGATTCTGTCCAGTAAGGCAAAAATTGCGCTGCTGGCGCTGGCGGCCACCTTGCCAATGATCGTTGGCAAAATCGACCTCAACGTCGGTTTTGGCATCGTGCTGTGGCACATCCTGGCCATTACGCTGCAGGTGGAATATGGCTTTTCCTGGCAGATGGCGGTGCTGACGGTGCTGGTGTTGTCGGCCCTGTATGGCCTGCTTAACGGCATCCTGGTCGCGCTGGCAGACATTGACAGCTTCGTCGCCACGCTGGGCTCCGGGACGGTGCTGTATGCGATTGCGCTGTGGCACTCCGGCGGCCGACAAATTGTGGGTGATTTACCGGATGCGTTCAGCGCGCTGCACAGCACGGAAATCCTGGGCATTCCGATTGGCGCATTCTATGTGCTGGGCCTGGCGCTTGCGTTATGGCTGGTCACCGAGCATACGCCGCTGGGAAGATGCATGTATGCCGTGGGCGGTAATCCCGTCGCGGCACGCCTCAACGGCATCGCCGTTAATAAGTACGTCATTGGATCCTTTATCGCCTCCAGCGTCATTACCGGCTTCAGCGGCGTGCTGATTGCCGCAGAACAGGGCGTCGGCCAGGCCAGCGTCGGGATGGATTACCTGCTGCCTGCCTTAGTGGGCGCCTTTCTGGGCAGCACCACCATTCGTCCGGGACGGGTTAACGTTTGGGGCACCGTAGTGGGCATCGCCATTCTGGCTATTGGTATCGCCGGTATTCAGCAGTTTGGCGGCGCCTTCTGGGTTGAACCCTTATTTAACGGTGGCACGCTGTTGCTGTCGATTACGCTTGCCGGCTACGCCCAGCGTCGCCGTATGTTGAACCAAAAAGCTGTCGTGCGCAGTCAGAGCACGCCAGCAACAACACCTGACCCACAGCAAAAAACCATCACACCAGGGAACTCATTATGAAAAATCCGGTATTTGGTCTTTCTCTCGTTGCCATGCTGGTCGCCTCACTGCCCGCTCATGCAGACAGCTACCTGGAACAGGCCACCGCGGCCGTCGCCAAAGCCACGTCCAGCGCCACCACCTGGGACGGCCCTACCACGGGGCCGAAACTCCAGGCGAACAAGAAACTGATTTTTATCGCCTCAGATATGAAAAATGGCGGTGTACAGGGGGTTCAGCAGGGGCTGAGCGAGGCGGCGAAAGTGGCGGGCTGGAAGCTGGATACGCTGGACGGTGCGGGATCGGTGAAAGATCAGCTTGCCGCGCTGAATCAGGCTATTGCCCAGCGCCCTGACGGCATCATTATTGGCGGCTGGAACCCCAACGTCGCCAAAATGCCGCTCAAAAAAGCGGTCCAGCAAAAGATAGTGCTGATGGCCTGGCATGCGGAGCCACAGCCAGGCCCGATTAAGCAGTACGGCATTACGGATAACATTACTTCTGACTCAAATGAGGTTGCCCGCCTGGCGGCACAGTACGCGGTGGTGAAATCAGGCGGTAAAGCTCAGGTCATCATCTTTACCGACTCGCTGTACAAAATCGCGCTGGATAAAGCCAATGCGATGAAGCAGGAAATTGAAAAGTGCAGCGAGTGTAAGGTCATCGACTTTATTGACACGCCGCTGGCCGATACCTCTAACCGTATGCCGTCGCTCACCTTCAGCTTGTTACAGAAGTACGGCGACCGCTGGCAGTACTCGCTGGCGATTAACGATCTCTATTTTGACTTCATGGCACCGGCGCTGAAAACCGCAGGCAAGGGGGGCAAAAACGCGCCATACAATATCTCTGCGGGCGACGGGTCTGTCTCGGCCTTCCAGCGTATTCGCAATGGTGAAAGCCAGTCGGCAACCGTGGCAGAACCGTTAAAACTGCACGGCTGGCAGTTGCTGGATGAGTTCAACCGCGCCTTCGCTGGCCAGCCGCCTTCCGGCTATGTCACGCCTGCGCACTTAATTACTCAGGAAAATATTAGCCGGGATGGCGGACCGCAAAATAACTACGACCCCGAAAACGGTTATCAGCAGCACTATAAAACCATTTGGGGCGTGAAGTAACGGAGGCCAGCAGCATGCAGGTAGAAAAACTGTGTTCCCCTGCCATCTGGGCCGAAGGCCCGGTATGGCTGCCGCAGCACGATGCGGTGGTATTCAGCGATGTCAAAGGCAACCGCATGTACTGCTGGCAGCGCAACGGTGAGCTCAGCATCTGGCGTCATCACGCTAACTATGCCAACGGCAATGCCCGGGATGGGCAGGGACGCGTAGTCAGCTGCGAACACGGCCGCCGGGCTATCAGCCGGACCGAACTGGATGGCACGGTCAACGTGTTGATCGACAAAGTAGAGGGCAAGCGCTTTAACTCGCCCAACGATCTGGCGATCCGCGCCGATGGCACCATCTGGTTTACCGATCCGCCTTACGGGATCGTTAACGATCACGAAGGCTATCTGGCCCCGAGTCAGGTGATTGGCTGCTATCTCTACTGCTTCGATCCCGCCTCCGGGCAGCTCAGTATTGCGGCCAGCGATCTGCAACGGCCTAACGGGCTGGCGTTTTCGCCCGACGAGAGCCTGCTGTATGTTGCCGATATGTCGGTGGTGGACTTTCCAACTCTGGGGCGCCACCAGCTCCGGGTCTATCAGGTTAAAGGACGCGAGCTGTCGCCCGGCCAGTTTTTTGCCGATGTCACGCCGGGCTTCCCGGACGGATTCTGTGTCGATTCTCACGGCGACATTTACTGTAGCTGCGCAGACGGCGTGATTATTTTTAACCCTGACGGAGAGCGCAAAGGCAAAATTCCGATCCCTGAAACGGTATCCAACTGCACATTGGGTGGGCCGGATAATAATGAACTCTATATCACCGCAAACACGTCGCTCTACCGGGTAAGGCTGCCCTAAGCCGTCTGCTCAGGCAGGGATGCCGCACGCGTCAATCAGGTCAGCCTCTCTTGGGCTGACCGGCCCGCCTGTGGGCAAAATCTGGCGAATAAGCCAGAGATCACAAAAGCCGACAATAAATATAAGATACTGATTTTTATTGATTAATTTTTCAGTCATTTCTTTGACTGGCCCGGCTTTTCCCCATAGCATTTAGTTGAAATGACATTCCACATTATGAAATAAAGCGGTAACGCTGGGAGTATCAGTCGTATGAGAATCAGCTATCAGCAGTTGTATGAGGAGTTTCTCCGCGTACTTACAGGTCGTAACGTGCCTCAGGATAAAGCCGAAGCCTGCGCGCGCATGTTTACCGAAACCAGTCTCAACGGCGTGTATTCCCACGGCGTAAACCGCTTCCCGCGGTTTATTCAGCAGCTGGATGCTGGCCATATCGTGCCCGAGGCGGAACCACAAAAAGTCCTGTCGCTGGGCGCGATCGAGCAGTGGGATGCGCAGCGCGCCATCGGCAACATCACCGCGCACGGGATGATGGATCGTGCTATGGCCCTGGCATCGGATCACGGTATTGGGCTGGTGGCACTGCGTAATGCCAATCACTGGATGCGTGGCGGCAGTTATGGCTGGCAGGCAGCCGAAAAGGGCTTTGTGGGCATTTGCTGGACGAACTCCATTGCCGTGATGCCGCCCTGGGGCGCGAAAAGCGGCGCTATCGGCACCAACCCGCTGATCATCGCCGTGCCAGGCGAGCCAATCACCATGGTGGATATGTCGATGTCGATGTTCTCCTACGGCATGCTGGAAGTGAACCGTCTGGCCGGTAAGAGCCTGCCGGTCGATGGCGGATTTGATGATGAAGGCAATTACACGCGCGATCCGGCCACTCTTGAGCAGAACCGTCGCATCTTACCCATGGGTTACTGGAAAGGCTCCGCGCTGTCGGTGGTGCTGGACATGCTGGCCACCCTGCTCTCCAACGGTGCCTCCGTCACCGAAGTGACACACGACAACGGCGATGAATTCGGCATCTCGCAGGTCTTTATCGCGATTGATGTTGACCGCCTTATCGACGGTGAAACCCGCCAGCACAAGCTCGACCGCATCCGGGCATCGATTATCAACGCTGAACGGGCCGACAGCGCGCAGGCCATTCGCCTGCCCGGCGATAAGTTTCCGCCGCTGCGGGCTGAAAATCAGCGACTTGGCATTCCGGTAGATGAGCGCGTCTGGGCGCGTATCCAGGCGCTGTAAGGAGGGAATCATGATCACCGGACACATCGCGAATACCGACCCGCGTCACTATCCTCCGGCGATCGCCAAAGCGATCGCCTGCCTGACCCGCTACGACCTGCTCACCCTGGCGGCGGGACGTTATCAGGACAGTGAAACCGGCTGGGTTATGCAGGTACTGGATCTGCACACCGTTCCGGCCGAGGAGAACTACCCGGAAGCACACCGCCTGCACATTGATGTGCAGTACCTGGTTACGGGCGAAGAAGTCATCGGCGTCGCAACGCAGCCTGTGGATTTCGCGGTGCATCAGCCTTACGACCCGGAGCGCGACATTATTTTTTACCAGCACGTGCCGCATGAGACCCAGGTGCGCATGCTGCCGGGCACCTTTGCCGTGTTTTTTCCGCAGGATATCCACCGCCCAAATTGCGCGGTGGGCACGCCAGGACCGATTCGCAAAGTGGTGGTCAAGATCCCCACCTGCGATCTGGCGTAAGCAAGGAGAAAGGCCATGAGTCTGACATCAACTGCCGTTAACCGTGAAAAGATCCCTGCCCTGCGCTGGTTACGGATCATTCCGCCTGTCCTGATCACCTGCATCATTTCCTATATGGATCGGGTTAATATTGCCTTTGCCATGCCGGGCGGAATGGACGCCGAACTGGGCATCAGCGCCTCAATGGCCGGTCTGGCGGGCGGTATTTTCTTCATTGGTTACCTGTTTTTGCAGGTGCCGGGCGGCAAGCTGGCCGTCTACGGTAACGGCAAACGCTTTATTGGCTGGTCGCTGCTGGCCTGGGCAGTCATTTCGATACTGACCGGCATGGCAACCAGTCAGTACCAGCTGCTGGCACTGCGCTTTGCGTTAGGGATCGCCGAAGGCGGCATGCTGCCGGTGGTGCTGACGATGATCGGCAACTGGTTCCCGGATGCCGAGCGCGGCCGCGCCAATGCCATTGTGATCATGTTTGTCCCGATCGCCGGGATCATTACCGCGCCGCTCTCCGGCTGGATCATTACCGGCTGGGACTGGCGCATGCTGTTTTATGTGGAAGGCGTGTTATCGCTGGTCGTCATGGCCCTGTGGCATTTCACCATCAGCAACCGGCCGCAGGAGGCGAAGTGGATTTCTCCGGCTGAAAAGCAGTATCTGATTACGACCCTGCACAACGAGCAACTGATGATCAAAGGGCAGAATGTGCGCAACGCTTCTCTGCTTAAGGTCATGCACGAGCCCGTGATGTGGCGGCTGATTCTGGTCAATTTCTTTTATCAGACCGGCATTTACGGCTACACCCTGTGGTTGCCCACCATTCTTAAAGAGCTGACCCACGGCAATGTCGAGCAGGTTGGTATGCTGGCCATACTGCCCTACGTCGGGGCGATCTTCGGCATGTTTCTGTTTTCTGTTCTTTCGGATGCAACCGGGCGGCGCAAGCTGTTTGTGGCGCTGCCACTGGCAGGTTTTGCGCTATGCATGGCGCTGTCGGTGTTGCTAAAAGCGCATATCTGGTGGTCCTACGCGGCGCTGGTGGGCTGTGGCGTGTTTATTCAGTCTGCAGCGGGCGTGTTCTGGAGTATTCCGCCGCGCCTGTTCAATGCCGAGGTCGCGGGCGGGGCACGCGGCCTGATCAACGCACTGGGCAACCTTGGCGGCTTCTGTGGGCCTTACATGGTCGGCGTGCTGATTGCGTTCTACAGCAAAGATGCCGGGGTTTACAGCCTTGCCATTTCGCTGGCGCTGGCTGCGCTGCTGGCAATGACCCTGCCTGCCCGCTGTGATTCTGCGAAACGGGAGGCGTTATGAAACGCTGGCTGGGACTGGACTGCGGCGGCACCTTTATTAAAGCCGGACTCTACGACAGGCAGGGCCGCGAGCTGGCCGTTGCGCGGCAAAACCTGCCGGTACAGGTACCAGAGCCGGGTTATGCCGAACGCGATATGACGCTGCTCTGGCAGCAGGCGGCAGCGGTCATTCGCGAAGTACTGACCCGCAGCGGTCAGGATGCCGCCGACGTCGCTGGATTAGGCATCTCTGCTCAGGGTAAAGGGCTGTTTCTGCTGGATAAAGATCGCAATCCTCTGGGAAATGGCATCTTATCCTCCGATCGTCGCGCCCTGAGCCTGGTGCAACAGTGGCAGCGGGAAGGCATGCCGCAAAAACTCTATCCTCTCACCCGACAGACGCTCTGGACCGGTCATCCGGTGTCGCTCCTGCGCTGGCTAAAGCAGCATCAGCCGCAGCGCTACGCCGCAATCGGCAGCGTACTGATGGCCCACGACTACCTGCGTTTCTGTCTGACCGGCGAGCTGGCCTGTGAAGAAACTAACATCTCTGAATCCAATCTGTACGACATGCAGGCGGCAGACTGGTCGCCCGCGCTGGCTGAGATGCTGGATATCAGCGAGATCGTGCCGGCGTTGCCCCCGATTGTGGCATCAACGCAGATTGCCGGCTATGTGACCGCGCAGGCTGCCGCCGCATGCGGTTTGCTGCCCGGCACGCCTGTGGTCGGGGGCCTGTTTGACGTGATGTCCACCGCGCTGTGTGCGGGACTGAATGACGCAACGCGCCTGAACGCGGTGATGGGCACCTGGTCGGTGACCAGCGGCATTACCGACTGCATTAGCGATGAAGCAGACTATCCCTACGTTTACGGTCGCTATGCCATTGAAGGCCAGTATCTTATCCACGAAGCCAGCCCGACATCGGCGGCAAACCTGGAGTGGTTCTGTGAGCAGTGGGGCATCCGCGACTACCAACAATTAAATCAGTGGGTCGAGGAGCTGGAGCCTGCCAGCAGCGCGCTGCTGTTTCTGCCTTTTCTGTACGGCACCAACGCCGGGGCCGACCTGCACGGCAGTTTCTTTGGTCTGCAGGCGGGCCATACGCGTGCCCACCTGGTGCAGGCCATCTACGAAGGCGTGGTGTTCTCCCACCTGACGCATCTCAACCGCATTCTGCAACGCTTTCCTCAGGTCACTGCCCTGCGTCTGAGCGGCGGCCCTACGCGCTCCGCGCCCTGGATGCAGATGTTTGCCGATGCCAGCGGCCTGCGCGTTGAAGTGCCGCAGATCAGCGAAAGCGGCTGTCTGGGCGCGGCGCTGGTGGCGTTGACCGGCACCGGTGCTTACACCTCGCTGCAGCAGGCCCAGCAGGCCCTGGCGCCGGATATCGTCACCTGGCTACCGGACAGCACACGGCATGCCCGTTATCAGCAGAAGTATCAGCGTTATCAGCATCTGATCCGCGTCCTGAGTGACGCACAAGGAGCCCCCTTATGAGCCTGCCTTTACTCCAGCTGGCGCTGGATCATACCGCGCTGGATGCGGCGCTGGAGACCGCACAGCAGCTGCATCAGCATGTCGATATCATCGAAGCCGGTACGTTGCTGTGCCTGAGCTGCGGAGTCGAAGCCGTGCGCCGTCTGCGCCAGCAGCATCCGCAAGAGACCCTGGTGGCCGACTATAAAGTGGCGGATGCCGGCGGCACGCTGGCAGACATGGCCTTCACGGCGGGCGCAAGCTGGATGACGGTCATCTGTGCCGCACCCTTGGCGACGTTTGCCAGCGCGCTGGACGTGGCACAGCAGCACCAGGGCGATATTCAAATCGAACTGTTTGGTCACTGGACGCTGGACGATGCCCGCCGCTGGCGGCAACTGGGGCTGAAACAGGCCATTTACCATCGGGGGCGGGATGCCCAGGCCAGCGGGCAGCAATGGAATCAGCATGACCTGGATACCATGAAAGCCCTGTCGGATTTGGGTTTTGCGCTCTCCATCACGGGCGGCATTACGCCTCAGGATCTTGCGCAATTTAAAGACGTTGACGTGAAAGCGTTTATCGCCGGGCGCGCCCTCAGCGATCCCGCCAGCGGCATTCAACGCGCAGCGGAATTCCATCAGGCCATTGCCAGCATTTGGGGAACAGTATGAAACGCCAGCATCCGTTAGGTATTTACGAGAAAGCCCTGCCCGCTAACCTCACCTGGCCTGAACGACTGGCGCTGGCAAAAGCCTGTGGCTTTGATTTTGTGGAAATGTCGGTAGACGAAACCGACGTGCGGCTGGAGCGCCTGACCTGGAGCAAAGAGCAGCGCCTGTCGCTGGTCAACGCCATGATTGAAACCGGCGTGACCATTCCCTCCATGTGCCTGTCGGCGCATCGCCGCTTTCCGTTTGGCAGTCACGATCCGGCGATCCGCCAGCGGGCAGACGATCTGATCGATCGCGCCATCCAACTGGCAAAGGACGTGGGGATCCGCACGATTCAGCTTGCCGGTTACGACGTCTATTACGAACCTCACGATGATGGCACCGTAGCGCGCTTTGCCGAAGGCTTGTCACGTGCGGTGCAACGCGCCGCCGCGGCGCAGGTGATGCTGGCGGTTGAGATCATGGATACCGAGTTTATGAACGCTATCAGCAAGTGGAAAGTCTGGGAGCAGCAGCAGGCTTCTCCATGGTTTTCCGTTTATCCGGACGTGGGCAATCTCAGCGCCTGGGGCAATGATGTCACCGCCGAACTGACCCTGGGTATTGATCGCATCGCCGCGATTCATTTAAAGGATACCCAACCCGTGACCGCAAGCTCGCCGGGCCAGTTTCGGGACGTCCCCTTTGGTCAGGGCTGCGTGGACTTTGTCGGCGTATTCCGCACGCTTAAGGCGCTGAACTATCGCGGATCGTTCCTGATTGAAATGTGGACGGAAAAAGCCGAGGAGCCGGTTGCCGAGATCGTGCAGGCCCGGCGCTGGATTGAACAGAAAATGCAGGAAGGAGGTTTAGTATGAGCATAGCCGCCATGAAAGAGCAGGTGCTGGCCGCCAACCTGGCGCTGCCGCGCCATCAGCTGGTGACCTTTACCTGGGGCAACGTCAGCGCTGTCGATCGCGCGCAGGGGCTGATGGCCATCAAACCCTCCGGCGTGGCGTACGACGGCATGACGGTGGACGACATCGTGGTCGTGGAACTGGAAAGCGGACGGGTGGTGGAAGGCAGTAAAAAACCCTCGTCGGATACCGCGACGCACCTGGCGCTCTACCGCGCCTTTGCGAATATTGGCGGCATTGTGCATACCCATTCGCGCCACGCCACCATCTGGGCGCAGGCCGGTCAGGATCTGCCCGCCTGGGGCACAACCCATGCCGACTACTTTTACGGGGCCATACCCTGCACCCGGCTGATGACGGAGGCCGAAATAGCCCACGACTATGAACACAATACCGGCGAAGTGATTATTGAAACCTTCCGCACGCGCGGCATCAGCCCGACCGCTATTCCTGCCGTGCTGGTTAACGCGCACGGGCCCTTTGCCTGGGGAAAAGACGCCGATAATGCGGTCCACAATGCGGTGGTGCTGGAAGAGATCGCCTATATGGGCATTTTCTCCCGCCAGCTGACGCCCGGTATTACCCACATGCAACAGCCCTTACTGGACAAGCACTTTCTCAGAAAGCATGGAGCAAATGCCTATTACGGGCAGTAATCCACAGTGGTTATCTTACTCAGCAGGAGCGGTTAACTATGAACAGGTCGTTTCGTCTGACGTCCCCTGCCGACCGGCATTATGGTCCGGCGCTTTGGGCGGGGTTTTGGGGCGGCAACGTTGCCAGCTTCGTAAAATGGGGAACGGAGAATCCGTTTCCGCCCAGAACGCCTGACAGGGCGATTCCCCCTGCGGAGATGCTGCAGGATATGGGGATCAACGTCAGCAACCTGGTCTATCATTATTCCGGTCACGTGGTGAACTGGGGCATTGCCGGGGTTCACCACCTGTTCTCAATCGTCTTCGCCCTGCTCTACTGCGCCATGGCCGAGATCCTCCCGGTCGTTACGCTGGGCCAGGGCGTAGCGTTTGCCCTGCTCATTACCCTGGGCTTTCACGGCGTGATCTTGCCGATGAACGGCTGGGCACCGCCCTTGTGGCACCTGCCGTTAGCGGAAATCGCCTCGGAGACGTTGGGGCATATTCTGTGGATGTGGACGATTGAGATCTTCCGGCGCGCCATGGGCGGGAGCGTCTTTCCGCGCGCGTCCGCGTAGTGCCTGTATCCCCTCAAGTCATCATATTTGTTTAAGAACCCTCTGAAATCCCAACGGCGCACTTCTGATCCTGTGCGCCTAACTCCGTCGATCGTCGCCATTTTTCGGCAAAATTAGGCTATCAGGCAAAACCCTTTTTTCCTGGCTGCTAAATGGCGGTTGATAATCGTTAAGGCATTTTTACAATACGGCCTACGCTTAACCCTAACCGGTTCGTTCAGGCGAACGCCGTGATTGAGTAAACTGACAGGCCTGTAACGCTCATGAAAATCGTCTCAATCCAGTATCTGCGCGGCCTGGCTGCGCTACTTGTGGTGCTGGCGCACAACTCATCGCTGTTAGAAAGTCACTGGACCCGGCACATCCCCGGCGCGCTGGGCGTGGACGTATTCTTTATTATCAGCGGCTTCATCATGACTTTTATTACGCATCAGTTTAACGAAGCGCCGACGTCGTTCATGGTGAAACGCTTTTTCCGCATCTGGCCGGTCTTCTTTGTGGTTTGGCTGCTCTCGTTCGTGGTGGTTTATCACGACCGTTCGCTTCAGGATATGTCCTGTGCGCTCTACTTCTGCCTGCAGGATTACAGCAGCCCCGGGCCGACCTTTGGATTCAGCGCATTAGGTCCGCCGTGGACGCTTTCCTATGAGATCCTGTTCTACGCCGTGTTCACCGTGGCGATGTGCATAAACTATCGCTACCGTAGCTTCCTGTGTGCACTGATTTTCCTCGCCTCCAGCGTGGGCTTTCAGCTGTATTACAACGGCAGTTTTACCTTTTCCTCTCAGGTTTCGCCTGATATGGCGGTGACGCACTGGTGGCAGGCGTGGATCAAACTTATCAGCAATACCATCTGCATGGAGTTTATCTTAGGGATGATGCTGGCTGAATTAATCGTCAGACAAAAGCTCCCTGAGCTGAATCCTCAGATGCGCAGAATACTGCAGGTGGGGCTGGTACTGGCGTTTGCGACAGCGCTGATGATTGGGCCGCAGCCGTTTGGCCTGCATGGCGGTTTCTGGCTGGCGGCGGCCATTATGAGCATCACGGTGATGCTGGGTTACCGCACGGAAAGTGGTCATAACCGCACGCTGATCTTCTTTGGCGATATCTCGTATTCGCTCTATCTCATCCACTATCCGATGATGATATTGCTGATGAACAGCCTGGCGGATAAAGCCTGGACGGACAATCTGATGATTTTCATCCTCTCCATTAGCATCAGTGTGGCGCTGGCCTCCGTGATGTTTTTCTGGATTGAAAAACCCGCCATTAAGGCAGGCAAACGCGTTGCCCGCTGGTTATCAACGCCGTTGACGCTGCACAGAAGTTCGTAACCCTTTAAAAGCAGCGGCCGCCCGGGCCACTGCTTCGCCACGATCAGAAACTCTGCCAGTTATCTTCCTGCGCACCTGCACCTGCCGCCGCAAGCTGTGGACGCTTCAGCACGGGCGCGGCCGTCACGGCGGCTAAAGGCGGCTTAGCGGCGACAACCTGAGCTGAACGGATGGTAAAGGCGGCCACCAGCTGTTGCAGCGTGGTGGACTGCTCCGTTAACGAACGCGCAGCGGCAGAAGCCTGCTCCACCAGTGCGGCGTTTTGTTGGGTTACGCTGTCCATCTGATTAACCGCTTCATGTACCTGACCAATGCCCTGCGACTGTTCGCTTGCCGCCACCGCAATCTCATCGACCAGATCGTTTACCTGACGCACGGCATCGTTCATCCGGCCCATATTTTGTCCGACTTCTTCAGCCTGAGCGGCACCGGTTTCAACGTAGCGCATGGAGGACTCGATCAGTGCTTTGATCTCACGGGCAGAAGAAGAAGAGCGCTGTGCCAGATTACGCACCTCTCCGGCGACCACGGCAAAACCGCGTCCCTGCTCACCGGCACGGGCGGCTTCAACGGCCGCATTCAGCGCCAGGATGTTGGTCTGGAAGGCAACGCCTTCAATCAATGCAATAATGTCGTTGATTTTCGCTGAACTGCTTTTGATATCGGACATGGTGCTCAGCATGGTTTTGACTTTGCCCGAGCTGTCTTCCGAGATTTCACGCGCATTTTTGGACAGCTGGCTGGCAAGGCGGGTATTTTCAGCCGTCTGACGCACGGTTTCGCTCAGTTCAGACATACTGGCCGCCGTTTCCTCCAGCGACGCTGCCTGCTCTTCGGTACGCGCCGAGAGATCGTCGTTGCCGGCTGAAATCTGGGATGAGGCAGAGCCGACAGAGTGGGATGCCTGTTCAACGGACGACAACGACTGCGCCACATTGCTGACCAGATGATTATAAGCGCTGGCCGTTAAGCCAATTTCGTCGCGACGCGACTCATCTGCGCGCAGCGTCAGATCAAGACGTTCGCTGGCGCTTTCCATGGTGGCACGAATCGCGTTGAGCTGACGACGGATGCTGAAGATGGTTTTCACCGAAAACGCGCCAAGCAGCAGGATAATCAGCAGCGAACCGCCGGACATGCCCCACAAGGTTTGTTGATAAACCTGATTGTTTTGCTGGCTGTAGGTTTTGCCAATGTCCACATTCAGTTGCAGCTGTCGCTTTAACCCCGCTATCAGATCGCGAACAGACTGACCCACACCACTGTCTCCCTGGATCGCGCCCAACGCGATAGCATCATTTTGTGCCCGTGACCCGGCAAAAAAGGTCGGCAGCCTGGCTTCCGCTTCTTTTATCTCCGCAAAGGCTTTTTCGCTCAGGGCCTTGTCTTCAGCACTGGAAAGGTCGTGATCAAAGTAATACTGGTTTTGCTTTTTCAGATCCGCAATCACGCCAGCGATATCTTTCTCAAACTGGGCCTGCTTGCGTTGATCGGTCGCACTTTGATGGCGATAAAGCAGCAGTGTCAGGGCATTGCTGCTATCGACAAGCTTATTAAGATCGGTAATAGAAGGAATTGTATTTCTCTGCACGTAATCGAAGCGTGATTGAAATCCTGTTACCACCGTGATCGCCACCATAGCCAGAACAGCCAGTGAGGCGGCAAGGAGGGAGAAGGTCAGGAAAAGTCGCTGTGTAATGGTCATTTTTTGTTCCGCCTGGTCGTTAAAACGAAAATGCTTTGTGCATTAAATGTACGCACATAAAGACTATCGGCATGTACCTGACAAAACTGAGCGTATTCGTTTAGGTATTGTTTACATTGTGTAACGGCACAGCGTGTTTAGCGGCGACAGGAGGAAAAAGTGAGATTGAGTGAGGCTTGCCCGGCGTCACACCGGGCAAGAATGAAGACTTAAAACAGTACCGAATAGTTCAGCCCAAAGGTGCGACCCCGGCCTTTGTACTGATACAGCGACGGCGAGCCATAGGTCGGGCTGTAGAACAGCGGCGCACGCTGTCCCCACACCGTGGTGTAGTCGCGATCCAGCAGGTTCTCGACGCTAAAGCTCAGCTTGCCCACCGGCAACTGGTAGCTGCCGATAAAATCAACGGTGGTATAACCGTCAATTTTGTTGCCGCCGTTATCGGTCAGGTCAAACGACTGCGTGCTTTGCAGGCGCAGGCTCCAGGGATCCGGCGACCAGCCAACATAGGCGGTGGCTTTCGATGGACTGGCATAAATGACATCCCACTTCTTCCAGCCGCCATCTTTTTTGGTTTCAGACTTGACCAGGTTGAAGTTGACGCCGGTGCTCCAGTTGGTATCGGGGATAAAGTAATCCACCGCACCTTCCACGCCATAAATACGGCGCTTGTCATCGTCCACGTTAATGGTCATATCGCTGCGGTTGACCGAAATCGATTTGTCTGACAGCGAATAGTAGGCTGCTAACTGCGTGCGCAGGTCATTACCGGTGTAACGCCAGCCCAGCTCGTAAGAATCGACTTTGATGCCCTGAAGCTTCGACTGATCGACATTAACGCTGTTCAACAACTGGTAGTTGCCGTTTTGCAGACGATAGGTGCCGTTGCCGTAATACTTGCCCGGATCCGGCAGTTCAACGCCTTGCGAGAAGTTGAACCATGCCTGCTGCCGCTCGGTGATATGCATCAGGATACCGGCGTTGTACAGGACGTTGTCATAATCCGTTGAGCCGCCTGGAATCGCATCGGCCGAACGCGCCGTGCCATTAGCAATCGCCTGCTGCTGGGCATAGCCGACAAAGTCGTCCACCTTGTTTTCGGTGTACTGATAACGAACGCCGCCACTCAAGGTGAAGGTATCGTTGATGTCGTAGCTGGACTGCAGGAAAGCCGCCAGGTTAGTAATGTCATAACCCGGATAGCGTCCGGTGGTGTAAATGCTCTGGTTGTTCAGGCCACCCGAGGCGGCCGACTGTGCCAGATCAAAGAACATCTGATTGGAACTAAAACGTTCATGATCGGCATCAACACCGTAGGTCAGCTGCAGGTTGTCGAGCGGTTTACTGGTGATTGCCAGCTTGCCGCCGTACTGATCAGTATCCTGTTTAGAGGAAGAGAGGCTGGTCACCCGCCCGCCGGACACCGTTGGGAAGGGATAAAACGCCAGAGATTCATCACGGTAGTAGACCTGACCCACCAGCTCCTGACCCAGGAAATCGGTATTAGAGTACTGCAGACTGACCAGGTGGCGCTCGGTGCCGGGAATACGGTCTGAGTTCAGTCCTTTACTGGTGTAGGCGTTACCGTTACCGGTTACCGCCGAAAAGTTTCGGCCAAGATAGAGGCCATAATCGTCATCGCCCTGGCTCTTGTAGTATTGCGTCACCAGCTGCAACTGCTGGTGATCGTCAATCTCAAGCGTGCCGGTGCCCATCACATCCAGACGATCGGAGTATTGCAGGCCCGTCTGGGTGTTATCGAGCAAAACAGAATCGCCGTTGCCGTCATACCAGCCGCCAAACTTCTGGTAGGCCACCGACAACCGTCCCGAGGCGCGGTCATTGCCGCCCGAGATTGCGCCCGCCACGCGCTCATCGTGATCTTTACTGTTGTTAAACCCGGTTTTGGTGCCGGTTTCAAACTCAAACTGGGTGCCCGGCTGGCCTTTTTTGGTGACGATATTGATCAGACCACCGGTGCTGCCCCCGCCGTACAGCGAGGTTGAACCGGAGATCACCTCGATGTGATCGATGTTAAAGGGATCGATCGAATCCAGCTGGCGGCTGTCTGTGCGCGAAGAATTCAGGCGAACGCCGTCCACCAGCACCACAATCGCGCGGCCGCGCATATTCATGCCGTAGTTGGTTCGGCCCTGGCTACTGACGTCCAGGCCCGGCACCAGCTGCGCCAGCGCATCTTTAAACTCTTTGCCGCCCTGGACTTGTTGCTCCAGTTCGGCCCCCTCAATCACCCAGGTGGTTTGAGCCATTTCTGCCACCGTACGGTGCGTACGGCTGGCCGAAACCACCATGTCATTTTCACTGGTTTGCTGTGCGACCGCGGGCGCCATCATGGCTAACAGCAGCGGATTAAGCAGCCAGATATTCTTGTTTTTAGTCTTCATTATCGTTCCTGCGTGCGAGGTTAAGGCTTACCCCAAGGACTCGGTATAGTTTTTAGTGGACGCAGCGCCATGCTGCGGTTTTTCCCGGCTGACGCTGCGCCACTGGATCAGGGCGGGCGGCGTGCTGAGATCGAACAAATCGCGCCCCAGTGCGCGATTCAGAATACGGGCGGATCGCCATGCCATCAGGCTGAGCTGAGGCTCCGCGATACCGTGGGTTTGCATACTGGCGTTCACCGCAAAGATGTTATTTTCTTTTGGCCCGTTCCACTCAAGCGTGAAGTCCTCACGCACGCTGAACGTGCACTCATCTTTCATGGTCAGGCGGCTCATCAGGGGGGAGAGCAGTTCTGGCAGCGCAGGCCGGTAGCCGGTGGCGAAAATCACCACATCGCATTCGATAAGGTCGTAGCCCTGGTCAAGCTGATGCTGCAACTGAAGCTGCCAGCCCTGGTGATGACTGTTGAGTTCAATGACCGAGCGGCTCGGCAGCAGGTGCGCATTGCGCGGCTGACGCTGCACTTCAAAGCGATGATACAGCTCGCGATAAATCGTCAGCAGGGAATCTGCCGTGATGCCGTCCGAGGTCATCTTCTGTTCAGCCAGCATTTTCTGTCGGGCAGCCTCGTTCAGACCGACAAAGCTGGAAACGTATTCTGGCGTGAAGTACTCGTTGGCAAAAGCGGCCTCATCCAGGGCGTTAAAATTGTTGCGGCGCGACACCCAACTGACCTCAGCCGGTTCGCCCCATTCACCCCGGAAGGCGTTGAGGAACAGATCGGCACCACTCTGACCGCCGCCAATCACCGCCACACGCTTGCCGCGCAGGTCGGGTTTACGCAGGCTCATTTCGCTGGCGTGGAAACAGGTGGCGCTGATGCGGTTTACGCAGGGCGGCAGGTAGGGCTGCTTGCCAATACCCAGACAGATGTTGCGGGCATAGCTTTCCCCGCCGTTACTGTGAATCACAAAGCGTTTATTGGCCTCATCAAAATCGATGCGTTCCACCGTGTGATTAAAGCGCAGGTTGTTCATGCCCTCGGCAGCCCAGCGCAGATAGTCGGAAAACTCATCCCTTGAAACGGTGCGCAATTCGGTGGTCATAAAGCGGTAAAACTTTTTACGCTTCACCAGATAGTTCACAAAGCTGAACGGGCTGGTAGGCGCGACCGCGGAGACCAGATCTTTTAAAAACGAGGTCTGCATATGGCAGTCAGGCACCAGCATACCGGGATGCCAGGCAAAATCTGGGCGACTGTCTAAAAACTGGCTGGTAAAGCCTTCAGCTTCGTGTGCCAGCGCCGCGATACTCAGGTTAAACGGGCCAATGCCAACGCCAATAAAATCAACAGTGTTTGTCATGATTCAGTCCTTGGTAACCAGCCACAGCGGGTTTTGCAGATTTTCCAGGTAATTGGGCAACATACGGCTTCCGCCGTCCTGATCGGGCCAGGTGAGTTTTACCGGGTTCAGCACGACACGAATGATTTGTGGCTTGAAGAGTGAGAAAAGCGCAAAACGCGCCGACAGTTGCGGATGGTCCTGCATATAGTCGCTCAACACTGCGGCAAGCAGTTGGTAAAAACGTCGTTCCGGAACGCCAAGGCGCGCCATTAACGGCGAAATAAAACGCAGGACCGTGACAAAATGGCCAGTCTGCAAATCATGAATCAAATAGTCAGCACTCAGGCGTGCCGTCACATCGCGGACGTCCTGAGGCAGAGAGTCCATCTCCGGAAAATCGTCCTTTACCAGACGCATATCGCCCTGAAAATCTTTCAGCAATACGCGCTGGGGTACGCCGTCTTTCATCGCCAGCGTAATATTTTGCCCGTGTGCGATCAGCGCCACGCCATAACGGCACAGCAGGTGATACAGCGGCACCACGGCCACGCGGAACATCTGACTTAACCAGGCCTCGGCGCTCAGGCCCGAGCGGGCAATGTAGGCGCCGATAAGCGGCTGGTTGTTTTCATCGCACTCCATCAGCGTGGCCATCAGAATTGGCGTTTCGTCCGCGTGCAGCCAGCGCGACGGATTTTCACGCCAGATCACGCCCAGCATTTCCTGGTAGCGATAGGGGGCTTCGGGCAACGCGCCGTAGCCGCGATGGGAAACATAACCGGCGGCCGGCTCGCCCAGGATCACCGCCCCGCTCTGCTGCAGCGTCGTGTCGGTGGCAAAGACGTTTTGTAACCAGCGGGAGGCCAGCGGGCCCGCCGCGATATATTTGCCCGGAATACCGCGATAGCAGGAGGTGTTGTAAATGGTAAGCGGCAGTTTGATATCCAGCCCGCCCTGACGGCTGGCGTTGGTCAAGGTGCGCAGTGACTGTTGCGCCAGCCAGCGATCGCCGAATTCACCCAGCGACAGCATATTGCCCGTGGCCAGATCCGCGACAAAATCGAGCGCGATTTTTTGCTGCCACTGCCAGGGATGCACCGGCAAAGGCAGCCAGCTGTCGTCCAGCCCCTGCGCCTGCCAGGCCTCGGTGAAACGCGTATATTCGGCGCTGTCCATCGCGGCCTGCAACAACTGCTGGATGTCCAGCTCGCTGTCGCAGCGCCAGACCATATGATCACGCTTTACCGCCAGCCAGTGCAGGCGGAAGGTATTCATATATTCGGGTGCGTAGCGCGCCAGCGCCTCTTGTCCCCATCCGCGACGGCCTTTATTAAAGGCAAACTTAGGGTGCCCGCTGAGCAGGCACTGCAGGCGGTCGGCATCCATATCAATCAGCGCATCGGCACTCATGCCCTGACGTGCCTGCATAAGCTGAAGATCGCCGCGCAGCGTGGCATAGAGATCCTGCATATGTTCCGCCACCGTGGCATCACTCATCGACAGCACCGGCTGTAGCTGGCACAGCAGCGTCTGGGCCAGTATCGGCTCATCCGCACAGCGCAGGCTTTGTGCATCTATCCATAACCAGCCCCAGATGCCCCGCTCGGCGGTGAACTGCCATTCGGCACCCGGCAGACTGATGCAGTAACGGTTGTCGCCCTGCGGCTGAGCCTGAAAGACCTGCTCGTACTCCAGCTCGGCCAGCATTTTTGCCACCAGCTGACGGTTAACGGTTTCCCATGCGTGCGAATTCATCACAGGCCCACCTCGCTGAAGAAACGGGCGCGCTGGGTCATCACCAGGCGAGAGCGCTTGTGCGGAAAGTCGAACTCTTTCATGGTGGTATAGCCCGCGGGTTCAAGGTGACGAAACAGGCGCTGATTATCCGCCCGTGGTTCCAGCACCAGGCGCTGAGTTTGCGGATTATCCAGCAGCAGATAGTGGCTGATGCCGCGCAGCCAGCTCTGCACAAAGTGCGGCCCGCGCCACTGCGGCTCCCCCACCAGCAGATGCAAACCGCGATCGTACGGCTGCCAGCTGTAGTGCCGCCCGATACGATCTTCCGCCGCCCAGTAAATTTCAAAGTAGCTGAAGGGCTCGTCATCAAAACAGCCAATCAGCGGAAAGGCATAGCTGCTGCCGAGCTGGCGTTCAAGATAGGCGGTCTGAGTGGCCAGCGATCCGCTCTGCTCCCAGAAGTAATCCACGCGCGGATCGTTCATCCAGCGGGTAAACGCTTCGGCATCCCGGGCAGGATCGGCCACGCGGAAGCTCAGCGTGCGCCGTACGCGCGGATCGTAACGGCGATACACTTCGCCATCAGGTCGCGCTGGGCGCTGGGGAAAATAGATCTCACGTTCGGCATCAAATACCATCTCGCCGGAGGCCTGCTGACGAGGCGCAGACAACCACAGCGGCAGTTGCCAGAACGTCTCGCGGTGGACGATATCGCTTTTCAGGGCCGCAAACAGCGCCAGCGCCTGAGGCTCTTCACGCCACTCTGCGAAGGGCAGCACCACGGCAGAAAGCTGCGGGGCAGCGATAAACATCTGATCCAGCGCGTCACGCAGCCAGCCTTCGGGCAGTGGACCGGCAAAATGCAGCACCGCACTGTTGTCCTGTCCCCAACCCAGATTCAGGGTTTTTCCTGACTTTTCGCAACGCAGGCCGTGGCCGCTTTGAACAATCGTTGCCTGAGACATTTAGCGCTCCTGAGACAGCAGTGGGTTGATGAAGTCGAAGTAGATCACCGACGGATCGACGATGGTGTTTTCATTGTGATCGTGCAGGTAACAGAAGAAGTTGCCCTTGACGTTCCAGTGCGGGCTTTCCAGCACGTAATCCAGGCAGCCCTTGTGCGTGACCTCGTTACGTAGCGCACTTAACGCATCGCGTACCCGCGCCATCAAATGGGTTTCACTGTCCATGCCCGCCGCGCCCAGTGCCGCCGTGACGGCAAAGGTAGAATTCACTAACAGGTAATAGGGGAAGTAGCGCAGCAGCTGCTCGCGACTAAAGACGTTTTCCGCCTGCGCTTCGCCAATCATGTCCAGCCAGCCTGCGGCGTGAGGCATAAAGGCGCTGCCCTGGCAGTCGCGATAAATCAGGCCAACCGGCAGGTCCTGCTCCATTTCCACCAGGATATTTTGCTGATGGGCTAACAGCACCAGGCCGTAATCGGCTTCGGCGGTGAACAGGGGCTTCAGCACCTGCTGACAGTAAGCGTCGACCCAGGCATGCGCAGCCTGTTTTTCGCTGATGTGCAGGCGCTGGCTCAGGCGCTTTACTGCGGCAGACAGCAGTGAGTCGCCGCCGTCCGGCGCGGACTGCGTCAGGGAAACCAGCACGTTGGTCTGGCTCTGCGGCCTGTCGACAATCAGGTTTTCACGCAGTGCGAACAGGCTCTCTTCCATAATCGTGCCCTGCGCATCGCGCAGTCCGGCCCAGCCATCTTCCTGCATCACGCGAAACGCCGGGAAGCGTGCCTGCATGTCCTGCCAGCGGTCGGTCTGCGCCAGACGCGCCAACCGCATGCCGCGTTTGACCTCTTTGACCGACAGGGTGCGGACGGAGTTTGTCAGCCGCACGCTCAGGGAAAACTTGATCATGTCGCGGCTGGTCGCGCAGTACAGCGAACGCGATGAGGTGGTGGGCAGCCAGGGCGCACCGGCTTCACCCAGGTCAGTAACCAGGCCTTTTTCCACCAGTTGCTGACACCAGGTCTGCTGGAGCAGATAGTCCGCCTGCCAGGGATGGAGCGGGAACAGCCATTGCCGATCGGTTAGCGCATGCAGTAACTGCGGCGCGTTTTCTGCCGCAAAGCGCGTCAGGCGCTGCTGCAACGTCAGCTGCAGGCTGTCACCCGCCAGATGGTCTTTATCCACCGCAAACCAGCGTAACGGAAAATGTGGCGCAAAATCAGGCAGGTAACGTTCGGCCTGCTGCTGCGTAAAAGGTTCATGTGATTTGGGTGCCGGATGGAAGGCGTGCCCGACCAGCAGGGCCTGCTCTGCTTCGGCAAAGTTCAGGGCTTTCTCACGCAGGCTTCGCCAGTCGTGGCGGGCAGCCGTTGCCTCAGCGGTATGCGCATGGCTTTCCATCACGCGCTGGTAAAACGCCTCACAGCCGGGAGCGGGCAGCTGTTGCTGATGTTGCAGTTTATCGACAATCAGTCTGGCAACGGTGGCGAACGTCACCGTCTCGCTGCCACGGTGAGTGACCAGCCGGGCCGGGAAGGCAAAACGGTGATGCTGGGTAGGAGAAAAGTAAGCCACCTTAAAGTGTAGGGCCTTTTCTTCCGCCAACGGAATCACTAACTCGGCGGGTTCACCCTGGCTGAGTCGCCAGTCCTTGGTTTCACGGATCAGGGAATTCAGGAAGCACTGTGCGGCCACATCCCAGGATCCATTGTGCGTCGATTGAATCATTATCAAACAATTTCCAGGCGTTATGATAATGCGAATTCTGCCGATAACAGTTCTCATTATCAACGACAATTGTTAGAATTGGCGGAATAAATTTTACAAATACATACAACAAAGATACGGGTTAGCAACATTGTGACATCTCTTGAACTGACCGCTACGCCACAAAAAGCCTTACCTAACTGGCCTTTAGCATTAAGCGCCGGACTGCTGGGCGTCGGACAGAATGGTTTGCTGGTGGCTATCCCGATGCTGGTTGCGCAGACCAGTTTAAGTCTTTCGGTCTGGGCGGGATTGTTAACGCTCGGCTCTATGCTGTTTTTGCCCTCATCGCCGTGGTGGGGAAAACAGATTGCGCGTCTCGGCAGCAAACCGGTCGTGCTGTGGTCACTGGCCGGTTATGGCGCAAGTTTTTTGCTACTCGCTATGGGCTGCGCACTTCTTTCCACGCGGGCGGTCAGTGCTCCGATTGGATTAGGTATATTAATTATTGCCCGGGTGATTTATGGCCTGATGGTATCGGCGATGGTTCCGGCGTGCCAGGTCTGGGCGCTAAACCGTGCCGGTGAAGGCAAGCGCATGACGGCGCTGGCGACCATCAGCTCCGGTCTGAGCTGCGGCAGGCTGTTTGGCCCGCTGTGCGCTGCCGGAATGTTAGTTATTCATCCGATGGCACCGCTGGTGTTACTGGTCGTTGCGCCGTTGCTGGCGCTGGCTATGTTGTTGCCGTTGCGCGGTACCGAGCCACAGCCTGCGGTGGCGCGCAGGAATGCCCGCCTGCGCATCGATTGTCTGCCCTATCTGCTGTGCGCTCTGCTGCTGGCGGCCACGGTGAGCCTGATGCAGTTGGGCTTATCCCCGGCACTGGCCAGACAGTTTAGCGGTGATACCGCCGCAATCAGCCATCAGGTTGCCTGGCTGCTGAGCGTGGCGGCCATCGCCTCACTGGGCGCCCAGTTTATGGTACTGCGACCACAGTTACTGACGCCGCTTGCGCTGTTGCTGAGCGCAGGGCTGTTGATGTCTCTGGGTCTGGCGATGATGCTGAGCACACCGCTCTGGCTGTTTTACACCGGCTGTGCCCTGCTTTCGTTTGGTGCTGCACTGGGTACGCCGGCTTATCAGCTGCTGCTAAATGACAGGCTGGCAGACGGTGCCGGTGCCGGGTGGATAGCCACCAGCCATACCTTAGGCTACGGATTGTGCGCGCTGCTGGTTCCCCTGGTGTCGCAATCACAGGGCGAAACGGCGCTGATCGCTGCCGCATTCAGCGCTGCCCTGCTGTTCGTGGCGATGTCAGGTGTGATCTGGCGTGCACGTCGCCGCTCAACCTTATCGGCTCATTAACCAAAAGGAACGACGATGGCTGAAGCCCATAGCTACCGCCTGTTTGACGTAAAACTGGCACGCAAGCGTCATCTTTCTCCCTCAATGCTGAGCCTGGTGTTCAACGGGCCTGACGTGGCGCAGATGAAGTCTGACGCGCCCGATCAGCGGATCAAAATTTTGCTGCCGGCGGAAGATGGCAGCATGCCTGCGCTTCCCGATGATGGCGAGTGGTACCAGACCATTCTGTCGCTGCCAAAAGAGAAGCGTCCGCTGTTGCGCACCTATACGCTGCGTCATCTCGATCCTGAGCGCCAGGAGTTGACGATTGAGTTTGTCAGCCACGGTACGGAAGGCCCGGCATCGGCCTGGGCGATCAATGCTGAACCGGGTGACAGCCTGGTGATCGTTGCGCCCAATGCGGCCTGTGAATCTGACAGCGGCGGATATGAATGGACGCCGCCGGATGCGCTGCGTAATGCGTTACTGATTGCCGATGAAACCGCATTACCCGCGGCGAAAGGCATTCTGGAAAGACTGTCCCGACAGGAAAACCCGCCTCGGGTTCAGGCCTTTTTTGAAGTCCCGGATGCGGAAGATTGCGTCGATCTGCACGCCTATACCTTTGCCGACATCGTCTGGTTGCCGCGAAAACCTGCATTTGCTTCACACGGGGAATGCCTGGTTGAGGCAATAAAATCCCGGGTTAACGTTCCCGATGGCGGCCGCCAGCAGGACGTGCAGGAAGAGGCAGAAGGCGAATTGCTGTGGGACCGTGCTCAGGGCCGCAACACGGAATTTTACGGTTGGGTAGCGGCCGAATCGACCGTGGTGAAGCTATTACGCCGCCACCTGATAGGGGAGCGCGGCGTCGATCGCGACGCGATTAACTTTATGGCTTACTGGGCCAAAAAGCGGGCACACTAAACACCGCCTTTGGGTTGGCGCATTCAGGGAAACAAGGATGATTTCTGGACGTTGTTTATGCGGAACGGTCGTTTTTAAGCTGGCTCAACAACCCAGCCATTTTTACCGCTGTCACTGTTCGCTGTGCCGCCGTCAGACCGGTACCGGCCATAACCTGGCCACGCTGGTTCATGCCGATCAGTTTAGCTGGCTGGCCGGTGAAGCCGATATTAGCAGTTGGCGTCGCCCGCAGGGATACCGTAATGACTTCTGCAGGCACTGTGGCTCGACGGTGCCGAACCTGTTGCGCGGCCGCCCCCTGATCTGGCTACCGATTGGGCTGTTAGATGAAGACCTCGCGTTGCAGTGTGCAGGCGATTTCTGCCTTGAGGGTGCAATGTCCTGGGACGTTCACGAGGTAAAAAACGGATATCCGCACGCGCCAGATTCGCTGGATGCCCTGCGCCTTGCGTTGAACGGTGACAAATAGCCCCTGAAGACGCGTTCCTCATCGCGATCCCTCTGTCACGAACGGGTGGCGTTTTTCAGCAGATCGAGCAGGGTAACAATTTGTGGATCCAGCGTCAGGATGTCTTTCTTAATCAGTAAGTGCAGCGGGGTGGCACGACGAACGCCGTGCTGTAAGGGCAATATTTTTAGTGTTCCCTGCGCCAGTTCATGTTCGATGCGCTCGAAGGGGATCCAGCCATAACCCACCTGGTGCACCACCGCCTCTACCGCCGCCTCAATAGTCGAAAACGACCAGTAATCGCCATTGCTGCTCTCATCCTGCACGGTAAAATGTTCCCGGTCGGCAATGCGAATCAGCGGATACTGTGCCAACCGTTCTTCATCCAGGATGCCGCCATGCTGATGCAAGGGATGGTCGCAGTGCGCCACGGCGACGAAATCCACATTCATCAACCACTCTCCCCGCCCGGCCATATCCTGGCGCTGGGTCACCACCATCACGTCGGCCTCGGCGTAATCGGTGTTGGTTTCCAGCACCTCGGTCAGGTTGATCTGAGTATGAGGATGGCATTGCTGAAACGCCTTAAGGACGGAAAACAGTTGTCGACGCGGAAAGATGCTGTCAACCACCAGATCCAGCTTTGTTCTGACGCCGCTGCGTATTGATCCCGCAAACGCCTCCAGTGAATGAAAAGCTTTCAGTAGCGGGCGCACCTGCGCCAGCAGCAACTCGCCTGCGGGCGTCAGCACCGCCTTGCGCCCCTCTGCATGTAACAGCGTAATCCCTATGCGCTGCTGCAACATAGCAAGGTTATAGCTGACGGATGACTGACTGCGGTTGGTCAGACTCGCCGCTCTGGCAAAACTGCCCTCTCGCACCACCTTGTCCAACAGGCTCCACTGCTCCAGTGTGGTTTTATGCATAACCAATCCAATTTTTGAATCAATTTCATCATAAATTAGCGTTTTTAATTCACAAAGTGAATGGGTAAGCTGGTTTCAACCACAGAGGAGAACAAATAATGAGCAAATTCGACAAACACAATCTTGACGGTTTCATCGGTAAACATCTGGTTTATACCTATGACAATGGCTGGAATTACGAGCTGTATATTAAAAACGAAGACACCGTCGATTACCGTATTCATAGCGGCATGGTGGGCAACCGCTGGGTGAAAGACCAGCATGTCTATATTGTCTGCGTCGGTGAAGACATCTATAAAGTGTCCTGGACTGAACCGACCGGCACCAGTGTCAGCCTGATTGCCAACCTGGGCGACAAGCTGTTTCATGGCACCATCTTCTTCCCGCGCTGGGTCATGAATAATCCTGAACGCACCGTCTGCTTCCAGAACGATCATCTGGACGAAATGGCGCAGTACCGCGATGCCGGCCCGACTTATCCAATAGAAGTCATTGATGAGTTCGCGACTATCACCTTTGTCCACGATGCGGGAAAAAATAACGATGACGTGATAGCCTGCGCGGCGAGTGAATTACCTGCCAATTTCCCTGAAAATTTGAAAAAATAATTAGCTATTAAAAGGGGAATCCCCCTTTTTTTTAAAAAAAGACGCACACAGCAATTTCGAATTTATCAGAGCCGCTATTTTTCTTTTTTTAGAAACCATCGTCGACGACATATTTTCTTTCACTCATCACATTTATCCGATCCTCACGCTGTTTTATTCTGAGCCATTCGTTTTTCGCCCGTCGCGATAACAACCTGAGGCCCAGAATGAAAATCATTTTGCATGTACCTGATAAAAATCGCATTGCTCACGCCCTGGCTAATGCTGGCAATCTGCTTAAAGAAGAGGATTTTGACGGGGATATCGCCATCGTTTTTAATGGCGACGCGGCAGGTGATGTGACTGGCAGGACGATTTCAGATGCCCTTAAGAATGCGCCGAGCGTGACGCTGTTACTCTGCAATAACGCCCTCCGGGCACAAAATATTGACGTCAGCATGCTGCCATCCCACTTTTGCGTCGTGCCCGCCGCCATAACCTACATTATTGAACAGCAGTCGCGGGGCGCTTTATACGTTCGCCCCTGAACGGCCTTCTCTACAGGGGTTTACTTTTGGCCAACCACTCAATACCGCGCAGCATACCAGCCCAATAAAAGCGCGGTAAAAACCAGGCCTTTAGCCACCATCCTGCGCGGCTGGGACGGGCTGAATGGAGCGGAAAGGTCGGCAGCAGGCGGTTGCCATAACCAAACTCGGCCAGCACGACTTTGCCTTTCTCCACGGTGAGCGGACACGAACCGTAGCCATCGTAACGCGTTTGCGGGATCGCCCCGTTAACGACCTGCCTCAGGTTTTCGGCCACGACCACGATCTGTTTACGCGCCGCTGCGGCCGTCTTGGCGTTCGGCGTTGAGCAGCAATCGCCCAAAGCAAAAATATCGGGCCAGCGGCTGTGCTGCAGCGTTTCTTTATCGACATCACACCAGCCAGCAGCATCCGCCAGACCGCTTTCGGCAATAAAGTCTGGCGCAGCCTGAGGCGGGACAACATGGAGCATATCGAACGGCAGGGTGACGTCACGCGTGCTGCCGTCGGGATCGGTGAGAGTAAACGTCGCCTGCTTATTGATTCCATCAACGGCAGTAAGCGTATGTCCAAAATTGACCTGCGCCTGATATTTCTCCAGATAGGCCTTCAGCGGCGGAACAAATTCGGGCACGCCAAAAACGACCTGACCTGCCAGGCAGAACTGAATGTTGATCTGTGCCAGACGGTCCCGTCGCAGCCAGTAATCGGCGGAGAGATAGAGCGCCTTCTGCGGCGCACCCGCGCACTTTATCGGCATCCCTGGCTGGGTAAAAATGGCTTTTCCCTGCTTCAGGTTTTGCACCAGTTCCCATGTATAGCGCGCCAAATCGTATCGGTAGTTTGACGTTACGCCGTTGCGGCCCAGGGTTTCACTCAGGCCCTTGATTTTATCCCAACGCAGCATCAGACCGCTGGCGATAATAAGATAGTCGTAACCTATTTTTTGGGCTGTCGCTGTTTCAATATATTTCAGATCAGGTGAAACATGCGTCACGGCATCTTGAATCCAGTTCACGCCCGACGGAATAACGTCACTCATGCGTTTTCGGGTTTTTTCAGCGGAAAATAATCCGGCACCCACCAGTGTCCAGGCAGGTTGATAATCATGTTCTTCCTTTGGCTCAATTAGCGTTATTTTGATGTTTTTAATGCGTTTCTTAATACTTGCGATGACGCCAATTCCAGCTGAGCCACCACCAATAACAACAAGATGCGGGTGATGGGGATTATTTTTATCATTCATGCAGGCCTCCCTTTCATTTAACCGTAGTGGATAGCAGCACAGATATAAAGCAAATCAATAGACTTTAAAGTTATAAAAAAAACCTCTTATAACATTTAGCTATATGATATAGCAAAAAGAAATAATGAGTTGACAGTCATTTTTACGACCTCTTTAATAGCGTAAAAATAACGCCAGGAATGAAAATGATCATTCAGGAATTCACCCATTTTTCAGCCCTCACGGTGAGCCTGTTAGTTGTAACAGGCATCGCCGTAGGCTTTTTTCTGGCGCTGACCGGCGGCGGCGGATCGGTCATGTGCGTGCCGCTGCTGCTGTATCTGGTGAAGGTACCCGACACGCATCGGGTCATCGGCACCAGCGCCATTGCGGTGGCGGTCAGCGCCCTGATCAATCTGTTTGCCCATAGTCATAAAGGCAATGTCAGATGGGCAACGGGTGCGAGGATTTCTCTTGTGGCGGTCTGCGGCGCACTGCTCGGAGCCGAACTGGGAAAAATCGTCAGTGGACAATACCTGCTACTGCCGTTTTCCCTTTTGATGTTCACCGTGGCGCTGATGATGCTGAGAAAACAGTCTCCTTTGCCCGGAGCCTCCGCGCCAGACAGGCACTTTGCCCCCGCTATCGTCTGGGGAAGCGTACTGCTGCTGGGCATACTGGCCGGATTTATGGGCATCGGAGGGGGATTTTTAGTGGTGCCCGCGCTTGTCTGGTTGTTCCGCTTTCCCATGGTGGAGGCGATAGCAACCTCGCTGATGGTGGTGTTCGCCATGGGGATCTCGACCAGCGCAAGCTATGCCCTGGCGGGCAAAGTCTCTGTAGTGATGACAATCTACCTCATTGCTGGCGGCCTGCTGGGCGGCTTAGTCGGTGTCGCGGTGGCCAGCCGGCTGAAACACAATGCGCGCGCGATCAATGCCGTCTTTTCAGCCATGTTGATCGTGATGGCCAGCTACATGTTGCTTAAAAATCTCTGAATAAACGGGAACAGGTTATGAATATCCGCCATTTTAATGCGCAAGTCGCGTTTTCCGATGCACCACTTGCAGAGGATTTCAGCCAGTTGCACCAGTTGGGCTTTGAGGTTGTGGTTAATAATCGGCCTGATGAGGAAGAAGGCCCCTTTCTGCCTCATCAGCAGGAAAAGGCGCTGGCTGAGCAACTGGGCATGGACTACGTCTATATGCCCTTCACCTTTGACACACTGAGCTGGGAAGACGTTGAGGCTTTTCATCGTCGGGTTAAACGCGGTGCAAAAATCTTTGCACACTGTCGGAGTGGTGCGCGATCGCTTAGCCTGTTTTTACTGCATGAGTTACGCGAAGGCCGGATAGACGAGGCCGAATTTCGGGCTACCTGCCAACAGTTTGGTGCCGATGCCGATAAGCCCCTGGCCTGGTATGCAAACAGGCTGCGCCATCCGCCTCAGGCAGAGGTGTACCATTTCTATGAACCGGAGAGCGGAAGCCTGCAATATGTGATTGCTGACGGACAAACCCGGCGCTGCGCCATCATCGATCCGGTGCTGGACTTTGATCGCCGCTCGGGAGCGGTATTCTGTCAGCAGGCCCAACGCATACTGGATTTTATTCAGCAAAAAAACTGGCAGGTTGCGTGGGTTCTGGATACCCATCCTCATGCCGACCACTTCTCTGCCGCCGCCTGGCTGGCCGGGAAAACCGGTGCGCCTACCGGCATCGGTGAAAAGGTCACTGAGGTACAAAGGCTGTGGCAAACTCTCTATAACCTGCCCGGCCTGACGCCAGCTGAGAAAATCTGGGACACCTTATTCAGGGACGGCGAGGTGTTTTACATCGGCAATCTGCGGGGTGAAGTCATTTTATCTCCCGGCCACACGCTGGCGTCGGTGACCTATCACATCGCCGACTGTGCTTTTATCCACGACACGTTTTTTATGCCCGACAGCGGCACAGCGCGGGCTGATTTCCCCGGCGGCAGCGCTGCCGTATTATGGGACAGCCTGCAACGCATTCTGCAGTTACCTGACGACACACGTTTATTTACCGGTCATGATTATCGCCCTGACGGGCGCGACGTGCAGTTTGAAAGCACGGTACGTGAGCAGCGGGAAAACAATCCGTGGGTGGTTGATCAACATCAACAGGATTTTATTGCCCGGCGGCAGCAGCGTGATGCCACGCTCCCGCTTCCTGAACTGATGCTGATGGCACTGCAGGTCAATATCAACGGCGGACGGTTACCTGAACCCGAGAGCGATGGCGAGCGCTATCTGAAAATCCCGCTAAACCGCTTTTCACTTAAGACGTAAGCAGGGCATAAGGAGTCGAGCGTCATGCATATTGACCTGATCCATTTTACTCCGTGGCAAAGCCTGGCGGGCGGGCTGCTGATTGGCGCGGCGGCGGGCATGCTGGTGCTGTTTTGTGGCCGCATAGCCGGTATCAGCGGCATTCTGGGCGGTCTGCTTAAACGCCGCTCATCAGACAAGCCCTGGCGGCTGGCCTTTATTGCGGGCCTGGTCCTGTCGCCGCTGGTGTTCCAGCTGTTCAGCGCCCTGCCCGCCATTGAAACTGAAGCTTCATGGGGACGTCTGGTACTCGCCGGCGTGCTGGTGGGATTGGGTGTTCGCCTGGGCTCGGGCTGCACCAGCGGTCACGGCGTATGTGGATTATCGCGGCTGTCACTGCGCTCACTGGTGGCGACGCTGGTCTTTATGTTAACCGCCATGCTGACCGTTGGCGTGATGGGCCACGGGTGAATATCAGGAGGAACAATGGCCGTTTTATTTTCTCTGCTTAGTGGGCTGTTATTTGGCACGGGCTTAATCGTCAGCGGCATGGCGAACCCGGCCAAGGTTCTGGGTTTTCTGAACATTACCCGCGCCTGGGATCCCTCTCTGGCGCTGGTGATGGGCGGCGCGATTACCGTCGGGCTGGTGGCCTTCTGGCTGGCCTCCCGACGTGAGCGTCCGGTCTTTGGCGAAACCTTTCATCTGCCCGGCCAGCGCGCGCTGGATAAAAAACTGATCGCAGGGGCTATGCTGTTCGGGATTGGCTGGGGGCTGGCAGGCATCTGCCCCGGTCCGGCGCTGGTGCTGCTCGGCGGCGGAGTGCTTAAGGGCGCAGTGTTCCTGATCGCCATGCTGGCAGGCATGCTGCTCTTTGAGTGGCTCGACAGCCGCACCGCCTCACTTTCATCACGACGTTAAGAGACAGGGATTAATGAAAACGTTCAGGATACTGGTTTCCGCACTGCTGTTGAGCAGCACGACCCAGGCGGCTACGCTGCCCGCCCCCGTCCAGCAAATTGAAAAGCAGGGCGTGGAAATCATCAAATCTTTTAAGGCACCCGGCGGGGTTCAGGGCTGGCTGGGTCAATATCAGGGAACCGGCGTTACCATTTACCTGACGCCGGATGGTCAGCATGCGATTTCGGGCTATATGTATGACGCGCAGGGCAATAACCTCAGCGAAAAAATCATCAATGATGAAATTTATTTGCCCGCCGGACGTGCCATGTGGAAGCAACTGCAGGCCATGCCGGGCATCAAGGAGGGAAGCGCTGAAGCCGGCTGTCAGGTCGTGGTCTTTGCCGATCCGTTCTGCCCCTACTGCCGGACCTTCTGGCAGCAGGTGCAGCCGCTGGTACAAAATAACTCGCTCAGCATCAAAACCCAGCTTGTCGGCATTCTTAAGCCCGAGAGCGGACGCTACGCGTCTGCCATTCTCGCGGCGGCCGATCCTGCTAAAGCCTGGCAGGATTTCGAACGCTCGCAGGGTAAAAATAAGCCGGCCTTCCCGGACAGCACGCCGCGCGCGCTGTTTGATCAGATTCAGCATAACCAGGCGCAGATGCAGGCGTTAGGGGCCAACGGCACGCCCGCTATCTACTACCTGAATCATGAACAAAAGCTGCAACAGATTGTTGGCCTGCCTGATAAACAGCAGATGGCCGATCTGGCCGCCTGTCGGTAAGCGGCGTTAACGCGCCAGAGATGAACGGTAGCGCAGCCTGGCGGGCAAGATAATCTGTCTGTCCGCCGGTTCATGCCCCTGGATCATTTGGCTAATCACGGAAAAGCACTCCTGCGCCAGGCGCGGTACGTTCTGTTCTACGGTATCGATATGCAGTGACAGCGAATCATACAGGTAGTGATCGTCGAAACTGGCTATGTGAATATCACTCTCCAGCAGATGGTGCTGGCTCATATAGCGCAGCACCCCTTCCAGCAAACCGCAGGCGGCGGTAAACAGCGCCTTAGGTGGCCTGCCAAGACGGGCACACAGGGCCGCAAACATTTCATAGCCGCTGCTGGGATGGTAGTTGCCCTGAATAATCCATTCCGGCCGGGGACTTACTCCCGCCCGCTCCAGCCCCTGCATAAAGCCGGCCAGACGATCTTTGGTCGGCGACAGTCGTGGCTGCCCGCCCAGGAAATAGACCTCATCGGGATGAGCACGCGCCAGGCGCTCTACCAGCTCGGCGGTCGGCGTAATCGAATCGGTGATCACCAGCGGCAAACTGCTGTTATTCACGTGGCGGTCAAACAGCACGACCGGCAGCTGTTCACTCAGCTTGAGATAGTCGCTGTCGCTCTGCTGACTTGAGGCGACGATCAGGCCATCAACCTGACGCGAGACCAGGTTGTTAACCACCAGCGTTTCCTGGCTGGCATTTTCATCGGTACAGGAGATCAGCAGCTGTAGCCCGGCTTCACGGCAAAGGTTCTCTAGCGCGTGAGAGAAAACGGCGAAACCGTAGTTGGTGATCTCCGGCACCACCAGCCCTAACGTATGGCTGCGGTTTTCGCGCAGCAGACGGGCATGGATACTGGGTAGATAATGGTGCTGTTGCGCAAGAGACATCACGCGTTCGCGCGTCTCTTCTGCCACGCGCAGCTCTTTACCGCGCCCGTTGAGCACCAGGCTGGCCGTGGCTTTTGACACCCCGGCCAGCGCAGCGATATCACTGATGGTCACGCGCTTTGTTTTTTTCACGTCGGTGCTTCGTTCAAGGAAACAAGGGCTTATTCTACCATGCAGGATCGTAACGACCAGTAGCAGGCAGTGACTTCTGCGCTGCCGCTCAGGCGTAAACGGGCAGGATGCTGCGGGAAGTAGCGGCTACTCATCACGCCTTCGCCGTCATTGATAAAAATCTCGACGCTGGAGTGATCGCACAGAATATGCAGTTTGCGCGCGCTGCCGCACCAGTGACGATAAAGCCATTCGCCGTTTTCCAGACTGCGGCGTGCCAGACAAAGCGTCTCCTGATGCCAGCTCAGCCGGAGCGTATCGGCAAAGTCCAGCGTGATATCGCCGCCGGACGTCAGCACCAGCTCAAGACGTCGGGCCGCCATCTCCGGTGCGCCATCCGCAGGCCCGCGATAGCGTTGCTCGTCCAGCCGCAGCGCCTGCAGCTCGGCCACCGGCTGCTGATAAAGCCGCCCGTTCCGCTCGGTCAGCTCACGTATACAGGTCATCTGATGAATCCAGCCAAACGCCACGGTGGGCTGGCGCATTTCTTCGCCGTCCGGCACGCCCATCCAGCCCACCAGCAGCCTGCGCCCGTCCTGGGTTAACGTGGTTTGCGGGGCATAAAACTCAAAGCCGGCATCCAGTTCATTAAAGGCACCGGGCGAGTAATGCGCGTTCTCATAGTCGAGCGTACCGCTGAGCCATGCGCAGGGATGGGTATTCAGATAGCGCTTCTCTTCCCGGGGAATGCCCTGCGGGCAGCAGATCAGAAACGTCGAGGCTCCCAGGGTGAACATGTCAGGGCATTCCCACATATAGCCCGCCGCGCCTAATCCGCCCAGGCCACTTCCCGCTATTTCGCCCAGGTTCTCCCAGTGGCGCAGATCGCTGGCGCGCAGTAACAGGACTTTGCCCTGTAACTGCGCGTCCTGCGCGCCCAGCACCATGTACCAGTACCCGCCATGCCGCCAGACTTTGGGGTCACGGACATGACCGGTGTAGCCTTCAGGCAGCGGGATAACCGGCCCCAGCTTGTCGAATCCGCCCTCACCGTTCTGCACGGCCAGGCACTGCCAGGCGGTACGTGAGCCGTCCTCAAATTTAACATTCCCCGTGTAACACAGGGTTAGCTCGCCATTGTTGTCCACCGCACTGCCGGAATAGCATCCGCTGCGGTCATACTCTTCATCGGGCAACAGCGCGACCGGTTCGTGTTCCCAGTGCAGTAAATCCGCTGAACGCCAGTGGCCCCAGCATTTGTGCTTGTGCTCGCAGGCCAGGGCATTCCACTGATAGAACAGGTGGTACTGTCCGTTGAAGTGGATAAAGCCATTGGGATCGTTAAGCAGCCCGGTAACCGGCGCCAGGTGCCAGCCCGGATAGTGGCTGTCCTCCCGCGCCCTGGGCTGGCCTTTCATTACCGCCTTAAGCATGGCGGGCAGCAGGTTTTTCAGGGCCATTATTCAGAATCCGTTTTGTACTTGAGCAGGAAAGCGATGACAAAGGCGACACTAAAGGCGATCACCATACCAATAATATAATTCAGCAGCGAACTGGCCTGAACAATGGCCATGCCGGGTAAGCCAGTCAGCCCCACTGCGGTCATATAGACCTTAACGGAAATTACCCAGGCACCGCCGATGGCACCACCGATCAGTCCGGCAATAAACGGCTTCATAAAGCGCAGGTTGATACCAAAGATGGCGGCTTCGGTAATGCCCAGCAGGGCCGAAAAGGCTGAAGGTAAGGTAATGGCTTTGATTTTAGGATCCTTGGTTTTAAACCACACCGCCAGACAGGCACCGCCCTGCGCCACGTTGGCCATCGCCCAAATCGGCAACAGGAAATTGACGCCGATTGAAGGATTACCCAGCAAGCCCGCTTCAATGGCGTGGAAACTGTGATGCACGCCAGTAATCACGATAACGGAGTACAACCCGCCAAACAGTAATCCGGCCAGCCAGCCTGCATGAGCAATCAACGTGCTGAGCACGAAGGAGATGCCGTCCCCCAAGGCACGCCCCGCCGGACCAATAATCAGCAGCGCCACAAAGCCAGAAATAATCACGGTCAGGAACGGCGTCAGAATCAGGTCGAGCGCGTCAGGGATGATGCGCCGTAACTGTTTTTCCAGCAGGCTCATAAACCACACGGCCAGCAACACCGGAAACACCGTGCCCTGGTAGCCGATCATCGCGACTTCTATCCCAAAGAAGTTCATGGTGTGGAACCCGGACGCCACGCCCCAGGCATTGGTCAGCGCCGGATGGGTCAGGATGCCGCCCAGCGTCGCCCCCAAAAACGGGTTACCGCCAAACTCACGTGCTGCCGTAAAGCCGATCAGGATCGGCAGAATAATAAACGCCGCCGAACTGCACATATCCAGCATGATATACAGGGCATTTTCCGGGTTCACCCAGCCATAGGTTTTGACCATGCCCAGCAGGCCCATGAGCAGGCCGGACGCGACAATGGCCGGAATAATCGGCACGAAAATATTCGAGAGCAAACGGGCGATGCGCTGGAAAGGATTGAGCTTGCGGGCCGCGATATCGGCGGCTTCAGATTTACTCGATTCACTGATCCCGGCTTCGGCGACAAAGGCGGCGTAGACTTTGTTGACCACCCCGGTGCCAAAAATCACCTGCAGCTGTCCGGCATTACGGAAACAGCCTTTTACCCCGTCGATTTTACCGATCGCGCTGCTATCCGCTTTGGCGTCATCGACCAGCACCAGCCTGAGCCGGGTCGCGCAGTGCGCCGCGCTGGCAATATTCTCTTTGCCCCCCAGCAACGGCAGTAATGCACGGGAGATTTGTACGAAATCCATAAAAAACCTCTGTTTTATCATGTAATAGTGTCGGCCCGGCTGAAACGGCCCCGCAGGGCCGACTGATCAGAACCAGGTTTCCATTTGTACGCCGAAGTTCCACTCACCGCCCGCTTCAAAGCCGCTGCTGCCAAAGGCATCGCCGCGCGCGTAGTTATCCAGTCGGTGGTCCCAGTCCATCCAGGTGGCAAAAAGGCGAATTTCCGGACGTTTGAGGAATTCACCCACGTTGCTGGCCTTCAGCGTAGGCGCAACGGTCAGTTTGTAGAAATTACCGTTGACCGCACTGCGCTGATTAAAGCCCTCTGGCCGCAGATCCATATACTGATAGGTAGCTTCGTACTGCATTTCAAAGTTCTCGGTCAGCCCCTGAATCAGGCGCATGTTGGCGGTGGCCCACTGATAGCTGTCGCCCTTGACGTAACGATCCTTACTGCTTTGCGCCAGCACCGCCGGGGCGATATGCCAGCCGCCGCCCAGCGGGGTAATCCCGTAGCTGGCCAGCCGCCAGGTATCGGCATCCGGTAACAGTGCCCCGTCTGAACCGATAGCTTTTACCTCTGCACCTAAGCCGTGACCGTACAGCACGGCCGTTTTCGCTGAACCTTCGCGCAGGCCATAGAAGCTGTCGTTATGCAGCCCCACCAGCGCATGTAACCCGGTGTTCGCGGCATCGCCCTTCACCTTCAGGCCGTTCACATCCAGCCGGTCGTCGTTATCTTTCGCCCGCATGCCGCTCAGCATCAGCTGGAATGGGCCGTAAAAGTTGTTAGCCGTCAGAATATAGTTCTGTGCGGTGTTGTCGTTGTTCTCGATATCGCCAAAGGTTCGTCCGTAAAGCGACAGGTTGCTGTGGGCCTGATCGCTCCACTTCATGTCGTAAATACCTGCTCCGGTACCGGCGAGAAACACCACATCGGAGTCGATCCAGTGGATATCGAAATTATCCCGGTCAAAGCGTTTACCCGCCCAGACGGTCGTGTCTTTGAACGCGCCGGTAAAGGTTGGGAGCTGGCCCAGCTCGACAAAAGCCTGACGCAGATTGAGGTCGCTGCTGGATGCCGTCCAGTCGTTATAGGTGCGCTGACCGTCGGCCAGCATCGCCTTGAAGCGGGTCGTTGCACCGTTTTCTAGCGTTTGTTTATGTTCCAGATTCAGCTCTACATAGGTATCAGGTTCGTTACCTAAGCGGCCGACGTGCCCGCCGGTTTCCCCGGCAGGCGTCACGGTCGGGCCGCCCTGAGTTTTGGTCGCCGAGCTGTTCATCAGTAGCCCGGAACGGGCATATCCGTGAAATTCGAAGCCGTCTTCACTGCTCGCTTTCTGCTCCAGCTTCGCCGTGCGCTGTTCAACCTGCGTCGCGGTGGCCTGGCTTTTCTGCTGTGCGCGGGCAAGCTGCTGCGCCTGTTTTTCTGCGGCTTCTGCGCGATTCTCTGCCGCATTCGCCCGCTGCTCCGCGGCCTGTAACCGCTGCTCCAGTGCCGCCAGCCGTGCTTCAATACTGCTCATGCTTGGTTCTGCTGCCAGAACCGGCCCCGCGCTCAGTAGCAGCCCAACGGTTACGGCAAGTGCCTTTTTATTCATCGTTTTACATCCCAGAAAAGGTAAGGGTAGTGATGCTGTCTTTTGCTAAACCGTTTTAGTTTTCGGATGATATTCATCGATGTATTTTCAGGCAAAGTAATTTGCTAAACCGATTTTATGAATGTGAGACAGTTCGCAAAACGAAGCGGCGACGAGGCGAAAAGGGGGAATGACGTGATGAAAAAAACGCGGTCGGCAAGCAGACAACCGGATGCGTCATGACGCCTGTCCGGTTGTCTTGAGGAAGGGATCAGGCAGCCTGACGACGTAACAGCGTCAGCGGTCCCGGCCCGCTCAGAGTGAAAACGGAGATCAACGTAAAGGCCATCGCAATAGAGCCTAGCACCAGATAGGCGCCATGGAAGCCAATACTTTCATACATGTTACCCGCCAGAACCGACATGAATATCATCGCTAACTGTTTGAAGAAGCAGAAGCACACCAGATAAATGGTGGCGGAGAAGCGCACTTCAAACTGGCTGGTGATGTATTTAAAGCAGCCGACAATCAGGAAAGGGATTTCAAACATGTGCAGCGTTTTAAGAATCACCACTTCCACTGCCGTGGTGGCAAAGGAGGAACCGATAATACGCACGGACATGATCATGCCTGCCAGCAGCAGGGCGTTCTTGCCGCCAATGCGGTTAACGATCAGCGGAGCAAAAAACATGATGGACGCGTTCAGTAATTCACCCAGGGTGGTTACATAGCCAAATACCCGCGTACCCTGTTCGCCTGTAGCAAAGAATGAGGTAAAGAAGTTAGCGAACTGCTGGTCGAACACGTCATAGGTACAGGACACGCCGACGACATACAGGGATAAAAACCACAGTTTTGGCTGCCTGAACAACTCCAGCGCCAGCTTCAGGCTGAACGCCGAGTGATTCGCTCCCACCGCCTGCGCAACCGTCGCGGATGACGATGTGCTGGTACGGGAGAAGAACAGCAGCAGCGCCAGAATCACGGCACAGCCCGACCCCAGCCAGAACACAAACTGGTTATTGATGGTGAACATGATCCCGACGATGGAGGCGCACAAGGCCCATCCTACACAGCCAAACATGCGCGCCCGGCCAAATTCAAAATTGCTGCGGCGGCTGACTTTCTCAATGTACGCTTCAATCGCGGGTGCCCCGGCGTTGTAGATAAAACCCAGGTAAATACCGCCAACAATCGAGCCCGCCAGAATATTCACCTGTAATAGCGGCCCAAAAACGTAAATAAAGAAAGGTGCGAACATCACCAGCATACCGGTGATAACCCACAGCAGGTGTTTTCGCAGGCCGAGCTTATCGGACAACAGGCCAAACAGCGGCTGAAACAGCAGAGAAAACAACGAAATACTGGCAAAAATAATGCCGGTATCCCCTTTGCTGATATGGTTAATATCATGCAACCAGATGGGGAAGAACGGGAAATAGGCACCCATGATGAAAAAGTAAAAGAAGAAGAAAAAACCAAACAGCCAAAAATTCGTGTTTTTTAAATAGTACATATTGGACGTCCTTACGCGAGAGTCAGGCAGGCGCGAGCCTGCCCGCTCATTATTTTTGTTGCCCCCAGATAAACTGGTAGCTGTAACGTCCTGCACTGAGCAGGAATTCCGGTGATACCGACGGGCTCCAGGAATCGTCTCCGCCGACGCCCATGTGGAAGCCATCAATATTGAGCCACGTGCCCGCCTCAGGCCGTAACAGGTGGCGATGGCAGGTTTCCATCAGCTGTGTCTGGCTGTAGCGACTGATGTTGAACTGGAAATCGCCACGCCACTGGTGCGCACCATAGTTGAGTTCACGCGTGCCGCAGCGCAGGCCGTTTTCAGTGGGGAAAACATACGGAGTGTACATTTCACTCAGCGGTAAATCCCAGCGGTCGAAGCAGGCAGAGGTCAGGCGATCCGGGTAATTTTCATGCGGCCCCAGGCCTAACCAGTTCACTCGCTCGACGATCTGGGTGAGCTGACAGCTCATACCGATGCGTGCCGGATAAGGCGTGCCGCTCGCGATCTCCACGTTGACCGTCACCGCCATCTCGCCAAATCCATCAATACGGTACGCTTTACGGCTGATAAACAGCGTTTTGCCCTGGAACTGCCAGGCATGGACGGTGTTGATCACGACGGCGTCGGAGAGCGCTTCGGCGGTGCACTGCAGGGTGGTGACCTCAGACTGATAGTGCCCCGCCGCTTTCCAGCGCTCTACCCAGGCATTAGGGTCGATGCGCGTGACTTCGCTGACGCCGATATCGTTATCCAGCGGCGCACGGGTAAACTGATCGCGCAGCGGCGACAGGAGCTGCGGCTGATCGTCGATCCAGTACTGGGTGAGCACGCCCTGCTGACGGCTGAATGCCCAGCGCTGGTTGTTCACCGCCACGCTGAAGGTGTCTTCGCCGCGGCTGAGCTGTGGCGCACTCGCCGCCTGAGGCGGCAGGACCACATTCAGGATCGCCTCCAGTGGCCACTGCTGCCAGGCGCTGATATGACCGGCTTCTGACCAGGCCGTCGGCTGAGGCTGTTCCACCCGCACCGTCAGCCAGAGCTGGCCTGCAGATTGAGGCAGCGGCACCTCCGGGAGTGCGATCTGTTGGCGGCTCTGTGGCGCGATATCCAGCGTGACTTCACCGGCGGCCAGCAGGTTGCCATCCTGAGCCACCGACCAGTGCAGGATTTCATTATCACTGTGGCGGAACAGGTATTCGCTGGTCACTTCCAGCGTGCGCTCGCTGCCCTGTAGCAGCCTGAACTGGAAGAACTGCTGCGCATGGCGGGCTTCGTAGAGCGAGGGATGGGGCGTCCGGTCGGCAAAGACCAGCCCGTTCATGCAGAACTGGCGATCATTAGGCGTATCACCAAAGTCGCCACCGTAGGCAGCCCAGGGTTCGCCGTTATCGTCATATTTTATGAGCGACTGATCGACCCAGTCCCAGACAAAACCGCCCTGCAGGCGAGGATACTGACGAAATGCCTGCCAGTATTTTGCGTAGCCACCAAGGCTGTTTCCCATGGCATGAGCATATTCACAGAGAATAAGCGGACGCTGCTCGCCTGGCATAGACAGCCATTTTTTAATGGACCATTTCGGCACGGCCGGGAAAGGTTGATCCTCATCGACCCGCGCATACATCGGACAGATAATATCGGTCGCTGCGGTATTGGCCCCGCCACCTTCGTACTGGACCGGGCGGGAAGGATCTTCACTTTTCAGCCAGCGGTAGAGCGCATCATGGTTAGCACCGTGGCCCGATTCGTTACCCAGTGACCAGATAATAATGCAGGGGTGATTACGATCGCGCTGCACCATGCGCGTGACGCGCTGGCTCATGGCGGGAAGCCAGACGGGATCGTCGCTCAGGCGATTCATCGGCACCATGCCATGCGTTTCGATGTTGGCTTCATCGACGACGTACAAGCCGTAGTGGTCACACAGGCTATACCACAGGGGATCGTTAGGGTAATGGGAGCAGCGCACCGCGTTGAAGTTATTCTGCTTCATCAGCAAAATATCCTGCACCATAGTGTCACGATCCATCACCTGACCGCGTTCAGGATGATGCTCGTGGCGGTTGGTGCCGCGGATGAGCAGTGGCTGACCGTTGAGCAGCAGCAGGCCATTTTCGATGCTGACGTGACGGAATCCCACGTCGCAGGCCTCCGCCTCAATCAGCGTACCGTCCGTCCGGTGTAACTGCACAACCGCCCGGTAGAGATGCGGCGTTTCCGCACTCCACAGCGCAGGGTTAGCAACGTTGATGCACAGCGTTGTCCGATCGCTCCACGCGCCGCGCTCGTCAATAATCGCGCTGCCCAAGGGCGACGTCGCTTCTCCGGTTAGCGTGTCACCCGCGAAGAGCTGCACGCTGACCCGTAAATCGTCATCCAGTGCTCCGGCGACCCGCACCTCAGCTTCCAGCCGCGCACGACTGAAATCGTCATTGAAATGCGTACGAATGCGCAGATCGCGAAGATGGCTGGCAGGCTTATGCAGCAGGGAAACATCGCGGAAAATACCACTCATGCGCCACATATCCTGATCTTCCAGATAGCTGCCATCGCTCCAGCGCAACACCATCACCGCCAGGCGATTTTCACCTTCGCGCAGAAATTCGCTCAGATCAAATTCAGACGGCAAGCGGCTGTCCTGCCCGTAGCCCACCCAGCGTCCGTTGCACCAGAGATAGAAGGCTGAATTCACGCCGTCAAAAATAATTCGGGTTTCTCCATGTTGCAGCCAGTCTGCATCCACATTAAATGTGAGCGAATAACATCCCGTAGGATTTTCAGCCGGAACGCGCGGGGGATCAACCGGAATGGGATAGGTAACATTGGTGTAAATCGGAACATCATAGCCCTGCATTTGCCAGACTGACGGCACGGTAATCGTCGCTGCCGCCTGCAAATCCTGGGTGCGCCAGCTATCCGGCACCGCCTCGGGCGCAGGGAAAAAGGCAAACGTCCATTCGCCGCTCAGGCTTTTTCGCTGCGCCGATGGCGCGTTGTTATGGGCCGCCTCAGCGCTGCGCCAGCTGTAAAACGGCGGATGGGCTTCTAGCCGGTTATGTTCGCTGACGCCGGGGTTTTCCCAGTCGCGCCGGGCGAGTACGGCCGCTAATGAATCTCTGTCCAGGGTCATGGCAGTCTCCTGCATAAAATTGTTATCCGCTCACATTGAGATGACATTACGAGGCCTGAATGGGGATGTAAAGCAACGAAGGGCGAATGAGTGAACTGCCTCACAGCAAAGCGGGATCGGCAGTGAGATTTATGAGCGGGGTCGCTGTCTTGCCGGCCCCGGTCAGGATGCGCGAACGGGGAGCGCTGACAACGGGCGGATGGCCGCGGGAACAGATCAATGCGCGAAAAGGCTCGGCATGATGGGGCAACAGTAAAGCCTGCGTTGCGGTGACAGACAAAGCCCGACCACGCTTTATGCCGGCAGGCGGTTCACCCTGAGCGGCCGGGTCATCAGCGTGGACAGGGGCTGATCGCTCTGCCCGACCTGAGGTAACGGGCGCTGTCCCCTTTAGTGATGACAGGCCCGCTGGATGAGCGGCCGACCCCGTTTGGCGCTGCACCCGCTGACTGACCGGACACAGGCGAGGGTTGCCGGTCAGTGCATCGTGGCGTTATCGGGATATCATCCTTCAATTTGGTCACGATAAGGCAACGCGGTCATCGCCCCTTTTGCCGTCGTCGCCAGCGCCCCACACTGCTGTGCGCTGCTGAGTCGTGCCGCCAGCTCGGCCTCATTAGCGGGCATCCCCTTTTCCGCCAGCCCCCATAGCAGCCCGGCGACAAACGCATCCCCTGCGCCGGTGGTGTCCACGCTCACCACAGGCAGCGTGGGATAGTGATAATGTTTACCCTGATGCCAGACTTTTACTCCGGCCTTGCCCTGGGTGACCATCAGCAGGCTAATCGCAAAGCGTTCCGCCAGCGCCTGCATGCTGTCAGCGTGTTGCGCCCCCGGAGTCAGAAAAGCCAGCTCTTCCTCAGACAGCTTGACCACATCGGCCAGCTGTAACGCTCGGTTCACACAGTCCCGCAGTTGGGCATCGTCGTGCCACAGATCGTGACGAATATTGGGATCAAAGCTCACAAAGCCACCGGCATCGCTGATCTGCTGCATGGCAGAAAAGGTGGTGGAGCGCGAAGGTTCTGCCGCCAGGGCAATTGAGCAGCAGTGAAGCCATTCACCTTGCTCAAACCTGGGGAGATCGCCTTGTTCCAGAAACAGATCTGCGCTGGGGCGCACCATAAAGGTAAAAGTCCGCTCACCTTCCTGATCCAGCGCCACCACCACCGTTGAGGTGCGCTGGGCGCTGTCCAGCGTCATATAGCGGGTATCAACCTGTTCAGTCGCCAGCGTGTGCTGCATAAAGTGACCAAAAGGATCGTCCCCAACCCGGCCAATAAACCCGCTGCGGCCCTGTAAGCGGGCAATGCCCACCGCCACATTGGCGGGCGCCCCGCCTGCACACTGTATTAAATGCCCCGGCCCGTCCGGAAGCAGGTCCACCACGGCATCACCCAGACACCAGACTCGTGCTGACATACCTCTCTCCTACGCAGATAAAGCTAAATTTTACTAAACCGTTTTAGCTTAGCATTGCTCAGGCGTCATAAATGTGATTTGTGTGGGGAAAATCTCTTCGCACTGGCGGTAAAGCTGTCTTGAGCGCTGTAGTAAAGCGATACAAAGTCACCGCCACCAGGGTTAAACCAGCGCGCTGGCAACTGCTACACTCGTGAAAACTCCAAACACAAAAAGGCGAACCTCATCATGTCTGAACAACACTATCAGCCCGCTAAAGTCTGGAAGTGGGACCCGGAAGCGAAAGGTAATGGTGCCAAAACTAACCGCCCTACCGCTGGCCCAACCCATGAAAAAGCCCTGCCGGTTGGTAAGCATCCGCTGCAGCTCTACTCTCTGGGCACGCCTAACGGCCAGAAAGTCACTATTCTGCTGGAAGAGCTGCTGGCGCTGAACGTGAACGATGCAGAGTACGATGCCTGGTTAATCAATATTGGTGAAGGCGACCAGTTCACCAGCGGTTTTGTTGAGATCAACCCCAACTCCAAAATCCCGGCACTGTGCGATCATTCAGCCACACCACCGATTCGCGTATTTGAATCCGGTAACATCCTGCTCTATCTGGCGGAAAAATACGGTTATTTCCTGCCGAAAGATCCGGCCAAACGCACCGAAACGCTGAACTGGCTGTTCTGGCTGCAAGGCTCAGCCCCTTACCTTGGCGGCGGCTTTGGTCACTTCTATCATTACGCGCCAGAAAAGATTGAATACGCCATCAACCGCTTCTCACTGGAAGCCAAACGTCAGTTTGACGTGCTGGACCGTCAGCTTGCCGATAACCGTTATCTGGCGGGTGACGATTACACCATCGCCGATATCGCCACCTGGCCGTGGTACGGCAGCATGGTGCTGTATAACCAGTACAATGCGGCAGAATTCCTCGACCTTCAGTCCTACAAAAATGTGGTGCGCTGGGCCGAAGAGATCGCCCTGCGTCCGGCCGTTATGCGCGGCCGCAAGGTGAACCGTGTGATGGGCGAACCCGCCGATCAGCTGCGCGAGCGCCATGACGCATCGGACTTTGATACGCAAACCCAAGACAAGCAAGCCTGAGGAGAAAAACGTTGAGCGCTTACGTCGTATTTATTCGTGACAACACCCTGGATCAGGATGAAATGGTGACTTACGCCGATAAAGCCGGCAAAGCCCATGGCAACCATCCCATCAAGCCTTTAGCCTTTTACGGCGATCTGGAAACCCTGGAAGGCCCCGAGGCGGAAGGTGTGGTGATTATTGAATTTCCGAGCACCGACGCCGCCCATGCCTGGTATGACAGCCCGGAATATCAGGAGGCGAAACAGCACCGCCTGAAGGGCGCGACTTATCGTGTACTGTTGGTAAAAGGCGTCGATTAATCGCTTTGCGGGCATGCCCGCCATTGCCCCGCAGTCCATCTGGCCTGCGGGGCACTCGCGCCCATCGACGCGGCTGATACGGCATGCTCGCGACCCGGGCAATAACGCCCGTGTTTTCTCCGCCAGAACCGCCTCATAACGGATTCTGCCTGCTTCGCCTAGCTAAAACGAAACAGTGAGATGGCCTGTTGTAACGTGCTGGCCTGCTGACGCTGGTGCTGCGCCACCTGTAGCGTTTCGGTCACGTGTTTGACGTTATGATTCACGCTGTCATCAATACTGTTAATGCTGTGCTGAATCTGTTCGATGCTCTGATTTTGCTGCACGCTCATCTCCGACAGCTCGTTCACCAGCTGTGAAAGGCTGTCGATACTGACGTGAATCGCCTGCATGGTCTGGGCGGCCTGATCAACCTGCGCGGTGCCCTGCTCGGCGCTGGAACTGGACACATCCATGAGCTGGCGAATCTCACGGGCGGCATTTTCACACCGCAATGCCAGGCTGCGCACTTCATTGGCCACCACGGCAAAACCCCGGCCTTCCTGACCCGCGCGGGCGGCTTCTACTGAGGCATTCAGGGACAAAATCGTCGTCTGGAAAGCAATGCCGTCAATCAGTTCAAGAATGGTTTTAACCCGGCCAGACTCCACGTTAATCTGCGCCATGGAGGCCATCGCCCGCTGAATATTCTGTTGACCTTTATTCGCTACCTGGCGGGTTTCATGAGCCAGATCGCAGGCCGTTTGCGCCTTATCCTTCGCCTGACTGGCGGCAACGCTGATTTGTGACATCGCGGTGGTCGCCACCTCCAGCGCCTGAGCCTGTTCATCGGTGCGCTGCGACAGGGCGGCGTTACGCGACAGCATGCTGTCGGCCTCCTGCAGCAGTTCAGCGACGCCGTGGCTGACCTGGTTCAACGTACCGCGCATCGTGCTCAGCGTCTGGCTAAAGGTTTTGGCGAATGGCGTTTCACTCTGTTGATTTTCCACCGACAGCGTCAGGCAACCCGGTTCACGGTTGATGCGGGCAGCCAGTTGCGCGACCTCACTTGAAGCGCGGAGATCGGCGGCCATCTGCCGGGCGATAAGCACCAGCATCGCGGTCTGTACCACCACAAACAGCGCGTGGAAAAGCACCATATCCAGACCGGGATGGTGAAAGACCACGATGCCAAACAGATCGTGTTCCTGCAGATAGTTAAACAGGAGATGATGAACGGCGCCTGTCGCGGCGGCCACCAGCAAGGGTCGGCTGTCGCGATAGACCAGCAATACCGACAGCAAGACAAACACCGAAAAGTGGAACTCGGTTTCGCCCTGGCCCAGTTGAATCAGCAAACCCGCGAAGCCGATGAGCGTGAAGGCCAACCATAAGCGCGAAAATAGCGTGCCGTTTGCCAGCCATCCCACCAGCGTGGCGACCAGTGCCAGCCCGGTGCCGACCGTTATCGCCAGCCAGGTTGACTGGTACAGGCTTCCGACGATGGCTGAAATCACCACCATGATCCAACACAGCATGACAATCAGCCTGTCTGCCTGTTTTGCAATACGTTGAGGGGAAACGCCATCCCCGGAGCGGGTTAAATCTGTATTCATCGCCAGGCATCCACCAGAGGTTAAACCGCGCCTCAGACCAGAGGCGTGCTCACAGTCGATCTACGCAACGGGCGCAGACACATAAGATCGGTATCGACGCTGCCGGAAAATACTTTAATAGTGATAATGATTTACAGAAAAGTTGCGTGGGACATTACAGATGAGTTAGCGCGCTATCGCTTTGAAGCCTTTCCTGTAGAAAGGTCACAAACGCCATGAGCCGCGAGGGCTGCTGTCGCTGCGCCTGCCAGACTGCGAAGATATCGCCGTCCGGTGACCGCCATTCGGGCAACACATGCCGCAGCTCCCCGGCTGCAATGCTGTGTTTTGCATCCCACCAGGAGCGCAGCAGGATGCCATGACCATCCAGCGCCATGCGCATCGCCACCTCGCCATCGTTCGTGACCAGGTTTCCGCGGACTTTCTGACTCAGGCTCTCCGCATCGCTGACAAACCGCCACAGGGCGAAATCGCTGTCATGCTGCCTCAGTAAAATGCAGTTATGCTGCGCCAGCGCCCGGATGCTGTCCGGCAACCCGTGTTTGGCGGCGTAGGCGGGCGAGCAGCAAAGTACACGCGGGTTGTGCACCAGTTTCCGGGCGACCAGCCGTGAGTCTGGCGGTTCGCCGACGCGAATGTCGATGTCCACATGGGCATCAAGAAAATTCAGCGACTGACTGCTGAGCTGCAGGGAAAGCGCCAGATGAGGATGCAGGGCAGCAAAGGCAGACACGCAGGGCGCGATATGGCGGCGGCCAAAACCAAACGAGGCATTAATATTCAGCGTGCCGCGCAGCTCGGCCGTTTCGCCGCTCACCGCGTCTTCCAGCGCCACCAACTGCTCCAGCAACGGACGAGCCCCTTCCAGGTATCGACGGCCTTCGGGCGTCAGTTCCAGCCTGCGCGTGGTGCGGCGCAGTAACTGAACCCCCAGCCGCTGCTCCAGCAGGCTCAGGCGTTTGCTGACGGCCGCCAGAGAAAGCCCCAGCGCCCGCGCGGCCGCCGTCAGGCTGCCCAATGACGCCACGCGCAGGAAAAACGCCAGATCGTCACTTGACGTCCGAGATTCTCTACTTTGATTCAACATGGGATTAACTTTAAGGCCAATTGTTTACCTCAGGTGGAGAGTTATACTGCGCTAACGCCCGGTGATAAATCAAGCTGCACCAAGACAGCATACGGAAACCTGACCGACTCACCCTACCAACCTCAGAGGTGCCCAGTGACAGAGAAGATCCATCGTATTGCCGTGATTCCCGGCGACGGCATTGGCAAAGAAGTGATGCCAGAAGGCGTGCGCGTGATGAACGTGGCGGCAGAGAAGTTCAACATTCCACTGCGCTGGGAGTGGTTCGATTATGCCAGCGCAGAATACTGGCAACAGCATGGCAAAATGCTGCCGGACGACTGGTTTGCTGAGCTGAAAACGTTCGATGCGATTTATTTTGGCGCGGTTGGCTGGCCTGATGTGGTGCCGGATCATGTTTCGCTTTGGGGATCGCTGTTGCAGTTTCGCCGTGAGTTTGATCAGTACGTGAACCTGCGTCCGGTACGCCTGATGCCCGGCGTGAAAGCACCGTTAGCCAACCGTAAGCCGGGCGATATCGATTTCTACGTGGTGCGGGAAAACACCGAAGGCGAGTATTCCAGCGTGGGCGGCACCATGTTCCCCGGCACCGAGCGGGAAGTGGTCATTCAGGAAACGGTCATGACCCGCGTGGGCGTCGATCGCATTCTGAAGTTTGCCTTCGAACTGGCCCAGCGTCGGCCCAAAAAACACCTGACCTCTGCCACTAAATCGAACGGTATCGCGATTACCATGCCCTACTGGGATAACCGCGTTCAGGCGATGGGTGAGCACTATCCCGAGATCAAGGTGGATAAATATCATATTGATATTCTTACCGCCAATTTTGTGTTGCATCCCGACTGGTTTGATGTGGTGGTTGCCAGCAATTTGTTTGGCGATATCCTGTCGGATCTCGGCCCTGCCTGCACCGGTACCATTGGCATCGCGCCGTCTGCCAATATCAATCCGGAAGGCAAATTCCCCAGCTTGTTTGAACCGGTGCACGGCTCGGCGCCCGATATCGCCGGTAAAAATATCGCCAACCCGATCGGCCAGATTTGGTGTGGTGCCATGATGCTGGAGCATCTCGGCTACAAGGAAGCCGGTGATGCCGTGCTGAACGCCATTGAGCGTACCCTGGCCGCCGGTGAACATTTAACCCGCGACCTGGGCGGCAGCGCGGATACGCAGCAGTTGGGTGCCGCTATCGCGGCGGCGCTGTAACTTAGTCTGCCAGCAGCACAACGCTGTCCGGATGCCAGCCTGACGGCAGCGGCTCAGGCCGCTGAATCGTCAGGTTGTTCAATTGCAGGTTCTCAACGCCGCGCGCAAACAGTCCCGGCAGCCCACCGGGATAGCGCTCAACGCCGTAAGCCTCGCCCGTGGTTTTATCCAGCCGGTAAGCATTATCCAGCCCCATCCCGGTGGGGGAATCGGGATTACAGGGCGGCCGCACATCGTACTGTCCCTGCACGCCCTGCGCGACAGTTTGCCGCAGATGGAGTTGATTGAGTGAAATATCACGGATCCAGCCTGGCTGGGCAGCATGCAGGTTGATCGCGCCCTCTGCCACACCGCTGAGCTGACTGAACTGGACTTGCTCCACGATCCCCGGCAGCACCGCCGGATCACGGGTCCGTACGGAGATAAAAATGGGATCGGCTTTGCCCCAGTGGCAGGCGGCAACATGATGGCAGCTAAAGGCGATTGTGCTGAAGAGGACGCGCCGTATCGCCCCACCATCCCGTGACACAATGCCGATGCCACGGTTGGAATCGAACAGGGTGCAGCCTGAAACGGTAATATCTTCAATATCGTCCCAGGTTTCAGTGCCGATCTTCAAGGCGCAGCTGTCGCTGCGCAGCAGGCAGTTGCTCACCGCGATTCGTCGCGCCGGACGACGCAGGCCAGCGGGCTTGAAGGTGGTTTTGATGCAAATCGCATCATCTGCCGCGCTGAAATAGCTGTTGCTGATAAAAACCGCCTCGCAGCTGTCAATGTCCAGTGCGTCGGTGTTGGGCAGCGTCATGGCGTTATCAATGGTCAGACGTTCGATATGCACATGGCGGCAGCTGACAAGGTGCACCGTCCACATCGGTGCGCGGATCAGGCTGATGTCCTGCAACCTGACCTGCTCGCAATCCTCAAACACGATCATGCGTGGCCTGTCTGCTTTTGGGACCCGGTAGCCCTGTTCGTCAGGCTCCGCCGCAAACCACGCTTCGGCGTCTCCCTCAATATGGCCCTGACCAGTAATTGTCAGGTTACGCTGCCCCAGCGCATACAGCAGGACGTTATGCGATTTCTCGGCACAGCTCAGCGCTTTCCACTGTTGGTAGTCCGCCAGATGTCGGCTGGCAACCAGCACTGCGCCGGCTTCAAGGTGCAGCTCAAAATCGGAAGGAAGGTTCAGGCAGCCGCTGCGATAACGCCCCGGCGGCAGCGTAAGTCGCCCACCGCCCGCCGCCGCAATCTGGTCAATCGCCTGTTGCAGGATGCGTGTATCAGGGGTTTCGCCGTCTGCGACGGGATGAAAATCGCCAAGGGAAAGATGCATCGTCCGGCCTTAGTGAATGAGAGATGAACCGGTGCGCTTACTTCACCGCACCTTCCGTTACGCCGCTGATAAACTTGCGCTGGAAAAACAGGAAAACCACGATAAGCGGCATGATAACGATCATCGCGCCAGCCATCAGCACCGGGATATCAATGGTGTTCTTATTCTGGAAAAACATCATGCCAATGGGCAAGGTTCGCAGCTCATCTTTGTTGACCAAAATCAACGGAATAAGGAATTCGTTCCACGTCCAGATAAACAACAGCAGGGCCAGCGTGGAGATCGTGGGCCAGATGGCCGGAACTAAAATCCCCCACAGGATTTTAATGCGAGGCGCGCCATCCATCACCGCCGCCTCGACTAACTCTTTAGGCACCTGCTGGAAAGCGCTGGCAATCATCAGGGTAGTAAACGGCAGCGACAGCGCAACCTGCGGCAGAATCAGGGCCAGATAGGTGTTGGTCAGCCCCATCCAGTGCAGTTCATGATAGAGCGGAATAATAAAGGCTTCACTCGGCAGCACCATGCCCAGCGCCAGCATGGCCGCCACCACTTTCTTGCCCGGAATTTTCAGTAAGGCAAAGCCAAATCCGGCCAGAATACCCAGTAAAATACTGCTCAGCACCACCGGAAACACCACCAGCACCGAGTTCATAAAGTAAACGTTAAAGTGTCCCTGCTGCCAGGCGGTGATGTAGTTTTTGACATTCAGTGAGGCGGGTAAATGAAACACGCCCTGAAACAGCTCCATCTGCGTTTTAAACGAGGTCATCAACGCCATTAAAAACGGCATGATGGTCATCAGCGCCACAATCCAGATCAGCGCACGAGAAATGATCGGTGTGCTTTTCATCAGTAACGTTCCTTCAATGCCAGATGGATCAGATAGTTAAGTCCTAACACAATGACCATACTGAATACGGCAACCGATGAGGCATAGCCGAAGTAATGCAGATCAAAGCCCTGCTTGTACATAAAGATATTGGTCACCATGGTGGAGGTGCCAGGGCCGCCCTGCGTCATTACGTACACCAGATCGAACGCCTTCAGACTGGCGATGACCGTCAGCAACAGCGCGATGCGCAGCTCCGGACGCAGTCCCGGCAGCGTAATGCGCATAAACTTCTGGCGGCGCGAGGAGCCATCCAGGTCCGCCGCTTCAAGCAGGGACGGATCCATTCGCTGCAGTCCCGCCATAAACAGCACCAGACAGAAACCAAAAAAGTACCAGGTGGCGACCATGCCGACGGCCGGCAGTGCCCAGGTAAAATCCCCGAGCCAGGACATCGCCAACTGCGGCAATCCGATGGCACGCAGGACCTGATCGATGGGGCCAAAGGCCGGGTTGTACAGCCAGCGCCACACTACGCCGAGAACCGCCATCGGCATGATATAAGGTAGAAAGAACAGGATGCGCAGTACGCTGCGCTCGGTGTTGTTTCGGGTTTCATACAGAAAGCTGCACAGCAGCAGCCCCACGCCAATCGGCAGGAGAGTATAAAACAGCATCAGAATGGCGTTATTGCCAAGGGCAATCCAGAAGACCGGATCGCTGAACATACGCAGGTAGTTACTGATGCCCGCGAAAACTGGCCGCGAGGTGCCATCCCACTCGGTAAAGCTGATTCCCAACGACGCGAGCAGCGGTAACAGCAGAAACAGGCCATAAACCAGGACTGCGGGAAGAAGATAGAGAAAATTACGCCAACTGCTTTGATTCAACATAACCGTACTCGTCGTAGTCAGAGCGACATTCAGGCCCGGCAGGTTCGCTGCCGGGCAACCGGCTTAGTGTTTCAGGGTTTTCATGTAACGCTGATAGTTGTTATCGAAGTTAATCACCATCTGCTCAGCCGTCTGTCGGCCCGCCAGCAGCAGCTGAACGTTTTGATTCAGTTCGGCGTTCATGGTCGGGGTTGCCCAGTCGACATAATGGCCCAGACCGTCGTAGGCATTCAGGTTCAGCCACACCTGCCAGGCTTCGCCTAACAGCGGATTATCCGCCGGGATTTTTGCGTCTTTATTGGTACTGGCCGGCAGGAAGCCAACGTTCAGCCAGCGGTTTGCCATGCTGTCCGACACCATATAGTTAATAAATTTGGCGGCGGCATCCTGCTGGGCTTTGGTTTTCGCCATGCTGGTCATCGAGAAGGCCAGATCGGTTCCGCCGACCATCAACGGCTGCTTAACGCCGTCACCGGCTGGCATCCCGGTGAAGTGAATATCTTTGTTGTCTTTAAACTGGCCCAGATACCAGGTTCCGCTCACCAGGAACGCAGACTGACCGTTCTGGAATAACGTGGCGGCATCATCATGACCAATGCCCTGATAGCCCGGGAACAGATAACCTTTGTCCGCCCAGCCTTTCATCATGGTGGCCGCTTTTTTCAGCTTGTCATCTTTGAACGTGCCGCCCACGTCGTAAATCAAATCATCCAGTTTTTTGCGGTCGCTGCTTTCAATTTGCGCTTCCCACAGCGTACTGAGTAACTGCTGCCCCATGTTGCCGTCTAATAAACCCAGCATCATTGGCGGCGTGCCCTGCTGCTTGAGTTTTGCCATTGCGGCGTCAAGCTCGCTCAGGGTTTTCGGTACCGCAATACCGGCCTTATCCAGCAGCGCCTTGTTATAATAGAGGCCAACCATTTCACCGAGGCTGGCCACGCCGTACAGCTTGCCGCTGCCAAACTGGCCGCTGTCAGACCAGCGGTTACGCTTGAGAATGGAGTCCGGGAATTTTTGGGTCCAGCCGTATTCGGCCGCATAGCTATCCAGCGGCAGCAGCAGTTTGTCTTTGACCAGCGATCCCATATCGCCGCCGCCCTGATTCACCTGGGCAATCTGCGGACCTTCACCTGCGGTCAGGGCCAACTTAAGAGGAATGCGCGTGTCTTCAAAGGAGTGCACGGACCGGTTGATAACGATACCGGGGTTTTGCTGGGAAAAGTCTTTAATACCTTCATCGACGGCCGCCGTTTGCTGAGGATAACTGTAGATATCCCATTCATTCAGGGTAACGGTGCTGTCGGCATGCGCAACGCTGCCCATCAGCAAGCCCGCCGCCAACAGGCTACGAACCGAAGTGCGAAAACGGAACGAACGAACTGAGGAATCAGACATCATGCTCACTTTCTCCAATACAGGATGGGCATCCTTTCTTCACAGGGTCTGCAATCCCGCAGACTGTCGCCGCATAAATCACCTTCTCACTCATAGTTACTTTAATAAAAAAATAAAGTCAAACATCCCACCTTGGGAATTGCCAGGTTGTGAGCCTGCGCAAAAAAACACGCTGACAGGGCAACGCTCAGCATAAGTGGAGAGAAATCCGCACAAATCTGGCGCGTTATCGGTGTCCGTTCGCCGCGGGCCAGCACGATAAACCAGCCTAAAAATGGCGTAATAACTTGCTGATAAAAAATATGAAAATCATATGACGCTCACATTTTTAACTTTTTATTTTCTCTGACGATTGCCGCCAGCCGGTTCACCGCCTGCGACAGAAGCCCACAGGGACTGGCCTGGTCAGCTAATAAGATCCGAGCGGAGGCGACTTCAGGATAGCGGGGCAATTATTCCATCTTGAAAACTAAGTCAGCTTTCATTACCGTGAGGTTGTTCAACTACTGACCTGTGAGAGATGACGATGGCGAATCAAGGTGTCATTCGTCCGGCCACCGAGTCGGACTATTCAGCGCTTTACCGCATCTGTCTGGAAACCGCCAATGCCGGTAAGGATGCCCGTAACCACTATTCCGATCCCGAGTATCCTGGACAGCGCTTTGCGGTGCCCTACGCCCGCTTTGCACCGGATTTTGCCTTTGTGCTGGACGTGGAAGGCGAAGTGATGGGCTATGTTGTCGCTACGCCCGATACCCGCGCCTTTGAAGCGCAGCTTGAGCAGCACTGGTGGCCTCAGCTTCAGGAAAAATACCGTGACCGCACGCCCAGCGCCCCCTATGACAGCAAAATTCTCGACAGCATCCGTCAGCCTGAACGTGCCGATGCGCAGCTGGTGACACAGTGGCCCGCGCATTTACATATCAATCTGCTGCCGCCGGTGCAGCAAGGCGGCTGGGGCCGCAGGATGATTGCACAGGAACTGGCTGCGCTACGCCAGGCCGGCGTGAAAGGCGTTCACCTTGGCGTCAGCCTGCAAAATGAACAGGTGTGCGCGTTCTATCAACGCATGGGATTCAGCCACATCCTGCGCAGCAACGCCATATATATGGGCCAGTTACTTTAAGTGAGAGAGTTTATGACCAGCCTGCGCTTACAGAACGTTAAGAAGTCCTATGACCATATCGATGTGATTCACGGCGTCGATCTCAGGGTAAACAGCGGCGAATTTGTGGTGTTCGTTGGGCCATCCGGCTGCGGTAAATCTACCCTGCTACGGATGATCGCCGGGCTGGAAGAAATTACTGACGGCACATTGCTGATTGACGATAAAGACATGACCCGTCAGCCCGCAACCGAACGCGGCATCGCCATGGTGTTTCAGTCTTATGCGCTTTATCCCAACATGACGGTGCGCGGTAATCTGGCCTATCCGCTTGAGGTGATGAAAAAGCCGAAAGCCGAGATAGCCCAGGCAATTGAACAAACCGCCGCGCGCTTGCACCTGACCGAACTGCTGGATCGCCTGCCACGGGCGCTTTCCGGGGGCCAGCGTCAGCGCGTGGCCATTGGCCGCGCCATTATTCGCCATCCGCGCATCTTCCTGTTTGATGAGCCGCTCTCCAACCTGGATGCCGAGCTGCGTCTGCAAATGCGCATCGAGATTGCCCGCCTGCACGCCTCGCTGGGCAACACCATGATTTATGTGACCCACGATCAGTCGGAGGCGATGACGCTTGCCGATCGTATCGTGGTGCTGCGCAAAGGACGGATTGAACAGGTTGGCGCGCCGTTAGCGTTGTACAGCGACCCAGACAACCTGTTTGTGGCCGGTTTTATCGGCTCGCCGAAGATGAATTTCCTCCAAGCCGAAGTCACCGCCACGGGTCAGGGTGAGGTGCAGTTACGCGTGCCGGATTTGAAGATAACGCAGCTGGTGCTAAAGATTGCGGCGCCCTGCCGCGAGGGCCAGCGCGTCACCCTGGGCATTCGTCCCGAGCACATGCAGCCCGCCGCGGAAACGCCAGCCGAACGTCAGTTCAGCGGCACGCTCTCCTTTGCCGAAATGCTCGGCCACACCAATTATCTTTACCTTGATTTAGGCATTGAACAGATGCTGGTTGTTGAGGCGCGCGAGGCGCAACGGCGTGATTTAGGCGTGGAGGTCAGGCTGGGTTTATCGGCAGACCACTGCCTGCTGTTTGATGAGCAGGGGCAGCGTCTGCGTTAAACAGGATGGCGCTGCGGCGCCGTCAGGTCACGGGTTCTTCATCCGCCTGGGCAGCCAGCAGATCGAGCAGCATATTCACGGCAAAGCCTGCCGCGCCCAGCGCCCACATGCGGTTTGATTCTGTCAGAAACTGCAGCGGTGTCGTCTGTGGCGTCAGCTTCAGACGATAGGCCTGAAAGCTCTGGGTAATGTGGTCCAGCAGAATACGTGAAGCCATGTGCGGTTCCATCGCCAGGAACACGACGTCAGGATCGTACGCCACCGACAGATTGGCCAGGGAAATTCCCAGTTCACGTCCCGCCTCTTCCAGTGCGCTCAGCACCTCGGCCGTGGGCCGCTGATCGAGCGCCTGCAACGTTAGCGGACCGCCCGCTTCATCCTGCTGGACACGTTGCAGGATTGCCCGGGACGAGGCCACATCCTCGAGCAGACGCAGCGAGCCATCGCCGACCAGGCCGTTACCGATCTCGCCCGCTTTGCCATGTCGCCCGCGATACAGTCGGCGGTTAAGAATAATGCCTGCGCCAATGCCTTTACCGTAAGTCGCAATAACCGCTGACTGCGCGTTGCCCAGTTGGCCAAACACCAGGGTGGCCATCGCCATCGCATTGGCATCGTTTTCGATAAATACCGGCAGGGAAAAGCGTGTTTCCAGCATCTGCGCGATAGGGACATTCTCCCAGTCGAGCACTTTCGAACGAATACAGTAGCCGTTTTCGGCATCGACTAAACCGGATAAGGCCAGGCCAATCGCGCCAACCTGTTTTTCTTCCACGCCGCGTAGAAATTTAGCCAGCGCATCGCCCAGCTGTCGTGGCGTGATGGCGCCGGAAGGCATCTGCTGTTCTCCCAGCAGATTGCCGCTGAGGTCGGTCATTACGATCAGGTTACGTTCGGCGTTAAGCTGAATGCCAATGACGCTGGCGCGATCGGGATTCAGCCCCAGCAAGGTTTTAGGCCGCCCCATTGATACGCGGCGCAGCCCCAGTTCCTGCACGATGCCCTGCGCCAGCAGTCGGTTGGTCGCCTGGGAGACGGTAGACATGCTGAGTCCGCTTCGGACCTTGAGGTCAGACTGGCTGACAGGCGCATGTTCCACGATCAGTCTCAGAATGCGCGCGGTAACGTTTGGAGCAATCATAGCGTCCTCAGATTTGCCCGGGCCATCATTAATGCCCCGTCCAGAGCATCGTGTTGCGCAGCGACCAGCCGGGCCTGACTCTCCGCGCTCAGCCAGGGCTGAATCGGTGTGGCCAGCCCGCCCATGAGGGCGACGCATCCCTGACTGATGGTAGAGAGACGGCTGACCATTAAGCCAATATCGCTTGCAGTCTGCTGCAGGAGATCCACGGCATGACGATCGTCCGCGTGCGCGGCGGCGAATACATCAGGCACCACGCGCGCCCAGTCGGCGGGCATCGCTTCTCGCGTCCACATCAACATGGTTTCCGGGCTGTGGTTAAACTGTGCCATCAGGCCGTGGGTAAAGTCTGTGCTGTCAACAATGGCTTCATGGGCCAGTAATGCCAGCCGCAGCGCGCGTCGCCCCAGCTCAGCGCCGGAGCCGTGATCGGACAGCGCGAATCCCCAGCCGCCCAGCAGCGTAAACCGCTCGCCATCCCAGGCTGCGCCCTGGCTACCGGTGCCAATAATAAAAACCGCACCGGGTGCCGCCGCATGGGCGCCGGCGCAGGCAATCTCAACATCGCTGACCACCTGCACGCTCGCGCAGGCAGGCTGCCATTGCGTCAGGCGCGCCTTAACCGAGGCCACATTCGCACCGGCTAATCCTGCCACCAGCGAGGTCTGCGCCAGCGCCTGTGGCGTCAGCCCTGCCTGAGACAGCACGGCTGCCATGAGCTGCTCAACGCAGTTCAGAGCCGCATCAAACTGTGACCAGACGTTGGCAGGGCCGCCCACCGCCTGAGCCAGCACGTTGCCATTCGCGTCGGTCAACCGCGCACGACACTGCGTACCGCCGCCATCAATACCAAGGAGATAGTGTGATTGCACGCGCTTCCTCCCGCCGTAAACGCATCTCGATTCTGTAATCTGCGAACGATAGGTGAAAAAAACTTAAATCGCAATAACAAATAAATATAGGCAAAAAACAATAACTATTTATTATTTAAAATCAATAAAATACCTAAAAATACGTATGCAAATCACACAACGCGTTATTGACATTAGTTTTTCTGTCGTAATAAGTTGGTAGCCAGTCTTTCCATCATTGCGTCCCGTCAGCGGCGTACTCACCGTTGTCAGAATTCAGGATCAGGGGTTTACCATGAAAGTAGGCATTATTGGTCTCGGCTTTCGTCTTTCTCATGTCGTTAAAGAGTTTCACAAGGCTGATACCGAATTTTCGCTGGTAGGTTATTATGATCCAGCACCGGCCGGTTTGCCGAATCTGCACAGTTTCGGCATCGATCCCGGCAAGGCGTTCGATTCCGTTGAGGCGCTGCTGCAACAGGGTGGTTTTGATTTGCTGCTGGTGGGCTCGCCTAACTTTATGCATCTTGAGCATGTCACACAGGCGCTGGCAGCAGGCTATACTGTGTTTACTGAAAAGCCTGTCGTGATTAACGAAGAACAAACGATGGCGATGGCAAAACTGGTTCAGCAGTATGGCGAAGACCGTATTCTGGTAGGGCTGGTGCTGCGTTACTCGCCGCTCTATCACGATCTGCTGGCAGCACGTGACGATCGTCGCCTGGGTGAAATCACCTCTATTGAAGCGACAGAACATATCAAGCCTTATCATGGCGCGTTCTTCCAGCGCGACTGGCGCAGGCTCGAAAAGTATGCCGGTCCTTATATTCTGGAAAAATGCTGTCACGACATCGATCTCTACCAGGGATTAATGCAGGAGCGCCCCCTTCGGGTAGCCAGCTTTGGCGGACGCAAGTCGTTCACGCCTCAGCATGCACCACAAGGTGCGATCACCGAGCAGTCTGAGATTTATCACACTAAGCCCAGCGGCTGGTCGAGTACCGACGCGGTGTTTAGCAGCGATGCCGATATTGTCGATTACCAGACCGCCCTGATTGAGTACGCCAGCGGCGCAACGCTGTCTTTTCACGCTAACCTCAACGTCCCGGACGAATTCCGCCGGTTCTGCGTGATAGGCACTGACGGCATGGCTGAAGGCGATTTTGTCCGTAACTATTTTCGCGTGCACAACGCACGCACCGGCGAAAAAGAAGTGGAAACCGCCTACAGCGGCAACGCCTATGACGGTCATTACGGTGCCGATGCCTTAATGGCGGAAGAGATCGTTAAGCACGTCAAGCAGGGAACGCCGCTAAAAGTTTCTGTTGTTGACGCACTGGAAGCCGGCCTGACGGCCATTAAGATTGATGAAGCGCGCAAAACCCGCAGCGTCATCGATCTGACCGAAAGCTGGACACGTTTTGACGCCAACCTGGGAAAAACGGGAACGCACTAGTTCCCTCCTGATAGCTCACTCCCCCGAGCCCATCAGGTTAAACATAGCTCGACGACTGGTACCCTACTTAAACCGGCCTCAGGCCGGTTTTTTTATTCCTCCACACCTGTACTTCTCCTGCCCTGCGGGCAAGCGTCGCGCGGCATCAGGCGTTTCCGCCTGCGTTTTCCATGAGGATTGACCTGTGCGGATGATTATTAAAAAAAACCGCCTGCTCTGCTGATAACTTAACTCAGGATAAGATAAAGCAGTAAACGAAGCGGCCGTTGTGACATCAGAACGACACTTTCTGCTGATAATCAGATGACGTTTATTACGCGTTTTACAAAACAACGTGCAGGGTGAATTAACGCTTTCGACGAGTAGTCACGCCAGAAAAGACCATTTAACGTTATCATTAGAGTGCATATAAATTTAAATAACGGATAACAAAAAAGTGCTGATTAATATATAAAAAACGTGTGTTGCCAGGAGAATCGCGTATATTAATCGCCGTACTTCCCTCTCGTTATGCAAAAAATAAAATTCACAGCAAACGTTAAATAGTTTCGATGAGATAATGAAAAATAGCGGATATAACCCTTATATTACTGAGCCTATTCATCACGTCACGAGTCAGGTGGCCGGTATTTGTTACCACCTCCCGAATTCGGACTGCACACAACCGACGAAAAGGATACTTAACGATGACAACATTATTTCATTGCACAACCATCTTGCAACTGAAGAAGCATTAATCATTATCCCCCTGTGTGATGCACAGTTAAAAGAATGGATTCAGCATCCCGAACGTTATTTACACCTACAGGATGCGCGGGTGCGTATTGGTATTAATTATCGCAACCTCAGGGCCCATCAGGAAAAATTACTGGAATTAATTAACGCTTATCGTTTCTGGCTTTTTGATTTTGCACCGCCTGGCGCAGACTGGCATTTAGTCGAATCCTTTCCTTTTTCCGCCATTGTCTTAAGTTATTCATTCTTTAATGACAACTATCGGAAATTTACATTTCCTTTTTTTCTTGAGTCATTAAAAGGGAAAGGCGCCGAGATTATCGTGCGCGGTTACGAACCAACGTTATCAGCAGAACAACTCGCGGCACTTAACATTAGCGGCTGGCAATTACAACGCGCGTCTGGCGATCTCATTCCCTTTACGCTTTAACCTTTCTTATCTCCTGGCACTATTGAATCATATCGGCAAGCCCCATTAACACCGTCTAAAGTATTGCCTTAGATGCGTTGTTAAGAGCTTTAAGCCAAAAAAATCAAAACTCATACCAATTTTGCTATAACATTTAACAGATATGGATCATCACGCTTCAGGGAAGAGCGAAATAAGAATGCCTTTCATCTTTTGTACTTTATGACTGACAACAATCTATCTGATTGTTTTCCTGAGTTTTCTGGCAACGAAATGAGGTCAACATTATGGGGAAAAACTCCTCATCCTTTAGCGTGGTCCGTTTTTTAACGGTGCTGTTCGCCGTGCTAACGGGTGCGTTCATGTTAATTGGTGGTATCTGGCTGGCCACGATCGGTGGTTCCTGGTACTACATCATCGGCGGTGCAGCCATGCTGCTTACCGCTTTCCTGCTGTGGCGACGTAACAGCGCTGCCCTGGTTGTCTATGCGCTCTTACTGCTGGCTACGCTGGCCTGGGGCGTTTGGGAAGTCGGCACCGACTTCTGGGCACTGGCACCGCGTACCGACGTACTGGTGATCTTTGGCGTCTGGCTGGTGTTGCCCTTTGTCTATCGCGGCTTATACCAGCCGGGTAAAGGCGCACTGGGTGCCATGGGCGTAGCGCTGGTTGCCAGTGCAGCGGTGTTAACCTATTCCGTCTTTAATGATCCGCAAGTGGTTAACGGTGCATTACCGGCAACAGCGGATAATGCGCCTCAGGCACAGCCGTTGAGCAATATTGCTGATGGCGACTGGCCGGCCTATGCGCGCGATCAGCAAGGGACGCGCTTCTCGCCGCTCAAGCAGATCAACCACGACAATGTGAAAGAACTGCAGGTTGCCTGGCAATTCCAGACCGGTGATATGAAACGCCCAAGCGATCCGGGCGAAATTACCGATGAAGTGACGCCAATCAAGATTCGCGACACGCTGTATCTTTGCACGCCACATCAGATTTTATTTGCTCTGGATGCGGCCACCGGCAAGCAAAAGTGGAAGTTTGATCCCGGCCTGAAAACCAATCCAACCTTCCAGCACGTGACCTGTCGTGGTGTGTCATACCACGAATTCCCTGCAGCGAAGGATGCGTCCAATACCCAGCCTGCGCTGTGCTCGCGTCGTATCTACCTGCCAGTCAATGACGGGCGTTTGTTCGCGCTGGATGCGGAAACCGGTGAACGCTGCCCGGCCTTTGGTAACAACGGTGAGCTGGATCTGCAGCACAAGCAGCCGGTCACAACGCCAGGCATGTATGAGCCAACCTCGCCACCAGTGATTACTGACACCACCATTGTGATGGCTGGCGCGGTAACCGATAACTTTTCAACCCGTGAACCTTCAGGCGCCATCCGTGGCTTTGATGTGAACACCGGTAAGCTGTTGTGGGTGTTCGATCCGGGCGCGAAAGATCCTAACGCGATTCCGGCGGATGAACACACGTTCACCATGAACTCCCCTAACTCGTGGGCACCTGCGGTTTACGATCCGAAGCTGGATATCGTTTACCTGCCAATGGGGGTGACCACGCCGGATATCTGGGGCGGCAACCGCACACCTGAGCAGGAACGTTATGCCAGCAGCGTGCTGGCGCTGAACGCGACGACCGGTAAGCTGGTGTGGTCATATCAGACTGTGCATCACGATCTGTGGGATATGGACCTGCCTTCGCAGCCGACGCTGGCGGATATTACCGATAAAGACGGTAACACCGTGCCGGTTATCTATGCCCCTGCCAAAACCGGGAACATCTTTGTTCTGGATCGCCGCACAGGTAAAACTGTGGTTCCGGCCCCGGAAACCCCTGTTCCGCAGGGCGCGGCTAAGGGCGACCATGTCTCAGCTACACAGCCTTACTCTGAACTGACCTTCCGTCCGAAACAGAACCTGACGGATAAGGACATGTGGGGCGCGACGATGTATGACCAACTGGTGTGCCGCGTGATTTTCAAACGTCTGCGCTACGAAGGTCCGTTCACGCCACCTTCTGAGCAGGGCACCCTGGTCTTCCCGGGTAACCTGGGCATGTTTGAATGGGGCGGCATTTCCGTTGATCCGCATCGTCAGATTGCGATTGCTAACCCAATGGCGCTGCCGTTCGTGTCTAAGCTGATCCCACGCGGTCCGGGTAATCCGGAAGAGCCACCAAAAGGCGCAACGGGCGGTTCAGGTACTGAAACCGGTATTCAGCCGCAGTACGGCGTGCCGTATGGCGTTGAACTGAATCCGTTCCTGTCACCTTTTGGTCTGCCGTGTAAACAACCTGCATGGGGTTATGTTTCTGCTGTTGACCTGAAAACCAACGAAGTGGTGTGGAAACAACGTATTGGTACCGTTCGTGACAGCTCACCTGTACCGCTGCCCTTTAAAATGGGTATGCCAATGCTGGGCGGACCGGTTGCCACCGCAGGCAAAGTGTTCTTTATTGGCGCAACGGCTGATAACTACCTGCGTGCTTACAGCACCGACACCGGTGAACTCTTGTGGCAGGCGCGCCTGCCAGCCGGTGGTCAGGCAACGCCAATGACCTATGAAGTTAACGGCAAGCAATACGTTGTGATTGCTGCCGGTGGCCATGGTTCATTCGGCACCAAGCTGGGCGATTACGTGATTGCCTATGCGCTGCCCGACCAGAAGTAATTAACACCTGAACAGAGGCGGACTCCGGTCCGCCTTTTTTTATGCCTGCTATCTGCCCTGTGCTTTTGCGCGTGGGGAGCGCCAGCTTAACCAGGCGCACAGCCCCATGACCATGCAGGTGGCCAGAAATACTGGCCGCATTCCCCACGCGCCACCAATCACCCCACCAAAAAGGGGACCACTGACCTGGCCGATATACTGCGCCGACGTCGAATAGCCGAGCATGCGCCCCACCTGCACGGCGGGAACGTGGTGACGGATAATGGCGGTAATGCAGGGCATCAGACCGCCCAGCGACATGCCCATCAGGAAACGTAACGGCAGCAGCTGCCAGGCATCGGTAATAAAAGCCTGAGGGATCAGTAACAGCGCGCAGCCAAACAGGCCAGCGCTCAGGACCCGCCAGTGCCCCACGCGGTCGGCCAGCTTGCCGACAAAGGGTGCTGAAAGAATACTGCCCAGCGCGGCCGCGGCCATCACCAGGCCGGACATCAGGGTGATGGCATGCTCCTGATGTAAAAACTGGCCGATATACAGCGTGATGACAGGCTCTATCGACATATTGGCAAACACCAGCAGCATGGCCGTTAACCACATCAGCCTGACTATCGCCCGGTCAAAGGGAGCAGCAGCCTCGCCCGGCTGAGGACAAACGCTCTGCACCTTCTTACGCGCCACGGCTGGCTCCTTCAGCAAAAAGGTGGTCGCCAGGAATGCCACAAAAATGACCGCCCCCGTCAGCCAGAACGTAGCCCGAATGCCGATCAGCGGCGGGAGTACACCGCCCAGTAAGGGGCCTATAACATTACCGGCCATCATGCCGGATGCCAGCACGCCTAACGCCCATCCGGTATGCGCTTTAGGGGTTTGCGCAGCAATCAGAATGGTGGAGCCGGAAGAATAGCCCCCGAGTAATCCCGCCAGTAAACGTAGCGCCACCAGCTGCCACACAGCGGTTGCCATGCCGATCAGTGCCATGGCGAGGGCCATTCCCAGGCTCGCCCGGATCAGCATCAGCTTACGGCCGTAGCGATCGCCCAGCCTGCCCCACAGCGGCGCGGTTAACGCGGCGCTGAGAAAGGTTGCGCCATAGGCCACGCCGGACCAGCGCGCAATGGCCGCCGGGTGCTGTACGCCCAGCTGTTGAACATACAAGGGTAAAAAAGGCAGCAGCAAGGTCATGGCGACCAGGGTCGTAAACGAGCCAAAGACGCAAACCCATAAGTTACGTTTCCAGTGGTGGAATACAGGTGCCTCAGACGTGATTTCCATGCGATATCCCCATCGTGTTTAGGGACTCAGGCTAACAATGGTGACGAGACAACAACAGTCGGCGCGCGATATTTGCTGACTGGCCTGTTTTGTTGCTGTACTGCAACAATCAGCGCGCACCCAGTTGGTCGATCAGCGTATCGCACAGCAGGTTGATGGGAGAGGCCGATGCGATGTCCTGATGCCTCAGCAGGTAGCTCTGTAAGCGATCCATCTGCCACTCCGGCAGCACCTGGACAATTTGCCCCTGCGTCAGCGCCTCCTGCACCATATAGGAAGGCAGATAGGCGATGCCGTTGCCCGCCAGTGCAGCGTTCAGCAGCGCCATACTGTTATTGGCCCGAAAGCGGCTACGCACGTCTACCGCCAGACGCAGCTTATCGCGACGAAAAGGCAGTGCCGCCGTGTGCGCCGGGCCGTGAAACATCAAGAGATCATGGCGGGGTAACAGGCGCGGATGCGAAATGGCAGGATGCTGCGCCAGGTAGTCAGGGGCGGCGTACAGGCCCCAGTGGATGTCGCTCAAAACACGAAAGTTGCCCTGGCGGGGCGCATGAGCACGGATAACTATCGCGATGTCTACCCCGTCGCCAAGGGTCTCATCGTTGTTATCCGTAAGGCTGAGATCGACATTGATGTGCAGATGACCGCGCAGAAACCGATTCAGCAGCGGCACGATGCACTGGCAGCCATAGGTGACGGGCGCCTGTAAGCGGACATTACCGGCAGGATTTTGGTGAGCCTGCTGCACAAAATCTTCGGCCCGGTGCATTTCGTCCAGCATACGCACGCAAAATGGATAGTAAGCCTGGCCGAGTTCCGTCAGCGTCATCCGGCGAGTCGTACGCTGGAGCAGCCGAATGCCCAGCCGCTGTTCCAGCCCGGCAATTTCCCGGCTGATGTGGGACTTTGACACGCCGAGTACGCGTGCGGCTTCCGTAAAGCTTTTGAGTTCCACCACGCGCGCAAACAACATCATGGCGATCAGGTTATCGCTGTTAGTCATCGGGTTCCTGGGACAAATCGGCCTGCTGAAGGTTATTGCACAGCCACGACGCCGTGCCTCAGGCAGTCAGAATAAAGCAACGGAAGGAAAGCGGACAGCGTGGGAGCAGGAAAAAGGACGCGAGGCAGCCCTGACGATGCATGGACATTCCCACAAGTTCGCGGATGGGAATGTCCATACAGAGACTAACTTGCCATGGCATAAGGGAATAATAAACGATCTGGCTCTACCCGGCGCTGACGGCGCAGTTGACCCGGCGTCACCATAAAATAGTTTTTAAACGTTCGTGTGTAGGCCTGTTGGGTATCAAACCCATAGCTCATCGCCACCTGTAAAATCGCTTCGTTGCTGTTAAGCAGCGTCAGGGCCGACTCGGTCAGACGGCGCTGACGGATATACTCGGCCAGTGAGAAGCCGGTATGCTGGCGAAATAACCGTTGCAGGTGCCAACGGGAATAGCCCGCGCGGCGAGCAACTTCGTCCAGATGCAGATCGTGTCCTAAATTGCTTTCTATCCATTCCAGCAAACTACGAATAAACTCGCGCTGATTCATGGTGTTCTCCTGGTTAAAGCAGATGTGCAGGGAACACACTGTAGCGCGTTAAATTTATCCCTTAATTAGCGAAAAATTAGCGCAGAATTAGCAAAGCGGTAAAATCGCCTCTTTAGGTACAGGCATCCGGCGCGCCCCGGCCTTTTAGCAGGCTGAGCGCCCCAATAATTCTGCGCTAATAATCCAGCGCTACACTGTTGCCATTTTTCGGGAGGGCATCATCCATGCGCGTTTTGTTGGTCGAAGATGATGAAATGATCGGCGCGAATTTGCAGCAGGCGCTGGAAGCGGCAGGCTGGTCAGTTGACTGGGTACGCGATGGCGTGTATGCGCAAAACGCCTGGAGCGAAGGCGGCTACAGCTGCGTCCTGCTTGATCTTGGCTTACCCCGGGACGATGGATTGCAGGTGCTGAGACGGGCACGCGGGCGCGGGGATGCCACACCGGTCTTGATCCTTACCGCCCGCGATACGGTCGCTCAGCGCGTACAGGGCCTGGATTATGGTGCGGATGACTACCTGCTTAAGCCTTTTGATCTTCAGGAGGTCATGGCCCGCATGCGTGCGATTACCCGGCGCCATCACGGTTCCGCCGATTCGGTGCTGGGCAGCGGGGATGTTCAACTGGATATGCTGACGCGCGAAGTCCTGTACAAAGGGCAACGTGAGCAGTTAACCGCCCGGGAATATGCCCTGCTCTATGCGCTGCTGGAGCGGCCCGGTGCCATCCTGTCACGCGAGCAGTTAGAGAACCGCATCTATGGCTGGGGCGAAGAAGTCAGCAGCAATGCGGTAGACGTATTAATCCACGGCATGCGGCGCAAGCTGGATAATGATGTGATCCGCAACGTGCGCGGACTGGGTTGGCGAGTACCGGCAATATGAAAATCTTTATGCGATCGTTACGTAATAAATTACTCAGTACGTTACTGGTCATTCATTTGCTGATGATTGGCGGCGTGGCCTGGTATTTCTTTAGCTGCTACGGTGAAATGGTGGGCGTCATCAAGGATGAGCAGCTCGCCAAGCTGGCCGATGCCTGGTCAGTGAATCGCGAAATCCCTCCACTGATGCCGCTTATTGCGCCAGCGCACAAGATCAAAAGCGCCTTCGTCATTCAGCTATGGGATGCCAAAGGTCAGCTACGCTCCAGCTCCTGGCCTGAGTTGCACGCGCCGTTACAGGCCGAAAACGGCTACAAAGATGTGCAGATCGGCGGCTGCCACGACTGCGAATGGCGAATTTATACCCGCTCCGGCCAGCCCGGCAGCGAGATAAAGACCATTCAGGTGATGCTCAATCTCAGCTACATGAAAGAAATGATGGTGAGGCGGGCGCTGTCGGCGATTATTCCGCTGATTTTAATGATGCCGCTGTCATTACTGGTTATCTGGCTGGTCGTGCGCAAAATCACCCGGGATTTGCGCGTTGCCTCCCGGGAGATTGCCGCGCAGGATGCCCATCACCCACACAGCGTTTCACCGGGAAGCCTGCCTGATGAAATTCAGCCGCTGGTCGCCGCCTATAATTCGCTGCTGGATAAACTTCGTGCGGCCTGGTCTTCACAGCGCCAGTTTATGGAAGATGCCGCTCACGAATTGCGGACGCCGGTCACGGCGGTTACGTTGCAGTTGGAGAACCTGCGGCAGCATATTCAGCCTGGCGAGGCCAGCCGTCAGTTTGCACAACTGGAATCGGGCGTGACCCGCACCCGCCATCTGGTGACCCAATTGCTGAATATGTCACGCTGGGAAGATCAGTCGGTTGTCGCCAGCCTCGAAACTATCGCGCTGGAAGATGTGCTGAAAGAGAGCATTGAGCAGCTCATGGTGGTGGCAGATAAACGCGGTATCGACATTGGCTTTAGCGGCACCACGCACTACCAGTTGCAGGCCGGACGATCGGAGCTGCGAAGCCTGTTTGATAACCTGATTGGCAATGCCATGCTTCATACGCCTGAAGGCAGCCTGGTGGATGTCCTGCTGCACCGTGTTGACGGGCAAACCGTGGTAGATATCGTCGATAACGGCCCTGGCATGCCGGAGTCGTTTATTGAACGCGCGTTTGATCGCTTTGCCCGCGCCCCGGATGTTAAAGCCCAGGGGAGCGGGTTAGGCTTGTCTATTGTACGAAGCGTGGCGCACAAACATCATATCCGCGTTGCCCTGTCCAATTGCCTGAATCCGCACGGTGTGCGTTGCGGTTTTCAGGTCCGCGTCACTTTTCCCTGATCCTCGCTGTTTGATTCGGAACCAGACAACGTAAACGGTTGCCTGGTTCCGTTCGCCTGAGACAATATTGTGACAAGCATCACAATATTGATGAATTGTTATGCAACACATTTTGACAAATGTGACCAAAAGCTATTTTCTATCTCTCTGTTACAGGCACGCTACGCTAACTAAAACAGGCGGCCTGAGTACATTACTGCCCAACCTTTGGGATTGATTTCCAAACAGCGCGCAAACGATTGTCTTGCGCATAAAAACCAGTGGTCAAAATATAATGAAATTTAAAACGTTAATGGCAGGCGCCCTGCTGGCAGGTTCCTTAAACGGTGCAGTGCAGGCTGCTGACAATGCTCCTCAGTACGTTTCCGACTGGTGGCATCAGAGCGTAAACGTGGTGGGCAGTTACCACACTCGCTTCGGACCGCAGTTCAATAATGACGTCTATCTGGAATATGAAGCGTTTGCGAAAAAAGACTGGTTTGATTTTTACGGCTACGTTGATCTGCCGAACTTCTTTGGCGTGGGCAACAGCAATGCTAACGGCATTTTCGACCACGGTTCGCCGCTGTTCATGGAAATTGAACCGCGTTTCTCCATTGATAAACTGACCGGTACCAGCCTGGCCTTTGGTCCGTTTAAAGAGTGGTATTTCGCGAACAACTATATCTACGATATGGGCCGCAACAGCGCCAACCGTCAGAATACCTGGTATATGGGCTTGGGCACCGACATTGATACGCACAGCGATATCGGTCTGTCGCTTAACGTCTATGCCAAATACCAGTGGGAAAACTACGGTGCAGCGAATGAAAACAGCTGGGATGGCTATCGCTTCAAAGTGAAATATTTTGTGCCAATCACCACCCTGTGGGGCGGTAACCTTGGCTACGTAGGCTTTACCAACTTCGACTGGGGTTCAGACTTACGCGAAAAGAGTGGCCCGATTCGCACCAGCAATTCAATCGCCTCCAGCCATATCCTGTCGCTGGGTTACGATCACTGGCACTTCTCGGCCGTCGCCCGTTATTTTCATAACGGCGGTCAGTGGGGAGCGGGTCAGGAGTTAGGATTTGGTGAAAGCGCGTCTGAAATCAAGTCCACAGGCTGGGGTTACTACCTGGTCGCTGGCTATAACTTCTGATTGCTGTTGCACCGCGAAAAGAGGTGGCGGCAAACGTTGAGGCCTTCCCATGAGGAAGGCCTCGCGTCTTTACAGACTGCAGCGTATTACGCGTCGGGTTTTACCACGTTGATGCGCCATGGAATATTGAATTTATCGATAAACATGGCGAAGCCGTTAGACCAGAACGTCTCCTGCCATTGCGTAGTGACTTTCCCGCCTGCAGACAGCTTTTCAAACCATGCCTTACCCTGCTCTGCATCATTGGTTGCCAGACTCACGGCATAGCCCGCGTGTTCTGAGGCCGGAGGCTGATGGGGATTGCCATCACTCATCATCAGCTCACCCTGACCAATGCGGAGGTGCGCATGCATAATTTTCTCAGGGGGCAACGGCGGAGCGGACCGATCGCCCACCTGTTCACCCTGCTCCGGCATATCGCCAAACGTCATTTTTTGCAGCAGTTTTCCACCCGTTGCCTGCAAATAGAATTCTATCGCTTCTTCACAGCGACCATAGAGAAACAAATAGGGACATACTTGCATTATTACCTCGATACCGGTGAGTAGAGACTTCCTTATAACGATGTAATAAGTGTAGACGACAGGTCAGGGTTGACGACGATAACCGGATAAAGATTCATCATTCGGATTATTTACCTGACGTAGGTCAGCCTTTTCTCTGTTGATTTTACAAATAAAACAGGACCAGACCTGACAACAATAAAAGCGTGATTTCCTGTCAGATATTATTGTCATGGCAATAATAACAAAGCATGACCGTCGAATGATGAAATAAAAGGCCAGTTTATAACGCGTTACGATACATCACCTCTTGCGCCGTGCTGTTTATCGCCAGCAGTCATCCTGTGCACGCGCCGATCGTTCGGGCTTTGTTAAATCTGTCTGGCCCTAAAACTCAGGTTATCTAACGTAAAGGGCGAAATAACCGAACCGGCAGAAAAGATCATCAGGTAATAATATTGAATCATCTGGTTCATTATTTCGCTCATCTTTTACCCACCTTATTGTTTATTAATTTCAGCACGTTCCCACTAAATATTTACCCTCCTGATGCCGATATATCAGTCCATAATCCCCTATTCAGGACTGCGTAATGTCGTTAAAAAAATCTTCACTACTGGTTTTGTCGTTCCTGTTAATTCTTTTTCTTATCAGCATATCGGTCAGCATCTGGTTACTGGCCCGGAGCAACGCGTCGTTAAATGCGGTTAATAAAGAAATCCGCGTAGTGTTATCAGTTATCGATCCTATCAACCACAGCCGAACGTTACGCGTCCGGCTGATGGAATACATGAAAGAAATTGAGAACGACGGCCCGCAGGGCGGCTATTCTCTGGACAGCGTGAAAAGCGTCGCGGCTAAAGCCGATGCTGCCTTTCAGGCTTATCTGAGTGCGCCACGCATTCCGGGTGAAGAGGCCGATGCAGACCGCTATCGTCAGGCCTATCTGGCTTATCGCGATCAGGGAATTCAACCCTTGATTGAAGCGGCCGAAGCCCGCGATCAGCAGCGCTTTAAAAATCAAATTGCCAACGTAGTCCGCCTCGACCGGCAGTATGAAATCGTCCTGGATCAGGTGCTGGCCCAACACGAGGCTTATGCGAAGAAACTGAATACTGACGCCCAGGGCAACTTTTCATCCGGGATCACGCTGCTCATCGTGTTTGGCTTGTTATTCCTGGCCATCATCATTGCGATACTGATCTTTGTCAGACGCTATATCTTATCGCCGCTCAATAACGCAAAAGCGCACTGCAGCGAGATTGCGGCAGGCGTGCTCGATCACCCGGTGCCGGTCAAAATCGGCTCGAAGAGCGAAATTCAGCAACTGATGAGCTCGATGGAGCAAATGCGGACGTCTCTGACGGACATTATTATCCGGGTGCGCCACTCAACCCACGCGGTGTCCTGTGCTTCACAGGAAATTGCCAGCGGTAATATCGATCTGGCGTCCCGTACCGAGCAGCAAGCTGCGGCGCTAACGGAAACGGCGGCCAGCATGGAGCAGTTAGGGGCAACCGTTAAACAGAACACGGACAACGTGTTTGAAGCCTGCCGTCTGGCTAACGAAGCGGTACAGAACGCAGAAACCGGCGAGAAGGTTTCTCAGCAGGTTATCGTTTCAATGGCCAAAATTAATGAAAGTTCGAAGAAGATCGAGGATATTACCAGCGTTATTAACAGCATTGCTTTTCAAACCAATATTCTGGCGCTGAACGCCGCCGTCGAAGCGGCGCGCGCCGGTGAGCAAGGCCGGGGTTTTGCCGTTGTCGCCGGTGAAGTGCGTAATCTCGCGCAACGCAGCGCCGTGGCGGCGAAAGAAATTGAAGGGCTGATTGCCGAATCGGTCGCGACGATTCGCGTGGGTTCTGATCAGGTCAGCCGCACGGGCGAGGCGATGAATGCGATTATTTCCTCGGTGAGCCGGGTGAACGAGCTGATGGACCACATTTCAACCGCGTCCGATGAGCAGCATCACGGTATCAGCCAGATTGAAAAGGCGGTCACTGAGATGGATGGTGTGACGCAGCAAAACGCCGCGCTGGTCCAGGAGTCGGCCGCCGCGGCTGCTTCGCTGGAAGAGCAGGCTCAGCACCTGACCCACTCCGTTTCTGCTTTCCGCCTGTCTGGCGTCTAAAACGGATTCCCGCTCGGGTGATCAGGCCTGAGCGTGAAACAGACTCTGTGCGGCGCGGCGTCAGCCTGTGAGTGCCTGGCCTTTACCGGCCCGCCAATCGTGGTGACGGCTGACCGCGCCTTTGTGCCCTGACCGGCTCTTGTGCCTTTACCTCGGCCGCCTGCCGTTCTGCCCTAAAAACCGTCCCAGTCAATACTGCAATATGCGTTGCTAAAAATTCATCACTATTCCTGTCGGCAAGAATCAGGTAATTGATTATTCTGCTGCTTCACGGCTCGCGAATGGGCAACGCTTTCAAAACACATCACGGCCTGTAGCGGGAATGGCAATCATCCTGACATGAGGTTCACCTTACATGACACCAGCCTTCATCACAGGGATAGCACCGACGGCGGCATCGTCGGCCAACACCAGCTTAGCTGAGCGCATTGATGCGCTACCTTCTTCTGTCGGTTTATGGCGCTTTATCTCGCTGCTGGCGCTGGGCGGGTTCTTTGAGCTTTACGATCTGTTTGAAACCGGGTATATCAGCACTGGCTTGCTGGCGGCCGGTATCTTTCACGCGGGCAGTGCCGGGATACTGGGCATTACCGATCAGGCTGCGTTTGCTTCCGCTACCTTCCTGGGGCTGTTTGTTGGCGCCAGCCTGCTCACGCCCCTTGCCGACCGCTTTGGTCGTCGACTGACCTTTATCTGTGCCCTGGCCTGGTACGGCGTATTTTCACTGCTCATGGCTTTTCAGCACAGCGCGGAGATGGTGATCCTGTGCCGCTTTCTGGTGGGGATTGGGCTGGGCGTAGAATTGGTCACCATTGATACTTATTTGAGTGAATGGGTGCCCACTCACCTGCGTAACCGGGCTTTTGCCTTTTCATTTTTTATCCAGTTCCTGTCGGTGCCTGCCGTCGCGCTCATGTCGTGGTGGCTGATGCCGCAAAATATCCTTGGGCTGGAAGGCTGGCGCTGGGTGGTGATTGCCGGTGCGGTCTGTTCACTGGTGATCTGGTTTGTGCGCAAAAACCTGCCAGAGTCCGCTCGCTGGCTGGTGCAGCAGGGGCGCGTCGATGAGGCCCATCAGGTGATGGCGAAAATGGAAAAACGGTGCGGCATCGCCCCGGGCCTGCCGTTGACGAAGCCGTCCGTCTCAGACAAGAAACCGGAGAAGAGCCGCTTTCGGGAGATCTGGTCAGCCCGCTATCGCAAGCGCACGCTTATGTTGGTGGTCATGAACTTCTTTCAGGCGATTGGTTTTTATGGTTTTGGTAACTGGCTGCCGGCATTGCTGTCCGGTCAGGGAACGTCGATCACCCACAGCCTGCTGTATGCGTTTTTTATCACGCTTGCCTACCCGATTGGATCGCTGATTTGTGGCAGTTTTACCAGCCAGCTCGAAAACAAATGGCAAATCGTTCTCTCTTCGCTCATGACGGTGGTATTCGGTACGCTGTTTGCCCTGCAAACCAACCCGGTACTGCTGATTATTTGCGGTTTCCTGATCACCTTCTCGAATGCCTGGCTGACCTGCAGCTATCATGCCTATCAGACCGAGATTTTCCCCACGCACATCCGCGCACGGGCGGTGGGTTTCTGCTACTCGTTCAGCCGGTTATCAACCGCATTCAGCAGTCTTTTGATCGGTGTGATTTTGCAGTACGCCGGCACGCATGGCGTTATCGCGTTTATCGTGCTGAGTATGCTGATGGTGATGCTGTCGGTGGGCGTTTTCGGGCCTAAGACGCGCGGTATCAGGCTGGAACATATCTGAACATTCAGCCTTCCCCCTGCGGGGAAGGCTGAAACACTGAGGTCTACTTCCCTTCTAACACCTTGATATCTGCATTGCCCTGACGATCTTTGACCTCTTCACGCAGCGCAGCCACCTGCTTCGCCGTCACGTTATCCGCCGCCTTGTTGCCCCAGCTGCGACGAATAAAGTTCACCACGTCCGCGACCTGCTGATCGTTCAGACGCCAGCCAAATGCCGGCATAGTGATGGTTGAAGGCGCGCCTTTTACTCCACGCAGTTCGCCACCAACCAGCACGATGTGAATCAGCGAGGTCGGATCGTCTGCCATCACCACAGGATTGCCCCGCAGCGCAGGATAGAAGCGTTTATAGCCTCTGCCATCGGTTTTATGGCAGGCTGCGCAGCTGTCCACATAGGTCGCGGCGCCCGTCTGACTGTCGTCGCCCTTCCATAAGGCTTTGGCCGTCGCGTCATCCACGCTAAACGCCACCTGATGCGGATCTTTGGCACCCAGCGACTTCAGATAGCGGGCGATGGCCGTGATGTCTTCATCCGTCAGGTGCTGCAGGCTGTGGTCGACAACGTCCACCATGCCGCCAAATGCCGCCGTGTGGTCGTTACGCCCATAGCGCAGGAACTGGCGCAGGTCATCTTCACTCCAGCGGCCCAGGCCATCGCGGTTATCTCCGCGCAGATTGCTTGCGGTCCAGCCGTCAACCGGCGCACTGCTGCCCGCCAGATAATCCGTTCCCCCGGCATTGGTTAACGCCTTTTCCTGCAGGGTAAAACTACGCGGCGTATGGCAGGCACCGCAGTGGCCCAGACCTTCTACCAGGTAACGGCCGCGCGCCAGCGTCGCATCCTCCTGCTCTGCAGGCTGGAACGCCTTTACATCCGGTGCAAACAGGTTGCGCCAGATCGCCAGCGGCCAGCGCATTGACAGGGGCCAGGGAATATCACTCTCTTTGTTGGCCTGACTGACCGGGGCAACTCCGTGCATGAAGTAGGCATACAGCGCCTGCATGTCTTCATCGCTGACCACGGCATAAGACGGATAAGGCATAGCGGGATAGAGCGTATCGCCGTTTTTCGCGATACCGTGCCGCACGGCTTTCTGAAAGTCGTCGTAGCTGTAGTCACCAATACCGGTCGATTTATCCGGCGTGATATTGGTGGAGTAGATCGTGCCAATCGGCGTGGTCATCGGCAATCCCCCTGCAAAGGGCTTGCCGCCTTCACTGCTGTGGCAGGCTACACAGTCGCCCGCGCGCGCCAGATATTCACCGCGTTTAACCAGATCCGCCGTGCTGTCATCCGCCAGGGCGGCGAAGGCGAGGCTGCCCAACACCAGGGCTAAAATACCGTTTTTCATCACCATCTTCCTTATGCCTGCACCAGGGGACCCGGATTCTTCAGATACTGTTCCCGAATCGCTTTCGCCGACCAGTAGGTCAGTGCGGCGACCATGCCGGTGGGGTTATATCCCAGCCCCTGCGGAAACGCTGAAGCGCCGGGAACGAAGACATTCGGCACATCCCAGCTTTGCAGATAACGGTTCACCGCACTGGTATTGGGATCTTCACCCATAATCGCGCCGCCGCTGATGTGGGTTGTCTGATACACGGTCGTGTCAAAATGCGTACCAGGCTTCTTCGCCCCGCCAATGATCATTTTAGGATTCATGGCTTCGGCGATTTTATGCATTTTCCCCACCATGAACTGCGCCATTTTGATGTCGTTGTCCTGCCAGTCGAACGTCATGCGCAGCAACGGCTGGCCGTAGGCATCTTTGTAGTTCGGGTCCAGGTCCAGATAGTTAGCGCGGTAAGACTGGTGCGCACCGTGAGCATCCATGGAAAGGTGGTGCGTGTAGGTGTCCGCCACGGCGGCTTTCCACTGACTGCCCCAGTTTGGCGTGCCGGTCGGCGTGGGGAGCCCCGAGATCGGTTTGGTGCCCGCCTGGTTCACCCAGAACGGCGACCCGCCAACAAAGCCGTGCGGACCATGATCGAAATTGTCGGCATTGAAATCATCCACGGCGACGCCTGCACCGCCAGCACCGATGAAGGGATTGGTGGTGGTGTTTTTATCGAACAGCGCTTTCAACGTCGACAGGTTTTGATAGGCGAAGTTGCGCCCTACCGTACCTTCGTTGGTGATCGGGTTGTAAGGTTTACCAATGCCGGACAACAGCATCAAATGGACGTTATGGAACTGAAAGGCAGACAGAATGACCAGATCCGCCGGTTGCACCTGCTCACGGCCCTGCGCATCGACATAGGTGACACCGGTCGCACGCTGCTTATCACCCGTGAGGTTGACGCGCAGCACGTAAGAATTGTTACGCAGCTCAAACTTTGGCTCCTGACGCAGCGCAGGCAAAATATTCACATTCGGCGATGCCTTGGAATACATATAACAGGCGTAGCCGCTGCAGTAGCCGCAGAAGTTGCACGGCCCCATCTGGGCGCCGTAAGTATTGGTATAGGGACCAGAGGTGTTCGCCGACGGCAGATCGTAAGGGTGATAACCTACGGACTCGGCGGCCTGGGCAAACAGCTGAGCCGACCAGGTACGCTTTTGCGCGGGCAGTGGAAAGTTGTCAGAGCGATCGGGCGCAAAGGGGTTACCGCCTTTGTCTTTGCCGACGACCTTGCCCTGAATACTCCAGGCACTACCGGAGGTGCCAAACACCTTTTCAGCTTTATCAAAAAAAGGCTCCAGCTCCTGGTAGTCCACGCCAAAGTCCTGAATGGTCATGCCTTCAGGAATAAAGTTTTTGCCGTAGCGCGCCTCATAGTGGCTACGCAGCTTCAGCTCTACGGGATCAACCCGGAAATGGACACCCGACCAGTGCAGCCCGGCGCCGCCGGTACCGGTACCGGGCAGGAAGGCCGCCAGTTGGCGGTAAGGCACGGCCGTTTGTGAGGCGTCGTGCCGAATGGTGACGGTGCTCTTAGACAGGTCCTGAAACAGCTTTTTGCGAACGTTGTAGGTCAGCTCATCAATCGACTGCGGGTAAGAACCATCCGGATAGGTATCACGATGTGGACCGCGCTCCAGCGCCAGCACGTTCAGACCTGCTTCGGTCAGCTCTTTGGCCATAATGGCGCCCGCCCAGCCAAAGCCGACAATCACGGCATCCACTTTCTTTAATTCATTTGCCATGCTCAGCTTCTCTCTCCACGAATCGACACTGACGGGAACGGATAGCGTTCACCGCGCTCTACCCAGTCCATAAAGTCGGCGCGTGCGCCAGGGAAGTTAATGAGCTTCCAGCCCACCATGCCCTGATTGCCGCCGTGGATGGGATCGCTAAAGAAGCCTTCGCGGGTGTTCTGCAGTAAGTATGAGAAAAACACGTTGGCGGGCAGCTGACGGAAACCGGCCTTGCCGCTCTCCATGGCCTGTAATAATGCGTCCTGCTGCCCGGCGTCGAGTTGGGCAAACACCTTACCGTGCTGCTGCTGACTGTAATGATCGGCATCAGCCAGACCGAGACGGTAGATCTGTTGCGGCACCAGCGGCAGCTGATAGCCCATTTCTTTAGGGACGTCGGGATTGAAAGGCCCCTGCATATACCAGTTCGCTCCGGTGGCGTAAGGCGTATTCATCTGACGATCGATAAACTCAGGCACGCCTGCTTCCAGCGCGCCGGGGCCGCGTTCATCAGCAGGAATCAGACGCGCAACGGCCGCCTTGATAAAGGCAAATTCCTCGGCGGTAAACCAGGTGGGCTGATAATCTCGGGCAGACTGGGGTGCGGCGGGCGCTGCCGCCTGAGCGGGCGCAGAAAATGCACCAAGTGCGCTGCTGCCTACCGCCACTGCGGGCGCCAGGGTGATGGTCTTCAGCAAAAAATCCCTGCGTGAATGACCCTTTTTCTGGTCTGACATGACATTGCCTCATCACCGCATCAACTGCGGTACGAAAAAGAGAAGTGAGTACGTTGTAGTGGTTTTTATCTGCGGATTTCGGGTACAACGAACTGTTACCGGTAACAGTGAATATAAGTGTAACACCATTGCCAATAAACATTTAGTTTAAGGAAACAAAAAAGCACAATTTCATTAACATATATTTTGTCGATGTCATGTTCAGAAACAACAGGCTACAGACAGATAGCCGTTTAAACGTTATAAAAGCGATTACACAACAGCGGAGTACCTATGTTTAAGTCTTTCTTCCCGCGACCGGGACTGTTTTTCAGCTCGGCCGCCCTTTGGAGTTTACTGGCGATTTTTGGCTGGTTTGGCTTTGCCAGCGATTTACCGGCCCATTTTTGGCCTGCTTTTCAGGCCGCCATCAAGCAGCCCTTGCCCACGACGGTAATGCGGTTTATTGCGCCGGGTGAGTTGTGGTTTTATGCCTATTACTGGCTGATGGTGGCAATTTTCGCGATAGCCTGGCGACTAACTGACAACCATCCGTGGCAACGCTGGTCGGTATGGGGTTCGGCACTGATTATTTTTGTCACCTGGTTTGGTGTGCAGGTTGGCGTTGCCGTAAACGCCTGGTATGGCCCTTTTTATGATTTGATCCAAAAAGCGCTGACGAAAGCCGGCTCGGTTCAAATCAACGAATTTTATGCTCAGGTGATGGCCTTTTTGGGCATTGCCTTAATTGCGGTCGTTATTGGCGTGATGAATGCTTTTTTCATCAGCCATTGGGTATTCCGCTGGCGTACCGCAATGAACAATTATTATATGCACCACTGGCAGCGCTTACGCCACGTTGAAGGCGCGGCTCAGCGTGTGCAGGAAGATACCATGCGTTTTGCCACAACGCTGGAAAGCTGGGGCGTGAACTTTATCCAGGCCATTATGACCCTGGTGGCCTTTCTGCCGGTGTTGATCGCCCTGTCACATCATGTCGAAAACATTCCGATTCTGGGGAATCTTCCTTACGCGCTGGTGATTGCTGCGGTTCTCTGGTCGCTGTTCGGTACCGGTCTGCTGGCGCTGGTCGGGATTAAGCTCCCCGGTCTCGAATTTCGTAATCAGCGAGTTGAAGCTGCTTATCGTAAAGAGCTGGTTTACGGCGAAGACAACGCCGATCGTGCCACACCACCCACGGTAAAAGTGCTGTTCAACAACGTGCGGGTTAACTATTTCCGTCTGTATTTTCACTATCTCTACTTCAACATCAGCCGCATTCTTTATCTTCAGGTCGATAACGTCTTTGGACTGTTTCTGTTGTTCCCGTCCATTGTCGCCGGAACGATAACGCTGGGTTTGCTTAACCAGATAACCAACGTTTTCGATCAGGTCCGCAGCTCGTTCCAGTACCTGATCACCTCGTGGTCGACGCTGGTTGAGCTGATGTCTATCTATAAACGTCTGCGCAGCTTTGAGCAGATTCTGGATGACGTGCCGCACGGTGAGATGATGCGTGACGCCTCTGAAGACGTGTCATAACCAGGCTCTTCGCCTGCGGCAGCCTCATGCCGCAGGCAAATTATCGCGAATCCAGAGTCATGAGTCGGTGCCTGCCAGGATTGTTGGCCGCGCTTCGCGCAATCCAGACTGACAAGCAGAACCTGGCGACTTGCTGAGCGCAGCAGACCGGTAAACCGGTTACTGATGCGTTTTACGTCTTCCTCTTCTGCCCAGGCTCTGCTTCCCTTAGCCCGTGATGGACTTTGCCATCGGCTGTCGTCCGACCAGGCTTACGTGGTCTTACCGTCTTGCTGCATCAGGGATCGTCCGAGGCCAGCCTGTCTTGCACCTGGCTATTAATGGCAGCAAATCGTCTTTCGCGTGAAATCGCGGCCGCAGCGGAGAAGCCTGCACGTTATCGCGCCCAAAAATCAGGCAAGCGTCTGCACAGCTGACAGGCTTAGTGGCGAATAACAAAGGAGTCTGATGGGGAACCAGGAAGGGAAAAGATGAAACGGCGGGCATCCACAAACGCCGCCAGGACGCCCATAGGCGTCCTGTCAGCACACAACTTCAAGCATTATTTCAGCAGTTCAGCGGTCATGTGCACGCCGTTATTGGTGTTAGCTTCGGTGATTTTATAGGAAGCACCAGCTTCTTGCGCCTGCGCAGCAATTTTCGCTTCGGTGCTGTCCAGAGTAGAACCGGTCGCTGTCACAGTTTGCGCGAAGCCTGCAACAGGAAGAACGGCAAGGGCGATAACAGCAGCAAAAGTTTTGATAGTTTTCATGATAAATTCCTCGGTCATTTTCAGTTTATTTAAGGCGTTTTGCCTTGTGTGAAAACATAATAGGCCGAATATTGATCAGAAAAAAGCAGAGGGTTTTGCTTAAGTTGTTCAATAAAACTGAAATTGAAAAGCACGTTTAGCCCTGTTAAAACACAAAAGGTTAAAAAACCAGACCGCAATAAAAAGGCAGCATATATCGCTGCCATGAGTCACATTAACCGTGATGCCTGACGCGGGAAAAGATCGTTACTGCCGCCACCAGCATCAGCGCGCTACTGGCAAGGAAAACGCCGCCTGCGCCGCGTAAGTCAAACATCCAGCCTCCCGCCGCCGCGCCCACCGTAATCGCCAACTGAATGGTTGCCACCAGTAACCCACCGCCCGATTCAGCATCGTCTGGCACCGCACGTGAAATCCACGTAGACCAGCCCGTCGGCATCGAACCAAACGCCAGGCCCCAGATCGCGACACCGCCTGCAACCAGCCAGCCAGTATGGCCAAAACTCACCAGCATCAGGGCCGTCGCGCCCATCAGCAGGGCCATTCCGCTCAGCGTCAGTGATACGCTACGTGTCACCAGATAACCGGCCAGATACGTACCCACAAAGTTAGCGATGCCAAATGCCAGCAGCACCAGAGACAGCTGGCTGAGGTCAAGCCGCGCCACGCTTTCCAGAAACGGTCGCAGATAGGTGAAAAAAGCAAAGTGGGCAGTAAACATCATGATCACCGCCAGCATTCCCCAGCGCATGACATTTATCCGTAACAACGCCAGCACACCGCCGCTGCGCGCGTTGCCTTCGGCAGGCATGGCGGGAAGGGTGAAAAACTGCCAGAGCAGGGAAGTCGCGCCCAGGCCCGCCGTAAACAGGAAGATCGCTCGCCAGCCTACCAGCCCGCCCAGATAACTGCCCAGCGGGGTCGCAATAATGGTCGCCAGTGAGATACCACTAAACACGATGGAGAGTGCGCGAGGGACCTGATCGGCGGGCACCAGCCGCATGGTAATGGCGGTAGACAACGTCCAGAAGCCACCAATGGCCACCCCCAGCAGGACGCGCGCCAGCAAAATGACGGTCAGATTGGCGGCCAGTGCCACCATCAATGCGGAAACGATGAGCAGTAATGAGAAGGCCAGCATCACCACCCGGCGATCGATGCGTCGGACCAGGCTGCCTACCGTCAGACTGGTGAGAAGCGCAATCAGGGCCGTGACGGTCACTGTCTGTCCCGCCAGACCTTCCGAAACGTTCAGGCTGCGCGCTATCGGCGTCAGCAAACTAATAGGTAAAAACTCGGCGGTAATCAGGCTAAATACGCCAAACGACATCGCAAAGACGGCGCCCCACGCTGGCTGAGTGGGTATGGAAACCTCATCAGCCACTTCAGTGTTGAGACTCATGTTGCTTCTCCGGAAAAAAAAGTAGTGCTGAGCATAGAGGGGATGAGCAAGACGATCTATGATGGTTACACCGTCATTTTTGATAATTCGTCTGGATTTCTGTGATGAGCCGTTACGATGAGTTGACCAGTGAGTTGCTAATGGGCATGCGCCTGTATGGCGTTAACTACCAGCGCATTGCCGTCAGCGCCCCTTTTGGCCTGCGCTTTAATGATTCTCCGGGACGGGCCCAGTTTCATTTTGTCGGGCGCGGTACGCTGCTGGTGCGTGGCGCATCCGGCGCGCTTTTCACGCTGAACAGTGGCGATGCCCTGCTGATCCCTCACGGTAAGCCGCACAGCCTGCTCTCCAGTGAGGATGCCGACTGTCAGTGCATTGACGCGATGGCGAGCAAACCGATCTGTGACAGTATCTGTGCCATTACGGCACCGGCTGATGCCTGTGAAGATGACCACAGCGTCCTGTTATTCAGCGCCAGCATGGCATTTGAACTGGGCGGCATGCAGCCGCTGATCAACACGATGCCGGACGTCATGCTGGTCAGTACGCTGCTGTCACACTACCCGGAGATTCGCCCAATGCTGGAGGCGATGGAGCGTGAATCACGTACCCGACACGCGGGTCACGCCGGGATTCTTTCGCGTCTGGCGGATGTGGTTGCGGCCCTGGTGGTGCGTGGCTGGGTAGAAAATGGCTGTGGGCAAAGTAGCGGGCTGGTGCAAGCGATGCGCGATCCGCGCCTGAGTGAGGCCATTGCCGCCATGCACCGTTCTCCGGGCGAGAACTGGACGGTAGAACGTTTAGCGCGCGAAGCCGGTAGCTCACGCTCGGTATTTGCCGAACGCTTTCTTCATGCCACCGGTATGACGCCGCTGCGCTACCTGACCGAATTGCGCATGCGACTGGCGGTTAAACGCATCGCCGACCATGGTGAGGCGCTGGAAACGGTCGCTTTCGATTTGGGCTATGGTTCACTGGCCGCTTTTAGCCGGGCCTTTAAACGAATAATCGGCCAGTCACCCGGTGCACTGCGTGCCGGCTATACAGGCACGCAGGCGGTCGCGTCTTAGCGAAACACGCTGATCGCTTCAACCAGCCGGTTAGCCTGATGCGTCATGCGCCCTGAGGCTTCTGCGCTTTCCTGAACGCGGGCGGCGTTTTGATGGGTAATATCGTCCAGATCTTCCACCGCCGTGCTCACTTCACTCAACGCGGTGGACTGTTCTGCTGTCGCGGCGCTGATTTGGCCGATCAGTGACGTCACGTTCTGGACCTGCTGCACAATGTCCTGCATGGTGTGGCCTGCGGCACCCGCATGCTCGTTACCTGAATTGACCCGGCTGGCGCTGGTTTCAACCAGCGCTTTAATCTCGCTGGCGGCTTTTGCGCTGCGCTGTGCCAGGCTCCGCACCTCACCGGCCACCACGGCGAACCCTTTCCCCTGTTCACCCGCTCTGGCCGCCTCTACCGCCGCGTTCAGCGCCAGGATGTTGGTCTGGAAAGCAATGCTGTCGATAACGCTGGTGATACTGGCAATGCGCTGTGAGCTGTCAGCGATTTCTGCCATCATTCCCATCATCTCCTTCATGACCTCGCCGCCCTTGCTTGCCGCTTCACTGGTGTTAACAGAGAGCGAACTCACTTCCTGTGCGGTCTGCGTATTACTTTTTACCGTTGCAGTCATTTCGTTCATGGTCGCGGCCGTTTGCTGTACGTTGGCCGCCGCCTGCTCGGTGCGACGACTCAGTTCATTATTGCTACGGGCAATCGCATCACTGGCACTCAGCACATTAATGGCCTGGCCACTGACATCATCGACTAACCAGCGGAACATCAGCCCCAGCTGTCCAATGGCGCGTAGCGTCAGTCCTACCTCGTCGATGCGATCCATCTGCTCAACCTGATGGCTGGCACCGGTTGCCACACGCAGCGCCTGCCTGCACATGCGCTCGATGGGACGCGAGATCTGCTGTTCGAGCCACAGGCTGGCCAGCAACAGCAGGCAGGCCATACCGCCCGTAAAGCCCGCCAGCGCCAGTGGCGCAACGCCCAATGCCCAGACGCCCGCAACCGACAGCGGCAAGACAGCCAGTAACGCAGTGCGAATGCGCCAGCGGAGCGGCAACGTTTTTAATATCGATCCAAGACGACGCCAGCCGCTGCGTATAATCAGCCCTTTGTGAAACTGGCGGCCCCTTGCGCGTCCTTCGCGGAAATCGCGATACAGCGCTTCACACTGTTTAACCTCCTGCGCTGAGGGCTTGGTGCGAACGGACATATAGCCCTGGACCTTGCCGTCACGCACCACCGGAATGGCATTCGCCCGCACCCAGTAATGGTCTCCGTTTTTACGCCGGTTTTTAACCAGCGCGGTCCAGGGTTCACCCTGTTTTAAGGTGGCCCACATATCTGCAAAGGCTTCTGGTGGCATATCCGGATGGCGCACCATATTGTGCGGCTGCCCTTTTACCTCATCAGAGGTAAAACCACTGGCCTCAATAAAGGCGTCGTTGGCATAGGTGATATAGCTATTCAGGTCGGTCGTTGACATCAGTGTGGCATGATCGTCATAGACATATTCACGCTGGGAAACAGGTTGGTTATTGCGCATAGGAGTCCTTGCTCGTACCAGTCAGACTTACACCAGAAGTGTTAATGAGTGAGTGTTAAAAGGTAAAGATTACCTTTTTTTATGTTTTCGGCACTTGCGTAATGACTCTTTAGTGCTACGCGCAAATTTGTTGCATTTAAAAAGCCGCTTTAGGGCGGCTTTTGGTATTTATACCGCGATCATGCATTGCGAACGTAGCGGGTTGAGTACGCAGACTGGTAAGCCCGAGACAGTGTTAGGGACGTTTTGATGCAACAGACTCCCCATCCTTAATTTTTTACAGACCTGCTTAACAGGCTTTCTTCGTGTTTTATTTATCAATTCAGCGCAGGTCGACATTGCGGGTGCCGAACCACCACGTCAGTAAAAAGCCGCTAACCCAGGCGACGATCAATCCCCCCAGATAGACAGCCATGCCGGCAAAAATCCCCTGATGCGACGTCATCAGCGGCAGCGTGACCAGCCCAGACGGGCCAAATACGGTATTCATGCCCACCGGCAGCCCCAGCCATGCCACTAAGCCAATAAAGAACCCGCCGACCGCACCGCCACAGCAGGCGGTAATAAAAGGTTTGAGGCGCGGCAGCGTTACTCCGTAGATAAGCGGTTCCCCCACGCCCAGTAAGCCTGGCACGATAGCGCCTTTTATCTGGGCACGCAGCAGCGCGCCCTTTTCCGCTTTGCACCAGAGCGCCAGCGAGGCACCGACCTGACCGGCACCCGCCATGGCGAGAATCGGAAACAGTGAGTTAAATCCCTGGGTTTCCATCAGGGCAAAATAGACCGGGATAAATCCCTGATGAATGCCAAACATGACGGCGATCAGGAACAGTCCGGCCAGTAGCGCACAGCCAAACGGGTTGTTATTGAGGTGGATAAAGAGCCATGACATGCCCTTAAACAGCTCGCCGCCGACCGGCATAATCAGCAGGTATGTCAGCGCGCCCGTGATCAATAAGGTCAGCAGCGAGGTGAGAATCATATCCAGATTGTCTGGAATGATCGTGCGCAGCCGCCTTTCCAGCCAGCCACCAAACATGGCCGCCAGCAGCACCCCGATGATATTACCGCGCGGATCGATAGCCAGACCAAAAAAGCTGTCCATACCGCTGTAATAGCCGACTTTGGCATCCGGCACGTAGCCCAGAATAAACAGCGAGGCGATGATGGCCCCGTTTACGCCCGTGCCGCCGAAGGCTTTTTGCGCGTTGTAGCCAATCAGAATGCTGAGGAAGGTAAACAGCCCTTTGCCGAACACTTTCATATAGGCCACGCCCTGAATCAGCCAGCCAGGATGATCGCCAGGCGTGCTCAGGTGCAGGCTTTGCTCAATCAGGGTGGCAAACCCCAGCAGTAAACCTGCGGCAATAAAACCCGGAATGAGCGGCGTAAAAATGGTGGCGAAGCATGCCAGGAACTGCTGCAGCGCGCCGGTCTGCCTGGCTTTTATCTGCTGTTTCTGTTCTGCCGCTACCTGGTGCAATACCGCGGCATCGCCCTGCGCCTGCGCCAGGATGGCCTGCATCCGTTCTGCCGCCGTCTGTGCCTTACCAGGACCGAGCACTATCTGCAACTGATCATCGCTGTCGATGACGCCCAGCACGCCAGGCAGGCGTTTCAGCCGGGCAATATCGGCCTGATTGTGTCTCAGCATCAGTCGTAAACGCGTCATACAGTTGCCGCATACGACGATGTTCGCCGCGCCGCCCACTGCCTGCACGATATCGTGCAGAAGTGCATCGGTCATTTTTGCCATTAGCGCGCTCCCGAATCCTGTAATGCTTTGCGGATAAAGCCCTGGTGCTTAGCGAGCAGCGCGATTGCCTCATCGGCATTTAATCCTGCTAACACCATGAGGATGGCGGTTTTACAGTGTCCGCCACAGGCCGACAGCGCCGAGCGGGCGCTGGCTTCATCACAGTCAGTGGCCTGAATAACAATGTTAACCTGCCGCTGCACCAGCTTTTGGTTAGTGGCTTCAACATCCACCATCAGGTTGCCGTAAACCTTACCGCTACGAATCATCGCTCCGGTGGTGAGCATATTCAGCACCAGCTTCTGTGCGGTTCCGGCTTTCATGCGTGATGATCCCGTCACCACTTCAGGCCCCACTACTGGCGTCAGGGCGATATCGGCGACCTGAGCCATTTTGCTGTGTGGATTACAGGTCAGCGCTATCGTGGAGGCACCGCACTGCCGGGCATAATCCAGCGCGCCCAATACATAGGGCGTCCGTCCACTGGCAGCGATGCCGACCAGCACGTCGTGGCGGCTAAAGTGAATAGCCTTCAGATCCTGAGCACCCTGTTCCACATTGTCTTCTGCGTTCTCTACCGCCTGCAAGATGGCCTGATGGCCCCCGGCAATCAGGCCAATAACCTGGTCGCGTGGTGTTCCGAAAGTTGGTGGGCATTCACTTGCATCAAGAATACCTAAACGGCCGGATGTCCCGGCACCGCAGTAAACCAGACGTCCCCCTGCGCTGAACGCCGCGCAGATTGCCTCCACCGCGCGCGCAATCTCCGGCACGATCGCCTCCACGGCCAGAGCGACTTTTTTGTCTTCCTCGTTGATGACCCGCAGCATCGCCTCTGTGCTCATTTCATCAATATGCTGGCTGGCCGGATTGCGCCCTTCCGTGATCATCTGACTGAGATCGATTTTCACACTCGTCCTCCACAGGAATAATTTATTCTGAATATTTTTAACACAACGAATGAATAATTCATCCTCTGCCCACGTTTTTTTCTGCGGTGATAAAAACGGGGTAAAAAAAAGGCCCAACCACCGTTGAGCCTTTGTCTTGCTAACCCGCTGTTAACTGGCGGTTTGCGTCCGTAACTGTAATTCGTACGCTTTAGCCTGTTCTGTATCGAACTGGTTTTCCCAGCGCGCAATGACCAGCACTGCCAGAGCATTACCCACCACGTTGAGCGCGGTGCGGGCCATATCCATAATGCGGTCCACGCCCGCAATAAACGCCAGCCCTTCCAGCGGAATACCCACGCTGCCGAGCGTTGCCAACAGCACAACAAAGGATACGCCGGGCACGCCCGCAATGCCTTTGGAGGTGACCATCAGCGTCAGCACCAGAATAATTTCGTCCGTCAGCGACAGATCAATGCCATACAGCTGAGCAATAAAGATGGCGGCGATGCTCTGATACAGCGTTGATCCATCCAGGTTAAACGAATAGCCGGTCGGAACGACAAAGCTGGTAATCGCTTTGGGCGCGCCATAGGCTTCCATTTTCTCCATGATGCGCGGCAGCACGGTTTCTGAACTGGACGTTGAGTAAGACAGGATCAGCTCATCTTTTAAAATGCGCATCAGCGTCGTAATGCGTAGCTTGCAGAAACGCGCGACCGCCCCCAGCACCACAAAGGCAAAGAAGAGGATCGCCACATACACCAGCAGCACTAACTTCGCGAGCGGCCACAGCGACGCGAAGCCAAAGTTAGCAATCGTCACGGCGATCAACGCAAACACGCCCACTGGCGCGTAACGCATGATCATATGCGTCACTTTAAACATGGTTTCTGATACGCCACGGAACAGATTGACCAGCGGATCGCGCTGTTCTGACGGCAGAGCGGACAGTCCCAGCCCAAAAAGTACCGAGAAAAAGATAATCGGCAGCATTTCACCCTTTGCCATGGAGGCAAAGATGTTCTGCGGGATCAGCGACAGGATGGTCGCCACCAGACTGTGGGTGCCTTCCTGCACCTGAGCGGTTGTGGCTTCATATTTAGAGATGTCCACCGTTGCCAGCGTAGACATATCAATGCCGGTGCCGGGCTTAAACACGTTGGCCAGGGTAATACCAACAACAATGGCAACGGTGGTAATCACTTCAAAGTACAAAATGGTTTTGAGACCAATGCGTCCCAGCTTTTTCGCATCCCCGACACCCGCAATGCCGACAATCAAGGATGAAATCACGATGGGTACGACGATCATCTTAATCAGATGAATAAAGATATCGCCCGCCGGGCTGAGAATATTATTGACTAACCATTCACGATCCTCTGGCTGATTATGCAACACGGCACCCACGATGATGCCAAGCACAAGTGCGATCAGAATCTGCCAGGCAAGGCTGATTTTAAAACCTTTCATAACGCGTAATTTCCTCAGTCAAAACCCGTTTCTCTCTACTGCGAAGGTGCAGAAGACAATACACACAGGGAAGTGAGCAAAAAGCCCGGTAAATTAGAGGGTGTTTATAGACGGCGTCCCGCATTGAAATGCGATGATTTCCATACCCATTTTCAGACGCGGTCTGAGCTGATACCTGATGATCAGGGGCGAGATAAGTACCATTTTCACTGTGGTAAATGCAACCCTTGGAGGCTTCGATTAAAACTTCACCATCTCTTAAGCATAAAATGCTGGCACAGGCGCAAATCCCTAACCTGCTGTTATGAAAAGTAAACCTTCGATAAGTTTTCGCATAGCTATTCAGGCAATGCTCAATGTCTGCGCGGTTCGTTCGCTGTTTTTTTAACCAGCGCCCTTCACAAAATGTTGCAACTTAAATCCCCATTTTTTGCAGGGAGTTAGGGTGATTTTATCCAATTCACGACGTTTTTATGTCAGCAAGGTTAACGCGTGATCTATGGCGCAAAAAAGAAACAAAACCGGTTGTCGGGCTTCACTTAACCATTGATTGACATATGATTAACATCTTCAAGGAGATTCGCCATGAGCCAACATCATATCTATCCTGTTCCAGAAAATATTGCAGCAAACGCGCTGATTACTGCCGAACAGTATCAGGCGATGTACCAGCAATCGGTTACCGATCCAGAAACATTCTGGGGGGAGCAAGGTAAAATCCTTGACTGGATAAAGCCTTACAGCAAAGTCAAAAACACGTCTTTTGCGCCTGGCAATATTTCCATTCGTTGGTATGAGGACGGTACGCTCAATCTGGCGGCGAACTGCCTGGATCGTCACCTGGCAACCCGGGGCGATCATCCTGCCATCATCTGGGAAGGTGATGATGCCAACGAAAGCAAAACAATAACCTTTCGTCAGCTTCACGCCGATGTCTGTCGCTTTGCCAACGTGCTGGAGCTGCTCGGGGTTAAAAAAGGCGATGTCGTCGCGATTTATATGCCAATGGTGCCGGAAGCCGCGGTCGCCATGCTGGCCTGCGCGCGCATTGGCGCCGTGCATTCGGTTATTTTTGGCGGCTTTTCACCGGAAGCGGTGGCAGGTCGCGTGATCGACTCCAGTGCAGCCTTAATTGTGACAGCCGATGAAGGCGTGCGCGCGGGGCGTACGATCCCACTGAAAAAAAATGTGGATGATGCGTTAAAAAATCCCAACGTAAACAGCGTGAAAAACGTCGTGGTCTTTCAACGTACCGGCAAAGACGTCGGTTGGGTTGAAGGACGTGACAGGCACTGGCACGAGCTGATGCAGAACGCCAGTACCAACCACTCTGCGGCAGAAATGCAGGCAGAAGATCCGCTGTTTATCCTGTATACCTCAGGTTCAACCGGCAAGCCGAAAGGCGTGCTGCATACGACCGGCGGCTATCTGGTTTACGCTGCGACCACCTTTAAGTTTGTTTTTGACTACCATCAGGACGATATCTACTGGTGTACGGCTGACGTAGGCTGGGTTACCGGCCACAGCTATCTGCTGTATGGCCCGCTGGCCTGCGGTGCCACGACGCTGATGTTTGAAGGCGTGCCCAACTGGCCGACGTCCGCCCGCATGGCGCAGGTGGTGGATAAGCATAAAGTCACCCTGCTCTATACCGCGCCCACGGCTATCCGCGCGCTGATGGCCGAAGGGGACAAGGCGATTGAAGGCACCGACCGTAGCAGTCTGCGTATTATGGGTTCGGTCGGTGAGCCGATTAATCCGGAAGCCTGGGAGTGGTATCACAAAAAAATCGGCAACAGCCAGTGTCCAATAGTGGATACCTGGTGGCAGACCGAAACCGGGGGGTTTATGATCACCCCGCTACCCGGCGCAACGCGGCTTAAGGCCGGTTCTGCGACCACGCCTTTCTTTGGCGTACAGCCCGCGCTGGTCGATAATGAGGGGCATCCTCAGGAAGGAGCCTGCGAAGGTAACCTGGTTATCACTGATTCCTGGCCAGGCCAGGCCCGAACGCTGTTCGGCGATCACGACCGTTTCGAACAAACCTATTTCTCTACCTTCAAAAATGCCTACTTTAGCGGTGACGGCGCGCGACGGGATGAGGACGGTTATTACTGGATCACCGGCCGCGTGGATGATGTGCTGAATGTGTCAGGGCATCGTCTGGGCACGGCAGAAATCGAATCGGCCCTGGTTTCCCACCCTAAAATTGCCGAAGCCGCTGTGGTGGGGATCCCGCACAGCATTAAGGGCCAGGCGATTTACGCCTATATCACCCTGAATCACGGCGAGGAGCCCTCACCAGAGCTTTACACCGAAGTGCGTAACTGGGTACGCAAAGAAATTGGCCCGATCGCCACGCCCGATGTGCTGCACTGGACCGACTCTCTGCCAAAAACCCGCTCCGGTAAAATCATGCGCCGTATCCTGCGGAAAATCGCCGCGGGTGATACCAGTAATTTAGGCGATACGTCAACGCTGGCCGATCCTGGCGTCGTTGAGAAACTGCTTGAAGAGAAACAGTCCATCACCATGCCGTAACAACCCGGCGGAAAGCATCAGGCTTTCCGCCACCACTTCCCTACGTAGTGTGTTTCTGTAGTCACAAAAATATAACTCATTCACGCTTTTGCGTGAGGTCCACGCCTGCATGCTTCTGGAGATAATGTGATGAATGATGCCCTGCCCGAACAGGAAAGGATCTACCAACAAATTGAACGTAATCCTCGCTTTCAGGAATTGGTACACAAGCGCCAGTCTTTTGCCCTGCTGCTGTCGTTAATTATGCTGGTGCTGTATGTCGGCTTTATTCTGCTTATTGCTTTTGCCCCTGGCTGGCTGGGCACGCCTCTTCATGCCGGCACCAATGTGACACGCGGCATTCCGCTCGGCGTAGGGCTGATCGTCATCTCCTTTGTCCTGACCGGCGTGTACGTCTGGCGCGCAAACGGCGAGTTTGATCGTCTGACGAAGGCTATCCTCAGCGAGGTAAAACCATGATCCGTCTTATGCTGTGGATGCTGGCAGCGCTGCTGCCGTTTTCTGCTCTGGCCGCCGATGCCATTACGGGCGCGGTACAGAAACAGGCTGTTAACTATCAGGCGATCGTCATGTTTGTGATTTTCGTCGGCGCCACGTTGAGTATCACTTACTGGGCGTCGAAGCGAACGCGTTCGCGTAGCGATTACTACACCGCAGGCGGAAATATCACCGGCTTTCAGAATGGGCTGGCCATGGCAGGCGACTTTATGTCCGCCGCCTCTTTTCTGGGTATTTCGGCGCTGGTGTATACCTCGGGCTATGACGGCTTAATCTATTCGCTGGGCTTTCTGGTCGGCTGGCCGATGATTCTGTTTCTGATTGCAGAACGGCTGCGTAATCTGGGACGCTATACCTTTGCCGATGTTGCCTCGTATCGCCTGAAGCAAAAACCCATACGCACTCTGTCAGCCTGCGGTTCACTGGTGGTGGTTGCGCTCTATCTGATTGCTCAGATGGTTGGGGCAGGTAAACTGATCCAGCTTCTGTTCGGCCTCAATTATCACATCGCCGTCATCCTGGTTGGGATCCTGATGGTGATGTACGTGCTGTTCGGCGGCATGCTGGCGACGACCTGGGTTCAGATCATCAAAGCCGTTCTGTTGCTGTTTGGTGCCTCATTCATGGCCATTATGGTAATGAAAAGCACCGGTTTTAGCTTTAATACGCTGTTCACCGAAGCGATGGCTGTCCACCCGAAAGGCGCGGCCATTATGCAGCCTGGCGGGCTGGTTAAAGATCCCATTTCTGCCCTGTCGCTGGGGCTGGGGCTGATGTTTGGTACGGCGGGATTGCCGCATATTCTGATGCGCTTCTTTACCGTTGCCGACGCCAAAGAGGCACGTAAAAGCGTATTTTGGGCCACCGGTTTTATGGGGTACTTCTACTTTCTGACCTTTATTATCGGTTTCGGCGCCATACTGCTGGTCGGAGCCAACCCGGCCTTTAAAGATGCCTCCGGCGCGTTAATCGGCGGCACCAATATGGCGGCGGTACACCTGGCGAATGCGGTTGGCGGCAGCACCTTCCTGGGCTTTATTTCAGCCGTGGCATTCGCCACGATTCTGGCCGTGGTGGCTGGCTTGACGCTGGCGGGCGCTTCGGCGGTCTCTCACGATTTGTATGCCAGCGTTTACCGTAAGGGCCAGGCCAGCGAGCGCGACGAGCTGCGGGTGTCGAAAATTACGGTGCTGGTGCTCGGTGTTGTGGCGATCGCCTTGGGTATTCTGTTTGAAAAACAGAACATCGCGTTTATGGTCGGCCTGGCGTTCTCTATTGCGGCCAGCTGTAACTTTCCGATTATCCTGCTTTCCATGTACTGGTCTAAACTCACCACCCGCGGCGCGATGGTCGGCGGCTGGTTAGGGCTGATCACCGCCGTGGTGCTGATGATTCTTGGCCCTACCGTCTGGGTTCAGGTGTTGGGCCATGCTTCGCCAATCTATCCGTATGAATATCCGGCCCTGTTCTCTATTACTATCGCCTTTGTGGGCACCTGGCTGTTTTCGGTTACCGATCATTCGCAACAGGGCGCAGAAGAGCGCTCACGTTTCCGGGCACAGTTTATTCGCTCCCAGACCGGTGCCGGTATTGAGCAAGGCAAAGCGCACTAATCCCTTTTCCCGGGCATAAAAAAAGGGCAGGGTCCGCGAGGTCCCTGCCCTTTTTCTCAGGCCACTATCAGAAGCGCAGTGATGCACCCACGTATGGACCATCGACCAGGACGTTGTCTTTACGACCGCCTTTATTATTCAGCTCGATATACTGATAACCCACGCGCAGGTTAAGCAGAGAGACTGGCGTAAAGCTCACACCGCCGCTCGCTTCCTGGTAGCTGTCAAGATGATCGGTAAGGCCTTCCGGCGCATAATAATACTGGCCGTACAGGCCCCACATGCTGTTGAAGTTGTACTGCGCGCTGCCGCCCAGCGCCACCGCAAATCCGTCTTTCCCGTCTTCAGGATGGGTAAAAATCGCCTTTGCGGTTGGCGCCAGTCGCAGATCGCCGAAATCGACGTTGTAGCCCAGGCCAGCGCCGTAAGTGCTGCCGTCATGATCGCTACGCAACCAGTTGCCGTTCAGGAACAGGCCTGGTGAGGTCGTGCCCAAACCGACATTCAGGTTGGTGCTGTGCTCGCCAACATCGACGCTGCCCTCGATGGCCTGCGCGGCGCCGCTCAGCATAATGAAGCTCAGAGCGCTTCCGGTAACAAGTTGCTTAAACATGATTCTCTCCATGATGGGTCAAATAATTCCGCATCAAGGGTAGCAGTCTGAAACGAGGTGACAACTAAATTTGGAAAGCTTTACGTAAAAAGAGATGTCATTTTGTGCCAAAACGGACAACGCGCTGTAAGTTAAGCGGAAAAGAGCGGATGACAGGCGCATTCAGGCCTGTCATCACCCGGCTCAGTGTGCCCACATCAGGTGCCCGATGAACGGCGCCAGTATGACGGTTACTACACCAGACAGCATCATCACCAGGCTAGATACCACGCCTTCCTGCTGCCCCAGTTGATAAGCGCGTGCCGTACCGGCACCGTGCGAAGCGGCACCGAATCCGGCCCCTTTCGCCACGCCCTGTTTGATGGCGATGCGCAGGAACAGCACATCCCCTACCGCCATGCCAAATACGCCTGTCACAACCACAAACAGTGCCACCAGATCGGGCTGCGCACCCATGGGTTTGGCCGCCGCCAGCGCAAAGGGCGTAGTAATGGAGCGCACGGCCAGACTTCGCTGAATAGTTTCCGGTAAATTCAGTAAGCGCGCCAGCCAGACGGAACTGCATACCGAGACTGTTGTGGCGGTTAACACACCGGCACTCAGCGATAACCAGTGGCGTTTAATCACCGCCAGATTTTCATAGACCGGCACCGCAAAGGCCAACGTCGCGGGGCCCAACAGCCACAGTAGCCAGTGGCTTTCCGCAATATAGTTTTGCCAGCTGATATGGGTCAGCAGCAGCAGCGCCACCAGAATGAGCGGGGTCATGATCAGCGGCATCAGTAACAGTGTTGGCCAGCGGCGATACAGCCGTTTATTCAGGTAATAAATCATTAGCGTGACGGCCGCACACAGCAGGCTGATAAACAGATTACGCATCGTCGCCGCCCTGCTTACGCGCGGCCCGCGCGACCTCGAAGCGGTACAGGCGATCCACCACCAGGGCGGTCGTTGCCAGCACCAGTAGCGTACTGACCGCAATCACCACAAAAATCCGCCAGCCATCAATCTGTAACAGATCAGCGTAATTCACCACCGCCACCACTGCCGGGGTAAAAAACAGCAGCATCTCTGCCAGCAGCCAGCTGGCACCGACTTTCACCCAGCGCAGCGGTAAAACGCGTAGCGCAATCAGCATTAACATCAGCAGCATGCCGACAATGTTGGCCGGCAGCGCCAGGTGCAGCCAGTTCACCAGCTGCTCGCTGGCGACGAATACCGAGATAAACAGCGCCAGCTGTAGCGGTAAGCTGAGCCGTTGCAGCCTGTCGAGGTTAAGGTGCCGCAATGCCAGTGCCATCATTTTTCTCCCATGTCGTTAATGCGCTCAGTATAGAATCACGAGGTACTGTGAAAAAAATGAATTAAAATTATTAAAATCATGCCAGAAAGGAATAGTTATGGACGTGCGTGCGTTGCGTTACTTTACCGAAGTGGTACGTCAGCAGAGTTTTACCCGGGCCGCGCAAAAGCTGTTTGTGACGCAGCCGACGATCAGCAAAATGGTGCGTCAGCTGGAAGAGGAGCTGGACTGCGCGCTACTGCTTCGCGATGGACGTCGCCTACATCTCACGGACAGCGGACAAGCCGTTTATCAACGCGGACTGGCTATTTTGCAGGAGTTCCATCAGCTTGAGGCAGAGATAGGCGATATCAATCAGTTGAAAACCGGCAAGCTGCGGCTCGGTATTCCCCCAATGGTCGGCATGCAGATCGCCGGATCGGTTTCGGCGTTTCGTCGCCGGTATCCGGGCGTGGAACTCAGCATTGCTGAGTTTGGCGGCTTAACGGTTCAGGAGGCGGTGCTGGCAGGCACGCTGGATATTGCCCTGACGGCGCTCCCGGTCGATGCCGAATTACCCCTGGAAACGTTATCGCTGATGCAGCATCCGTTATGTGTCTTACTGCCCCGTCAGGAACCCTGGCTGCAACGCACCCAGCTCAGCCTGCGCGATTTGGCTCCGCATCCTTTGCTGATCTTTAATGAAGAGTTTTCGCTGAACCGCCAGTTGATGAAAGCTTTTCAGCGTCAGGAGATAACCCCTACCATTGCCGTGCGTAGCGGGCAGTGGGATTTTCTGGCCGCCATGGTGCAGGCCGGGATGGGGCTGGCAATTTTGCCGGAGCCGATATGCCAGCGGTTAGATAAACAGTCGTTACTGTGGCTGCCGCTGGAATCCGAGCTTCAGTGGCATCTGGGGCTGATCTGGCGGGAAGGCAGCTATCTGTCACGCAGCGCGCAGGCGTGGATTGCGTGTTGCCGCGAACACTGGCCCGATCAGGCACCGCGCCTCTCCGTCTAGTGCGGCAGCCCGCCCGGCCGTCGCAGAACGCAGGTGACCGGGCGGGCGCGGCGCAACAGGGAGTTTACTCTTCTTTCTCGATCAGAAGCGCTTCCAGCAGGTCCAGATCGTGCAACAATTTTTGCATCGTTTCGTTGGATATCTGCTGGGTGGCACGCAGGTGATACACTTCAGCACGTTCGGCACGCAGTGCGTTCAAACGGAAGCGACGTTCCAGGTTCTCGGCAAACAGCGCGTGCTCGAGGTCGTTTTTCCCCTCCGCACGGCGACGCAGGTTGCCGATGACACGCAGGCTGACCTCTTTCAGCAGCTCAGGATCGATATTTTCGTCGGTTTCCTTTTCGAGCCGTGCCTCCATCTTTTGCAGACTCTCGATAGCCACACCGGCCATCACCGCTCTTGCATGCTGAAGTTCGTGCCGATGGGCACTCTTATCCATCGTCTCGACGCCGCGCAGCAGCACCGGCAGAACAATGACGCCAACCAGTAACGAGAACAGAATCACGCCGGTTGCGATAAACACCAGCTCATAGCGCGCCGGGAAAGGATTGCCGTTGCTCAGGAACAGGGGAATCGACAGGACACCCGCCAGGGTGATGGCCCCGCGCACGCCCGCAAAAGAGGCAATTAGCAGTTCGCGCAAAGAATAGCTAGAGAAAACTAACGGCTTGTTTTTTAACAGGCGCTTGCTGAAACGCTGCATGATCCACAGCCAGCCGAAACGCACCACCATTAACGCCGCATAGACCAATGCGATATCTGCAAAGATCATCCAGATATCCACGTTGGGATCCGCGTTCGCCTGTTGAATGGAATTTTCCAGGATAGAGGGCAATTGCAGGCCCAGCATCAGGAACACCATGCCGTTAAACACAAACTCCAGCATGTGCCAGACGCTATTGGCGCGCAGTCGCATGGTCAGCGGGGCCTGACGGATAATACCGGAGCGCGTGATGGTCATCCCGGCCGCGACGGCGGCTAAAATGCCGGAAACGCCCAGGTGTTCTGCAATCAGATAAGAGGCAAACGGCAGCAGCAGCAGCAGGACGATCTGTGTGGCAGCATCGTCCCCACCGCTCCAGCGGTTCAGGACACGCAGTGACTTACCGTAGAGCCAGCAGACCGCAACACCGGCAATTAAGCCGCCGACCGCCACTTTCAGGAATTCGACGCTGGCACCGCCCCAACTAAACACCATGGTGCCCATCGCCACCGCGACGGCAAATTTCAGTGAAACCAGGCCAGAGGCATCGTTCATCAAGGCTTCGCCCTGAAGTATTCCCATAATTTTCTTAGGAATGCGGCCTTCGCCGACAATGCCTGAAAGCGCCACGGCATCGGTAGGTGATAACACTGCCGCCAGGGCGAAAGCAGGGATAAGAGGAATACCGGGAACCGTCCAGTAAATCAGATAGCCAATTCCGACGACGGTAATCAGCACCAGCACCAGCGCCAGGCCAAGAATTTCCCGCCCGTAATGCAGAAACTCGCTAACCGGCGTTTTCCAGCCGTCAGCAAATAACAGCGGCGGAATAAATAAGACGAGGAACAGTTCCGGATCAAAATCCACATGCAGGCCGAAGTTAGGCCAGGCCAGTAGAGCACCGACGGCGATCTGCACCAGCGGTAGCGGGATTTGAAAAGGCAAGATACGTGCGGCGACCCCGGAGAGCGACACCACTAGTGTCATAATTAAAATAGTAAAAAAGATTTCCATGCTTTCCTTAGGCGGTTGTTATCTTCGAATCAACTATAAGTTAAAAGTGTAAAACAAACTGGCCAGGGCAGGAAAAGCAAGCCGTGCTTAAAAGACCAAAAAGCGGATAATTCCGGACGCTCCGCTGAACGTCCGGTTTGACAGTCAGATCGCCCAGCCTCCGGCATAAAAGGCGACTAACGCGGCGGCAATCACGACAGTGCCCACGTTGAGCTTACGCCACTCGCCCGCAAACAGACGGCCAACCACCAGAGTGGCGAACCCCATCATAATGCCGGTAACGATGTTACAGGTCAGAACGATAATCACCGCCGTGAGCAGGCCGGACATGGCATCAACGAAGTCACCGAAATCGATCTTGGCCACGTTGCTCAGCATCAACAGGCCGACATACATCAACGCTGGCGCGGTGGCGTAAGCCGGCACCAGGTATGCGATCGGCGACATGAACAGAATGACCAGGAACAGGAGACCCACCACGATCGCCGTCAGGCCGGTTTTACCGCCCGCCGCCGTACCGGCGGCAGACTCAATGTAGACTGCCGCTGGCGAAGCACCGACAAGGCCAGCAAACAGGCTACTGACGGAATCCGTGGTCAGCGCCCGACCACCGTTGATGATCTGCCCGTCTTTATCCAGCAGATTGGCCTGGCCCGCAACCGCGCGGATCGTGCCGGTGGCATCAAAGACCGCCGTCATCACTAGCGCCAGCACGCTGGGCAGCACCGCAGGCTGCAAGGCGCCCATGATGTCCAGGCTAAAGAGCTGTGACTCACCCTGCGCATCACGCAGGCTGGGCAGGGCAAACAGTCCCTGCCAGCGCACGGCCGGGTCGAACACCAGCCCCAGAGCAGAAATCGCGATAACGGTCAGTAAAATACCGCCAGGCACGCGGCGTTTTTCCAGGCCAAAAATGGCGGCCAGCCCCAGCAATGACATCATGACGGGGAACGACGTAAACTGGCCCAAGGCAACGGGTAACCCTGAGGCCGGATTTCTGACGACCAGTCCCACGTTGTCTGCCGCAATCAGCAGCAAAAACAGACCAATGCCGACGCCCGTTCCGTGCGCAACCCCCATTGGCAGATTGCGTAAGATCCAGGCACGAATCCCGGTGGTGGAAATCAGGGTAAAGAGCAGGCCCATCAGGAACACGGCACCCAGCGCCACGGGTACGCTAATGTGCTGACCCAGCACAAGGCTGAAAGCGGTAAACGCCGTCAGTGAGATAGCACAGCCAATTGCCATGGGTAAATTCGCCCACAGCCCCATGATGATCGATCCCACGCTCGCCACCAGACAGGTCGCAACGAACACCGCCGTGGGTGAAAATCCCGCCTTACTGAGCATGCCGGGCACCACGATCACTGAATAAACCATGGCGAGGAACGTAGTCAGCCCGGCGACAATTTCCTGTCGCACGCTGCTGCCACGGGCCGAGATGGCGAACCAGGCATCCAGCTTTCCACCGGACGGGCGTGATTCAATTGACATAGTTGAGCCTCAAAAATTGTTGTAGTGGGATCGTGCGGTAACGGCCCTGACGTCCCTGGAAACCTGTCATCGCCAGCGGGCAGCCGGCAAAAGGCAAACGTTTACTTCGCCGCACAGAACGGGACGTCACGCTGCCCCGTTTAAAGGGGGCAGATTATCCGGCGTTTAACCGCCGTTTTTCAACCGCTGAGTGAGGATTGGTAACTATAAAGATCAGGTTGATAACATCAGGAATGCTCTTGATACCATCATTTAACATTCTGTCCGTCAGGATAAGGCGTCAATCACGAGAAGGCAGGCAAGAATGACGCCGGGCGGCGTCATCGGGCAACGTGCATCAGCCAGAAAGGTTAATCTCACCGCCTTGTTGAATAGCGCGCTGCCAGGCCGCACGCTGTTGCACGGTCGTTAACCATTTTTGCGTAGCGGGGGCATCTTTCAGTCCGGCGCGCTGGCTCAGCGCCAGAATAGGGAAACTCATCTGCACATCCGCAATGCTGAAGCGCTGACCCGCGAACCACGGCTGTGTTGAAAGGTGAGCTTCAATGACCTGCTTGTGCAATTTGAGTTGTTTATCCAGCCAGGCTTTCTGAACGCCTTTGCCCAGCGCCGCGCCCACGGGGCGAAGCAACCACGGCACCGGCGCGCTGCCAAGGCGGCCAAAAACCAGCTTCATCACCAGCAGCGGCATCAGTGAACCTTCTGCGTAGTGCAGCCAGTAACGCGCCTGTAGCTGCGCCTCTTCATCGGTGAGCTGCAGCCGCTTTTCGCTGTCGTATCTTTCTTCCAGATACTCAAGGATGGCCCCGGACTCGGCCACCACGCGATTGCCATCGGTGATCACGGGCGACTTCCCTAACGGATGCACTTTTTTTAGTGCGTCCGGCGCCAGCATCGTGGGTTCGCGCTGGTAGCGCCTGACCTGGTAAGGCACTTCCAGCTCTTCCAGCATCCACAGCACCCGGTGAGAGCGCGATTGTTCAAGATGGTGAACGGTGATCATCATGGTTCCCTGTGAGTGAATATGCTGCAAGTATAGACGTCACCTTGTCTTATGCAGGGAACCATCCTGCTCAGGATCGAGCAGTACCGCGCCAGAGCCCTGCTGGCCCAGCAGGTCGCCAGGGTTGCGCAGTGGGCAGTCACGCATTGATAAACACCCACAGCCAATGCAGCCATCCAGATCGTTACGCAGGCGCGTCAGCGTTTCGATGCGCTTATCCAGTTCGTCGCGCCAGTGCTGCGTCAGATTGCCCCATTCCTGAGCAGACATCCGCTTATCTGCCGGCATGTTCTCAAGGCTGTCACTGACGCTGGCGAGCGGAATACCAATGCGCTGTGCAATTTTAATAATGGCCACCCGTCGCAGCACATCACGGCTGTAACGCCGCTGGTTTCCGCTATTGCGGGTGCTGAAAATCAGCCCTTTGCTTTCATAAAAGTGCAGTGCAGAAACGGCGACGCCGCTTCGGCGCGCCACTTCGCCCGGTGTCAGCACGGGTTTTGGGTAATTGCGATCTTTTTTCATTTGGCACTTTACCTCAAGTTAACTTGAGGAATTATACTCTTTTCCCATCAGAACGACACCTTCCCTTATGATGTCATGCGCCAGCGAGCGGACCCGGTTTTATCGCCGAAAGCCTGTCAATTCCGCATGAACGCTAAGGGGAAATTCACCAGAAGGATGAGGCCATGATACAAGAAGAGATCATTCATTCACTGACGCACTGGATTGACCAAAACCTGGATAAGAGCCTGTCAATTGACGAAGTCGCCGCCAAATCAGGCTATTCGAAATGGCATCTGCAACGTATGTTCCGTAGCGTGACGAAACAGACGTTGGGTGGCTATATTCGCGAACGCCGCCTGACGCTGGCCGCTGAAGCGCTGCGACAAACGCAGCGGCCAGTGTTTGATATTGCGATGCAATATGGCTATGACTCGCAACAGACATTCTCACGCGTTTTTCGTCGCCAGTTTTCACAAACGCCCACGGCTTATCGCCACGCGATGCGCCGCCAGGCCATCCAGCGTCCGCGTTTGATGCGCTTTGACTGCAGCGACACGATGACCAGCTTTACCCAGCGGACAACGGGAGAATGCTGTCCGGTTAGCTGACGCGCTCCGTGCGCCTGCCCAGGCGCACGCCGCATTTAGTGCCCCAACCTTGTCGTAAGCGCCCTCTTTTTCTGCTGCCAGATCAGACAAATTTTGTACAAAAATCAGAAATCGGATGATATAGTGTGACCCACATCACATTATGACACTTGTTGCCGACGAAAGAGCCCGACCTGACAGACTTTTCCGCCGACGTGATGTTCGCAGACAGTCAGGCGTAATCTCCGATTTTGAGGTCAAAATTGATGGCGACTTTAACCACCAGTTTTCTTGTTATGCGCTGGGAATTGCTTAGCGCGATAATGATGTTTTTTGCCAGCACGCTAAAAACCCGTCTCCGTCAGGACAGTCATCACGTCATGGCGTTTCTCTGTGGCAGCGTAGGCGTTGGGATGTCGTGCTGGTTCGTGACCGGCTTGATGGGCATCACGTTGAGTATGGAAAACGTGCACCATTTCTTTAGCGTCTCTAAAGATGTCTTTATCGACGTGATGAGTCGAGCGCCCGCTAACTGGCAAATGCCCTGATAAACCCATAAAAAACCCCGCAAAGCGGGGTTTTTTATATTGCTGTGTAGCGTCAAATTTTCTTCAACATAACAGGAATGGCAACGTCCTGTATTTCTACGTCCGGCCTCTGCGTTCCGCGACGATCCTGAATCCACATTTCACCCATCATCTTATCCAGCCCGCGATCCAGACCCGTCACCATGCCTGCGCCTGGCGTGAACGTCAGCTCGCCAAAATAAATGTGTTCATCATGGATGTACCAGTCAACACGGACATAGTCGAAGTCGCTGGCCAGCGTTTTGCTTAACGCCAGGGCCTGTTGTAACGATGGCATCACCGTCGAAACGTCCAGCCCGGTATCGCGAATTTTATGGAACGCCTCACTCAGGTTGTTCACATAAAAATTCATTGAGAGCTGAGGCTGACAGCGGTTGTAAATGACCTGAAGCACATACTCAAAGTTGCCATCGCGCTTATTAAACATGTGGAACTTGTAGTCAACCGGGGCACTTTTGCCATCACCGATGTATTGCTCAACCAGAATACGTGGCTTGATGTAGCGATAGTGAATCTCACGCGCTTCGTTGGCGAAGTCAGTCTTTAACCACGTGTAGCAGTTATGAATGATTTGCTGCTTCCGGAGTGCGTTAGGTTCCTCCAGCACGATCTCGACCATGTTTGACGCATGATTCGGTTTGATCACCGTTCCCTTCCAACGCGTCAGATTGTTCAACGTGGTGGGATCGGTCGTGTCATGAAGCAGCGGTATCAGATATTCATTGCCGATCTTCTCAGCAATAAACTCACGCACCGAAAACTTGTCAGACAGGCGGGCATAGAGCTGATAGTCACCATGAATGAACTTGCGATACAGCACTTTTTCATTGAACACCTTGGGCTCACGCAGGTTGGGGAGCCTTCTGAACTTACGGAAATAATAAATCCGGTCCTGATAAGTCCAGGGCATCTTCTTGATGAAGTATTGCAAACTTCTTCTGAGCTCGTGTTTTAACTTGAGCATATTTGACCTCATTTGTAGGTTTTGTAGTTGAGTGAGGAAACCTGGATTTTTTGAATCACGCCGTGTTTAAAGAAATAATTCATGACGGTCAGGGACAGGAGCTCTGATAGAAAAACGCTCCATGCGGCTCCTGTAATGCCATAGCCCTGAATCAGCCACCAGGAAAGCGGCATACTGATGATCACCAGACAAATGATTTTCTTCAGTAAATAATCAAAGCCCCCTTCCTTTACCATGTAGCGATACGCGACGGTGCCCAGCGCCGAAAAGCTGGTCGCTATCGACAGCAGGGTGATGAGATTGCCTGACTGGGTAAACGCTGGGCCATACAGCGCGATGATTATCTGTTCACCGAACAGTGCGACGATCAGCAACATCAGCAAAGACACGGCCATCACGTAGCCATTGAGCCGCGCCGTCAGCCTGATCGCTTCCTCACCGCGCGCGCGAAAAATTTCGCTAAAGCACGAGGTGATGAGTGCGACGGGAATAAAAATCCACGAGGCGGCGATGGTATTGGCTGCGGCAAACAAGCCAAGCTCCTGGGCCGATGCGATGCCAGCCAAAAACATCTGCGCGGCTTTTACCTGGACAGAGATAAAAATGCTGGAAATCGCCAGAGGCAATCCGGCATACATCAGGTAACGCAAATACAGCGTTCGCGTCTCGCGCGGCGGAAGCTGGTCCTGATGTGCCTGATAAAAGGTGTAACGTTTGATGGCGTAAGGCACCAGCGTGACCGTGATAACCGAAAGCGTTAGCCACAATGGATTGAGACGCAGCCAGGCAATGATAAAGCTCAGGGCAAAACTCATCAGCATGCCAATCGCATTGGCCACGGTATTCAGCTTTGAAGCCAATCGTGCATTGTTGTAAACGCTAAAGGTGTCCTGTGTGACAAAAACAGACGCAACAAAAGAGGCCAGTGCAAATGCCAGGAAGTTCTCCTGCATGTTGTACCAAACCCAAATTAATACTGGCCCTGAGGTGAGAAGTAATAAACCCATGCGCAACGTGCGTGCGATGCGCATTAAACGTAAACCTTTGGCCGCATTTTTGCTGACACGTTTAAACAAAATTGTTTCAGTGCCAAAGAGGGCTATGGTTTGCACCATAGCAAATAATGACGTTGAAAATGCCATCTGACCAAATAGGGTCGGACCGAAGGATTTTGCCACATATGACGTCACGAAAATGACGCCAAAGACGGAGATAATCTTTTCAGACATCATCCAGGCGGCATTAGACATTACGCTCAATTTCATCGACTGTTCCTTAGTATTACTCTACATCTACCACTTCGGTGCCCATCCCTGGGACGAATTAATAAGCGCTTAAATTTCATAGCGAAATTATAAACATCGCGCCAGTCCGGCGCAAAAATGAGAATCCAGTCTTATTTTATCGGGAGAATTCAGGAGAATTCTGATTATATCTGGACCGAATACCCTCTACTGGAAACGATTTCAAATTGAAACCAATAATGTTTCCAAAAACCATCCTCCCTGAATAAAACAGGTCAGGCGGCTTTGAATATCAAATTTACAGTCATTTTTATCTTTGGGATGCGATGAATTTATATCAAAAACCCCATACCAGGAAGGCGCGACATCCCGATAAGAATAAAATAAGATTTATCCCATGATGATATTTATTCTAAATATCTTAATTTAACCCTCGCAATTTAACGTCCGTATTTAAATACGGCACTCAATGAAATCATACAGTACCAAAGGTTAATAAAGTAATTCTCATCCATTAATTGATAAGAAAGGTAAGAGCATTTATGAGAAAGTCACGATATAGCGAAGATCAAATCACAAATGCCATTAAAGCTTCTGAATCGGGCGTTAAGGTTAAAGAGATTTGTGAAGAGCTGGGCATCTCTGAGGCAACCTTCTACAGCTGGAAGAAGAAGTTCTCTGGGCTATCCTCGGAAGAAGGCAGAAAAATCAAAGAACTGGAAGAAAAAGTACAGTTTCTGACACGCGAACTGCAAGCGCTGAACGCGGATAAGGAAATGCTACAGAGCGTATTGAAGAATTTCTTCACCACCAACGAAAAACGTCAGGCGGTCAACTTCTTACAGAGCACTTTTGATGTAGGAACCCGGCGCAGCTGCCGTTTACTGGATATTAGCCGTAGCGTTTATCATTACCCTGCCGGTTCAGATAACCGCTAATAGTGAGACAACGGCTTTATAATGGCGACATCGCTGAGATTTGTTCTTACCAGAAGAGATGAAGAGCATTTAACAGGACATTTATGGTGGTGCGCTTCGCCCAGTCCGTAATTAATGAATGGATTTGCGGTTACGCTTCCTTTTTTGCGGTAAAATTGATTCACAACAGCAAAAGTCTCTCTATCTACGCCACTTTTATACGCCAAATCTCATTTCGGTGAGATTGGCGCCCCTCTTTTTTTCATTAGCCTCCCTAAAAGAATCGAATATCCACTGGCCTCTTTGTTCAGCAAGGGTAATGTTAAGTCGGTTTATAAAGTGCTTTTTTTAGCCACCTCTGGCCCTGGGAATTTTTTCCAATCTCGCCGCGATCGTTGTCAGCATAAAAAGATAAAAACAGGCCAGAATAATCTCAGATAAACAGTTTATTGATACTTATCACTTTCAGCAGCCAATAGCACATATCCTGTACTATTGATGCCCATCGTTAAACATTAAATAAAAGCGAAGCGGGATGAACGAGCGATTTAATTAGACACTGCTGAAGTAAAGGGTGGTTTTTTATAGGGATTTATCTTAACCAAACGGCAACGCTGCGTGCTGGTTACACATAAAATTTGGCGGCCAGCCTAAACATCAGGCTCACATTCTCCTCTTTTTAGGGCGAATGACTGTCGTGCCCCGGACAAAACTGTCTGTTTTTTGTTCAAAATGCACCCTGCAGCACGTGGTAACGCCCTACAGGGATCACATTTTTTTGCAGAGCGCGCGGCGCATATAACAGATAAAGGCCAGTTACAGGGTGAGAAAAGCGCGATTACCGCGTTATTTTGCCGTGCCTGAGTCAGGCATAATCCGAAAAAGCGTGAATATCACACTGGGTAATTATCAATTATCAGGGGCAAGGCTTATCGAATGTTGATGGCAGTACCGCGTGGCTGAGGTTTAAATCGCATCGTCCAGAACAGGCCAGAAGACAGGCAAAAAAACAGCGACAAATGTGAATACAGGTTGCCCGTATTGAGTCCAGACCAATGTCCACAACGGCCCGGCGAGGATGGCAAAAACGTAGGGAGGCCTCATCAACAACAGCGATAAGCGCTGGCTGTGTTCCCTCACAGGAAACGCGGCATGATTCACATCAGCGGAGCGAAGTGAGGCCCCAGTAGCAGGCCAGCTGACCACTGTTCAGCACACTCAAATCAGCGCCAGCAGTCGCCTCATAAACGCCTGCGTGGTTATGAGTTTATCTGTTTTTGATAGCGGCCCGGCGTGATGCCATAACGACGGGCAAACGCACGCGTCAGATGAGCCTGATCCGTTAAGCCCACGGCGGCAGCCACGCTGGCAATGGCCTCACCCTGAGCCAGCTTCTGTTTGGCCTCATACAGTCGGTAAGCCATTAACATTTGCTGAGGCGTAACGTGAAAACGATCGCGGAAGGCCCGTAAAAAGTGCCAGGGCGACAACGAGGCTAACGCGGCCAGCGTCTCCAGTCTGAGCGGTTCAGCCAGATTGGCGCGCAGGTAGTCGCGCACGTCATCGAAACGGTGTCGGGCTTCAGCTTTACGCGGTGAGGACATTCGCGCCAGCGGGCGCATATACAGCAGCAGTTCATATAATAAACTGTCGCGTGCCAGTGCCGTATCGGCCTGCCACAGCGCCGAGAGGAGTTGCGATAAAGGTTGTGCCAGACGCACATCCGTTCTGAGCGCCTCATCAAACCACCAGCCGCGATCGCCACTGAGTTCGTCCATCAACTGCGGCTGAATATAAATCATCTGATAGCGCCAGCCGTCTTCGCAGGCCGATTCACCGGTATGCAGCTCATCGGGATTCATCATCACCAGCGAATGCGCGGGCGCGATGTACTGCGTACCGCGATAGCGAAAACGTTGTGCTCCCGCCTCAATGGTGCCTATACCAAACGCTTCGTGCGTATGCGGCTCAAAGGCGTAATGAGAGATGTGCGCCTGATAAAGCTCCACACCTGGCAGGTCTGGCGATTGCTTAAACTGCGCGCGATCTTTTTCACCGGGAAATACGGCTGGAATGCCCTCCACCTCACCTCTCCTTATTCCTGCAACAAGGTCTTCTGCACCGCACCCAAACTGCAGATTGTTATCCTCTGTCGATTAGGTAACACTGCTTCACAGGCACACTCACCGGGAGCAATTATGCAGCGCGTAGTCATGGTCGTTGATATGCAAAATGGCGTGTTTGAATCGCCGCGTTTCGATCGCGCCGGGCGAGTGGCGCAGATCAACCGACTGATCAGACAGGCTGACATTACACTGTTTATTCAGCATCGCGAAGGGAACATGATTGAGGGCAGCCATGCTTTTGCACTGCTACCCGAAATTGAACAGCCCCAGAATGCGTATTACGTTACCAAAACCGCCTGCGACAGTTTCTGGCAGACAACCCTGGCTTCGCTGCTGAGCACCTTAGCTATCACTGACTTCGTAATTTGTGGCTGTGCCACCGACTACTGTGTTGATACCACGCTCAAAGTCGGAGCAGGCTTAGGGTATCGCATCACCGTGGCCGCCGACGCGCACACCACTGCCGACAGGACTTATGCCAACGCTGAGCAGTTAATTGGTCAGCATAATGAAGTCTGGGCAGCCCTTAGCATGCCCGGTAACGTGCCGCGCGTTGTCGATACCGCCACCCTGCTGGCCGAATGGCGCTGAGGCCTGTCCGCTCAACGTCGTTTGATCGGCACACGTCTTCTTAGCCGACTATCCTCAACGCTAAGGCTGTGATTAATGGTTTATTCTGGAGGCACCGTGCTCGACTCTTTTTCCTGGATCAATGAACCCACAAGGTGGCAGCATCAGAACGGTATCCTGCACGTGGTTACCGACGAAAAAACGGATTTCTGGCACCAAACCTGGTATGGATTTGAACGCTTTTCCGGGCATATCTTCGCCAGGGCGGTGCAGGAGGATTTTACTTTCCAGGTCAAGATTCGTGCCGACTTTACGACGCTGTACGATCAGGCCGGACTGATGCTGATGCGCGATGCGCAGCACTGGTTGAAAGCGGGCATTGAATATAATGATGGTGCGCCCGCTATCGGCAGCGTCCTGACGCTTGGTCAGTCTGACTGGGCCACGGGCATCTTTCCCGGCGATGCGCGCGCATTCTGGTTGAGGCTGACGCGCAAAGGCGACAGCCTGAGACTGCAGTATTCAACCGACGGGCAATGCTGGCCGCTGCTGCGTTTGTGCCCCTTCCCGCCGGGCCGCGTTAACGTTGGCGTCATGTGCTGCACGCCAGAACGCGCTGGCCTGGCCGTTGCGTTTGAGGACATCTCACTGAGCCCGCCGCTGGATAAGGCACTGCACGACCTGAGCTAAAAGCCAGGCTGTCACCGCGGCAAAATCAAGGCAGAAAAACAAAAAGCCCCGGTAAGGGGCTTTTATATAGTAGAGAAGCGACGCAACGTTGCAATCAGAACGGAATGTCGTCGTCGAAATCCATCGGTGGTTCATTGTTGTTGCTGGCAGGTGCGCTTGGCTGCTGCTGCGGGCGAGACTGCGCGCCACCGCTAAACTGGTTGTTGTTCGCCTGCTGCGGTTGCTGAGGCTGGCCCCAACCGTTGTTGTTGCCCTGGCCGCCGCCTGCTGCTGGCGCGTTACCGCCCTGCTGACGTCCACCCAGCATTTGCATGGTGCCGCCGACGTTAACCACGACTTCGGTGGTGTAACGTTCCTGGCCGCCCTGATCCTGCCATTTACGGGTACGCAGCTGGCCTTCAATATAGACCTGAGAGCCTTTACGCAGGTATTCACCCGCCACTTCCGCCAGCTTGCCAAACAGCACAACACGGTGCCATTCGGTGATTTCTTTGTTTTCACCGGTCTGCTTATCGCGCCAGCTTTCCGAGGTAGCCAGCGTAATGTTGGCGACAGCGCCACCATTTGGCATGTAACGTACTTCCGGATCCTGACCCAGATTCCCGACAAGAATCACTTTGTTAACGCCACGACTGGCCATGTTGCTGTCTCCCGATGAATTTTTACGTAAGTCTACGCGATCAATTCTAACACGTCCCGCGCCTGGTTTCCCACTTTAGAGCGGTGTTCCATTTTTATCATCCGTCTTAAAAAGGCAAAAAACTACTGGATATTTGTTCAGTCTATTTTTTGTGCCATAATGATGCGTTTCTTCTGGCCGTGTCGTAGGGCGCGGTGAGTGCTGCTAATCCGGGAAAGGTGAATGGATAAGATCGAAGTTCGTGGTGCCCGCACCCATAATTTGAAAAACATCAACCTGACGATTCCTCGCGACAAACTCATTGTGGTGACGGGCCTGTCAGGTTCCGGTAAGTCCTCTCTGGCGTTTGATACGCTGTATGCGGAAGGTCAGCGCCGCTATGTGGAGTCGCTCTCTGCCTATGCGCGCCAGTTTCTTTCTTTAATGGAGAAACCGGACGTCGATCATATCGAGGGGCTGTCACCGGCGATCTCCATTGAGCAAAAGTCCACCTCGCACAACCCGCGATCCACGGTGGGGACGATCACGGAGATTCACGACTATTTGCGTCTGCTGTTTGCCCGCGTGGGTGAACCGCGCTGTCCGGACCACGACGTGCCGCTGGCGGCACAGACGGTCAGCCAGATGGTCGATCAGGTGCTCGAGCAGCCTGAGGGCCGCCGCCTGATGCTGCTGGCGCCGGTCGTGAAAGATCGTAAAGGCGAACACACCAAAACGCTGGAGAATCTGGCGACGCAGGGCTATATCCGCGCCAGGATTGACGGCGAGGTGTGCGATCTTTCCGATCCGCCCAAGCTGGAACTGCAGAAAAAACACACCATCGAAGTCGTTATCGATCGCTTCAAAGTGCGTGAAGATCTGGCGACGCGCCTTGCCGAGTCGTTTGAAACCGCGCTTGAACTGTCTGGCGGTACGGCAATTGTTGCTGATATGGACGATGCTGATGCGGAAGAACTGCTGTTTTCGGCTAACTTTGCCTGTCCGATTTGTGGATACAGCATGAGTGAGCTGGAACCGCGCCTGTTCTCGTTCAACAACCCCGCCGGGGCCTGCCCAACCTGTGACGGTCTGGGCGTGCAGCAATATTTCGATCCCGATCGCGTGGTGCAAAATGCTGAGCTGTCGCTGGCCGGTGGCGCTATTCGCGGCTGGGATCGTCGTAATTTTTACTATTTTCAGATGCTGCGCTCGCTGTCTGAACACCTTAAGTTTGATATTGAAGCGCCATTCAGCAGCCTGCCAGATAACGTTCGCATCGTGATCCTGTATGGATCCGGCAAAGAGAACATTGAGTTTAAATATATTAACGATCGGGGTGATACCTCGATTCGCCGCCATCCGTTCGAAGGCGTGCTGAACAATATGGAGCGCCGTTATAAAGAGACGGAATCCTCCGCAGTACGCGAAGAGCTGGCGAAGTTTATTAGCAACCGGGCCTGCGCCAGCTGCGAAGGCACACGTCTGCGCCGCGAAGCGCGCCACGTGTATGTTGAAAACACGACGTTGCCCACTATTTCAGAGATGAGTATTGGGCACGCCATGTCATTTTTTGAAAACCTGAAACTGAGTGGCCAGCGGGCTAAAATCGCCGAGAAAGTGCTGAAAGAGATTGGCGATCGCCTGAGTTTTCTGGTCAACGTCGGCCTGAATTATCTGTCGATGTCGCGCTCTGCTGAAACGCTCTCCGGCGGTGAAGCTCAGCGTATTCGCCTGGCCAGTCAGATCGGTGCCGGCCTGGTCGGCGTTATGTACGTGCTGGATGAACCCTCCATTGGTCTGCATCAGCGTGATAACGAGCGCCTGCTTGGTACGCTGATTCACCTGCGCGATTTGGGTAACACCGTCATTGTGGTCGAGCATGACGAGGATGCGATTCGTGCCGCCGACCACGTTATTGATATCGGCCCTGGCGCCGGAGTGCACGGTGGTACGATTGTCGCGGAAGGAACCGTCGATCAGATTATGGCTGAAGAGGCCTCCCTGACCGGTCAGTTCCTCAGTGGGAAACGCGAAATCGCCGTGCCCGCCGAGCGGGTGAAAGGCGATCCGTCTAAGGTGTTGAAAATTACCGGCGCGCGGGGTAATAACCTTAAGGATGTCACCTTAACCCTGCCTGTCGGCCTGTTTACCTGTATTACCGGCGTATCCGGTTCAGGTAAATCGACGCTCATCAATGATACGCTGTTCCCGATTGCGCAGCGCGCCCTAAACGGCGCAACGACTGCCGAACCGGCACCGTACCGCGACGTAGCTGGACTGGAGCACTTCGATAAAGTTATCGATATCGACCAAAGCCCTATCGGCCGTACGCCGCGCTCCAACCCGGCCACTTATACCGGTATTTTCACGCCGGTACGTGAGCTGTTTGCCGGTGTCCCTGAGTCCCGCTCTCGCGGTTACAATCCCGGCCGCTTCAGCTTTAACGTCCGTGGCGGACGCTGTGAAGCCTGCCAGGGTGACGGCGTCATTAAAGTTGAGATGCACTTTCTGCCGGATATCTATGTGCCGTGCGATCAGTGCAAAGGCAAACGCTATAACCGTGAAACGCTGGAGATTAAATACAAAGGCAAAAGCATTCACGAAGTGCTGGAAATGACCATTGAAGAAGCCCGCGAGTTCTTTGATGCCGTTCCGGCGCTGGCGCGTAAGCTACAAACGCTGATGGATGTAGGTTTATCCTATATCCGTCTGGGCCAGTCGGCGACGACACTCTCCGGTGGTGAAGCCCAGCGTGTGAAGCTGGCGCGTGAATTGTCGAAACGCGGTACCGGCCAGACGCTGTATATCCTGGATGAACCGACCACCGGGTTACACTTTGCCGATATTCAGCAGTTGCTGGAAGTTCTGCACCAGCTGCGCGATCAGGGCAACACGATTGTGGTGATTGAACACAATCTTGACGTGATTAAAACGGCGGACTGGATTGTCGATCTGGGCCCAGAGGGCGGCAGCGGCGGCGGCGAAATTCTGGTATCAGGTACGCCAGAAACCGTGGCGAACTGCGAGAAATCGCATACCGCGCGCTTCCTGAAGCCCTTGCTGGAAAAATAACAGAACGCCGCAACGGATAACGTTGCGGCGTTCTTTAAATGCACTCATACCTTCATTACGTCAGGCAAGCAAAGCGCGTTGGCGGGCGTTTCTGCCAGGCTCTGGCAAGCACATCAGGCAAAGCGTAAGAAGCAGCACCCATCTGGCGAGCCCTGACACAAGACGAGACGCTGTATGACCATGCCCCTGATATCACAGGGATATGACAGTGACTTTTAATTGCTAAAACGGCCTGGCCTCTTCATCCAGCGTTTCGAGCAAAAATGTCACTGGCCGGTACCCGTCATTGCAACACACCACCGCTTTGCCCTGTCTGGACCAGTCGTTCCAAAATAATGGCTCGCTGGTATGAGCCAGAGTAAACACGAACTTTTCCATACAACCCCAGGCGTCTTCACAGAGGGCATTGGGTTTGCGAAAGTCAGTAATAAATGTCTCGCCCTCTTGATGCTTAGGACATTTCTCCATTTTCGGATAGCCATACCGCTCAATTAGCGTTGGCTTCAACTCTACCGATAAAACCGTTATTTTTACTTTATACATGCCCGCACCTTTAGCTCGTTCAGGTTCTCTGACGCGCCGGAAACCGCAACTGATTCCGCTGACTATCTACATGTCTGTCCGGCGCCACCATAAAACCATACTTTACGTAATGTTTTTTGACGCGATTTGACCTGCCGGCTCTTCTTCAATCGCCTGTCCGACAACATTCCAGCTTACGGCAACAGAACCTTTCCGGGGATGATAAGCAGCCTTAGTCGTCCAGATGAACGAACGCAATAACAGACACCAGTGAAACTATCCTGCTCGTGTGCCCGGCCGTTGAGAACGCCGGGGATGACCAGGGATGACCTCATCCTCTGTTTCCGACACGACCTTACTGAACGCCCCGGCAGCGACGTTCACATCGTTGGCCATTTTTCACGGACTGATGTTGTGATCTTCCGGCCAGGCAGGCGTAAACCAGGAGAAGGCCAATGGCGCATCGCCATCGGCGGTAGCGCTGAGTAATGGTACAGCCGTTTTTCAGGCCACCTTTGAGCGGAGGCGTGACTGACAAGCAGCACGCCTCTGGCAGGCTTTTTTTGATCGCTGTTCTGTTTACCCTGAGAAATGCAGGATCAGGCAAGATTCAGACACGTATAGGCATATACGCTTTTCAATCCCCTGACTATCCTTAATCCGTTCCTCTTTGGTACGCCTCTGGCGTCACCTTCTTGCTGCGCGCTTTACGCTGCGGCGTTGATCAAAAAATCACGACACACCTTAACTGGAGACACCATGAACATTACCCATGCGTATGCTGCTCAGGATGCAAAATCCAAACTGGCACCGTTTGATTTCAAACCGCGTGAGCTTCGTGCTCATGACGTACAGCTTGAAGTGCTGTTCTGTGGCGTTTGTCACTCTGACTTGCATCAGGCACGCAATGAGTGGAAAAACACAATTTTCCCAGTGGTACCGGGACACGAGATTGTCGGTCGCGTTACCGCTGTTGGCCCTGAGACCCAAAAATACAAAGTGGGCGATTTGGTCGGCGTCGGCTGTCTGGTGGATTCCTGCCGTAGCTGTCCGAGCTGTCAGGAAGGGCTGGAGCAGTATTGTGAAAATGGCTTTGTCGGCACCTACAACGGTGAAGATCGCTTAACAGGGGCCATTACCTATGGCGGCTACTCCACCTCAATGGTGGTAGATGAAGACTTTGTACTGCGTATTCCTGCAAATCTTGAACTGGCAGGCGTGGCACCGCTGCTGTGTGCCGGCATTACGACCTATTCGCCGCTGCGCCACTGGAACGTAGGCCCCGGTAAAAAAGTTGGCATCGTCGGTCTGGGCGGCCTGGGTCATATGGGCGTGAAAATTGCGCATGCTATGGGCGCGCATGTTGTGCTGTTCACCACCTCTCCGTCTAAAATCGAAGACGGTAAACGCCTGGGCGCGGACGAAGTGGTGATCTCAAAAGATGCCGACCAGATGGCTCAGCATGCTAATAGCTTTGATTTTATCCTGAATACCGTCGCCGCCCAGCACGACCTCAACCCGTTTATCACCCTGCTGAAGCGCGACGGGAATATGACCCTGGTTGGCGCACCTGAGCACGACCACCCGGCACCACAGGTTTTCAATCTGATCTTTAAACGCCGCAGTATTGCCGGTTCACTGATTGGCGGCATTGCAGAAACCCAGGAAATGCTGGATTTCTGTGGCGAGCATGGCATTACCTCAGATATCGAGCTGATTGCGATGAATCAGATTAACGACGCCTACGAACGTATGCTGAAAAGCGACGTAAAATACCGCTTTGTTATTGATATCAATACGCTGCGTGATGAATCAGCGGCATAACCCTGCCGTTTGCCCTTTCCCACCTCGGGAAAGGGCCGTTATCGTCCGGCATCAGCCTGCTGAAAAGAGGCGTCCACCAGATAATAGATTTGCGAATCTTTTAACGTGCCATCCAGAAACAGCGTATTCCAGTGGGATTTATTCAGATGTTCACTGGGGAACACATCGCTGTGCTCTTCCCGCATCAACTCGGCAAGCGCAGGCGTCGACTTTAACGATACCGCTGGACGCCCTTTTACCTCGTGAACCATGGCAAACAGTACGCCGTTGCTTTTGATCTGCGTGGCCTTCCAGTCGCTGTGTACGCTCTGTTCGGCGCCAGGTTTGTTCATGCAATAGGTCAGTAACTCCGAATTATTCATTATCATTCCCCTTGTAAGGTGGCAACGATACGCCGGGCACCGCCGTGAATGCGATGCTCACCCAACCAAATCCCCTGCCAGGTGCCTAATACCAGCTGACCGCGCTGCACGGGCAATGTCAGCGATACGCCGAGACTGGACGATTTAATGTGCGCGGGCATATCGTCACGACCTTCATAGTCATGCTGATAAGGTGCGTCTTCCGGGACGTGGCGCATGAAATGCTGCTCCATATCACGTCGAACCGTAGGATCGCAGTTTTCATTCAACGTCAGTGAGGCTGAAGTATGTTGCAACAGCAAATGCACCAGTCCCGTTCTGATATCACGTAATCCCGTCAACTGCTGCACGATTTCGTCCGTGATCAGATGAAAACCACGAGATTTCGCGCTTAAGACCAACGTTTGTTGATGCCACATAATTTTTTCCCTGAATCTGTCAGACCATTTAAGTGTGCAGAATGTGGCGCAAAGGTAAACCCGAAGCCTGAAAATAAAAAAGCCGCCAGACAATGCTGGCGGCCAGAACCTGTGACGGCCGTAAATTACATGACCGCGGCGAACGCTTCTGCAACCTGGTGAACGTTTTTACTGTTGAGGCCAGCCACGCACATACGACCGCTGCCGACCAGATACACACCAAACTCTTCGCGCAGACGATCCACCTGCTGCGCGCTCAGGCCGGTGTAGCTGAACATGCCGCGTTGCTTTAACAGGTAGTCGAAGCGCTTGCCCGGTAATGCCGTGCTCAGCACCTGTACCAGCGCCTGACGCATGTCGATAATACGCAGACGCATCGCTTCCACTTCTGCCAGCCAGTTTGCCTTTAAAGCCGCGTCGTTCAGGACACGTGCCACAACCTGCGCACCAAAATTTGGCGGGCTGGAGTAGTTGCGACGCACGGTCGCTTTTAACTGACCCAGAACACGGCTGGACTCTTCAGCGCTGTCGCACACGATGGACAACCCACCGACGCGTTCGCCGTAGAGCGAGAAAATTTTCGAGAAGGAGTTGCTGACCAGCGCAGGCAGGCCCGCGGCGGCAACCGCACGCATCGCGTAAGCATCCTCTTCCATTCCGGCACCGAAGCCCTGATAGGCGATATCGAGAAACGGGATCAGTTCCTGCGCTTTCAACACCGCGACGGTTTCGTCCCACTGAGCATTGGTCAGGTCGGCGCCGGTTGGGTTGTGGCAGCACGGATGCAACAGCACGATGCTCTGCTTTGGTAAGGTTTTCAGCGTGTTGAGGAAGGCATCGAAACGGACACCGTTAGTATCAGGATCGTACCAGGGATAGGTCTTCACCTCAAAACCGGCACCGCTAAAAATGGCAACATGGTTCTCCCAGGTCGGATCGCTAACCCAGACGTTTGACTGCGGAAAATAGCGCTTGAGGAAATCCGCGCCCACTTTCAGCGCGCCCGAACCGCCTAATGTTTGGATGGATGCTACATGGCCCGCTTTTAGCACTGGATGATCGGCACCAAATAACAACGGGGCAATCGCGTTGCGGTAGGTACTCAATCCTTCCATTGGCAGATAAAGCGAAGCCTGCTGCGGCTCGGCACGCAACTGTTCCTCAGCATCGGCCACGGCCTGTAGCTGAGGAATGATGCCTTGCTCGTTGTAATAAAGCCCAATACTCAGGTTCACTTTATGCTCGCGCGGGTCCTGTTTAAAGGCTTCCATCAGCGACAAAATAGGGTCGCCAGCATAGGCATCAACGTTTTGGAACACGGTGCAGATCTCCATGGTTGGTCTAGAAATAAAAGGGGCCACTAAACCCTGTACCGCCCGGGGCGATGGTTCATTGCGATAATCACATTAAGCACCACCGCGCCTGCCACAGACGCGAGCAACATTGGCAGGCTGACGACAAAAAGTGACGCCAGCACGACGCAGGTATCTACCGCCATTTGCAGTTTACCTGCGCGGATATCGAAACGATCCTGTAACCACAGCGCCAGAATATTGATTCCACCCAGGCTGGCTTTGTGACGAAACAACACTATAAACCCAATCCCCATGATGACGTTACCGAACAATGCCGCATAAAAAGGATTCAGCGCGGAAAAATGCATAAACAGCGGGTGCAGGTGGGTAAAAAGCGACACCAGTCCGACGGCACTGAACGTTTTCAGGGTAAATTCCCAGCCCATCCGTTTTACGGCCAGCCAGTAAAACGGGATGTTAATGAGAAAAAAGGCGCTGCCAAAAGACATGGGCGACAGGTAGCTGATTAAAAACGCGAGGCCTGCCGTGCTGCCGGTCAGCGCGCCCGCCTGCTTCAGCATAATCACGCCGAACGACACCATTAACGTGCCGAGCAGAATCGCAAGCGCATCTTCAAGACGAGAGTGGGGAATATGAGCGGGTTGTACAATGTTATCCATGATGCTGTCTCAGTACGGGTAATGACGCACTGATGCAATAACTGCGCCAGCCGGGCTGCGCTGGCAACAGGTTGACAGAAGATCACCGTTCTCGCCCGTCCGGGCGGGGACTTTCGTGCAACACCGACTTATTTTATGCACAGATAGCGCAAAATCAGGCGGTTTACCGCGTTTAATCTGCACCAAAATGGCACATCATGCGCTTTTTTGGCGCGCAGCCGGTTCCGCACTCATCATCAGGCCATTCTCTTTCAGTCTGCCTAGCACGACCGACGTTTTGACATGGGAAACGCTCTGGTGCCCGGCTAAAAGCTGACTGATTAACGCACTGAGAGAGGCTAAGTCAGCTACCGCGACTTTAAGCAGATAGTCGGCATCGCCGGTGGTTTTATAAGCATCAACAATGGCCTCTTCCCGTTCCACCATTTGATGAAAGCTCTCAACATAGTCTGCAGTATGGTTGATCAGGCGCACTTCGATTAGCCCAACCATGCCAAGACCGACGGCGTCGGGCGACAAACGCGCATGATAGCCAAGAATAAGGTTTGCCTGTTCAAGGTTGATACGGCGGCGTGAGCATTGCGATGCAGAAAGACCCACTAAATCACTGAGTTCCTGATTAGTAAGGCGGCCATTGGATTGTAACAGAGTGAGGATTTTAAGATCGTAATCGTCTACATGAGTCATGCTGTTTCCATCGCGTAAAGTGTTGCTTTACTACAGATAACCCGATTATCTGCAGGCTTGTCCAACACTATTTCGCACGGCGGGGGCCGACATGCACAGATCGTGCATGTCGGCACACAGCAGCATTACTCGTCGTCGTATTGCGGCCCAGCGTAGTTATCGAAACGCGACCACTGACCGTTAAAAGTGAGGCGAACGGTACCAATGGGGCCGTTACGCTGCTTACCCAGGATGATCTCGGCAATCCCTTTAAGATCGCTGTTTTCGTGGTAGACTTCATCGCGATAGATAAACATGATCAAGTCGGCATCCTGCTCGATCGATCCGGATTCACGCAGATCGGAGTTCACCGGGCGTTTATCTGCGCGCTGCTCCAGAGAGCGGTTTAACTGGGATAAGGCCACCACCGGCACATTCAGCTCTTTTGCCAGCGCTTTGAGTGAACGCGAAATCTCCGCGATTTCCAGCGTACGGTTATCTGACAGTGCCGGGACGCGCATCAGCTGCAGGTAGTCGATCATAATCAGGCTCAGTCCACCGTTCTCACGGTAGATACGACGCGCGCGCGAACGCACTTCGGTTGGCGTCAGGCCTGAAGAATCATCGATATACATATTCTTCTTTTCCAGCAGGATGCCCATGGTGCCTGAAATCCGCGCCCAGTCTTCATCGTCGAGCTGGCCGGTACGGATGCGCGTTTGATCCACGCGCGACAAGGAAGCCAGCATACGCATCATGATCTGCTCACTGGGCATTTCCAGACTGAAGATCAGAACCGGCTTGTCCTGCAGCATCGCGGCATTTTCGCACAGGTTCATGGCAAAGGTGGTTTTACCCATAGACGGACGGGCAGCCACAATAATCAGGTCTGACCGTTGAAGCCCGGCGGTTTTCTTATTCAGGTCCTGGTAGCCGGTATCCACTCCGGTGACACCATCATGCGGCGTCTGATACAGCGACTCAATGCGAGAAACGGTCGCTTCAAGAATCTGCTCGATGTTCTTTGGGCCGTCATCTTTATTGGCCCGCGCCTCTGCAATCTTAAATACGTTCGACTCAGCAAAATCCAGCAAATCTTCACTGCTGCGCCCTTGTGGATCGTAACCGGCATCGGCGATCTGGTTTGCCACGGCGATCATTTCGCGCACCACGGCGCGTTCGCGCACGATATCGGCATAAGCGCCGATGTTCGCAGCACTGGGCGTATTTTTGGCCAGCTCAGCCAGATAGGCGAAACCGCCTGCCATTTCCAGTTCACCCCGCGTTTCGAGCGATTCTGACAGGGTGATCAGATCGATTGGCTTACTGTTTTCCAGCAGGCGCTGCATCTCGGAAAAAATCAGACGGTGCGAGCGATTAAAGAAATCATTAGCTACGACGCGTTCGGACACATTGTCCCAGCGCTCGTTATCCAGCATTAACCCACCCAGTACCGACTGTTCCGCTTCCAGCGAATGCGGGGGCATTTTCACGCCTTCCAACTGGCGATCCTGCGTTTCGTTCGATTTGTTGGTGGGTTTATTTCCTGCCATAGTGAATGCATTACCGATCTTCTGTGGGGACGCGCAAGTATACCTCAGTTAAGGGGCGCGCCTCACCCTCATGATGAAACAATCACAGGAGTAAGAATGGCAAAGCGTATTCAGTTCAACGCACACGGCGGTCCCGAGGTCTTAAACTGGGTCGATTTTGAGCTTGCCGATCCCACCGAGCATGAAATCCAGGTAGAGAATCGCGCGATTGGCATTAACTATATTGATACCTACGTGCGCAGCGGCCTGTATCCAACGGGCCATTTTCCCTCGGGGCTGGGCACCGAGGCGGCCGGTGTCGTCACCCGCGTCGGTTCGGCCGTTACGCGCTTTACGCCCGGCGATCGCGTCGTATATTGCCAGGCGGCGCTGGGCGCTTACAGTGAACGCCACAATGTAGCTGAAGAGCGTCTGATGCTGTTACCAGACGCAATTAGCTTTGAGCAGGCAGCCGCCAGTTTCCTCAAAGGCCTGACCACACAGTATCTGCTTCGTCAGACCTACAAGGTAAAACCGGATGAAACGTTCCTGTTTCATGCGGCGGCCGGTGGGGTTGGGCTGATTGCCTGCCAATGGGCGAAAGCGCTTGGCGCACACCTGATTGGCACCGTCGGCTCTTCAGAAAAAGCGGCGCGGGCAAAAAACGCCGGCGCCTGGGCCACCATTAACTACCAGCAAGAAGATATTGCCCAGCGCGTCATGGAACTGACCGCAGGCGAAAAGGTTGGCGTGGTATATGACTCCGTGGGTAAAGCGACCTGGGAGGCCTCGCTCGACTGTCTGCGCCGTCAGGGGCTGATGGTGAGCTTTGGTAATGCTTCGGGTCCGGTGACCAATATCGATCTCAGTATCCTGAACAAAAAGGGATCGTTGTTCGTTACCCGGCCCTCCCTGTTTGGTTACATCACCAATCGCCAGGAACTGGAGACAGCCAGCGCTGAGCTGTTTTCTTTGCTGGCCAGCGGTGCGATTAAGGTCGATGTGCCAGAACAGCAACAATTTGCCCTTAAAGACGCCAGTAAGGCACATCAGGTGCTGGAAAGCCGGGCCACGCACGGATCGAGCCTGTTAATTCCGTGAAATAAAAAGGGCTTCCCGCAGGAAGCCCTTCTTTTATTTTTCATTCGCACTGATGTAGGGGCAGAAGCGATGAACAGATTATGAAATCACGCGAGCCATCCTGACAGAAAACATAAGTAAAAAGTATGATCCGCAGCCATTATCTTACCGGCAATCTCTTAACCTGTGATCTCGCCCACATTTAGTACCGGCCATCTCTTTCCAGTCGGCTGAAGCGGCGTTTGAGCCTGTTGCGTCGACGTGTGTCTTCATCAGTAAAAAAGCGGCGATAAAGCCACACCGCTGCCACCGCCAGTATGAGCCAGGGCAGAACGTGTACGATAAGCGCAAACACGCCACCGATAAACATCACCACCGTCGCGACGATCAGGGCAGCAATGACGCCTAACAGGGACACGCCGGTGAATAACAGCATCAGGAAAAAACCCAATACAAAAAGTATGTCCATTTTGGTGCTCCTCGTTATCAATAGATTATTTATTACAAGAAACGTGCCAAAGGTTAACTTTTTGATTTTAAATAAGATAACAGAATAGCCCCAGCCCAAAGATGATGAAATTCACCAAATTATGGTGTTAAAAAAACCAGCCTGATGGCTGGTTTGGCAGAACTAGGCTTCCTGAGGAATTTTGTCGGCGACCAACGCCAGCGCCGCCTCTAGCACGCGGACGTCAGCGCCAGGTTTGTGCGCATTTTCACTAAGATGACGACGCCACTGACGTGCACCAGGAATGCCCTGGAACAGGCCCAACATATGGCGCGTGACATGGCCGAGATAGGTGCCTTTCGACAGTTCTGCCTCGATATAAGGATACATCGCGCGCACCACCGCAACCGGATCGACAGCAGGACGGTCGCGGCCAAATAATTCACGATCCACCTGTGCGAGGATACCGGGGTTTTGATAGGCTTCGCGGCCCATCATGACGCCATCCAGGTGCTGAAGATGCGTTTTCGCTTCTTCAAGCGTTTTAACGCCGCCGTTAATCGCAATCGTTAACTGAGGGAAATCGCGTTTTAACTGGTAAACACGTGGGTAATCCAGCGGTGGGATCTCACGGTTCTCTTTCGGGCTGAGTCCGGAAAGCCAGGCTTTGCGGGCATGGATAATAAAGGTGTCACAGCCACCGCGTTCGGCAACCGTGCCGATAAAGTCGGTAAGGAAAGCATAGCTGTCCTGATCGTCAATGCCGATGCGCGTTTTAACCGTTACCGGGATATCCACCACATCGCGCATCGCTTTGATGCCGTCAGCCACTAAGCCAGCTTCCGCCATCAGGCAGGCGCCAAAACGACCATTCTGTACCCGGTCTGACGGGCAACCGACATTGAGGTTCACCTCATCGTAACCGCGCTGCTCTGCCAGCGCCGCACACTGCGCCAGGGCTACGGGATCGCTGCCGCCCAGTTGCAAGGCCACGGGATGCTCCTGCTCGCTGTATGCCAGATAATCGCCTTTGCCGTGAATAATCGCGCCCGTTGTTACCATCTCGGTATACAGCAGCGTGTCAGCCGTAAGCTGGCGATGGAAATAGCGACAGTGACGGTCAGTCCAGTCGAGCATGGGGGCAATGGAGAAGCGTTGGGATGAAAAAGTATCGGTCATGAAGCGCAGTCGGTCCGGTGGTTAACAGTGATGATATTCTGCGCAAGGATAGCATAAGGGCGGGCGACAAGGTATCGCCCGCCCGTGAATGGCGGAGATTAGAAATTAAATCCGAGCTGAGCCATCGCGCCCCAGGTATTGTTTTGGCCTACCGAACCCGCCAGATCCAGGTGCACAGAATTATTGAATGGTGACAGGCCGAAACCGGCTGTGGCTACGTTTTCATCAGTCGAACGCATGTCCGCGCGGTAACCAGCACGTAACTGCAGCCAGTCCAGTACACGATATTCCGCACCGACGCCAGCGTACTGGCTGTTTTCCTGCGATTTAAAACGGTGGGTTTCAGTGAGGTCAACATCGCCTGTCAGGGTAACGGGACCTTTATCCCAGGCTAAACCCGCGGTCACTAATGGGCGGATTTCGTAAGTATCGCGGTAGCCGTTGACTTCTTTCGTTTCCAGATCGCGGGAAACCAGGTTTTGTCCGGTCACGCCCAGCGTCCAGTTTTCAGCAAACACCGTTGCCATGCCGGCATCAATGTTGAAGCCACTTTCCGTGCTGCGGTAGCGGCCATCGCGTAAATCGTTTTTGTCGTAGTTATAGACGCTGGCGGAATAGTTATACAGCCAGGTTTTTTGCAGCTTGGGTGTAATGCCAATTGAAACCGGCTGACCGGCGATGGTGAATTCATGCGCAACGGCAATACCATAATCCGTATTCAGTGCAGCCAGCCCATTGGCACTGGAACCCAGCAAGTTTTGGATATTAGCCAGCCCAAAGGGACCGCCAGGAATACCTGCAAAGCTGCCATCAGCAACGCCCTGCAGTATGACAATGTCACCCTCTTTCACGTTTGCGCGTACATGTGCTGTACCGTAAGCCTTAGTCACAAAAGCAAAAGGCAGGGTTTCGTTAGGGATGGTTACGGCGATCGCCACGCCCGCTGTGGCATTAGCTTTGTTACCGCGTAAGTCCCGGAGCGTATTCGCTAAGTCGCCTGACGCGGCCTGTATCTCAGGAATGCGCCGCAACAGTTCAAACCCCGATGCATTTTCGAACAGATCCTGATAGCGATTCACTGTGTCAGTGATGTTATCGATCTTATCGACCATCTTGTCTTTATCGGTGATTTGCGCACCGGCACTGGGAATAATGATGCTGACATCGTCATCAGGTTTCGCTTTGGTCATCAAGGCCGGGTTGGCCAGAACGGCTGATCCGTAGGTCGACGACGCCACGCCTGTTCCACCCATGGCATCGTTACGGGCATCATACCAGGTTCCTGCGGCCAGCGCGGAAGATGAAAAAACCAGGGCATTGAACACTGCAGGAAAAACCAGAACGGAACGTGGTACGGTTAATTTTGCCATTTGCTTATCATCACCTGAAATATTGCCGTCAAAACATTAACGACTGAATAGTTTGTTAGCTCCATTGTGGAGGATTGCTAACGCTTTATTGCTGTGAATTCAGAGTAAATAGTGGCGCAATTCCGTGGATTGATTATTTTTCGATCCGATATGTGCAGTTACCGCCAGAAAAGCTTCAGGCAAATCCGGTCTGAGCCAGCACTTTATTAAGAACATTTAAACATTAGTGCTTAACTCAGTGAGATGTAAAGTAAAAGTAAAAAATATCTATAAACATTCTGAAATACACTGGTCTCAGGCGGGTTGTTGCCGGGGGAAAACAGGGGGTAAAAGCGGCCAAAAAGGCAGGCTTAGGGACTCCTGGCGAGGTTCAGCGTCAACATAATTATTGTGATAAGATAACATCACCTGTCCAGCGGAGAACTTTCATGTCAACCATGACGCCAGAGCAAATTATGACCCAGGCTGAGAAGCTGTGTTTACAGCGCGGTGTCCGCCTGACAACACAGCGAGCAGAAGTGCTGAGGTTGATGGCCGGACAGCCTGGCTCAATCAGTGCCTATGATCTGCTTGATCAGCTGCGGGTTAGCGAGCCACAGGCAAAACCGCCCACCGTTTATCGCGCGCTGGATTTCCTGCTAGAGCAGGGATTTATTCATCGGGTGGAATCAAATAACAGCTACGTAATGTGCCATCACTTCGAAGCGCCTGCACACACGTCGGTTATGCTGGTGTGCGATCGCTGTGCTGGCGTGACCGAAAAGCAGGCTCAGGGCGCGGAGCAGATCATCGCCTCTTTGGCTGAGGAAGCCCATTTTATCCTCAGAAATAGCGTGATCGAAGCGCATGGCTTATGTGAGAACTGTGCTGAAGTTGAGGCGTGTGAACAGCATGAACATTGTGATCACGACCATCACACTGAAGGGAAAAAGCGCGGTAAGCGGAGCTAGTTTGCACATCCTTGTGCGGTGGCCGGCATGAGCGTACCGACCCGGGTAGGAGCGTCCCTGAAAAGCGTGATTACCAGCGGTAATCTTTGTTAGAACCTTCCCAGGCCGTTACTTCCTTCTCCGCTTCTTCTTTTGCGTAGCCGTAACGTTCCTGGATTTTACCGACCAGCTGATCGCGTTTACCTTCAATGACTTGCATGTCATCATCGGTCAGCTTGCCCCATTTCTCTTTCATTTTTCCTTTGAACTGTTTCCAGTTACCACTCGCTTCGTCTTTATTCATTGCAGACCTCCACGTTATCCTTCGGTTTCGCATTATCTTGCAGTTAAGCAAAATCACGATATAAAGCGCTGGTCATCAGCGCCATTCAAAGTTAATTGTAGTAGGTAATTTCAGGATTGCCGGAAAAAATGAAAATATTATGTATCCTGCGTCATAATTCCGGCTGAGCGGTCAGGCATTGAACCAGGTGCCATTACGCCAGTGCTTCCGCCAGACCAGCCACAAGGATAAGCCACGCAGGGCCAGGAAAACGGCGATAGCCAGCCACAAACCATGGTTGCCCAGCCAAGGCAGTGTCGTGAGCGTCAGGAAATAACCCAGCGCAGCCACTGCCATGCTGTTACGCATTTCTCTACCCCGCGTTGCGCCAATAAACATGCCATCCAGCAGATAGCACCAGACGCCGATCAGCGGTAACACCATCTGCCAAATCAGAAAACTATCGGCCGCCTCTTGCAGTGCACGAATAGAAGTCAGCAAAGTCACGATCTGATAGCCAAAAAAAGCATAGGCCAGCGAGAAAAACAGCGCCACTAACAGGGCCTGGCGACAGGCAGACAACCATACCTGCTGCAGTCGGCTACCGTCTTTTGCCCCGTGTGCTTCGCCAGCAAAGGCCTCGACGGCATAGGCAAAGCCGTCCAGGGCATAAGCGGTAAAAGTGATAAACATCAGAAGGATAGCATTTACCGCTACCACATCCGGGCCAATACGGGCACCCAGTACGGTCAGCGAGGCAAAGCAGAGCTGCAAGAGCAATGAGCGCAGTAAGATATCGCGGTTAAGGCGAAGAAGGCGGTGAATATCGCCACGCCAGCTGCGGGCGAGCATATCAAACCTGATACCACGGAGCCTTAATACGCGCCACACCATTGCCATACCGACCAGCAACGTCGCGTATTCTGCCAGCGCGGTGGCGGTGGCAGCACCGGCCACGCCCCAGTGCAGGCCCAGAACCAACCAAAGATCTAACAGGATATTGATGACATTCCCCACCACCAGCAGGATGACGGGTGCCCGGGCATACTGAACGCCCAGCAGCCAGCCCAGGATTACCAGGTTAGCCAGCGTTGCGGGCGCGCTGAGCCAGCGAATATGAATAAACAGAGCAGCCTGTTCCAGCACCGACGGATCCCCACCGACAAAGCGGGTCGCCAATGCGGTGACGGGATAGCGGAGGAAGATAAACAGGATGCCGACCACCAGGGCGATGATCAGTGGCTGTGTCAGCGCACGCGCCAGCGCGGTCTTATCGCCCGCACCGAATGCCTGTGCCGTTAAGCCCGTAGTGCTCATGCGTAGAAAAAGCAGCAACATGAAGACAAAGCTGGTGACGGTCGTGCCGACGGCGACGCCGCCCAGATAGATCGGACTGTCGAGATGGCCAATAACGGCCGTATCGACCAGGCCGAGCAAAGGAACCGTAATATTTGACAGGATCATGGGCAGCGCTAACCGCCACAGTTTTTTATCGGTAGCCGTCAGAAAGCGCATTCGTGAATCCGTGCGATGAACCGCCGGGGTTTCAGGTCAACCCACAGCGGAAAAGTAAGGACAAGCAGGGGAATAGTAAGATTGACGAAAGCCGACAATCTTAACCGGTTTTACAGCCACTCACCGTTACGCACAATGCCCACGGCCAGACCTTCAACGGTCAGTGACTGGGCACGGGTGTCAACAACGATAGGCTCGAAATCATTGTTTTCAGGTAAGAGATGCACCACAGAACCCTGCTTTTTCCAGCGTTTTACCGTGACTTCGTCATCGATGCGCGCCACCACAACCTGACCATTGCGCACGTCCTGCGTTTTGTGTACGGCCAGCAGATCGCCATCCATGATGCCGATGTCTTTCATTGACATACCGCTTACGCGCAGCAGGAAATCCGCTGAAGGCTTGAACATGTCGGGATCCACTTTGTAATGCGTTTCAATGTGTTCCTGGGCCAGTAATGGCTCACCGGCGGCAACACGACCGATCAGCGGCAGGCCCTCTGATGGCTCTTCTTCCATTAACAAACGGATACCGCGGGACGCACCAGAGACAATTTCAATCACGCCTTTACGCGCCAGTGCTTTCAGGTGTTCTTCGGCCGCATTGGGCGAACGAAAACCGAGTTGTGCAGCAATTTCTGCACGCGTTGGCGGCATGCCTGTTTGATTAATGTGGTCGCGAATCAAGTCGTAGACCTGTTGCTGCCTGCTGGTTAATGCTTTCATCCCGCCCCCTGGTTGTTTATACAGTCGCTGTGAGTATATACAGGTATTGGTGAAATGGAAACCAAAACTCAGGTCAAAATCAGTTATTTGAGCCGAGATGGAACGCTTATCGCAAATGCGACCAAAGCAGCGTTCCCCAGACAAAAAGGGCCAGTAATATTGCGATAAAAACGGCAGCGGATCCCATGTCTTTTGCCCGCCCGGCAAGCGGATGACGCTCCTGGCCTGTGCGGTCTACCACGGCTTCTATCGCGCTGTTCAGGACTTCGACAATAATCACCAGCACGACAGAACCAATCATCAGGATGCGCGAAACAGTATCGACATCCAGCCAGCAGGCCAGGATAATCGCCACCACTGCGGCAACCGCTTCCTGACGAAAAGCGGCTTCGTGCTGCCAGGCAGCACGCAGACCTTGCCATGAATAGCCGGCCGCTTTCACAATACGGTTAAGGCCGGTGGCATTATTTGTCATAATAAAGGAACTCTTTTCAAAGGATTGACGTCAATATTGGGCAGCGCACAATTGTCGCTGTCACAGATTTTTGCTGCGCTTTCTGATAAGCTTGCGCCGCTTTGCTAACAAGAGGCTTCATATTGTCTATGTCAGGTTGGCGTATACTTTTTTATAAATTACTGAATTTACCCCTTTCGTTTCTGGTAAAGAGTAAGGCCATTCCGGCCGATCCCGTATCCGAACATGGGCTGGATCCTACCCGGCCTATTATGTATGTCCTGCCTTATGATTCAAAGGCCGATCTCCTCACTTTGCGTGCGCAGTGCATCCGGCACGATCTGCCCGATCCGCTCTCACCACTGGAGATTGACGGGGCCCTGTTGCCGCGCCATGTCTTTATTCACGACGGTCCGCGCGTGTTCCCCTATTTCGTGCCCAGCGTCGAGTCGGTAAAAATCTTCCACGAATATCTTGATCTGCACCGCAGTAATCCTGAGCTTGATATTCAGATGTTACCGGTTTCAGTTATGTTTGGTCGTGCACCTGGCCGGGAAGTGCAGGGTGAAGACAATCCACCGCATTTGCGCTTGCTTAACGGCGTACAAAAATTCTTTGCCGTGCTCTGGCATGGACGTGACAGTTTTGTGCGCTTCTCACCGACCGTCTCTCTGCGTCGTATGGCGACTGAGCACGGCACGGATAAATCCATCGCCCAGAAACTGGCCCGGGTTGCCCGTATCCACTTTGCCCGTCAGCGTCTGGCGGCTGTTGGCCCGCGCCTTCCCGCGCGCCAGGATTTGTTCAACCGCCTGCTGCAATCGAAGGCGATTGAAAAAGCGGTAGAAGACGAAGCACGCAGTAAAAAGATTTCCCATGAGAAAGCGCAGCAGAACGCCATCGAGATGATGGAAGAGATTGCCGCCAACTTCTCCTATGAAGCCATTCGCGTGACGGACCGGGTAATGGGCTGGCTCTGGAGCCGCCTCTATCAGGGTATCAATGTGAACGGCGGTGAGCGCGTGCGTCAGTTGGCGCAGGACGGACACGAGATCGTTTATGTGCCCTGCCACCGCAGCCACATGGATTACCTGCTGCTGTCTTACGTGCTGTATCACCAGGGGCTGGTACCGCCGCACATCGCCGCCGGTATTAACCTGAATTTCTGGCCTGCCGGGCCGATTTTCCGCCGTCTGGGTGCCTTCTTTATTCGCCGTACCTTTAAGGGCAACAAGCTCTACTCCACCGTTTTCCGCGAATATCTGGGCGAGCTTTTTACCCGCGGCTATTCCGTCGAGTACTTCGTTGAAGGCGGCCGTTCACGTACTGGCCGACTGCTGGATCCTAAAACCGGGACGTTATCCATGACGCTGCAGGCCATGTTGCGCGGCGGTACGCGCCCTATCACGTTAGTGCCTATTTACATCGGCTATGAACACGTCATGGAAGTGGGAACCTACGCGAAAGAACTGCGCGGTGCCGTTAAAGAGAAAGAAGGCTTTATGCAGATGGTGCGCGGCTTGCGCAAGCTGCGTAACCTCGGCCAGGGATACGTGAATTTTGGTGAGCCGCTGCCGCTGATAAATTATCTGAACAAGCGCGTTCCTGAATGGCGGGATTCTATCGATCCCATTGAAGCCCAACGCCCGGGTTGGTTAACCCCAACGGCGAATGATATCGCGGCCACCATCATGGTGCGAATCAATGAAGCCGGCGCGGCGAATGCCATGAACCTGTGCGTGACCGCCCTGCTTGCTTCACGTCAGCGCTCACTAACTCGCGAGCAGCTGATTGAGCAACTGGAGTGCTACACCCAGTTGCTGCGCAATGTGCCCTACTCACCGGATGCAACATTGCCAGACATGTCCGCCGAAGCCTTGCTGGACCATGCCCTTAGCATGAACAAGTTCGAGAGTGAGAAAGACAGTATTGGTGACATCATTATTCTGCCGCGCGAGCAGGCCGTGCTGATGACCTACTACCGTAATAACATTCATCATATGCTCGTGATGCCAGCGCTGATTGCGGCGATTGTGCAGCAGCACCGTAATCTGAGCGAAGCCGAACTGCTGCGTCAGGTCAGTCTGATTTACCCCATGCTGAAGAGCGAACTGTTCCTGCGCTGGAGCAATGACCAACTGCCGCAGTTGCTCACTGATTTGTGCCAGGAACTGACGCGTCAGGGGCTGATTACCATTGAAGCGGGCCTGCTGTCGTTCAATACCGCGCGTTACCGTACGCTTCAGCTGCTGGCCGCAGGTGTACGTGAGACGCTGCAGCGCTACGCCATTACTTTCTCCATCCTGAGTGCCAAGCCCACCATCAACCGTGGCACGCTGGAAAAAGAGAGCCGTACCCTGGCGCAGCGTCTGAGCGTGTTGCACGGCATTAACGCGCCGGAGTTCTTTGATAAAGCGGTGTTTTCCTCACTGGTGCTCACACTGCGTGATGAAGGCTATATCAGCGACAGTGGCGATGCAGACGTGGCGCAGACGCTGGCGACCTGGCATATCCTGGCTGAGCTGGTTACCAGCGATGTACGCATGACCATTGAGAGCGCTGTCGCGCACGATTAACGAGTCAGCGACAACGAAAAAGGCGACCATTGAGGTCGCCTTTTTTATCCGCGTGCTGGCATGGCGCAACTACCCGCTTTGACCCACTTTCCAATCCACAAGCTGGCTGTGATGTCCTGTCAATGGCGTTTAAAGAAGCTGTGAAAACGGCGGCGTATTCATCAGCACGCCCAGAAACAGAACCAGTCCTACGTAGTTGTTGTTCAGAAAAGCGCGGAAACAGGCCTGGCGATCGCGCTCTGCGATCAGCTTTTGCTGATAAACAAACAGCCCGCCAGCCAGCAATAGTGTCCAGTAAAACGCCCCGTTCAGATCCAGAATCATCCCTACCCACGCCATGAGTACCAGCGTCGCCAACTGCAGCAAACCAATAATGAATTTGTCGTAGCGGCCAAACAGTATCGCCGTTGATTTAACGCCAATCTTCAGGTCATCATCGCGATCGACCATGGCATATTGCGTGTCATAGGCCACCGTCCAGCAAATGTTAGCCAGAAATACCAGCCAGCAGACAAGAGGTAAGGACTCACTAACTGCTGACCATGCCATGGGAATCGCCCAGCCAAATGCCGCGCCCAGCACCACCTGCGGCAAATGCGTATAGCGCTTCATAAACGGATAGACCCAGGCCAGTGCCAGGCCCACGACCGAGAGCATGATGGTCATCAGGTTCATGCTCAGCACCAGGGCAAAGGCAATCAGTCCTAACACCACAAATAAGTATTTGGCCTCTTTCGCAGTGACGGCACCGCTTGCCAGCGGCCGGTGCTTCGTGCGCTCGACATGACCATCGACCTTGCGATCGGCATAATCATTGATGACACAGCCTGCGGCGCGCATAACAAATACCCCGGCGACAAACACCGCCAGTATGTGTAGGGGCGGAACAGCCATCTTTGCCAACCACAGCGCCCACAATGTTGGCCAAAGCAGCAGCAGAGCGCCAATCGGCTTATCAATGCGCATCAGGCGGCTATAAGCCTGCCATTTCGTCATGTTTTGTGTGTTCTGCACAGGTCAAACCCTTAACCTTGATCACGATAGAGCGGCGAAGCCGGTAAAAACAGTTCCGTTAACAGCAGCGGTTTCCCTGACAGTCGCAGGCGCGAGCGGCGTCCCCAGAGCGCATCAACGCGGCCAGGCTCAATGAAATCGCGGGTCAGCGTTGATGACGAGAACAGATAACGCCCCAGCGGGCGCGTACCGAGTTGCTGTAACATCGCTTCCGGGCCGTTGAGGGTACTTTCTGGCACCAGCGTGCGCCCTGCCAGCCAAGGTTCCTCATCCCCGTAGAGAATGACTTCTCGCAGCCAGAAACGCTGATCGGCAGGGAGTAATGCCCCTTCATCGCCGAGTTCATCGGCGGAGATAAAGTCCTCACGTACAGGTTCCACCCTGACCTTCTGGCAATGCTGTTCAAAGCGTCGCGTCATGGAATCCTCTTCCATTAGCCAGTCACGAAGCGGTTGCGTCAATGCGGCATCGTCCAGCGCCAGCCAGTTAAGTGAACGTAACGAACGGAGCGGGTCTTGCGTCATGGCACTTTCCCCTAAAAATTTTCAGAGCGGTAGTTTAGCGCAGAGCGATACGAGGAACACCCGTCCTGAATGCTGAGAACGTGATTACTCGCGTTTAAGCCGGTTACTGTTTGCCAGCCACAGCGTGATCACTAGCAGCAGGATGGCCGCAGAGTAGCACAGCGTATCAAAGGGATTTTTATGGTCGACGATGATCAGCCTGATGATGGCCGTAATCCCGATATAGACAAAATAGCGCAAGGGAAAATGGTAGCCCGACTGAAAGTACTTCACGATGAGTGCAATGAACTCAAAGTAGAGAAAATAAATCACAATGCCCTCAATTAGCAGGTAGGAGGACGCCTGCTCACCGGTGCTAAACAGCACATTGGCCAGATGTACCGTCTCCTTGCCCAAAAATACCATCAAAATGAAGGCCAGGATCAACAGCCCCGCGTTCAGCACCCACTGCATCAGGCGCGCAATCTTCTGTGCTGCAGGATTTTTATCACTCATGTCACGCCTCGAGAATCGAATGGAGTTCGGTTAGCGTTATCATGCTTTAGTGTGACCTAAATCACAATATAGCCGTCAGGCTTACCGCATCCGCTGCCCTCTCCGACACAACGTTGAGACGTGCCGTGTTCCCTGTCAGGCAGGGTGAATTCCGTCTCCCAAAGGCGGAATGACACAGCTGTACAGGCCGGTTTTTTATTGCTGTGTTGCTGCGGCTCACATCGGCCCGTTACGGCGGCTGATTTTCGCCGTGCCGCGGGTTGTTAAGCCTGTCATCCATTTTTCATATCCGCAGACTACATTGGCTCGGCTTTTGCGAACGACGGCGTCAGACAATGCTTTCACCCGCGCCTCTGGATGAAGGCGTTTACTGCCCTGAGCTGGCGCGTGGCTTCTGTCCTCTGGCAGTGAGCAGAGTCAGGTGGCCGCAAAAAACGCGATGCAGTACGCGAGACGTCACCAGAAAGCAGACGGCTCGCAATAAGTTAGTGTGCGCACACTATCAAAATAGATCCTGCGCAGGCGGTAATGAGACGTGAAATCAAAGCCTGTCACCGCGTCAGATAACCTCACAGTGATCCCTGAGGGCTCAGACGCGCAAATTCAGCGGCGCAGCAAGGAGAAAACATGAAAACGATTTTGGTGATTTTGGACGGCCTGAGTCACTACGTTGCTCAACATGCTATGGGTTACCTGCATGCGGAATGCGCCCAGGACAGAGGGCATTATTACAGCCTGACCTGCGAGCTACCCTCGCTGTCACGTCCGCTGTATGAATGTATTCTGACCGGCGTTGCGCCGGTGCAGAGTGGCATCATTCATAACGACGTTAACCGTATGAGCCGCGAACGCAGTGTGTTTCACTATGCGCGCGATGCCGGACTGACCACCGCCGCCGCCGCTTACCACTGGATAAGCGAGCTGTATAACCGCACCCCTTTCGTCCCGGCACGCGATCGCCACACTGAGGCCCCGACCCTGCCTGTTCAGTTTGGTCATTTTTACGTCGATGACAGCTATCCAGACTCGCACCTGTTTGAAGATGCCGAGAGTCTTCGGTTACGTTACAACCCGGATTTCCTGCTGATTCATCCGATGAATATCGATCATGCCGGACATCAGCATGGCCTGTCCTCTGCGCAGTACCGTAACCGCGCGCGCATGGCGGATGGCTATCTGTCGCAGTGGATGCCCGGCTGGCTGGCAGAAGGCTATCAGGTCGTCGTCACGGCCGACCACGGGATGAACGACGACCGGTCGCACGGTGGCATGCTGCCAGAAGAAACGACCGTTCCCCTGTTTGTGTTTGGCGAGGGATTCTCGCTAAGGCCCGGCCTGGCGCCTCAACAAACCGAGCTTTGTGGCACCCTGTGTTCACTGCTTGATGTGCCCCATGATAAGCCAGTCCATCATGCCCTGCTGGCGGGCTCAGCATACTGAAGCTGGCACCCTTCCCCGTGCGGCGGAAGGGTTAAGAACATGAACGTCTTAAACCCGCTCCTGTGCTGACCTGCCAGGGTCAGCAACCGGGTATCACCCGCGGCCCTCTCCGGCCTGCCCCGCGCCCACTGAACGTCTCTGCCTGTGCGATGCGCTACCGCTAACCGTCTAATCGGCCTGAAAAGGCTCGCCCGGTAAACGAAGCGGTGCGCGCAGGCCGGATTTGCCCATGCAGATCGCCAGAGTAGTCTACATTTAGAGATGTCGACGTTGCACAGGTTGTTTAAAACACTGAAAAAAATTGCACAGCGTCCGGCAATCACGTGATCAGATTGCGTTCTCCATCAGGCTGGCAATCTGAACCGCCTGAAGCCTGATGGTTAAGGAGCCACTATACGTGTTAACCCTGCTTAACTTACTCTCTGCCGTTGCGCTTCTGGTATGGGGCACGCACATTACCCGCTCCGGAATTATGCGCGTATACGGTGCCGATTTGCGCCGGGTGCTCAGCCGCAGTGTAGAAAAGAAACCCATGGCGTTCCTGGCCGGCATTGGCGTGACCATGCTGGTACAAAGCAGCAATGCCACCACGCTGCTGGTGACCTCATTTGTGGCCCAAAACCTGGTGAGCCTGACACCGGCATTGGTGGTGATATTGGGTGCTGACGTCGGGACAGCCATTATGGCGCGCGTCCTGACGTTTGATCTCTCCTGGCTTTCACCACTGTTTATCTTTTTTGGTGTAGTGTTTTTCATCAGCCGCAAACAAACCCGCGCAGGACAGCTTGGACGTACCAGCATTGGTCTGGGGCTTATCCTGCTGGCGCTGCAGTTGATTGTCGAAGCCGCCAGGCCAATAACCCAGGCCTCGGGCGTACAGGTGCTGTTTTCCAGCTTAACGGGTGATGTGATGCTGGATGCCTTGATCGGCGCGGTCTTTGCGATTATCAGCTACTCAAGCCTGGCAGCGGTGCTGATTACGGCCACCCTGACGGCAACGGGCGTGATCGCCTTTAAGGTGGCGTTGTGCCTGGTGATTGGCGCTAACCTCGGCAGTGGTTTACTGGCCGTCATCAACGGCAGTGGCTCCAACGCGGCGGGTAAACGCGTCGCGATGGGCAGCCTGCTGTTTAAGCTGATTGGCTGCGTATTGATTCTGCCCTTTGTCGATCCGGTTGCGGTATGGCTGGACAAGCTGCCGGTGAACGACGAAGAGCTGGTGATCTTCTTTCACGTTTTCTACAACCTGATTCGCTGCGTGGTGATGGTGCCGTTCGCCGATGCCATGGCGCGTCTGTGTTGCCGACTGATTGCTGACGATGCCGAAAGCGATACCACGCTGAAACCCAGGCACCTTGACAGCAGCGCGCTGGATACACCGGCACTGGCGTTGGTTAACGCGGCGCGCGAAGCGTTGCGCATGGGCGACGTGCTGGAGCAGATGCTGGACACGTTTCTGCAAGTGGTTCGTGGAGAAGCACGCGCGGAACGTCGCGTGCGGCGGCTGGATGATGACGTCGATGTGCTCTACACCGCCATCAAACTCTATCTGGCGCGCATGCCCAAAGAGGATTTATCAGAGCAGGATTCTCGCCGTTGGGGAGAAGTGATTGAAATGTCGCTAAATCTGGAAATGGCAGGCGATATCATTGAACGCATGAGCGGCGATGTCGCCGATAAGTCTCTTGCCGCGCGGCGGACCTTTTCGCCAGAAGGCATGAAAGAGCTTGAGTCACTCTACGAACAGCTGGTTGAAAACCTGCGGCTGAGCCTGTCGGTTTTCCTCTCGCACGACGTCACCAGCGCGAAGCGGTTGCGCCGAGCCAAACACCGTTTCCGCCTGAAAATACGCCGTTATTCCCATTCACACGTCAATCGCCTGCACCAGCAGAATGTGCAGAGCATTGAAACCAGCTCACTCCATCTGGGCCTGCTGGGTGATATGAAGCGGCTGAACTCCCTGTTCTGCGCAGTGGCCTACACGGTGCTGGAACAGCCGGATGACGAAAGGGACGGGGATTAATTTACAGGGGCCATACGGCCCCCGTGATGTCGGTTGTACAGGCAAAAAACTACTTCTTTTTCTCAACAGGTTTACCCGACCAGTAACCCGCCAGCAGTGAACCGGACAGGTTATGCCAGACAGAGAACAGGGCGCCCGGCAGCGCTGCCAGAGGAGAAAAGTAAAGTTTGCCCAGCGTGGCGGCCAGTCCTGAGTTTTGCATACCGACCTCAAGCGCCAGCGTGCGGCAGGTGGACTCATCAAAGCCAAACAGTTTACCGCCCCAGTAGCCTCCCAGCAGACCAATGGCATTGTGCAGGATGACCGCTGCAATCACCATGACACCGACTGAGGCAATAAAGCCCTGGCTACCTGCCACGACGGCGCTGATGATCAGCAGAATACAGAGCATGGAAAAGGCTGGTAGATAGGGCTCGATCCGGCGCACCACGCTGTTCATGGTGTGATGGATGATCAGGCCTAACCCGATAGGGATCACGACGATCTTCACGATGCTCAGTAGCATCCCAGCGACATCAACCTGAATGTGCGTATCCACGTAAAAGCGCGTCAGCAGCGGCGTGGCAAACACGCCCACCAATGCTGACACCGACGAGATCGTCACCGACAGGGCCACATCGCCTTTAGCCAGATAGATCATGACGTTAGAAGCGGTCCCACTGGCAACGCTGCCCACCAGAATCATCCCCGCAGCGAGATCCGGCGGCATATGAAACAGCTTAGCCAGCGCCCAGGCGGCCAGCGGCATGACCAGATAGTGTAAGAAGGTGCCGGCAATAACCGGCGCCGGGCGCGTCAGCACGCGTTTAAAATCATCAATGTTCAGCGTTACGCCCATGCCAAACATAATCAGCATCAGCAGATAAGCGACCCATGGACCGATGCCAAGAAAGGTTGTGGGTGAATAGTAGGCAGCAACAGACAACAGAATTGCCCACAAAGGAAACAGACGAGTTAAGGTGGCAAGCATAAACAGATATCCTTATGAGCGAGTGAGGGACTACTGTGAAAGCACGCTGTGCCGCCTGGCGGCCTGTCGTGAAAAAGCCGGACAGAGCCCGGCTTTAACCCAGTGGCGGCTGAGCGCTTATTCAAACAAATTGTGATGCAGTGTACGCACTACGCTTTCAGCATCATTGCCCGGCACAAGGAAACAGAGATTGTAGCTGCTGGCACCGTAGCAGATCATCCGCAGGTTAAAAGGTTCGAGCACGCCGAAGACCTCTTTCCCTACGCCGCAGGCTTTCGACAATTCGTTGCCGATAATGGCCACCAGCGCCAGGTTTTCTTCCACTTCCACCCGACAGAGTGACGACAGCTCCGTCAGCAGCGCCTGGCTCAGCAGATTGTCGCCCGTTGAGGTTGATCCCGTGGTATCCAGCGTTAACGCCACGCTGACTTCCGACGTGGTGATCAGATCCACTGACACGTTGTGACGCACCAGAATATTGAACACTTCAGACAGGAAGCCCGGCGTGTGTAGCATATTCAGGCTGTGCAGCGTGACCAGGGTTTGCTTGCGGCGCAGCGCCAGCGCACGGAACAGCGGTGGATTCGCCGTCTCATTGCACACGCGCGTACCGCCCGCGGCAGGATCTTTACTGGAACCAACAAACACCGGAATGTCGCTACGCACCGCAGGCAGCAGCGTTGCAGGGTGCAGCACTTTGGCCCCAAAGGTGGCCATTTCAGCCGCTTCTTCAAAGGTGATCTCATCAATACGTTTTGCCGCAGGCACCACGCGCGGATCGGTGGTGTAGATCCCCGGCACGTCCGTCCAGATATCCACGCGCGAGGCTTTTAACGCTTCACCCAGCAAGGCAGCCGTGTAGTCACTGCCGCCGCGACCTAACGTGGTCGTGCGCCCTTTTTCTTCGCTGCCGATAAAGCCCTGGGTCACCACCAGTGACGCAGCAATACGCGGTTGCAGTTGCGCGCTAACCTGTTCAGCCAGTACGGCCACATCGGGCTCAGCACGGCCAAAACGGTCATTGGTGCGCATGACTTTGCGTACATCGAACCATTCTGCATTAACCTTGCGTTCACGCAGGATCTCAACGAACAGCAAGGTCGACATCAGTTCGCCGTGGCTGACCAGTTCGTCGGTTAAGGCGTTAGACGTGGCCAGCGCGGCCGCATCGGACAGCATGCCGATGTTATCAATGATGCGGTTGATTTCGTCGCGAATGACGTCCGGATTTTGCAGACGATCGATGATGGCGTATTGAATGCGGCGGATGTCATCGAGTTGCGCTGCACGCTGCGATGTCTCCTGGCCTTCGGCAAGAGAGACCAGCAGGTTTGTGATGCCTGCAGAGGCAGAAAGCACCACCAGCCGGGTATTGCTGTCCTGCAATACCACATCGGCGCTACGGTTCATGGCATCGAAATCGGCAACGCTGGTACCGCCAAATTTCGCTACATTCAGATTCAGAGACATTGTATGACCTCGTGTCAGGGTACGTTGCCCTCATCCGTTAACGGGTGAGAAACAGTAATTCAGCCTAAGCACAAGGAAAGAGCAGAAACGGGTAAGATCGAATAGACGAGTCACCCAGAAGCGCTCCACCTTGCAAAACGTCCGACTGTGGACGTTTCTGGTGACAACCCAGAGGATTCAGCCCCTGTAGCCGACAGTCAACACACCGTGTGTTTACCACCTCGGCGTCGCTCCCCCTGATGTGTTATCGCCGGATACGGTTCCTCCAACACACTGCCTGGGCGACGCGCCTCTTCTGGCTTGCGCACGGGTGCGCAAGTAGCGCGCATAGATTTATCGATTTCTGGCCCTGCTGTCAATGACCGCTGTGGGACAATTTTTCATGCAGAGCGCACCGGATAACAAATTTTGCCCTAATGCAGCGACTACAGTGCTTAATGGCTTCAGCAACGCCACCACTTTCTGATGTGGCACAAGGTATGCGGTCTGCTAACAGGCCATACTTTTCAGCCTTTCCCCCATGGAATCAGGCTGAAATCTTGCCGCATTATTGACCGTAAAACAGCGTGTTTTCATCATGGTGCCTTTATGGCGCAGACAAAATTTTCCTTTCAGTTGCAACTGTGGTCATACTGAAATGCTAACCGGGTACGATGCGACCCCGATGGAATGACGGTTCTTAATATCAACAAGAGTGTTGCCATGAAAAATATCAATCCGACCCAAACCGCAGCCTGGAAAGCGCTGCAAGAGCACTATGAACAGATGAAAACGGCGAAAATTGCCGACCTGTTTGCCCAGGATGCCGATCGTTTTGCTAAATTCTCAGCCACCTTTGACGACCAGATGCTGGTGGATTTTTCGAAAAACCGCATTACTCAGGAAACCCTCGATAAGCTTCAGGCACTGGCAAAAGAGACCGATTTAAGCGGTGCGATTAAGTCTATGTTCTCGGGTGAGAAGATTAACCGCACTGAAGATCGCGCCGTGCTGCACGTCGCGCTGCGTAACCGCAGTAATACGCCGATTATCGTTGATGGCAAAGATGTCATGCCTGAAGTCAACGCCGTGCTGGAAAAAATGAAAGGCTTTTCCGAACGCATTATCGGCGGTGACTGGAAAGGCTATACCGGAAAACCCATTACGGACGTTGTTAACATCGGTATCGGTGGCTCTGACCTCGGTCCCTTCATGGTGACGGAAGCGCTGCGCCCGTATAAAAATCACCTGAACATGCATTTCGTGTCTAACGTCGATGGCACCCACATTGCCGAAACGCTAAAAGATCTGAGTCCTGAAACCACGCTGTTCCTGGTCGCCTCTAAAACCTTCACCACCCAGGAAACCATGACCAACGCCCACAGTGCGCGTGACTGGTTCCTGAAAACGGCCGGCGATCAACAGCACGTTGCGAAGCACTTTGCTGCGCTCTCCACCAATGCCAAAGCGGTAGGCGAATTTGGTATTGATACGGACAACATGTTCGAATTCTGGGACTGGGTAGGCGGTCGCTATTCACTCTGGTCAGCAATTGGTCTGTCAATTATCCTTTCTATTGGCTTCGATAATTTTGAGCAGCTGCTGAGCGGCGCGCACGCCATGGATAAGCACTTCTCAACCACGCCAGCGGAGCAGAATCTTCCGGTGCTGCTGGCGCTGATCGGGATCTGGTACAACAACTTCTTCGGTGCCGAAACAGAAGCCATCCTGCCTTACGACCAATATATGCATCGCTTTGCGGCCTATTTCCAACAGGGAAATATGGAATCGAACGGTAAATACGTTGACCGTGCAGGCCAGCCTGTTACCTATCAGACAGGCCCGATTATCTGGGGCGAACCGGGTACTAACGGCCAGCACGCGTTCTACCAGCTGATTCATCAGGGCACCAAACTGGTCCCGTGCGACTTTATCGCCCCTGCTGTGAGCCACAATGCGCTTGCCGATCACCATCCTAAACTGCTGTCTAACTTCTTTGCCCAGACCGAGGCCCTGGCCTTTGGTAAATCGCGTGATGTGGTTCAGAAAGAGTTCACCGACGCCGGAAAGTCTGCCGAGTCGGTCGCGCATATTGTGCCGTTTAAAGTGTTTGAAGGTAACCGGCCTACTAACTCTATTTTGCTACGCGAAATCACGCCGTTTAGCCTGGGTGCCCTGATTGCCCTGTATGAACATAAAATCTTCACCCAGGGTGCCATTCTGAACATCTTTACCTTCGATCAGTGGGGCGTTGAGCTGGGCAAACAACTGGCAAACCGTATTCTGCCAGAGCTCGAAAATGACAGTGATATTACCAGTCATGACAGCTCCACTAATGCCTTAATTAATCGCTACAAGCGTTGGCGTTAAATTTCCACAGGCACAAAAAGGCGGCTATTTAGTCGCCTTTTTTATTCTATGATGGAGAGTGCAACCCGCTTTTTATCTGAAAAGTCGATATACGGATTGGATAATTCTTAAAATAGGCTGAGGCAAATCCGAAGTTAGCCGGGGTTAAATCATGACAATCTTATTAAAAATGGCCCTAAAACGGCACGCAACTCATTCTTACCCGTTGTTTTATAATGTTATTTAATTTAACCACGCTTAAGGAAATTCCGATAATTCTTATTCCGTACCAAAGAATACTAAATAAGTAGAAACCGCTTTGCTTTCTCCGTCTTTGCAGACAAATATCCGGCCTTTCAACATAAACCCATGCCTTTAAAATAAGTTAACGCTGAATTTACTTAATTTAGCCCGTTTACGCCCTCACAGACTGACAGGTTTTTACATTACTGAACTCTGGTATTTTGTTGCCCTATACTGGACGCGCCCGTAATGGGTCTGTCCTTCGGCTTTGCGTCAACGGTTTATGCTGTTGTGCAAAAATGTCGGATAGCAATCCTTCATTCACTCAATGTAGGTGTTGTTATGAAAAAACGCATGATTGCCGGTCTGGCATTACTTTACGTAGCCGTCTCTTCCAGTGCGTTTGCCGCGCCGGAAGAAGCTGGTGCTGCAGCGGGCGCACAGGCGGGCACCATGTCCGCAGGTACGACGACCGCTGTAGGTATCGGCGTGCTCGGCGCGTTAGTAGGACTCGGTGTTGCCGCTTCTGGCGGTGGTGACGGGGCAAATACTGGTACAACAACCACAACCACAACGGGCACCACGCGTTGATGGGTACCCTGCTCATTCGGGCTGTAGCAAGGCTGCGAACGCGCATATCACGATTCGTTTGCGCAGATAAATGAGTCGCTATCAGGATGCCACAGCGTCGGCGGCCTGAACGAGTAAGGGTATGGGAGCTTTAAACATAACCACACTTTCGTGTGGTTATTTTTACTTTGGCATCATTTATCAGGGACACATTGTGCGCCAACTTCCGCTGCTGCTCGTTTGCCTGCTGCTGCAGGCCTGTACACAAACGCAAAAAGGACTCGAACAGACCGTGATGATGGCCATTGAAGGGCCAGAAGATGTCACCGTCACGCCTCAGCAGATTGATAATCTGCCCTATGCCAGCCTGTATGCCCGAATCAATGATGGCCAGCGCATTTTTGTCGTGCTGGGTTATAACGAAAATGGCCAGCAAAAGTGGGTCACTCGCGATCAATCGATGCTGGTCACCGCACATGGCAGGCTGATCAAAACGCTCGGCCTGCCTGACAATCTGACAGACGTCAGCAATTTACAGCAGGATCCGCTGGCTAAAGGCCTGCACCTCAGCAACGGAGACAGCTGGACGCGAATTGTTCAGTGGACCGTTCAGGGCAACGTCCATAGCGGAACCCTGAGCTCAACCTTCACGCGGGGCGATGACGAGGTGCTGGATATTGCGGGGAACCGCATTGCCTGCCGCGTCTGGCATGAGCAGCTTCATATCGACAGCCTAGATCGCGAGTGGCAAAACACGTTCTGGATCGACAACAGTAGTGGTCAGGTCGTGCAATCCCGACAAATGCTGGCTGCCGATGCATTCCCTGTTGATATCACCATTCTGAAGCCGGCAAAATCATGAAAAACATAACACGCTTGTTGGCAGGAATGAGCCTGCTCACCACCCTGGCCGCTCAGGCCGCAGGTCAGGTTACCGTGCATGCCCCCCACGATACCCAGAGCGTACAGGTTAACCGGGTGGAAAACCTGGCACAGCTGGTGACTCAGCCCGCGCTGATGACAAAGACTGACTGGCGACGCGCCGTTATTGCCGAGCGCGGGGCAACGGCAGTCGCGCAGCAGCAGTATCAGCAAACGCTGGCGCAGTTGCGCGCCTGGCGTGCCGACAGTAGCGGAGAGCAGGCTGCGGCCATTGATGCCGTTATTCGTCAGTTAAGCGGTATCCGGGTGACCGGGCGGCAGTTCACCTCCCTGGATCCCGACTGGATCCGCCTGCACACGATGGATAACCGCCGCCTGGAAGGCAGCTACGATCTCTACCTTACCCAGCCCAGCACCAGCGTCCTGTTGTTTGGCCCCATCGCGGGTGCCGGTGCCGTGAACTGGCAGCCAGGGAAATCCGTACGGGATTACCTGAGCGAGCACCCCCGCCTGGCTGGAGCAGAACGTAATATCGCGATTGTGATTGCGCCGGACGGCACGACGCGGGAAGCGCCTGTGGCCTACTGGAATCACCGCCACGTTGAACCCGAACCCGGCAGCATCATTATGACGGGCTTCTCGTCGTGGAGCCTGCCAGGCGCGTTTAAAGACCTGAATGATCGCCTTGTTTCTGTTCTGACTCACCGGATACCAGACTGATGAAAAAACGTTATCTTCTCAGCCTGTTGGCTGTTTCTGTGGCAAGCGCCTGTCAGGCCCATGCGGAAATGTATGCCGCGCCGGTAACGCCTTCGCAGTCTGATTTTGGCGGCGTGGGCCTGATGCAGGTGCCCACCGCGCGTATGGCGAAAGAGGGCGAATTTAGCCTGAACTTCCGCGATAATGATCAGTATCGCTACTATTCTGCTTCACTGCAGCTTTTTCCCTGGCTGGAAACAACCGTGCGTTATACCGATGTGCGCACCCGGCGTTACAGCGCGGTGGAAAGTTTCAGCGGCAACCAAAGCTATAAAGATAAAGCTTTCGACCTGAAGCTGCGCCTGTGGCAGGAAGGTTACTGGCTGCCGGAGGTCTCGTTTGGTACCCGCGATCTGGGCGGCACCGGCCTGTTCGACAGCGAGTACCTGGTCGCCACCAAAGCCTGGGGGCCGTTCGACTTTACGTTGGGTATGGGCTGGGGCTATCTGGGCAACAGCGGAACCGTGAAAAATCCCTTCTGTTCCTACAGCGACAGCTACTGTCAGCGTCCCGGGGTCGGTCAGGCGGGATCGATCAATGGCTCGCAGATGTTCCACGGCCCTTCGGCGGTATTTGGCGGGATAGAATACCAGACGCCCTGGCAGCCGCTGCGCCTGAAGGTGGAATACGAAGGTAACGATTACAAGGATGATTTCGCCGGACGCCTGCCGCAGCGCAGCAAGGTCAACGTCGGTGCAATCTACCGCGTCACTGACTGGGCCGATATCAATGCCAGCTATGAGCGCGGCAATACTTTTATGTTCGGCTTCACCATTCGCACCAACTTCAACGATATGCATCAGGATCATATCGACAGTCCGAAACCTGCGTACAACCCGAACCCGCAACCTAAGCTGCTGGAAACCACGGTGACAGGTAATCAGCTGTCTGAACTGAAGTACAACGCGGGCCTGGCTGGTCCAAAAATCCAGACCAAAGGCAGCACGCTGTACGTATCAGGCGAGCAAACCAAATACCGTGACACGCGTGAAGGTGTGGATCGCGCGAACCGCATCATCATGAATCATCTCCCAGACGGTATTGAGACCATAAACGTGACGGAGTCGCGTTACAACATGCCTCAGGTCACGACAGAAACCTCCGTTGCCAGCCTGCGCAACGAGCTGGGGGGTTATCCATTAGGGCATGAAAAGCCGTTACAACAGGTCCGCACAGATCCGGTTGATCCGGAGCCTACCGAGCAGGGCATGTTTATTCGCAAAGAGCGCCTGAGTTACAGCCTGTCGCCGGTACTTAACCAGTCTGTGGGCGGCCCGGAAAGTTTCTATCTGTACCAGGTTGGCGTGATGGGCAACGTCGATTACTGGCTCACCGATCACTTGCTGGTAGGCGGTAGCCTGTTTGCTAACGTTGCGAACAATTACGACAAATTTAACTACAACGGCGCACCTGCGGATTCCACGCTGCCACGCGTGCGTACGCACATTCGCGACTACGTTGAGAACAACGTTTACGTTAACGATCTGCAAGCCAACTACATGGATTATCTGGGTAACGGATTCTATGGCCAGGTCTACGGCGGCTATCTGGAAACCATGTATGGCGGCGTAGGCGGCGAAGTCCTCTATCGTCCGGTAGACAGCAACTGGGCCGTTGGCGTGGATGCTAACTATGTGCGCCAGCGTGACTGGGATGACATGATGAGATTCACCCGTTACGAAGCGCCTACCGGCAACCTTACCGGCTACTGGCGTCCCTGGTTTATGGAGAACGTCTTAGTGAAAGCCAGCGTCGGGCAGTATCTGGCGAAGGATAAAGGCGTCACGATTGATCTCTCTAAGCGCTTCGACAGTGGCGTGATGGTTGGCGTTTATGCGACAAAAACCAACGTATCATCGCAACAGTATGGCGAAGGTGACTTTACTAAAGGCTTCTATATCTCCATCCCCATGGATCTGTTTACCGTTACGCCAACCCGTGGCCGTGCGCAGATTAACTGGGTACCGCTCACCCGTGATGGTGGCCAGATGCTGGGAAGGAAGTACCAGCTGTATGACATGACCTCGGACCGTGACGCCCGGTTTAACTAAAAAAGAGGCAGCCATCAGGCTGCCTTGTTTTTTTAGTCGGCGTCGTAACCCAGATTGGGGGCCAGCCAGCGCTCCACTTCGCTTACCGACATGCGCTTACGCGCCGCATAGTCCTCAACCTGATCGCGCTGAATCTGCGCCACGGCGAAGTAGCGGCTGTCAGGGTGGCTGAAGTACCAGCCTGATACCGAGGCGCCCGGCCACATGGCAAAAGACTCCGTGAGTTTCATACCCGCGTGCGTTTCCACATCCAGCAGCGCCCAGATAGTGGCTTTCTCGGTGTGTTCCGGACAGGCCGGATAGCCCGGCGCCGGGCGAATGCCCTGATAATTTTCGCGGATGAGCGCCTCATTACTGAGGTGCTCATCGGGAGCAAAACCCCAAATCGTTTTGCGCACCTGTTCGTGCAGATATTCGGCGAAGGCTTCGGCTAAGCGGTCCGCAATAGCTTTGACCATAATCTTGTTGTAGTCGTCCTGCTGCTTATCGTAAGCCTCGGCCAGCGCATCTTCTTCCAGCCCGCCCGTAACGGCAAAAGCCCCGATATAATCAGCTTTACCGCTGCTTTTCGGCGCCACAAAATCGGCCAGACAGTAGTTGGCAAAGTCAGTTTTTTCCGTTTGCTGCCGCAGATGATGGCTGATGTTCAGCAGCGTATCGCGCTGCTCATCCGCAAAGATATGAATATCGTCGCCCACGCGATTAGCCGGGAACAGGCCGACCACGCCGCGTGGCGTCAGCGCTTTTTCGTCACTCAGCTTATCCAGCATCGCGTTAGCGTCGGCAAACAGTCGTTTCGCTTCATCGCCCACGACCTCATCCTCCAGGATGCGCGGGTATTTGCCAGCCAGCGACCAGGTCATAAAAAAGGGCGTCCAGTCGATGTAATTGCGCAGCACGTCAATGCCCGCGTCGACGCGCCTGACACCGACGTGCTTCGCTACGGGCGGGGTATAGCTGTCCCAGTCAATCTTCGTCGCGTTGTCGCGCGCAGCGCTGAGTGACACCGGCGGCGTGCGCGGTTTTTTACGCGCATGCTGAATACGCACGGTTTCATATTCTTTGCGGGTACGCGCAACAAAGTCATCCCTGAGCGTATCCGATAGCAGGGATGACACGACACCCACCGTGCGCGAGGCGTTTTGCACATAAACGGTGGGCCCGCTGTAGTGCTGTTCGATTTTCACGGCGGTATGGGCTTTAGACGTGGTGGCGCCACCAATCAACAGCGGCAGCGTAAATCCCTGACGCTCCATCTCTTTCGCCATGTTGACCATTTCATCCAGCGACGGCGTGATGAGCCCAGAAAGACCAATGATGTCAGCCTTCACTTCGCGCGCGGTCTTGAGGATTTTCTCGCCCGGCACCATCACGCCGAGGTCGATAATCTCATAGTTATTGCACTGCAGGACCACGCCAACAATGTTTTTGCCAATGTCGTGGACGTCGCCTTTTACCGTTGCCAGCACCACCTTGCCGTTACTGCGTCCGGCTTCTTTACTGGCCTGAATGTAGGGTTCAAGCCAGGCGACGGCCTGTTTCATCACGCGGGCCGATTTCACGACCTGCGGCAGGAACATTTTGCCTTCACCAAACAGATCCCCCACCACATTCATGCCGGACATCAGCGGCCCTTCAATCACGTCTATCGGGCGCGCGGCCTGCTGACGGGCTTCTTCCGTGTCCTGTTCAATAAACTCGGTGATGCCTTTTACCAGTGAGTATTCCAGCCGTTTCACCACGTCCCAGCCGCGCCATTCAGCCTGCTGCTTTTCATCCGCACTGTCGCTTTTATTACGGCGGTATTTTTCCGCCAGCACCAGTAATCGCTCAGTGCCGTCGGCGCGCCGGTTAAGGATCACGTCCTCAACGGACTCACGCAGTTCGTCAGACAGGTCGTCATAAATGGCCAACTGCCCGGCGTTCACGATTCCCATGTCCATACCGTTACGGATGGCGTAATAGAGAAACACCGCGTGAATCGCCTCACGAACCGGATCGTTGCCCCGGAACGAGAACGAGACGTTAGATACGCCACCCGAGATCATCGCATGGGGCAGTTCACGTTTAATGTCTTCGCAGGCCCCAATAAAATCCATCGCGTAGTTGTTGTGTTCGTCGATACCGGTCGCAACGGCAAAAATATTGGGATCGAAAATGATGTCCTCAGGCGGAAACCCCACCTGTTGCGTCAGGATCTGGTAGGCGCGGCGACAGATCTCAATCTTCCGCTCACGCGTATCGGCCTGCCCCACCTCATCGAAGGCCATCACCACCATGGCTGCCCCGTAGCGGCGGACAAGGCGGGCATGGTGGATAAATACGGCCTCACCTTCTTTCATTGAGACGGAGTTGACGATGCCTTTTCCCTGAATACACTGCAGCCCTTTCTCAATAACCTCCCATTTCGAGGAGTCGATCATAATGGGCACGCGGGCAATATCGGGCTCACCCGCAATCAGGTTGAGGAAACGCACCATCGCGGCTTCCGCGTCCAGCATTCCCTCATCCATATTGATATCAATAATCTGGGCACCGCTCTCAACCTGTTGTAACGCGACTTCCAGCGCCTCATGATATTTATCTTCTTTAATCAGGCGCTTAAATTTAGCAGAGCCGGTAACGTTGGTGCGTTCTCCCACGTTCACAAATAACGATTCTGCACTGATATTCAGCGGTTCAAGACCCGAAAGACGGCAGGCAACGGGCAGTTTGGGGCGCTGACGTGGCGCAACGCCTTCCACGGCCGCCGCCATGGCAGCGATGTGCTGTGGCGTGGTGCCGCAGCAACCGCCAACAATGTTCAGAAAGCCGGCGTTGGCCCATTCCCCAATCTGCTGCGCCATCACCTCTGCATCGAGATCGTATTCGCCGAAGGCGTTGGGCAAACCGGCATTGGGATGGGCAGTGACATAGCCTTCGGCGATGCGTGACAGTTCAGCGACATACTGGCGTAGTTCATCCGGCCCCAGTGCGCAGTTCAGACCAAAGGATAAGGGTTCTGCATGGCGCAACGAATTATAAAAGGCTTCGGTAGTTTGTCCGGAAAGCGTGCGGCCTGAAGCATCGGTGATGGTGCCGGAGATCATCAACGGCAGCGCCACGCCAAGGGCTTCCATCTCTGCTTTCACCGCAAAGACAGCCGCTTTGGCGTTGAGCGTATCGAATACCGTTTCAATCATGATGATGTGGCAACCGCCTTCCACCAGCGCCCGGGTGGACTCACGATAGGCGTCCACCAACTGATTGAAGGTGATATTACGGAACGCCGGATCGTTAACATCGGGTGAGATCGAGCAGGTGCGGTTGGTGGGGCCCAGTACGCCCGCGACATAGCGCGGTTTATTTGGCGTTTTTGCCGTCCACGCATCTGCGCAGGTACGCGCCAGCTTCGCGGCCGCGAAGTTAATCTCTGCCGACAGGGCTTCCATCTGGTAGTCCGCCATCGCAATGGAGGTGGCATTAAAGGTATTGGTTTCGAGAATATCCGCACCGGCGGCCAGATACGCATCATGGATCTCGCGGATCACCTCTGGTTTACTTAGCACCAGCAGATCGTTATTGCCTTTAAGATCGCAGGGCCAGTCAGCAAAACGGCTGCCACGAAAATCGTGTTCGTCCAGTTTATAGCTCTGGATCATGGTGCCCATTCCACCATCTAATACCATAATGCGGTGGGCAAGTTGCTGATGCAGCGCGTCGGTTAGATTGCTCACGGTTATCTCATCCACGTCAATGCGCTGGTGAAATACCAGCCAGTCATTCTTGCATAAGGTCATGATGCCTCAAAGTAACCTTAGCGGAGATTTTCAGGGAAGTGATTATCAGGTCTGACCAGCACGTCAGCGTTTGCATTCAGGCAGATTAAAACGAAAATGGTTTCCACTATGTGAAAAGGAGAAACAGAATGGCAACGCCCGTCGCCGCGAAACGCGGAAAAAAACCCCGTGGCACCCCTGCCCCCTCAGCGCCCGCAGGCGGTCAGGTTCAGTCACTGACCCGTGGGTTAACGCTGCTGGAGTTGATCGCTAATTCACATGGCAGCGTCGCGCTTACCGAACTCGCGCAGCAGGCCGGGTTGCCTAACTCCACAACACATCGCTTGCTGACCACTATGCAGCAGCAGGGGTTTGTGCGCCAGGAGGGCGATTTAGGCTACTGGACCATGGGGGCACATGCGTTTGTGGTTGGCAGCAGTTTTTTACAGAGCCGGAACCTGCTGGCGCTGGTCCACCCGGTGCTACGTACGCTGATGGAAAACTCGGGTGAAACGGTCAATTTGGCGGTGCTGGACCTCAGCGATTTTCAGGCGGTGATTATCGATCAGGTACAGTGTACGCAACTGATGCGCATGTCTGCACCGATCGGCGGCAAACTGCCAATGCATGCATCGGGCGCAGGTAAAGCTTTTCTGGCGCATCTCAGCGACGAGCAGGTCACCGCTCTGCTGCATCAGAAAGGCCTGCATTACTACACGCCCAATACGCTGATGTCACCTCAGAGTCTGAAAACCAATCTGGCACAGATCCGGACTCGGGGATTTTCTTTCGATGATGAAGAACATGCGCTCGGTTTGCGTTGTGTGGCGGCCCCCATTTACGATGAGCACGGCGAGCCATTTGCGGCGCTTTCCATCTCTGGGCCTATTGCCCGCATGACGGACGACCGCATCACCGAACTGGGCGCGCTGGTCATCCGCGAAGCCCGTCAGGTCACCCTGGCGTACAGTGGCCGTTAAAGAAATGCCGCCCGCCTCACCCGATAACGCCAGCGCGCTCTTCATGCTTTCTCAACCGCAGCCTTTATAAGAAACAGCCTGTGGACTGGCCAGCGCCGCCCTAAAAGGGGGCGCCCGCCGTCAGTCCAACAATCAATTACGCAAGACCGCTATATACGGCATCGCGCAGCATCACGGGGAACTGACCGTTTACCCCCTCCGGCGTCGTGTTTGTCATGGCTAGTACACAGAGTTCTTTTTGGCGATCAACAAACCAGGTATGGCCGTAAGCGCCGCTCCACGACAGCGTGCCCGCTGACTGAGGCGACCCGGCCGCATCGGGATCGGCAAGCAGTGCCCAGCCCACACCAAATCCCCATCCCGGTCCCTGCGTGGCATATTTCGCGGCAACGTGTTCCTGCGTCATATAGTCAAAGCTGTCGCGCGTAATCAGCGGCGCGCCCTGCCGGCGGATCGTTTCCAGCAATTGCATGAAATCGGGGGCCGTCCCTGCCATTCCCCCGCCGGCGCACGGCCAGGCATCGGGTTTGAGAATACGGTCAGGACAGAAAATGGCTGCGCCCTCACCAAAAGGTATTCGTTGATTCTCGCCTATCGCCGTGGGCACCGGGCTGTCATCGGTGTACACCGTGGTTAAACGCGCCTCATCCCTGACGGTAAACAGCGTATCTTTCATCCCGAGCGGTTCCGTGACCGCATGACTTACCAGATCCGGCAGACGCTTACCGGTTGCCCGCACCATGATTTCGCCCAAAACATCAATGCCCAGGGAATAACGCCAGCCGCTTCCCGGTTCAAACTGCAGCGGAGTGCCTGCCAGGCGTTGTAGATTCTCTTCGATGGATAATCCCGGTTGATAGTCGATCCCATCAGACACGTTCAGGGTGTGATAAAGGGAATCAGCCGGCGCGGAATAACGGTAACGTAAACCTGACATGTGACTCAGGAGATGTCGCACCCGGATGGTTGCAGGTTTCCCCTCTTCCAGGCAGGGACGGAAATTGGGAAGCCAGCGCGTAATGTCGTCATCCAGCGTCATGTACCCTTGTTCGATCAGGCGCATTGCCGTCAGGCTCACGATGGGTTTGGTCAGCGAGGCAAGGCGGAAAATCGCATCCAGCGCCATGCCTTTCTTCTGCTCTCTGTCAGCCAGACCCGCCGCTCGCTGATATATTAATTCGCCGGCTTGGGCTACCATCACCGTACAACCGACAATGCGCTGTGCATCAATCGCCTGATCGATAACCGCATCCATAGCGGCTTCAAGTTTTGCAGAGGATGGAACACGTCCTGATGTAAAATAAATCATTATCGATTCCTTGAATAATTTCAAAAAAAATAAAAAACGTTATTTTCATTACTTTTATACATTACAAGAAGAATAGATTTTATATATTACCCACCACCTTATTTAACAAAAACCCCAAACAAGACCCACATCAAATAACATCCTTCTCACATAATAAAACATCCCATTCATTTAACTGGTCAACCAAAAGTTGACTTTGAGTCTAACTTATGGACATCCAGGGGATTTGTGATCGACCTCTTTTTTTTAAAAGAGCAGACTGATTACCATGCATTCGCACTACAAGCAAAAAATACACTGACAGATAATCAACATAGCCTTCACTGTGTTGACTTAACCACCGTCAACACTGGTTAACCAAAATAAATTTCATTTGACATTAAACATCAGAACGGGAATCAACCCACTTATTTTAAACATTAAAACCAACCAACAATAAAAAACAAAAGGAGGAACATTATTTAAACAAAGCGCCGATTCAATTTAACCGTTTTCTCCTATTACAAATTAACTAAAAAAAATTCTCTTCATCTTCACGATCGCATAACAACCTGAAGATGTTTTCTGACCGTTACGCTGAATTAATCAAGGGAACATTATGATGACAACAACAATACCGCCACGCAGGAAGGTGGGCACGGGCACCGCAATAGGCTATGGCATTACCGATATTTTTGGCGGTGGCTCCATGGCGCTAATTGGGACTTGGTTGCTTTTTTTCTATACGACATTTTGTGGTCTTTCGATGCTCGAGGCGAGCTCCATTTTTGCTATCGCCCGCATCATTGACGCTATTCTCAGCCCGATAATGGGCTATATCACCGATAAGTTTGGCAGCACCCGCCTCGGTAAACGTTTTGGCCGACGCCGCTTCTTTCTGCTCATCAGCGCCCCGCTGATGTTTATCTATGCGCTGGTCTGGGTCAGCGACATGAGCTACTGGTACTATCTTGGAACCTATCTCGCGGTAGAGTTACTGGTGGCGATGGTGTTGGTGCCCTGGGAAACCCTGGCGGCAGAGATGACCAACGATTTTGGCGAGAGAACCCGTATGGCGGCAATCCGCCTGACGTTTTCTCAGGTGGGCACCTTCCTCACCGCCTCAGTACCGGGCGTTATGATCCAGTATTTTGGTCAGGACTCTGCCCTGACATTCACCTACACCGGTATCCTGTTTTCATGCCTGTTTTTTATTGTGGTGCTGATTACCTGGTCCTGTACCTGGGAATCGAAAGACATGAATCCCGAAGAGTTTGAGCGACTTAACGCCGGGCCAAGTATTGGACTGATATCCCACCTGAAAAATATGTTTATCGAGCTGGCCACCACCTTCAAAATAAAAATATTCAGACAGCACTTGATTATCTATATTTCATCATTTACGGCGCTGGATATTTTCATAGCGGTGTTTGTTTATTTCGTCGTATATGGCCTGAGCCTGGATGCGGCAAACGCGTCAGCCTATCTTTCGATTGCCACCTCCGTATCCATTCCCGCGACGCTGCTTTTCATGTTTATGCTGGACAAGCTGAATATCAGGCCCGCCCTGGCCATGCGTATTTCTTATCTGTGTATTTTTGCTGTACTCGGTTATCTCATTTTGATGTATATCGGCCATAGCGCTGTGTCTTCCTGGTGGCTCACCACGCTGATATTTGTTCTGTTAGGTTTTGGCCGCGCAGGGCTTTATTTTATTCCCTGGAATATTTACAGCTTTATTCCTGATGTGGATGAAATGGTCACATGTCAACGGCGTGAAGGCGTCTTTGCTGGCGTGATGACGCTGATGCGCAAAAGTACCGTGGCCGTCGCAATTATGATAGTCGGTGCCGTACTGGAGCACAGTCATTTCGTCAAAGGGCAGTTAATTCAGCCAGAAAGTGCGCTGAATGCAATTACTGGTCTGCTGGTCTTTGGCTCCGGTGGTTTATTACTCATCAGCTTATATATGACCTTCAAATTTAAACTGACCCGTGAAACGCATCGGGTTCTGGTGAAAGAAATTGATCGTCTTAAGGCCGGCGGGAATAAAGCCGACTGTACACCCGAAACCAAAGTCGTGGTGAAGGCCCTGACCGGCTACGACTATGAACAGGTGTGGCAGCAGGATAATAACGCACGCCCTTAATTCAACCAGGCCAGTTCTTGAGTGGGTTGCACGTTACGCATGGCTGATCCCATCGGATAGCAGCCCGTTCTGCCTGCGCCTGAACGTAATGAAAATACTTAATACGCCAGGGATTCCTTTATGAACACACGTTTTTTTCGCTGCATGGCCATCGCTTTGCTGCTGTGTCCCTCGCTGCTGTACGCCGCAGCCATTAATGATAATGAAGACAGTTTAAGAATTCGTTTAAAGAATGATTTTCGACGTGCAGACAAGCCGAGTGCAGGTACCGGGCGTGATATCTACGCCTGGGTACAAGGCGGGCTCATTGATGTGAACACCCGCTACTATTCTGACTTTATTGGTATCAGCGCGGGTGCCTATTACGTATACAAACTGGGGGCGAAAGACGGCTGGAGCACCCGCTACTATCTGGATGGGCACGATAGCTTTGGCGTGGCAGTCGGCGCGGTCAAGCTTAAACCCGCCGATAATCTCTACTTAACCATTGGGCGGTTTGGTACCGACTATGGTTACGGCAGTCTCCCCTACCGCATTCCACTGATCGCCGATAATTCGTCCCGCACGATACAGACGATTTCTGAAGGCGTCCTGGCCCGTTTTGAGGCAACAGAAAACCTGGAATTCTGGTCAATGTGGCGTAAACGCGCCTTCTACTATGTCGATTCGGCAACCGGCGTGCGTGATGAAGGGGTGATTGACAGCGCAACAGGTAAGTACCATCCCCGCCGGGGACGCGGCTATTTGGTGGGATCATGGCACGATGCGTCGTCACGCTATTCGTTGGGGGCGTCTTATCAGCAAGATGTCTCAACCCAGGTGCAGAGCATTTTTGAAAAAACGCATACCTTTTCCAACGACCATACACTGAAGTGGGAGCTTATGGGATTTTATGGTCAGGTAGAAGGGATGAGTAAGCCTCTTAGTTACCATCACGAGACCGCCTTAATTTCCGGACGCTTAACTTACTCTTTTGATAAGGCAAGATTGTTTGGCGCCGTGGGCAAACTGACCCATGATATCGATGGGCGCATTGTCTACACCGATATTGGCTATCCCGACTCTCTGAGCATCGACCGCAACAAGGAAAACATGTTATCCGCGCAGTTTGGCGGGCAGTATTTCTTTAATCAAAACGTCGGTGTCATGCTGGGGCCAATTATCACCAGAGGTTACGAAGACAAGCAGCGTAATACTAAAATTAACGGGCTCGGACTCATGGGAGCGGTGATGTATAACGTTACCGATGGGCCATTCAAAGGACTGAATATGTACGTGGCTGCTGACCGTGCCAGAGAGAAGCGGCCCGGCAGCGCGCTGGGCGATAAACTTTATTACTGGGATGTGAAAACCGGCGTGCAATACGATTTTATGTTGAAGTAACGACGCATCCATTACGTCGCACAGGTGTTTCAAAAGTGGCATCGTATGATGTCACTTTTAATAAAAACCGCAATTAATTGTTAAATAAGGGATAAATCCTCTTTTCATCTGGTCAACCAGTTTATCTTAACGTGCGCAAAACCCTGTTACCTTACCCGTTGGGTGATATAGTTTTCGCCGGAACGGTATCTGACGGGAGCATAATTATGAGGTCTGTCTCTCAGCAGCGGCCCTATCAGCAAGTGGGTATAAAAATCCGGCAACTGATTCTGGAGACGCCTTACCGCTCGGGTCAGCGTTTGCCGCCAGAACGTGAAATTGCTGACATGCTCGACGTCAGCCGCACCGTGGTTCGCGAGGCGTTGATTATGCTGGAAATTGAAGGGCTAATCGAAGTCAGACGCGGTGCTGGTATTTATGTGGTGGAGCACAAAAACCCATTACGTATTGAGGAAGTGAACAGGCATTTTTGCAACGATGCCGGCCCGTTTGAACAGCTTCAGGCACGACAGCTACTGGAAAGTAATATCGCCGAATTCGCCGCGCTTCAGGCCACGCGGGAAGATATCGTCAAAATGCGTCAGGCCCTGCTGTTAGAAGAGCGCGAACTGGCAAGCTGCTCGCTGGAAAACTCAGAGAGCGGTGACATGCATTTTCATCTTGCCATTGCCGAAGCAACGCATAACAGCATGCTGGTCGAACTGTTTCGCCAGTCATGGCAATGGCGTGAAAATAACCCTATGTGGATTCAGTTGCACAGTCACCTGGGCGATACGCTTTATCGTAAAGCATGGTTGATCGATCACCGACAGATTCTTGCTGCACTTATCAAGAAGGACGCACGCGCTGCAAAGCTGGCGATGTGGCAACATCTTGAAAACGTGAAACAGCGCCTGCTGGAGTTTTCCAATGTTGATGACCTTGATTTCGATGGTTATCTGTTTGATTCATGGCCGCTGGCAAAAACGGACGGCTGAATGCCTGCAGTAGCAGGCACACGTGACGACGTCGTCAACGTGCTGCCGTAACGGATGCAGAAACGCTGGGCATGCTGCCATGCGATCACGTCCTCAATATGCCCCTGAGCGATGCGCTGCTGTTGTGCACGCCACCAGCTAGCCTCAAAAATTTCCGGATGCCGCTGTTGCAGTAGCGCGCCTGTGGCAGGCTCGCTGCATAATGCATAGCGGAAGGTTTCAGGAAATACGTCATCCGGCCCCACGCTGTACCAGGGCTCCGCACTGAGCTCATCTTCTTCATATCGCGCCTGAGGAACCTCACGAAAATTGAGTTCCTGCATAGGGCGGATTTCATCGTAATCATAAAACACGACGCGCCCGTGTCGGGTGATGCCAAAGTTTTTAAACAGCATGTCGCCGGGAAAGATGTTGGCGGCAGCCAGCTGTTTGATCGCATTGCCATACTCTTCAATGGCGTGCTGGCGCTGGTTTTCACTGGCCTGCGCCAGGTAAAGATTCAGGGGCTGCATCCGACGTTCCAGCCAGAGGTGGCTGATGATCAGGCGATCGCCCTCAATACGTATCTTTCCGGCAATAGTGTGTTGAAATTCCTCCATTAGCGCGGGAGCGATACGCGCGAGCGGCAACGCAAACTGTTCAAAAGCCTGTGTATCGGCCATGCGCCCCACACGGTCGTGCTCTTTGACCTGCTGATAACAGGCCCTGACCTGCATTTCGGTGACCTCTTTTTGCGGTGCAAACCGATCTTTGATGACTTTAAATACCCGATCAAAGCCCGGTAATGTGAACACCAGCATCACCATGCCACGAATACCCGGTGCAATCTCAAACGCGGCGTCGGTTTGCGCCAGCGCCTGGAGATATTCCCGATAGCTTTCCGTTTTGCCATGTTTTTGACAGCCGATAGCCATATAGCGCTCTGCCAGGGTTTTACCCGGCAATACAGGCTTGAGCCAGGCCACCAGCGCCGCCGGCAGCGGCGCATAGACCATGAAATAAGCGCGGGCAAAGCCAAACACGATGCTCGCGTCATTGACGTCCGTGAGGCAGGTATCAATCCACAGTTCGCCCTTATCGCTGCGCTGAATCGGCAACAGACAGGGAAATATGCCGTCGGGCAGGTGCAGCCGGGCAACAATCCAGGCGGTTTTGTTGCGAAAAAACAGCTCACTGCACACGTCCAGCCAGCCCTGCTCCAACTGGGCGGCGGAAAACTGCTCGCGCAAATGGCGGTGAATCCACGCTTCATCGCGCGCCCGATCCTGCCATGGCAGCGTTAAAGGCAGGTCGCGCAGTACCTGATGGAACAGCGCTTGCCAGCCCTGATGTGGCAGATAGGTCCGCGCCAGAGGGCGCGCAGGGGAAGTTTGCGTTGAGGCTGGCTGAGAGCTGAAAATAAACAGGCGTTTCGGCTGCAGTGCATTATGGCCATGCAACCGGCAGTACACCGAATTAAAGAAGCTCTCGGCAATTTCGTAGCGCGGATAGCCGGGCAACAGGGTTTCGTAATGGCTTTTAATCGTCAGCCAAAAGTCATCGTCCCAGTGTGCCGCCCCGTTCAGCACGCGCAGTTGATCGGCGACTAATGCCACGTGATGATCGTAAAGATGAATACGCGCCTTCATCGCCTGCTGTACCGCCTGCCATTCGGCCTGTTCAAAACGCTGTTGTGCGCCTGCGGTAATGTCGAGAAAACGACCATACTGCGCGTCAAAACCCTGCAGAATGGTGTGAGCAATCAGTGATTCGCGTGGCGGCATGATTCACTCCTGAAAAAGCCCGCCCGCAGATGCCGGGCGGGAAAGACACAGACTCAACTCAAAACTGATGCTCCTCGGTGGACCCTGTCAGGGCCGTCACCGATGACTTGCCGCCCTGAATCGTGTTGGTCACCTGATCGAAATAGCCTGTTCCGACCTCCTGCTGATGCGATGAAAAGCTGTAACCCCGTTCGCGCGCAGCAAACTCCGGCTGCTGAACTTTTTCCACATAGTGGCGCATGCCTTCGCCCTGAGCGTAAGCGTGCGCAAGATCGAACATGTTGAACCACATGCTGTGGATGCCCGCCAGCGTAATGAACTGAAAGCGATAGCCCATGTCACTGAGCGCCTGCTGGAAGGCCGCAATGGTTTTGTCATCCAGATTCTTTTTCCAGTTAAACGAAGGCGAACAGTTGTAAGCCAGCAGCTTGCCTGGGTAGCGGGCGTGAATCGCATCGGCAAAACGCTGGGCCATGGCCAAATCCGGGGTGGAGGTTTCACACCAAAGGACATCGGCGTAAGGGGCGTAAGCCAGTCCACGGCTGATTGCCTGCTCAATGCCGGCGTTGGTGCGGAAAAAACCTTCCGCCGTGCGGTCGCCGCGTATAAATGGGCGGTCGTATTCGTCACAGTCAGACGTGATCAGGTCTGCGGCATCCGCATCGGTCCGCGCCAGCAGGATCGTGGGTACGCCCATGACATCGGCAGCCAGACGCGCCGCCACCAGCTTCTGTATCGCCTCCTGGGTTGGCACCAGCACCTTACCGCCCATATGACCGCATTTCTTCACCGCCGCCAGTTGATCTTCAAAGTGCACGGCCGCCGCACCTGCGCTGATCAATGACTTCATCAGTTCAAACGCATTCAGCACGCCACCAAAGCCCGCTTCTGCATCGGCGACTATAGGCAGAAAATAGTCGATATAGCGGCTGTCTCCCGGTTCTGTGCCGTTAGCCCACTGAATCTGATCGGCGCGCTGGAATGTCTGATTAATACGGGTGACCACCTCAGGCACGGAGTTGACCGGATAAAGCGACTGATCCGGATACATTTGTCCTGCTACGTTGGCATCGGCAGCGACCTGCCAGCCAGACAGGTAGATCGCTTCTATACCGGCCTTTGCCTGTTGCAGAGCCTGACCGCCCGTTAATGCTCCCAGACTGTTGATATAGCCTTTTTTGGCGTCGCCATTGAGCAGCGACCAGAGCTTCACCGCCCCCCGCTCTGCCAGAGTACAGGCCGGCACAACAGAGCCCCGCAGGTTAATCACTTCCTCTGCGCTGTACGGGCGGGTAATGCCCTGCCAGCGCGCGTCCTGCCACTGTTTTTCGAGTTGCTGAATATGTTGAGTACGTGTCATGGCAACGGCTCCTTAAGTCAGGGAAGCAGGCGGTAGCCTGGCAGAGTCAGAAAGGAAACCAGTTCGTCCTGGGTTGTGATCTGCGCCATCAGGCGCGCCGCTTCCTCATAACGACCTGAACTGAATGTCTTATCGCCCAGATGCATCTGTAGCGTTTGCAGCTCATCGTTCAGCAGCTGCTGGAAGAGCGCGGCCGTGACCGGCTGTCCATCGAGCAGAGATTTCTGATGGCGGATCCATTGCCAGATTGAAGTCCGGGCAATTTCTGCAGTTGCGGCATCTTCCATCAGGCCATCGATGGGGACACAGCCATTGCCGCTAATCCAGGCTTCCAGATACTGCAACGCCACCCGAATATTGGCGCGCATGCCCGCTTCGGTTCTGTCGCCTTCGCAGGGTGCCAGAAGCTGCTCTGCCGTTATCGGGCTGTCATCCTGCCGCAGAATGTTGAGCTGATTGGGGCGTTCACCCAGTACCTGGTTGAAGACTGACATCGCCGTGTCTGCCAGACCGGGATGCGCTATCCAGGTACCGTCATGTCCGTTGTTGGCTTCACGCTGTTTATCTTCAGTGACGCGCTGCAGCACCCATTCATTGCGCGCGCTATCTTTGCTGGGAATGAGCGCTGACATGCCGCCCATGGCAAAAGCACCACGGCGATGGCAGGTTTGGATCAGCAGTCGTGAGTAAGCATCCAGAAAAGGCTGAGCCATGGTTACAGACTGCCGGTCGGGCAGAATCCGATCGGCATGTTCGCGCAGCGTTTTGATATAGCTGAAAATATAATCCCAGCGGCCGCAGTTCAGCCCCACGATATGATCCCGCAGATTCCACAGGATCTCGTTCATCTGGAATACCGCCGGTAGCGTTTCGATCAATACGGTGGCTTTTATGGTGCCGCGAGCCAGATCAAAACGATCCTCGGCAAAGCTAAAGATATCCCGCCACCACGCAACTTCCTGCCAGCTCTCAGTTTTAGGCAGATAAAAATAGGGGCCACTGCCTTTTGCCAGTAAGGCTTCCGCGTTATGAAAAAAGTAGAGAGCAAAATCGAACAGACCACCGGGAATCGCATTCCCCTGCCAGCTAACATGTTTTTCAGACAGATGCAGTCCACGTACCCGGCACATCAATACCGCAGGATCGGCCCGTAGCTGATAGATTTTTCCGTTCTCGCTGGTATAGCGCAGCGTTCCCGCCACGGCTTCCCGTAAGGTTTGCTGTCCGTCAATGAGTTTTTCCCAGCAAGGTGCCAGCGAGTCCTCAAAGTCGGCCATAAACACCTTTACGTTAGCATTCAAGGCGTTAATCACCATTTTGCGATCGGGCGGACCGGTGATCTCAACGCGACGATCCTGTAAATCGGCCGGAATACCACGGATCGTCCACGCTCGCTCTCTTATGGAAACCGTTTCCATATCAAAGTCAGGTAACCCGCCGGAATCGTACTCTTTTTGCCGGACCTGACGTGCGGCTAACAATCTCTCACGCTGGGGTGCAAAACGCGTCACCAGTTCCTGCAGAAAAGCGATGGCGTCGGGAGTAAGCAACTGCTTTTCCGCATCGCTAAAGGGTTTACTGAAAAGTAATTCACTGTTGATAACCGAGTCTGTCATGTCTGCTCTCTCCTGTTTACAGGCGGATCAACATGGATGATCCACAGATAGGGTAATTATTGAGCTACAGGATCAGAGCATATTCATTTTAATTTTAAAATCAAAAACTATTTCCATTTTTAATAAAAAAACAACTTATCACCATGATTAATAAATGATTTATTTTATTGTTTAACAGGTAATACTTTTCACTCACGTTTTACAGACGAAAAAAAACCGTGCTGCCAGCGGCTAACACGGTTCAGTTGTCGCTAAAAAAGGATTATTCCAGCGTGGGATTCATATGGCGCAGATCAAACGGCGTAATCTGGTAGACGTAATAATTCAGCCAGTTTGAAAACAGCAGGTTTCCATGGCTACGCCAGGTGGCGCGCGGTGTAAGCTGCGGATTATCCTGTGGGAAATAGTTATAGGGTACTTCAGGATTCAGCCCGGCTTCATAGTCGCGTTGAAACTCTCCCGCCAGCGTCAGTGCATCGTACTCCGGATGCCCGGTCACAAACGCCAGCCTTTTGTCTTTGCTCGCCATCAGATACGCGCCGGTTTGTTCCGATTCAGCAAATAATTCCAGATCGGTATAATCCGTGATGAGCTGCGTCGGGAAATCAGCGTAACGTGAATGGGGAGCGAGGAAATTATCGTCGAATCCCCGCGTCAGTAAGGAATGGGGATGCAGTATCTGATGCTCAAAGACGCCCGCCAGTTTAGTCTGCCGGGTCTGTTTAGGAATGCCATATAAAATGTTTAATGCCGCCTGGACGGCCCAACAGACAAACAGCGTTGAGGTAACATGGTCTTTCGCCCACTCCAGCACCTGTTTTATCTGCGGCCAGTAAGCCACATCGTTAAATTCAACCAGGCCCAGCGGCGCACCTGTCACGATTAAGCCATCGTAGTTATCGTGCTGAATATCGTTAAAATTGCAGTAGAAGTTGTTGAGATGATCGCTGGGTGTATTCCGCGACTCCCGACTGTCGATGCGCAGTAGCTGGATATCGATCTGCAGCGGTGAGTTGGAGAGTAAGCGCAGAAACTGGTTTTCCGTCTCAATCTTCTTGGGCATGAGATTAAGAACCAGCACTTTAAGCGGACGGATCTCCTGAACACTGGCACGTGACGACGTCATCACAAAGACGTTTTCGTTACGTAAAAAATTCACTGCCGGTAATTCGTCGGGGACCCTGATTGGCATAGCTTAATCACCTCTAGTAACCATACATACGTTTAGACATCCAGACAGCCAAAGATAACCAGTTAAAGGCTAAATGTCGAGTCTGCATATCAACAGGTGAAAAAGTTTCAAGGCGCGGGGCAGAGATGTGACATCTCGCTAAGCGCGCCCCTGCGGAAAAGAAATTGAAAGCCTGTTCTGTCACTGGCTGAGGGACAGAAAACCGTACTGGCGTAAAATTTGTTGCGCGGTATCGGAACTCAGGAATGCCGCGAGCGGCCTGGCAGCGGCGGACAGCGTGGCCCAGCCATATCGTGCCTGGACATTGTAAGTGGAAGGAATGTTAAAAACCCGAAGCTGGGAAAAACGAGCCAGGCGAGGCGCATAGCTGGCGTAGCCGATAAACAGCTCAGCATGGCCTGCATTGATAATCCACTGCGCCGCCAGGTCACCCGCAGGCACAGGCAAGCTGTCTGGTCCGCCAACCATCGCGATCGCTCTTTGCCTGAGTGCATCGCCACAACCGGGATGGCGCTGTTCGATATGGTCAAACAACTGCAGGGTGTAATCACCTGAGGGATCGCAAAGCGGCGTTGAGGTTCCCAGCCGCAAATCCTCACGGAGTAATAGCGACAGCCAGTCATCCTGTTCAATGACGCAATCACGTTTAGCCGTCAGGCAAAGCCTGTTATTTGTAAAATGGCCGGTATGATCTGCCAGGCCTTGTTGGCGCAGCTTTTCTGGATGCTGTAGGTTAGCCGACACAAACAGGTCGCATATTTCACCCTGTTCAATGCGCTGACGCAGCAGACCGGCTGGCCCATACTGAGTATTTGCGGTTAAGCCGGATTCGGCATGGAAGGCGGTCATGAGCATCTTCCACACGTCATGCAGGCTACCTGCTGCCAGAACCTGTAGATTTCTCATGGTATGACGTCCGGTAGAACCGTTGATACCAGCGATTAGCCTGCTGCTGCATATCGATGTCGCGGAATTTATCTGGGTAGAGTTTTTTCGCCATCCACAGTTCGCCTAACCCTATGGCCTCCGGCATGGGATAGCCCCATGCCTTGGCATACTCAGGCATCAGCCATACCCGGTGATGTTTCACTGCATCAATGGTTCGCCAAAGGGGATTCTGTTGAATCTCCTTTACCACCTGTGGATAGCGGTCCTGAACGAAGATGACCTGTGGGTTCCATACGACAACCTGCTCCATGCTGACCTGCCTGAATCCCTGAATCGACGAGGCCGCCACGTTAAGGGCACCGGCATGCGCCATCATCAGGCCGGTATATTTACCCGCTCCGTAGGTGGTCAGATCGGGATTAGCCATATAGGCGCGAACACGCTGCTGCTCGGGGATATTTTTGAGACGGTCGGTGACGATCTGACGACCGGCGAATGCCGCTGAGATTAACGCTTTGGCCTGCTGCTGCCTGTTGACGACTTCCCCAATCAGCGTAATCCCCTCTTTTATACCCAGGTCGTACGCCTGATCTTCGTTTTGCATATTGGGGTTGATCTCACCCTGCTGTCCGGCGTCGTCATGGCGCAATGAAATTGCCAGGACCGGAATACCCAATGCAGAGATTTGGTCAATCATCTCTTTTGGCGCATAGTTAGTGACAAATACCACCTGTGGATGCAGCGCAACCAGCTTTTCCAAATCTACGTGGGTCAAATCACCCAGCAGCGCTTTATGCGTCAGTTCAGGTACCAGCGTCGCGTAATTGTCCCCTAGCTGCTGCTTCCAGTTAGCGAGAATCCCTACGATTTTATCTGTCGCGTTTAACTGCACCAGGAGATTCAGCGTTTGATGCTGAAGCACGACCACACGATCAACCCGATCTGGAATCGTAACGGTGCGGCCAATTTGATCGGTCACAACACGGCTGGCGTAACTGTTTAAGGCGGTAAGCGTCACTATGCCTGCAAGCATCAGGCGCTTTAATGTTGTATTCAATAAGGTTTCCCCGAAGCGTAATGCAAGAGATTATATAGCGCTTATCTGCCGCAAGGTAGCCTCTTGATGCGCATACCTGACCGCTGCTGTGCTCCTTTATCCTGTTTCCGAATCGGCGTCACCGAAACACCAGAAAGGTAAAAAGAGAACGGATGCGCTAAAACCATCAAGGCTGCGGAACTGGCCTTTAACGGAATCATGTTGACAGCTGACAGCGGGATACAGCTTCGCCCAGGTGGACAGGGCTTTGTGAACGTGTTCAGGCTGTACAGGCGAAGGTCAGATAAATCACTGTGCGGACGACTTGACGGTTTTTTAGATTACGAGCTGGTCAGCGGGCATAACTGGAAAGTGCATCTCACTATGCGCTGTAAACAATCAGGCTGAAAGATATTCCAGTGTATAGTTATATTATTCCAGTATTAAATCCCTACAGTTTTAACCTGCTGATATTCTCTTTTACATACTGAAAATAATGCTAGCAGGTTGATATTAATTAGAGCACAGGGCGTTAATTTTAAACTGCACATACTCTGCTAATTTAATTTTAACGGAGCCAGACAGACTCCTTCATCAACTGAAATAAAGGGGTAATATTATGAAAATCAATAAAGTAACGTCAGCTGCTGCTGCCGTGGCATTTTCATTGATGTCTTTCGGTTGTTTTGCACAAACCGTCTCTGCCACCTCATTAACACTGGATGGCGCGGTCTCTAAAATTGCCAGACAGGCGAAACAACAAGGCGATCATTTTAGAGTTATCAGTGCAGACACCAATAATTATGCCCACGTAACCGCTGAATTATATAAATAATATCGGCGCTAAAAAAGCACGTGACCGGCTGTTTTTAAACGCATTCCGCGTTTTTAAAATAGCTGGTCTTTTTTTGTCTTTAATTAATGCTGCCCATCTTATCCAACTCAACCAGGCGATCTTCAACGATTTTAAGGCGTTTTCAAAGATGCCTACTGATAACAGCCTGTCTGCCGTGTACCAGATGACGTGCCTGTGTTTTACGTCGCTCCGCCACTACACCAGTGCCTTGCTGCTGGTTCACCGTTGCCCGCTAAACGCCGGTAAAGGGATGCGTCCGGTCCGGAACGGCGCAGAGATGAGGGGTTATCTGCCAGATCGCAGACGTAAAAAAGCCCTGAACGTCAGTTCAGGGCTTTTTCACTTGTTTGATGCCTGGCAGTTCCCTACTCTCGCATGGGGAGACCCCACACTACCATCGGCGCTACGGCGTTTCACTTCTGAGTTCGGCATGGGGTCAGGTGGGACCACCGCGCTA